>Ga0307372_10013717_pt1 | contig 10450 bp, 10 predicted proteins | sample OX1MG_FD_202533 | JGI IMG/M metagenome (GOLD analysis project Ga0307372, IMG submission 202533) | Soil microbial communities from Risofladan, Vaasa, Finland - OX-1 | ecosystem: Environmental > Terrestrial > Soil > Coastal area > Acid sulfate soil | place: Finland: Risofladan, Vaasa | collected... | reverse complement strand
GATGCCTGGGTGGCATTCTCAAAAACCGGGCTGCGGCGGCTGGAAGCGGTAATCACCAGCACCCGATCGTATTTGAGCACTAATTGATCCAAAAACAGATCGCGGATGGCCTTGGTGGACATGGGTGTGGTGGAAATTTCCAAGTCTTTTGCCGCCACGAAGCGACGGTAAAGGTCCATGGTTTGCTCCGGATCGCGCATATCCTTGAAGGTCATGGTGCTGAAAGTCATCATCACCGGCATGATCTCAAGGCCCTGCTGTTCAATGAACGAACGCGGCAAGTCACACGCCGAATCAATAACCAGGCCGATTTTTTGCGGCATGAACGAACTCCTCAATAATTCTTCACATCCCAGCTGCCGCATAAAGCCCCAGAAGCCGGAACCACAGGAATATAGCCTAAAAATGACGCGGCTTCTAGAAATTTCCCTAGTTTTTCCGGGGCTTGCCCGATTTTATTGAGCTTAAATACGAACTCTGGGTAAATTCTCATCCATTACCGGGCGCACTAGCTCTTTGCCCGCATGCCAAGTCAGCTACTATTCACCCTCTTAAGCGGCTCCGTCCCTAGCGTCGGCCTCATCTCCCGGCAGCCTGGACACTAAACTCCCGGATAAACCCGTCCTCTCCAGGGACAGTGGCACTGTCAGGATTCGTCATGCTTCGCCTGCACCCAGAGTGCATCCATTTCATCAAGACTGGCCTGTTCTGGGCATTTGCCCTGTTTCGCCAATTCGGTTTCAACGATACCGAAACGGCGCTGGAATTTCCGATTGGTGCCACGCAGTGCCTGCTCAGGGTCGAGCTTCAGCTTGCGTGCTAGATTGACCACGGCGAACAGCAAATCACCCAACTCGTCTAACTTGCGTTCCCGCGGCCCATCACCGCTGATTTCTGTTTCCAGTTCGACCAACTCCTCGCGGATCTTTGCCAGCACCGGCGGTAACTGGCGCCAGTCGAAGCCCACACGAGCGGCCCGCTGCTGAAGCTCCAGCGCGCGTATCAGTTCCGGCAAATCCGGGGGCACGCCATCGAACACGCTGCCTTCCAAGTCTTTCACGCCGCCTCCGAGTGCTCCAATATGTTAAGAAAATTCACCAGCATGGCCGCCGTCGCACCCCAGATATCATGCTGGTGGTACTCGAATAGGTAATAGCCAACATCACGGTCACCCACATGGCGCGCCCGTACTTGACGATTGCCGGGATCACGCAAAAATGCCAGTGGCACCTCAAAAACCTCCGCGACTTCCAAAGGATCGGGCTGCAGATGGAAATCAGGCTGCACCAGTCCTACGATTGGCGTGACCGCGTAGCCGCTGATGGTGAGATAGCCGTCCAAAAAACCCACGGCTTCCACGAAGCGCCGTTCCAGTCCGGTTTCTTCTTCCGTTTCCCGCAATGCGGTTTGCACCAGATCGGAATCCCTCACCTCGCGGCAGCCGCCGGGAAAGCTCACTTGACCGGCATGGTCCAGCAGGCCCTCGGTACGCTGAGTCAGGAGAATGCTCGTTTCCCGGGGGCGCAGGATCACGGGTACCAATACCGCCGCGGGTTTCCAAGGCCGGTTCGGCTGCAGACTGGAGGGTAAATCCCCCAACCGGCGTTGAGAGGTGAAATCCCGGGGCGGCTGCGAATCTTTGAGCGCATGTCGGATGAGCAATTCATAGTCACTATTAACTATTTTCATATCAATAAGTTATATCGAATTCTTTATAAAACACTTAATTATTTCTTTATGCCGCCGCGGGTGAGTTCCGCAGGATCCAACAGCGCTTTTAGACGGGCTTCCGGGATATCGGTCATCTGCTTGGCGACCTCCAAGATGGGCCGGTTTTCTTGGTAGGCCTGTTTGGCGATAGCCGCACCCTTTTCATAGCCAATCACCGGATTCAAGGCCGTCACCAAGATAGGGTTCCTGTTCAGAGCTTCCTTGAGGTGTGCCTCCTGCACACTGAAGCCCGTGATAGCACTGTCCGCCAATACCCGTGCCGAATTCGCCAGCAATTCAATGCCTTGTAACAGGTTATAGGCGATGATCGGCAGCATGACGTTCAACTGGAAGTTGCCTGACTGCCCCGCAACGGTGATGGTCAGGTCATTGCCGATCACCTGAGCCGCCACCATGGTGACCACTTCCGGAATCACCGGATTTACCTTGCCGGGCATAATGCTGGAACCCGGTTGCAATGCCGGCAGCGCGATTTCCCCCAACCCCGCCAGGGGGCCGCTGTTCATCCAGCGCAGGTCATTGGCAATCTTCGTCAGGCTCACCGCCAGGGTTTTTAACTGACCGGACAACTCCACCGCCGTATCCTGGCAGCTCAGGGACTCGAAATAATTTTCACTGCTTCGGAATGGGATGCCGGTGCGCTTGCTCAGCTCGGTGGCAACACGTTTGCCGAATTCCGGATGGGCATTGATGCCGGTGCCCACGGCTGTACCGCCCTGGGCCAGCGTCTGCAGCCGGGGCAGGACTGCCTCAATACGCGCCATCCCTTGCCGTATCTGGGCGGCCCAGCCCGATAGTTCCTGGCCAAGTGTCACCGGCATGGCATCCATGAGATGGGTGCGCCCGGTAATCACCACCTTGGAAGTTTCGTGCGCCTTCGCTCCTATAGTCTCGGCCAGGTGCTGCAGTGCCGGTAACAGGCGTTCCTTGAGTTCCAGCGTCGCGCTCACATGGATGGCGGTGGGGATGGTGTCGTTGCTACTCTGGCTCATGTTCACATGGTCGTTGGGATGTACCGGCTGCCCGCTCTTCTCCGCAGCCAGATGAGCAATCACCTCATTAGCGTTCATGTTGGTACTGGTGCCGGAGCCGGTCTGAAATACGTCAATGGGGAAATGCCGGTCGTGCTTGCCTTCAGCTACTGCCAGTGCCGCCGTTTCAATGGCTTTGGCGCGGAGCGCATCCAGCATGCCCAGATCCTGATTGACACCGGCGGCGGACGCCTTGATGAGCCCCAGGGCACGGATAAAGGCGCGCGGCATCATCAAGCCGCTAATGGGGAAATTCTGCAGGGCGCGCTGGGTCTGCGCTCCCCAACGGGCGTCGTTGGGTACCCGAAGTTCACCCATGCTGTCATGTTCAACCCGGTAAGCTTTCTCGGACATACACTTCTCCCAGAGAAATGAATTGAGATTCGATATGTAACATCCTGATTTCAGGATATAATAACTTCCAATATGTTGAGATAATCGGGCGATGCAGAAAGGCTTCGGCTGCGTGGTTATTATCCGCAATCCAGCCATCATTTGCACGGAAACCACATGCAACTGTCACCCTTGACTGCTCTTTCCCCGCTGGACGGACGTTACGCCGCCAAGAATGACGCGCTTCGTGGTCTGTTCAGCGAATATGGCCTCATGCGCCAACGCCTGCGGGTGGAAGTCGCCTGGCTCATGGCACTGGCGGATACGCCGGAAATCCTCGAGATCAAGCCGCTCAGCGACGATTCCCGTGCATGGCTATGCAAGCTCGTGGAAGACTTTGATCTGCCTGCAGCCGCACGCATCAAGGGCATCGAGACTACCACCAACCATGACGTAAAGGCGGTCGAGTACTACCTCAAGGAAAGCGTGCATGGCAACCTCGAACTGGAACGGGTCGGTGAGTTCCTGCACTTTGCCTGCACTTCGGAAGACATCAACAATCTGGCCTACGCTTTGCTACTGCGGGAAGCGCGCCAGAAACACTTGCTGCCCATGGCAGACAAATTGAGCGAGCGCATGCGTGGGCTGGCGCATCGCTACGCCGAGATTCCCATGCTGGCGCGCACCCATGGTCAGCCGGCCTCGCCCACCACCCTCGGCAAGGAACTGGCAAACATGGTCGCCCGCATGCGCCGTCAGCACGCACAGTTAGCCGCGGTGAGCATCAGTGGCAAGCTGAACGGTGCCGTCGGCAACTACAACGCACACTTAGCGGCGTATCCGGATCTGGACTGGCCGGCGGTGAGCAAAAAATTGGTGGAATCCCTTGGGCTTGAATGGTCGGCTTACACCGTGCAAATCGAGCCGCATGATTGCATGGCGGAATATTTCGATGCACTGGCGCGCTTCAATACCGTGATGATCGATGCCTGCCGCGATATCTGGGGGTACATTTCGCTCGGTTATTTTCGTCAGAAAACCACCAGCGGCGAAGTCGGTTCCTCTACCATGCCCCACAAGATCAATCCGATTGATTTTGAAAACGCCGAGGGCAATCTCGGCGTTGCCAACGCCTTGCTGCGTCATTTCGCGGAAAAACTGCCGATCTCCCGCTGGCAGCGGGATCTCACGGATTCCACCGTGCTGCGTAACATCGGTGTCGCCATCGGTCACAGCCTACTGGCTTATGAAGCCTTCCTCAAGGGCCTAAGCAAACTTGAGGCTGATGCTGAGCGCATGCTTGCAGATCTGAATGCGAACTGGGAGGTGCTGGCGGAGGCTATCCAGACCGTGATGCGGCGCTATGGAATACAAGCACCCTATGAGCAGCTTAAGACCCTAACCCGCGGCAAGCGCGTAGACCAGGAAAGCCTGCAGCGTTTCATCAAGGATCTGGAAATCCCCAATCAGGCGAAACAGCGGTTGCTGGCACTGACACCTGCTGATTATATCGGCCTGGCTGCGCGTCTGGCCCATGAAATCTGATGCATGAATCGCGCTACGCATCTCGGTAATCTGACAACGCGGACTTTTCTCAATCGCCATTGGCAGAAATCACCGCGCCTCATTCGTAAGGCATTCCCGAAGCTTGTATCGCCTATTTCAGCTGATGAACTGGCGGGCTTGGCATGTGAGCCCGGTGTCGAATCCCGGCTGGTCATTAAAACCCGGCAACAACCCGGGTGGCTGGTGCGCCATGGACCCTTTACCGTGAAGGAGTTCCGTACACTTCCTGAGAAAAACTGGACCCTGCTGGTACACGACACTGACAAGCAGCTGCCGGAACTTGCGGATTTTTTGACGCACTTTCAATTCATACCCAGCTGGCGCATAGACGATCTCATGATCAGTTATGCCACCGATGGCGGTTCCGTTGGCCCGCACGTGGATGCCTATGACGTGTTCCTGCTGCAGGCCCAGGGTCGGCGACGCTGGAGCATCAGCCGAAACCCCCAGGCGCCAGCAATCAGGCCGGGGTTGGAATTGAAACAGGTTCGCGCCTTCAAGCCGCAACATACCTGGGTACTGGAACCTGGGGATATGTTGTATCTGCCACCGGGCGTTGCTCATCACGGGGTCGCAGTGGGTGACTGCATGACTTTTTCGATAGGCTTCCGGGCACCCACGGACGCCGAGATGCTCGCCGATTTGAGCAATTTGCTGCTCATGCGCCTGGATAAGGAAGCACGCTATACCGATGCAAATATGGCGCCAGCGGACGCCGATCCGGGTTTGATAACAAAGCGGGCCCGCGCCACAATCCGTCAGCGTATGCGCGGTGCGCAACACCTGGGTTCCGGCGAGCTGGATGAATGGTTTGGACGTTTTATTACCGAACCAAAATCGTGGCTGGTACCCAACCCGCCGCGCCGATCTTTGACGCCGGCCGCATTGCGAACACAATTTGCCACCCGCAAAGAACTAGCACGCGATCCGGCCATCCGCATGGCTTGGTATGACGACGGAGCGCGGCAAATAAAGATGTTTGTGAATGGCCGCTGTCATCTATTGCCCACGCGCCTGTCAGAGTTCGCGCGGATGCTGTGCAGTCAGCGTCTCTATCCCTCACACCAGCTGGGATCCTGGATACTCGACCGGGATGCAATCCGTTTGCTGGCGGAACTGTACAACGCAGGAATGGTGTACTTTCCATGAGCAGCTTATGCCTTTCGATACATAACGCTGACTAACGGTTGGTATACCAAGAGATTCGTGCCGTGTGCCATGCCCGCGTGACCGAACAGCAGGTTTCGAATGAGCTGGAATAAATCGGTGGGATGAGCATTGTCTGCGCGTACTTGCCCGGGAGCGGCTGGCTGTCGGACACCGGGCCGATCGGCCGTTTGGCGGTGATTTCAGGCTGGCATGATACCGGTGTAATCAGCGCTATCCCGCGCTCCCTGGTTACAGCGGCCCAGGTCCGGGGACATGTAGAATGCTTCCTTAACCTGCGCCTATACCATTACACCCATGGCTTTGTGGCACAGAGTGGAGAATTCATGAACCTCAATATCCCCTACTGTTATAGAGCATTGAAGTTTAGGGGCTCGAAACCATGAACACACGCTCACCTAATTACCGTGTACTGGCGAGTTCCGAAGAAAATCGCATTGCGGCCCTGGAACTGGCCTGCGGAGCCCGCATGACCCTGGCTCTGTTCACGCGGGATTTGGACCCGGTTATTTACGATACCCAGGAATTCGTGACGGCCGTGCAACAGCTCGCGCTCCGCAGCCGTTACTCGCGCATCCGCATCGTCGCGATTGATCCTACCGCTGCAATCAAGGATGGACACCGGCTGATCGAACTCGGCCGGCGGCTCAGCAGTTTCATTGAATTCCGCCGACCATCGCAGGAACACGCCAAACACTCCGAATCCTTGCTGATCGTCGATGAAACCGGCTTGCTGTACCGCCCAGTGGCCAGCCGCTATGAAGGCTTTGCCGATTCCGATAACGCCTTTGAGGCGCATGTACATTTGCGGGACTTTGATGAGATATGGGAACAAGCGGAGCCGGAGCCGGAATTCCGGCGCTTGGGACTGTGAATCCATGGATCAACTAATGGAGAGCAGAGTCACTGTTGTCGGGCAGCAGATGGCGGGGTTGACATGACCTGGAATCCGCACGTCACGGTGGCGGCGATTGCACAACAAGAGGATCGCTTCCTGGTGGTGGAAGAAAAAGTCCGCGGCACGCTGGTGATCAATAACCCCGCCGGACATCTGGAGGAAACCGAGAGTTTTGTGGATGCCGTGCGCCGCGAAACTTTGGAGGAAACCGGCTGGGAATTTGAGCCTGAGGCCGTCACTGGCGTCTATCTTTGGAAGAACCTGACTCTGGGAACCACGTTTCTGCGTGTCGCTTTCTGCGGCCATTGTACGCAACACCATCCAAACCGGCCCCTGGACCTGGGTATCGTCGGACCCCGCTGGTACACGCGCGCTGAATTGGACAACTCTGCTCTGACCTTGCGCAGCCCACTGGTGACGCGCTGTATTGACGACTACCTTGCGGGACGGCGTTTCCCTCTTGATATGCTCACTTGCCTCGGGCAAATCGATATCCTCATGAGCGATGCGCGTGCTTGAATCAGTGGTGTCGGCGTAATATAGCGATATGCATGCGCCCGCCAAAACCCGCGTGATTGTCGGTCTGTCCGGTGGCGTGGATTCGGCCGTCGCAGCCCTGCTCCTCAAGGAACAGGGTTATGCAGTGGAAGGCCTGTTCATGGACAACTGGGAAGACCAGGAGGAACAGCGCTACTGCACAGCGGCGGAGGATTTCCAGGACGCGCGCCAGGTATGCGAGCAGCTCGGTATCCCATTGCACAAGGCGAATTTTGCCGCCGAATACCGTGAGCGCGTTTTCCGCTATTTCCTGGATGAATATGCTGCCGGGCGCACGCCCAATCCTGACGTTTTATGTAACAGTGAAATCAAGTTCAAGGTTTTCCTGGATTATGCGCTGCGCCTGGGTGCGAAACTCATCGCCACAGGCCACTATGCCCGTACGGAGAAGACCGATGCCGGCCTGCGACTTATGCGCGCTGGCGATGCCGACAAGGATCAGAGTTATTTTCTGCACGCCGTATCCCAGGAAGCCCTGTCCATGAGCCTGTTCCCCGTAGGAGCCCTGCTTAAGCGGCAGGTGCGTGAGCGCGCCCGTAAGGCTGGTTTTGCCAACCATTCCAAGAAAGACAGCACCGGCATCTGCTTCATCGGCGAACGCAAATTCAGCGAATTCCTTGCCAAATACCTGCCTGCTGAACCGGGGAATATCGAGACACCCTCGGGCGAAGTGTTGGGCACACACCCAGGGCTCATGTACTACACCCTCGGCCAGCGTCAGGGGCTCGGCATCGGCGGTCGCCAGGGCTCACCCGCAATACCCTGGTACGTGGCGGCCAAAGATCTTCGGCGCAATGCGCTGGTGGTCGTGCAAGATCATGACCACCCGTTGCTGCAGCAGCAGTCACTTGTGGCAGACAAGCTCCATTGGATTTCTGGCGCCGCGCCCGCGCCACAGTTTGATTGCACCGCCAAGAGCCGCTACCGTCAAATGGACCAGGCTTGTCATGTGGCGATTGTGAATACACAGCAGTGCCGGGTGGAATTCCACCGGCCGCAGCGGGCGCTAACGCCCGGACAATATGTGGTCTTTTATAGAGAGAACCAGTGTCTGGGCGGGGGCGTCATCAACAAGGTGGGGCCGGTCACGAGCGGCAGCCTGTCAGCTCCCGTCGTGCGCGCACGAAACGCCGCATGAACCGGACATTGGCAGATCGGGTGCTGGCCCTGGCGGGCGTAGTCCAGGCCGCGGTTCTGGTTAATGACGTCGCCACGGGCCGACACGCCGATGAGAACTCCTTGCAGGTTACCCTCGGCAGCATTCTTAAGACCGAAGCGGCGGATGTGCCGGAGGTATTTGGCGGCGTGCCCGGCCTCGGCTGCGGTTTGCAGCGGCTGGCCGGCTTGCTGGGAGACCAGCACAACTCGACTGACGTGGTGGTACTGCGCTACACCCTGAGCCTGCTGCAGCTACAGGGCAAAGTCATGCGCCGTCGCGCGCTCAAACAGGTCCTCGAAGATGGCATCAAACGCGCTCGCGACCAGTTCCGTCATTTTGGACCCACGCATGCCAATGTACTGGCCAATCTTGCGGATACCTATTTGCACAGCGCTGGCACCATCCAGCCACGCATTATGGTCACCGGCGATGCACTGCATCTGCAGAACCAACGCATCATAAACATGGTGCGCAGTCTGCTGCTGGGCGGCTTGCGTGCGGCAGTATTATGGCGTCAGTGCGGTGGCTCCCGCTGGATGCTGTTATTCATGCGCGCCAGCTTGCACAAAGAGACCCAGCGATTGTTACGTGAATCCAGTGGTTACGCCTGAGCTGCTGCTGTCCGCCCCGTCTTTATCTTATAATTACGCATCAGTTTAAGTTCCGGGCTCGCCCATTGCACCGCTGCACCGACAGCCACATTGCCCCTCTTTTTTCGGAGCAACCATGAAAGACAGCTTCAAATCGCGCGCTACACTCATCGCCGGCGGCAAACACTACGAAATATTCAAAATCGAGACCCTGGAAAAGAAATTCAAGGTCTCGCGCCTGCCCTATAGCCTCAAGATACTGCTGGAAAACCTGCTGCGCCTCGAGGACGGTGTGACAGTCACGGCCGCGGATGTGGAAGCCCTGGCCAATTGGAATCCCAAGATCGAATCCGACAAGGAAATCGCCTTCACCCCGGCGCGGGTGTTAATGCAGGACTTTACCGGCGTGCCGGCGGTAGTGGACCTGGCCGCCATGCGTGACGCCATGAGGGAACTGGGAGGTGACCCCGGGAAAATTAATCCGCTCTCACCTGCGGAATTGGTCATTGATCATTCAGTGCAGGTTGACTTCTACGGCCACCCGGATTCTCTTGCGAAAAACGGCGAAATGGAATTCGAACGCAATAAAGAACGTTATTCGTTCCTGAAATGGGGCCAGAAATCATTTCAGGATTTTAAGGTGGTGCCGCCGGATACCGGCATCTGCCACCAGGTGAACCTGGAATATCTCGCGCGCGTGGTGTTTGAGCGGGAAGTCGACGGCCAATGGCAGGCTTATCCGGATACCCTAGTAGGCACCGACTCCCACACCACTATGGTGAATGGCCTGGGGGTGCTCGGCTGGGGCGTGGGTGGTATCGAGGCGGAAGCCGCCATGTTGGGTCAACCCTCCACCATGCTGATTCCACAAGTCATCGGCGTGCGTCTGTCCGGCGCGCTGCCGGAAGGCTCCACCGCCACCGATCTGGTGCTAACCATCGCAGAACTGCTGCGCAAGCGCGGCGTAGTTGGAAAATTTGTGGAATATTTCGGACCCGGAGTGGCAAATTTACCGATTGCCAACCGCGCGACCCTGGGCAACATGTCACCCGAGTTTGGTTCCACCTGTGCCATCTTTCCCATTGACGAGGAAACCCTGAACTATCTGCGCCTCACCGGCCGCAGCAGAGAACATATCGAACTGGTGGAAACCTATGCCAAGACTCAAGGGTTGTGGCATGCAGCTGGACAACCGCCTGCGGAATACAGCGAGATTCTGGAAGTGGATCTTTCCAAGATCGAACCGAGTCTGGCGGGTCCCAAACGCCCTCAGGACCGCGTCCCGCTGAAATCCGCCAAGAGCGTGATTGCCAGGCACATCGCCAGTATGGCGGCGGAACGTGCGCAAAAAGTAGAGGATGAGACCCGCTTCGAGGATGAAGGCGGCAGCATTGCCACCGACACACACGCCACCGAT
>Ga0307372_10013716_pt1 | contig 10450 bp, 7 predicted proteins | sample OX1MG_FD_202533 | JGI IMG/M metagenome (GOLD analysis project Ga0307372, IMG submission 202533) | Soil microbial communities from Risofladan, Vaasa, Finland - OX-1 | ecosystem: Environmental > Terrestrial > Soil > Coastal area > Acid sulfate soil | place: Finland: Risofladan, Vaasa | collected... | reverse complement strand
ACCCGCATGAAGCTGAGGCCCGCGCGCGAGACCTGGTCGAGAGGATGGCGGTCGTACTGCAGGCTTCGCTGCTCGTGCGCCACGGCGATCCGGCCGCCGCCGAGCTCTTCTGCGCGTCGCGGCTGGCTCGCGAGGGCGGTCTTTCGTTCGGCACCCTGAAGCCGAGCCGCATGTTCGAATCTGTCATCGAGCGGCACCGGCCGCGTTGTAATTAGACGTGTTGAGATCGCAGACGATCGCCGAAGCATGGCGCGATTCCGCGGTCGCGAACGTTCCGCCGAGCGAGCTCGTGCTCATCACCGACTTCGACGGCACGCTGTCCGACGTGGTGCCTGACCCAGCCGAAGCGGTGGCACGCCCAGATTCTCTCGATGCTCTGCGCCGGCTCGTCCAGGTCCTCGCCGACGTGATCGTGCTGAGCAGCCGGAAGCCATCCGAGCTCGAGGCCCTGGTTCCGATCTCCGGGGTCAGGCTGCTCGGCGACAGCGGGCTCGCGCTGCCCCGGCATGCCCAGAAGCAGGCGCTCGACCAGTTCAACCACGACGTGTCCAGGCTCCTCGAGCGGACACCAGGCGCCAGGCTCGAGGCCAAGCCGGCCAGCAGCGCCGTCCATTTTCGCAAGGCCGACATCAGCGGAGAGGAGATGATCGCGCTGTTGAAGCCCCTGCTCGACGGCGGCCGGCTCGCCGCTGCTCTGGGGCGCAAGGTGGTAGAGGTCCATGCGCCCAAGGCGGGGAAGGGGAGCGCCCTCGCGGCCTTGCTTCCCGCCGTGGATCCCGCTGCGGTGGTGTGCCTGGGCGATGACGAGAACGACCGCTCAATGTTCGAGTACATCGGCAGCCTGGACTACCCTCACCTGTCGGTCGGCGTCGACTCTCCCGAAGCCCCTAAGGACCTGTTCCACCTGTGCGACGTCGTGGTGCAGGGTCCCGAAGAGGCGGCGGTTTTCCTCCAGGCGATGGTCGACTGGGCCGATTCGGCGCCTGACTAACGCAACTGCGGCCGGTCCGGTGGGACCAGGTCGCGCAGATCCTGGGCCTGGTGGCTGATCCACCTGGCGATGTCGTTGGTGCGGACGACCTCCCTGGCGGCCTCGTTCAAGGCTCGGCGCTCCGCCAGCGGCATGGTCAGGCCTGCGAAGATCGCGGCGGCCGTCGCCTCGACGTCGAACGGGTTGATCGAAAGCACGCTGCCGCGCAACTCCTCGTGCGCTCCGGCGTTCTCCGACAGCACGATCACCCCGTCCGTACGGTTCACCAGGGCGCCCTCTTTCACGACCAGGTTGAGGCCGTCGTAAACGGGGTTGACCAGGAGCACGTCGAAGTTCTTCAGAGCGGCGATCGCCTTGCGTTCGCTCTCGCCGATCTCGATGCGGATCGGCTGCCACTGCTCCGTGCCGAACTCGCTGTTGATGCGGCCCGCCGCCTGGCGGATCTGACGGAGGTAGCGGCTGTAAACGGCGACGTCCTGACGTGAGGGCTGCAGGAAGGCCCAGAACTGGACGTCTCCTCGCAGCTCGGGGTGATAGCGCAGCAGCTTTTCGTAAGCGATGAATCCGCGGACGATGTTCTTGGAGGGGTCGGTGCGGTCGATCCGCACGATCAGGCGCTGCGGGCGCCAGCTCGCAAGCTCGAACTCCTGTCGGTGTACGCCCCGCGACGCCGCGAGCCTCATCGTGGAAGACACGTCGATCGAGATCGGGTATGAGCGCGCGTAGGTGACACGTCCCCCGGACACGACCGCGCGCTCGCGTTCGTCGACCTGCAGACCGGAGTTCTCCTCGCACGTCATCAGGAAGTTGCGAACGTCGAGGCTCGACTGGAAACCGACGATATCGCAGCCGAGCAAACCTTGGAGGATGGCGTCGCGCATGTGCTTGGGCAGCACTTTCCAGTACTGGGGAGTCGGCCAGGGGACATGCACGAAGTGCTGGATGACGGCCAATGGCAGCTCCTGCCGAACCAGTTTGGCAACCAGGTATAGCTGGTAGTCGTGCACGAACACCAGCGGCCGTCCGGAGGCGGCCCGGGCCACTTCGACCACCTTGGCCGCCATCTGTTCGTTGACCCTGACGTACCCCTCGCTCCAGGCCTGGTGGATCCGTTCGTCGATCACCGGTTCGTTGCCGAGGTCCCAGAGGTAGTGCTGGATGAACCAAAGCACCGGGTTGGAAATGACCGAGTAGTACATCTCGTACTGCTCCCGGGTCGGGGTCACGTAGTGCAAGCGTCCGGTGGACTGCAGCAGTGGGACCGTGACTGGAGCGCCCAGCTTCGCGGCGAGCTCCCGCTCGGCGTCGGTCCGCGCGCACGCAACCCAGTCGGCATCGGTTGCCTCTGCCATGGTCAGCAACGCGGTGATCACGCCGCCCGCTCCACGTCTGAATCCTCCCTCCGGCCTAGGCTCGTGCGGGGCACGGTTGCTCACCAGGATGGGCGAGAAGTCCGGCAGCGCGCGCGCGATGTATGCGCGCAGCGACGAGCCCTGCCTACTGATCAGCGCGAAGCGCCCTCACCATCCGCGAGCGGTCGATCGGCATCTCGCGCAGCCTGACCCCGGTGGCGCGGGCCAGGGCGTTGGCCAGCGCGGCCGGCCCAGGTATCGCAGGTGGCTCCCCGGCCCCCTTGGCGCCCAGCGGCCCCACGAGCGAAGGGACCTCGATGAGCTGCACGTCGATCGCCGGTAGCTGGTCGATGGTCGGCAGCTCGTAATCGAGGAAGCTGCCGGTGCGAAGCTGCGCGTCAGAGTCGTAGAAGAGCTGCTCCCCGAGGGCGCGGCCGAGCGACTGGGCCGCCCCGCCGTGGACCTGTCCCTCCACCTCGGGCGGGTTGATCGCGCGGCCGACGTCCTGGATCGCCGCGTAGCCGCTGAGCTGGAACGCGCCCGTCTCCGGGTCGGTCCTCACACGCGCGATGTGGACGGTAAACGCGGGCGACGCACTTTGCACCGCCGACCGTCCGGTCGACTGGATGGGGCGGAACTTGCCCATGAACTCCGTGCTGAGCGCCACCAGCTGAGTGATCTCGACGAAACGGTCCGGCACGCCCTTGACGGTGACCCTGCCGTCCGCGACGTCGAGGTCCTCGGGGGCCGCCTCGAGCTGCTCGGTCGCGATCTCGAGCAGCTGGCGCCTGGCCTCGAGAGCCGCCTCGTGGACCGCGCCGCCCACGCTGTAGGTGACCTGGCTGCCCGCGGCCATGGGCCCGAACGGCGCGGTCAAAGTGTCGCCGACGTCTACGCGGACCTTGTCAGGAGAGATCCCGAATGCCTCCGCCGCGATGAGGCCCAGGCCGGTCGCCGAGCCGCTGATGTCCGGCGAGCCGATGAGGACGGCCAGGGTGCCGTCGGGCTCGACCCGGCAGCCCGCCGCAGCGGGTGTGCGAGCGCCGCCCCAGGCGCCGACCGCCATGCCGACGCCCTCGCCCGCTTTGAGCGGCGCGGTGTACAGCGGGTGCCGCTGTGCCGCCTCCAGGCACTCGACCATGCCGATACGCGGCCAAGGGTTCTCGTCAGCCATCGGATCGCCCTCACGCGAGGCGTTGCGCAGCCGCAGCTCGATCGGGTCGAGCCCGAGCTCGGCCGCGAGCTCGTCCATGGCGGACTCCAGCGCGAAGAAGGCCTGGGGACCGCCCGGGGCGCGGTAGGCGTCGGTAGGGGTCTTGTTGGTCGAGACCTCGTAGCCGGTGATGTCGAAGTTGGGGATCCGGTAGGTGCCGCCGAGAAAGGAGCCGGTGATGCCCGCGTGCCATCCGCCCGTGGCGCCGTTGTCGTAGTGGTAGCGGACACGCAAGGCGACCAGCGTCCCGTCGCGCTTGGCGCCGAGCTCGACGTCGAACACGGCAGCGGGCGCGGGGCGCCCGAGCATGAACTCCTGCTGGCGGGTGAGAGTCAGGCGCAGGGGCCGGCGGACCTTTTGCGCCAGCAGGGCGAGCACCGACTCGAGCAGCATCACCTTGCCGCCGAACCCGCCGCCCACCGGCATCGGGATCACACGGACCTCGTGTGGAGCGGCGTCGAGCACCTTGGCGATCTCGTCCCGGACCATGAAAGGACCCTGGGTCGGCGCCCAGATCGTCATCCCGCCGCCTGGCTCGGGCCGGACCATCGACACGTGCGGCTCTATGAACGAGTGGTGCACACCGGCGATGCGGTACGTCGCCTTGATCACCGTGTCCGAGGACTTCAACCCGGCGACGGCGTCGCCGCGTTTGAAGGTCGCGACCGCACTGACGTTGCGCGGCCGCACCACCGGCTCCGATTCCGCCTCGGTCGCCGCCCCGTGCATGGAAGCGTCACCTTCCGAGCTCTCGTCGGCGGGATCCAGCACGAGCGGCGAGCCGTCTCTCATCGCACCTTCTGCGTCGGAGACGACCTCGAGCGACTCGTAATCCACCTCGACCAGGACCGCCGCGTCGATCGCGGCGGCTTCGCTCTCCGCGATGACTGCCGCGACCGGCTGGCCTGCGTAGTACACGCGGCCGACCGCCAGGGGCTTGTCCTGGCCGGCGGCCTCCACGTCGGGAAGATCGGCGCCGGTGACCACGGCCACCACGCCGGGCACAGAACGGGCCGCCGAGGTGTCGATGCCCAGGATTCGGGCGCTTGGCAGGTGGCTGAGCACGAGCTGGACTTGCAGCAGGCCGGGCATCTCGAGGTCGGCCGTGAACCGGGTGGTTCCGTCGACTTTTCCCGCGCCTTCCTGCCGCCGGCGCCCGCGCCCGTTCAAGCCCACCGCCGGATCATCCTACGAGCCGGGAGCCGGCCGCGAGGGGGCCGAGTAGACATTCAGGCCCGACACAGCCACAATGTGCGGTGGAGTAAGAGGCGGACGTGCGGTCCGCCACCCCTCGTCGGCGCGCTCTCGCCCCGGTCGCCGGGAAGAAGGCGAGGGGGGAAGAGGCCTCGCCTCAAGCTTTTTAGGGAGAAGCTAATGACTCCAACCTCGTTACGGATTCTCAAGGCCCTCGCCGTGGGCGCGGTGTCCACCCTCGCGCTGGTCGCGTGCGGCGGCGGGAGCAGCACCTCCAGTACCACGCTGGCGGCCGACCAGACGCTCAAGTTCCCGATCCTGGGCGACTTTGGCACCCTGGACCCGGCCCAGCTGAACGCCGAGACCGACTCGGAGATCGCGCAGAACGTCTTCAACGGCCTGGTCAAGTTCGACAACAACCTGAACATCGTGCCGGACATCGCGGCCAGCATGCCGACGGTGTCCTCGGACGGGCTCACCTACACGTTCACCTTGCGCAAGGACGTGACGTTCTCCAACGGTGACAAGGTCACCTCGAAGGACGTCCTTTACTCTTGGAACCGCGCTGCTTGGCAGCAGGGCGGCTACGCAGGCAACCTGGCCGCCATCGCCGGCTACAGCACGGTGGCCGCAGCCTCGTCGGCCTCCGGCGCGCCGACCGGCTCCAAGCTCGAGCAGCTCCTCGAGTCCAACGACCCGTCAGTGTCGATGAGCGGCCTCACCGCTCCCGACCCTTACACGGTGGTCGCCAAGCTAACCCAGCCCGCCGGCTGGTTCCTGTCGGCCATCGCGCTCGAGGCCACCACAGGGATGGTGGTCGACATGAACGTGATCAAAGGCGACCCCCAGGGCGAGACCGCCAGCTCAACGTGGTGGACCAACCCGGCCACGATGATCGGCACGGGCGCCTTCAAAATGACGGCTTACACACCGAAGCAGTCGGTCGATTTCGCGGCGGTTCCCAACTGGTGGGGCTCGCCTAAGCCGACGCTCAAGAAGATCCACATCGACATCCTCGGCAACGCCGAGTCGGCGATCACCGCTTACGAGCAGGGCAGCTACGACATCTACGGCTACGGCGGCTGGAGCAACGCCCCGGTCGACGCCATCCTGCGCATCCAGGGCACCGCGAGCGAGAAGAGCCAGCTGCTCCTCCACCCCAAGGTGCGCACCACCTGGGTCCAGTACAACCTGGTCTCCGACTCCAGCCGGACCGGCGGAGGACCGTTCGCCCTGTCGGGCGGACAGTCCGCCAAGGACCTCCGGTTGGCGTTCGCGCTGGCGGTCGACAAGACCAAGCTCGCGTCCGTCGTCTGCCATGACATCGTCTGCGCTCCGGCCACGGGCGGCCTGATCACCAAGGGCCTCATCGGCTACGGCGGTGACAACACCGACCCGCTGGCCAAGTTCGACGCCACACAGGCCAAGCAGCTGCTCCAGCAGGGCGATCCCGATGGCAGCAAGACCAAGAACCTGACCTACACGTACGACACGGGCAACCCGCTGACCGCCGCCGCCGCTCAGTTCCTGCAGGACCAGTGGCAGACCAACCTGGGCGTGCACGTGAACCTGCAAGCGGTAGACCACTCCGCGTTCATCAAGGGCTACCTTTCGGGCAAGTACGCGCTGGCCCGCAACGGCTGGCAGGCGGACTACAACCACCCTCAGGACTGGGTTGACAACCTGTGGGGCAAGATCCCCGGCTGCCCTGACGCCAACTGCGGCAGTGGCTACGACACTCCCGCCTATGACGCGTTAGTGGCGAAGGCCGACGCCGAACCTCTGGCCCAGGCGATCCCCGACTACCAGGCCGCCATGAAGATGCTCGAGGACGACGCCACGTACATCCCGCTCTTCTACTCGGTGGGGGCGTTCCTCATCAAGCCGTACGTCGTCGGCGCCGGCACCAACAACTTCTTCGACTACTACTGGAACCAGATCCAGATCAACTCGCACTAGCCCGGACGCAAAGAAGGGCGCTCGCCGCGTGCGGGCGCCCTTCTCTCTTATTTAGGCGACAATCAACACCGGGACGGCGGAGGCACGAGGATTTGTTCACCCGCGGCACGCTCATCTACATCGCTCAGCGGATCGTTCTGATCGGTTTCACCGTGCTGGCCGTCTCGTCGATCGTCTTCCTCGGCATCCACCGCCTTCCGGGCGACGCCCTGTTCAACGAGAAGCTTCGCGGACAGGCGTACCAGGTCCTGCTGCACCACTACGGGCTCGACCAACCGCTTTACCTGCAGTACTGGAATTTCATCGTCGGGGTCGTCACCCGGGGCGACCTGGGCGAGTCGCTGGTCAACCGCGGCACCCGGATCACACCGCTCGTGCTTCGCGAGACGTTGGTCAGCGCACAGGTCGGGGGATTCGCGCTCATTTTCACGATCGGCCTCGGCTTGATCCTGGGCATGGTCGCAGCAGTGCGGCAGAACACCTGGCTCGACTACGTGCTGACGACCACCTCGGTGATCGGCTACAGCATGCCGAACTTCGTCATCGCCGCGTTCCTGATCCTGGTCTTCGGGATCTGGCTCGGGAACATCACCGGCGGCACCTTCTACTACCAGCTGGGTGGCTGGAGGGGGGACATCGGCCAGCTCTGGCTGCCCGCCTTCGCCCTCGGATTCCCCTACGCCAGCATCGTTGCGCGCCTCACGCGGGCGAGCATGCTCGAGGTCATCCGCCAGGACTACATCCGGACGGCGCGGGCCAAGGGCCTGACCGAGTCCGTGATCATGATCCGCCACGCGTTGCGTAACGCGCTCATCCCGGTGATCACGATCCTTGGCCCCCTGGTCATCGGCATCATCACCGGCAGCGTGGTCATCGAAAACTTCTTCGGCATCCCGGGTCTCGGGAAGGAGTTTGCCCAGAGCATTCTCAACCGCGACTACGCCATCGTCATCGGAGTGTTCACGATGTATGCGGCCCTCGTCGGCCTGGCCAACCTGCTGGTCGACCTCGCCTACGTCGTGATCGACCCCAGGATCAGGTACTGATGGCGACAGCAGCCGCGATGGTCACCTCGGCGATCGAGCCGGAGCAGTCGAGCCTGTGGTCGGACGCGTGGCGCCGGCTGCGGAAAAACCGTATGGCACTGGTGGCTTCGGTCTACCTGGCGCTTCTCGTCGCCGTGGCCCTGGTCGCCCTCGTCTACACGCCCTACAGGATGTCGGCGATCGGCATCGCGCCGACATACTCGGGCCCCAGCGCCGCCCACTGGTTTGGCGCCGACGAGCTGGGCCGCGACATCTTGAGCCGCCTCATGGTCGGGGCGCAGGTTTCGCTGATCGTCGGTGTCGGCACCCAGCTCCTCGTGCTGGCGGTCGGCGTTCCGATCGGTTTGATGGCCGGATATTTCAGGGGCTGGTTCGACTCCGTCGTGACCTTTGTAATCAACGTGTTCTACGGGATCCCGGATGTGCTCGTTGCAATGATCATGGTCTTCCTGCTCGGACCGAGCCTGAACAACATCATCATCGCCATCGTGGCCACGCGCTGGATGGACATGGCGCGCCTGGTCCGCGGCCAGGCGTTCAGCCTGAGAGAGCGTGAGTTCGTCGAGGCGGGTCGTGCTTCCGGCGCCAAGCCATTCAAGATGCTCTTCGGCCACATCCTGCCCAACGCGCTGGGGCCGATCATCATCCAGGCCACGCTCGGCATTCCGAGCGCGATCCTGTTCGAGGCGTTCCTGAGCTTCCTCGGAGTGGGAGTCCAGCCACCCACCCCGTCGTGGGGATCGATGGCGAACGAGGGCGTTTTGGCGATCCAGTACGCGCCTCACATGGTCATCTTCCCCTCGGTCGCCCTGTCGCTGACCCTGATGGCTTTCAACTTCCTCGGCGACGGATTGCGCGACGCGCTCGATCCGCGCTCGCGCCGCTAAGTCGTGGCTTCACCGATCCTCCAGGTGCGCAACCTGCGCACGCAATTTTCCACCGACCAGGGCCTCGTCAGGGCGGTCGACGACGTCAGCTTCGACCTGTACCCGGGAGAAAGCCTCGGCATAGTCGGTGAATCGGGAAGCGGCAAGTCCGTGACCGCCCTGTCCATCCTGCGGCTGGTCCCGGAGCCCGGCCGCATCGTTTCCGGCGAGGTCCAGTTCCGCGGCACCGACCTGCTGAAGATGAACGAAGAAGAGGTGCGCGACATTCGCGGGCGCGACATCGCGATGATCTTCCAGGACCCGCAGAGCTCGCTCAACCCGGTCCTTCGCACCGGCTACCAGATCGAGGAGGCGATGCTTGCGCACAAGAAGGCAACCCCGAAGCAAGCTCGCGAGAGGACGATCGAGCTCTTGCGCAAGGTGCGCATCCCGGCGCCCGAGCGTCGGGTCAAGGACTTCCCCCATCAGCTGAGCGGAGGAATGCGTCAGCGCGCGATGATCGCAATGGGCCTCGCGAACTCTCCTTCGATCCTGATCGCCGACGAGCCCACGACCGCCCTTGACGTCACGGTGCAGGCGCAGATCCTCGAGCTGCTGGCCGACCTGAACCACGACCTCGGGACCGCGATCATCATGATCACCCACAACATGGGCGTCGTCGCGGGCCTGTGCTCCCGCGTCATCGTCATGTACGCCGGGCAGATCGTGGAGCAGGGGCCTGTCGAGCAGATCTTCGAATCACCTCAGCATCCGTACACCTGGTCGCTGATCCGCTCCATCCCGCGCGTCGACGCTCTCCGGCACGAGCGCCTGCGCTCCATCGACGGGATCGCTCCCGATCTGCTTCGGCCGCCCTCGGGCTGCCGCTTCCACCCTCGCTGCCCGTTCCGCGTCGAGAAATGCTTCACCGACCCACCCCCGCTCATCGAGGTCAAGCCGGACCAGACGGCGTCTTGCTGGGTGACGATGGACCGCGCCCGCAAGGAGATGGGGGCCGACGACCTGGTCGACATCCGGCCCGGGGCGGGCTCAGGCGTCCACCCACCGGAGGCGCCCTGATGGCCGATCCGGTCATCGAGCAGGATGCGCGGCCGTTCCCCGCAGGAGCTAAGACGCTCGTTCGAGTGGAGAACGCGGTCAAGCATTTCCCGGCCGGCTTTGGTGCGTCCGTCAAAGCGGTCGACGGGGTCAGCTTCGAGATCCGTGAGGGTGAGACGCTGGGCCTGGTCGGCGAGTCGGGCTGTGGCAAGTCGACCCTGGGGCGGCTGGTCGCGCAGCTGATCCCGGTGACGTCGGGCAAGATCTTCCTGGCCGACGTCGAGCTGACCCGCCTTCGCGGCGAGAAGCTGCGCCAGCAGCGGCGGCTGATGCAGATCATCTTCCAGGACCCCTTCGCGTCCCTCGATCCCCGCATGACCGTCGGTGACATCATCGCCGAGCCCCTGGTGAACTTCCGAGTGATGCGGGGGCGTCAGCTCAACGCGCGCGTACAGGAGCTGCTGCGCGTGGTCGGCCTCAACCCGAACTTCAACAACCGTTATCCGCACGAGTTCTCAGGCGGTCAGCGCCAGCGCGTCGGAATCGCACGCGCGCTGGCGCTGAATCCGAAGCTCATCGTGTGCGACGAGGCGATTTCGGCGCTCGACGTTTCGATTCAGGCCCAGATCGTCAACCTCCTCGAGGATCTGCAGCGCGAGTTCAAGCTCACCTATCTCTTCATCGCGCACGACCTTTCCGTGGTGCGCCACATCAGCGACCGCGTCATGGTCATGTACCTAGGCAAGATCGTCGAGGTCGCCGACAGCGTT
>Ga0307372_10013713_pt1 | contig 10451 bp, 8 predicted proteins | sample OX1MG_FD_202533 | JGI IMG/M metagenome (GOLD analysis project Ga0307372, IMG submission 202533) | Soil microbial communities from Risofladan, Vaasa, Finland - OX-1 | ecosystem: Environmental > Terrestrial > Soil > Coastal area > Acid sulfate soil | place: Finland: Risofladan, Vaasa | collected... | reverse complement strand
TCTCCGACATGTACATGCGGGAGATCAAACGCCTGGGCGTCGACACCAGCAACGGCAGCACCTTCGGCCCCGGCGAGGCCATCGGTCTAGGCCTCACCATGGCCGCAAGCTTCGGCGCCGGCGCCGGTGCCGCAGAAGCCCCAGAAGCAGTAAGCAGCGGGGGTGAGCTGGCGACTGTCGGCGATTTCAGGGACACTGCGTCCGCGTTCACCCATTACGCTAAGCACGTCCAGGGAGTCATTTTGAGGAACGGCTCGGCGACGGTGAAGGCCGGCGGCGCGGACATGCCCGAGTTCGGCAGCTTCAGTGAGTATCGCGCGGCTGCTAGGCAGTTCATGGGCGGGGGCACGCCCAGCGGCGTGATGGAGGGGATCAGAAGCAATGGGGATCTGCTCCGATTTGATCCGTCGTCTGGGTACTTCGGGATCCAATCTGGAGGGGGCGTGATCCGAACGTTCTTCCGCCCAGACGATGGCATCGGCTACTTCTTCCAGCAGTTCTCATGACGACGGCAGGCTTTGCGGCCGCGTTCGGAGATGCTGTCGCGCAACGGCGAGGACGCGGTCCTTACACGCCGACGGGAATCATCGGTGCTTGGGAGCAGCTTGTTGAGATGGTTGAGGCCGGGTACGACGACAACGTCTACGAATACGACAACGACCTCGCGATCCGTGATCTGCTCGAAGAGCTTCTCCAGCTCCCGGCGCTGGCGGAGTTCCCTGAGCTCGGTTGGTTCAGGGAGAGCGTTGCCGCCCTGGATGACCGAATGAGGAGCGGACTGTCAGCTGAGCCCGTCCGGCTCCCTGGCCGCCGATGGTGGAGGTCGCACTTGCCGGTGAAGGCTGGGGCCGAGCTGGCGGACGACCTCAAGCGCACTTACGGCTACCAGGTGCCGGAGGTCATCTGAATCCTGGCTGCAATCACATGCCAGTTCGACGATAAGCGCTGGCGCGCTGCACTTGCGCGGGCTGGCGCAGTCGGCGGCGTGACCGCGCAGGGTGCTGGCCGGGCTGCGCGCCTCTCCCGGCGAGCGGGCGTCTCCGTGCCGCGCTGACCCACTCTGTCCGGCGTGCTCGTTCCCGCTGTCTAGCCAGTTCCTCCCCCTGATCGCCTGGCTCGCTTCTTCCGTCGTCCGTTTTGTCCGCTTCCTAAGCCTCGCTCTCGGCACCCTGCTCGGCAGCGAGGCGGCAGCGCTGCTGGGCGCGCCGGTGGTCAGCTACGGAAAGGGCGCGGTGGTGGGGATCGCTGGCGAGCAGGAGCACGGCAACGCTGCCCTGACTTCGGTATTCGGCGATGCGCTGCGCGAGGCGGTCGGTGGCGGCACCGCGTGGATCACGTCGGCGACGAAGGTCCCCTGGAGGCCCGCACGCTGGCGCGGCTGGCCGGTCAGTACGCCGGCCGGGGGGTGATCGGGTTCGGGCTCAGCGGTGTGTGGTGACCTCACCGACGTCGCGCAGTGCTGGGGGGTCGTGACGCGGGCGCACGAACGCTTCGGCCGGCTGGACGTCCTCGTCAATAGCGCCGGCGGGACGGTGCGCGGACCGGCGCTGGCGGTGAGCGAAGCCGACTGGGACGCCGTGCAGGAGCTCAATCTGAAGTCGGTGTTCTTCACCTGCCAGGCGGCGGCCAGGGTGATGGCGGCCCAGCCGGGCGGTGGCGCGATCGTGAACGTGGCCTCGCTCAACAGCGCGGTGGGGAACGCGTGGGCGCCGCAGATCCGCCAGATGCGCGACGTTCTCACCCAGTACGCCGCTGCGGGACGAACCGTGATCCTGTCCAGCCATATGCTGGCCGAGGTCGAGCGAGCGACTGGGTGGTCGACTCGGCGCTTTTCGCCGCCGCCCTTATCGTCGGCGGCATGGCCCAGGCCTTCCTGTGGGGCCGCTTCGGCCCCGTCGTGACCACCCTTGACCTGGTCGCCGGCTCAGCGGCGTGCCTCGCGCTGTGGGCCCGGCGCTCGAGCCCGGCGGCCGTGGCCGTGGCCGTGGCCGCCGCGGCCGGGGTGTTCTCCCCGCTCGACCAGGGCGCCGCGCTGGTCGCCATCTTCAACACCGCGATGCGCGGGCGAGGCCGCGTGCTGGTCGCGGTGGCACTGCTGGCCGTCACCGGCAGCGCCGTTTTCCCGCTGCTGTACCCGGCCGCGGTGCCCGAGCTGGGCCAGCAGCTTCCCGGCTTCATGGTGACGGCGATCGCCCTGGGCTGGGGACTCGTCGTGCGGGTCCGGCGGGAGACGGTCCTCTCGCTCCGGGCCCGGGCCGAGCGGCTCGACGAGGAGCGGCAGCGCAGCACCGAGCTGGCCCGCGAGGCCGAACGACGCCGCATCGCCCGCGAGATGCACGACTTCCTAGCCGACCGGCTGTCACTGCTCAGCATCCACGCCGGGGCACTCGAGTTCCGGCCGGACGCCCCGGCCGGGGAGATCGCTGCGACCGCTGCGGTGATCCGGACAGCGGCCACCGCGGCGCTCACCGAGCTACGCGAGGTCCTCACCGTGCTCCGCGAGGACGCCGCGGGAACCGCGCCGCCGCTGCCGGCGCTAGCCCAGCTTCCCGCGCTCTTCGAGGAGTCCCGCGCGGCGGAGATGAGGCTTCAGGCGCATATCGATGTCCCGGAGGCCGGGTTCCTGCCCGAGACGCTCGGACGCACCGCCTACCGCGTTGTCCAGAAGGGCCTGACCAACGCGCGGAAGCACTCGCCCGGCGCGGCCGTCGACGTCACCGTCTCGGGCCACGGCCCGCGCAGCCTGACGGTCGAGGTCGTCAGCCATTCGCCGGGCGCCGCCGCGACCGCAGCCAGTCGGCAAGATCAGCCCCTCCATCGACGTCGTCGTCAAGCTCGCCGAAGCCTTCGGCGTCTCCGCCGACTACCTGCTCATCGACGGCGCCGCCCGGCGCCCCCTCCACGCCCCCGCCGACCTGCTCGGCGAACGGCTCGCCCAGCTCGCCCAGCTCGACCAGCTCACCGCGGAAGACCGGGCCGCCCTCATCCACATCCTCGACCACATGCTCGCCAACAACCGGGCGCGGGCCGTGCTGACCGGGCTGGCCAGCTGACCCCGCGCCACGCAGGCACGTCACGCCGCGGCGTCACGCAAGCCAGGACCGGAACAGCGAGCACCACCCCGCCGGCCACCCGGTCCAGGCGGCGCCAGCACGCGGGCCACCCCAGCAGCCGCTAAGCATCTGTATCTGTCCGGCCCGCACCGGGGTGTGTGGAACCTGGCCGCAGTCGCGGCGTCCGATGAGGTGATCGTCACCGAGTCGCTGATCGACGCGCTGACGTTCTGGTGCGCGGGGTTCCGGCACGTGACCGCCTGCTACGGGGCGGGCGGGTTCACCCCTGATCACGAGCGGGCCTTCGAGCGGCTTGGCGTCCGGCGGGTGCTGATCGCGTTCGACCGCGACGACGCCGGGGACAAGGCCGCCAAGGCGCTCGCCGGCGAGCTGGCCGCGAAGGGCATCGAGTGCTTCCGGGTCGAGTTCCCGGCCGGGGCTGATGCCAACGATGTCGCGGTCGGGTCGAAGAGCCCGGCGGAGGCGCTGGGCCGGGCGATCCGCTCGGCTTCCTGGATGGGCACCGGCCCCGGCCCGGCCCGCCGCGGGAACGCCCCGCTCCCGGAACCGGCCGCCCCTGAGCCCCGGCCGGAGCCGGCTCTTGTCTCAGCCGCCGTCCCCGCCCCGGCCGGGCCGCCGGTGGACCCGGCCGGGGCGGGGACGCCCGCCCCCGCCGCGGCGGGGGCCGATGAGCCGGCGGTGAGCGGCGGGGAGGCGTCGTGGCGGTTCGGGGAGCGGGCCTGGCGGGTCCGGGGCCTGGACAGGGCGGCGTCGTTCGAGTCGCTGCGGGTCAACGTCATGGTGCCGGCGCCGGATGGCCGCGGGGAGCCGCGGTTCCACGTCGACACGGTGGACCTTTACTCCGCCAGGGCGCGGGCCGGGTTCGTCGCGGCGGCGGCCGCCGAGCTGGCCGCCGGGCCGGAGGTGATCAAGCGGGATCTGGGCAGGGTGCTGCTGGGCTGCGAGCGGCTGGCCGACCAGGCCGTGACCGCCGCCCAGGCCCCGCAGCAGGGGCCGCCGCCGATGACGCCTGAGCGGCGGGAGCGGGCTCTGGCGCTGCTGCGCGACCCGGGCCTGGCGGAGCGGATCACCGCGGATTTCGCCCGGGCGGGGATGGCAGGGGAGGCCGCGAACTGCCTGGTCGGGTATCTCGCGGCGGTCAGCCGGAAGCTGCCGAGGCCGCTGGCGGTGATCGTTCAGTCCACCAGCGCGGCCGGGAAGAGCGCGCTGATGGACGCGGTGCTGGGGTTCGTGCCGGGCGAGGACCGGGTGCGGTTCTCGGCGATGACCGGCCAGAGCCTGTTCTACATGGGTGAGGCGGACCTGGCCCACAAGGTCCTGGCGGTCGCGGAGGAGGAGGGCGCCGAACGGGCGTCGTATGCCCTGAAGCTGCTGCAGTCCGACGGCGAGCTGTCGATCGCCTCGACCGGGAAGGACCCCGCGACGGGGCGGCTGGTGACGCATACCTATACGGTGACCGGGCCGGCGGCGATCTTCCTGACCACCACCGCGACCGACGTCGACGAGGAGCTGCTCAACCGGTGCCTGGTCCTGACGGTCGATGAGGGCCGGGAGCAGACCCGCGCGATCCACGACCGGCAGCGGGCCGCGCAGACCCTGGACGGGCTGCTCGCCGGGGCCGAGGCGGAGAGCGTCCGCCGGCTGCACCAGGACGCCCAGCGGCTGATCGAGCCGCTGGCCGTGGTCAACCCGGACGCGAGGTCGCTGAGGTTCGCCGACGGCACGGTCCGCGCCAGGCGCGACCACATGAAGTACCTGACCCTGATCGCGGCGGTCACCCTGCTGCACCAGCACCAGCGGCCGGTGAAGACGGCCAGCCGCGGCGAGGCGGTGATCCGCTACGTCGAGACCACCCCGGCCGATATCGCCCTGGCCGACAAGCTGGCCGCCCGGATACTGGCCCACTCCCTCGATGAGCTGCCGCCGGGCACCCGCCGGCTGCTGGACGCGATCGCCGGCTACGTCGCGGCCAGGTCCCGGGCGGAGGGCACCGACCCGGGGCTGATCCGTTTCACCCGCCGGCAGCTGCGGGAGGCGCTGCCGCTCGGCGACAGCCAGCTGAAGGTCCACCTGGCCCGCCTCGCCGACTACGAGCTGGTGATCGCCCGCCGGACGGGTTCGGGCGGGTTCTGCTACGAGCTGGCCTGTCTTTACCAGACCGTCGCTATCAGGAGGCGTGGAGCTGATCATGCACCGCTTCTTCATGCCACTGAGATGATGCTCCGCGACGGGCGGCCGTTCCCGGCCGCGTACCTGGCCAGAGAGCTTGATGAGCTTCCTTCTGGCGCAGACCTCGTCGAGATGGTTCCGGGCCACCAGGAAGGCCCGGGCGGGCTGATCTTCGAGGTCGAGCCGCAGGCTTGTGAGTCGTGGGTAGGTCGTGCTCGTCCGAGTGCGATGAATGCTCGTGGTGCGGTCTCTGGCCTCGTGCCGACGCCGAACCCAGATAACTTGTGCGTGCTCGTACGTGGCACCGCTTACCTGGTCGATGTCACTGATCACAGCTATCGGCCAGTGGCCGTGTCTGCCCCGGTAGTAGCGGCAGTGCCGGTAGCGGTGCCGGGTGTGCTGCTGCTCGCGACACCGTGGCACGTGATCGGAGTAGGCCCCGACGGTGTTGTGTGGCGAACAGAACGGTTGGCCATCGACGGGCTGCGGCTCGACGAAGCCGATGAGTCGCGTCTCATCGGCGTTGCGGACCCGGAATCAGCTGAAGCACGCGAGTTTGTAATCGATCTTCGCAGCGGTACGCACGAAGGCGGGGCAATGTTCGGGTCGTGACACGGTCATCATCCCGGCGTGTGCCCGTGGCGCACGTCGCGCTGTTCCTGCGCGCGTGTGCGTCCCATGTGACGCAGCACTGGTGCACGGCGCGCTGCTGGTTCGACGGCTGATGCGGCGACATCCGGTAGCCGCATTACTCCGTCAGTTCGCAGTCAGTACTTCCAGGACGGGGCTGAACCCAATGCCAAGGGCTTTAGGTGTTTGACCGGTTTTGGGTAGTTCCTGTTTTTGGTCACTGCGGGTAGTTTCCTTTCGCTGGGCATGGCGGAGGGCGGCGTGTCGTGCCGGGATCGGCCGGGTCCGCGGTCCGGCGGGGTCCTGTTCAGGGCGGGTTTACGGTATTTCTGCCGGTCAGGAGGGGGTGTTGGCCATGGTGATAACGGCCGGGGCGATGCGGGTGACGGTGTCCTTCACGCTCGCGTGCGGGAAGTGCGAGGGGGACTTGGACTTGCGGGCGCGATGTCGGCCGCGGTCGACGACGTTGCGGTGTCCCGCGATTTCGCTGGTCACGGCCTGGTAGCAGTCGCGGCCGAGGCGGATCGCGGACAGGACCGCCCTCAGCGCACGGGCGAAGGACAGGTCGCGGGGCCGGACGGTCAGCCCGGCACGGCGTCCTTTCCGGGCGGGGACGGCGGCGCGGGCGGCGTCGAGGAGGACGCCGCGGGTCATCCCGGTCCCGGCGGCCCAGGCGGCGATCTCCTGCCGGACCAGGTCCGGGGAGCAGGAGCGGAGCATCGGCCCGGTGCCCGGGCCGGCACCGCGCAGCGGCGCCCTGGCCTCGCGCAGCGCGGTCTCGGACCCGTCCCACCGCCGGGCGTAGAGCGCGGCCAGTTCGGGGCCGGGGTAGTCTTCCCAGTCCATGAGGTCGGTGACCAGGCAGAACATCTCCGGCACCTCCTGTCCTTCCACGGCCACGTCGTACTCGATGACGCGGACGGGCACGATGACGCCGTCGCCGTGCAGCTCCGCCCGGCAGGAGCCGTCAGGAAGGGTTTCCGAGGTCCTGTGCAGCGGGATGTCGCTTTTCAGCCTGATCAGCACGTGCGTGGAGGCGATCATCCGGGCGATCCGGGGCGCTCCGTGGTAGTTGCGGTCCATCAGCCAGATCCATCCCGGGCTGAACAGGACGGGGTACCGGTCCATGGCCTCGTCGAGGAGGGCCTGCTCCGATTCCGCCTTGTCCGTCCCGGCGGGCCCGTGCGGCATCGCGAACAGGGCCCGGCACGAGCAGCAGGTCAGCGGCAGTGCCCTGGCCTGCGGGAACGGCGAGGTGTCGTCCCCGGTGCCGACAGACCCGAAGAACGCCCTGTTCGCGGGCGTGTCCGGCACCCGGATCAGCGTCCCGTCCAGCGCTCCCGCCCTCAGCGGGCACCTCTTCCCGATGGTCACCGCGCCGGGGCAGCCGTGCTCCTGATGTTCCCGCCAGGCCGAGCCGAGGACCAGGTCCCGCAGTTCCTCCAGGGGGACCGGGCCGAGCGCGTTCCGCCAGTCCCCGGCCGCCCGCGCCGACGTCGGCCGCCACGGCCGCGCCCGCGGGACCAGGGCCAGGTCCCCGGCCAGCGCCGCGATGGCATCCTGGACCCGCGCGTCCGGCATCAGCGTCATCAGCACGATCACCCGGATCATGAACGCCCTGCCCAGGAGCCTTTCCCGCTTCCCCTTCACGAACCGGGCATCCAGCCGCGCCCCCTCCGCGATCCCGCTGACCGCCTCCGGGCCGGCCTTCTCCTCCAGCGGGCCCAGCGTCGCGTGATGCACCGGACTGCCCTTCGCCCGGACCTGCCCGTCCCTCCTGACCTGTGCTTCCGTGACCGCGACCACCTTCAGGAAAACCACGGCGCCGCCCGTGCGGATCTCCCCCGTCCCCCCGATGACCAGCGCGGACCGGTCCGCCCCGTCCAGGTCCCGGCCGCTCCTCAGCGGCGACGCGACCAGCTCCAGCGGCACAGCGATCATCATCCCGGCCGAAACGGGCACGGCATGCGACGGGACAGGGTAAGAAGAAGGCACGTGGGGCTCCGGTTGGAGAAGCGGGACGTCGACAATCACACTTCTTAGCCGGAGCCTCACCCGTTCCGCAGGAAACCTGAACAACAAGCCCGCAGCCAGGAACGATCACGCAGCGCAACCAGGAAAAAGAACCAGACCTCAACCGTTTCGCCTTAAAGGCGCTGGCATTGAGGCGACCCGGCTTCGTGTCCGTTTTATGCGCCTGGTGCGTGTGCTGCCCCAGAAGCAGCAAGCGGTGGTGGAGCAGGCGGGGGAATAACTTCGATCTTCCGCGTATCTCGGGTCGAGAGCGGGACGAGCGAGCTTAAGAGTGGCTTTGATCCCGCGCTCTTCCCGAGGACTGAAGAGCTTGATGGGGCGGCGCATTTCGGTAATCAGGCTCGAGTTAATGATTTCCTAGCGACCCATGCCGATACTCACGGCGTCGGTTTGCGCATTGACGCCCCCAATTCCTGGCTCTCGAACCCGGAAATTCAGATCTGGGAGGGTCGGACACCAAATCAGCTAGAATATGTTATTCCGCGCGAGCTATTCGGTCAGCTGAACCAGTTCCCTCGTTTTCCATGGTCTCCGGGAGCGTGAGCATGATGGCAAAGCGTGCGCGTGGCCAGGAGGTAGGCTTCGTGGTCATGGGTGTACAGCACTATGGTGTCTTGATCCAAACGGATTCAGGTGAGCGCGGTTGGATCGAAGCGGAGTACCTTAGTGATGCCAAGTTGAGCCAGGGAGAGTGGCCTGAGGCTGGAACCTCCTTGCGTGGGCTGGTCCTCGGCTATACCGCAGATGGGCGAATACGAGTCTGCCTGCGCGAGGTTGATGGGCGCCCAAGCCCCGATCGTTGGCCGCCGACGAGCTAATACTCAATTGAGATGGCCGGGCTAACGTTCCTAATATCGCGTGAATGCGTTGCGTGTGCGCTTGCGCCTGCGGGACTGGCGCCGCAACCGCGTCCGCCCGGCATGCTGCGCAGTGCCGGGTCGTGATCGTCTTTCAGTCGCCGGCTGCCTCGCCGTCTTGAGGCCTGCTCCTTGTCCGTTCTGCCCGCTTTCCGTTCGCTGGTTCTCCGACAGCACACCTATGCATCAAAGATGATCGAGGTGGCTCCGGCTTTGCGGTGTCCGGTGGCGGGGCGGCTGTTCTTTCGGCAACGCCGCTGGCGCGTGCCTCCTCCCGGCCTCTCGTCCCGGCCGCGGCTTGCGTGACGCTGCGGCGTGTGACGGGCGTCCGCGTGCCCGCGCTCAGCGTGGCGGGGGCGGGGTTTAGCTGGCGTTGCCGGTGATGAGGCGGAGGCGGGCTTTGGTGGTGATGGCGTCGATGACGCTGGTGATGGTGGCGCGCTCGTCGTCGGTGAGCTGGCCGAGGTCGGCGAGCCTGGCGTCGATGGGGCCGCCGGGGGATCGGAGGGGTCTTCGGGGGGCGTCGGGGATGAGGAGGTAGTCGAGGGTGATGTTGAAGGTCTCGGCGATCCGGGCGGCTGCTTCGAGGCTGGGGGCGACCCTGCCGTTCTCGTAGCGGCTGACCTGGCGGGCGTCGCTGCCGATCCTGGCGGCGAGTTCGGCCTGGGACAGGCCGGCCTCGGTGCGGAGCTCGCGGAGCCGTCCGGGGATGAACGGGCTGGGCATGTCGTGGCCTCCGTGGTCGTCACGTGTGGCCCATTGTGCTGCGGGGAGTTCCGGCTCGGCTATGCCGACCGGACGCTGGGGCTGCGGCTGCCGGGCAATCGCCGCAGGGACGGAAGCGGAGATCCGGGGCCGGCTGGAGGCGCTGGGCATCTTCCGCGCCAGCGGGCATGAGCATCTGGCAGGGTCGCTGGTGGTCCCGGTCCTCGACGAGGCCGGGAGCGTGGCGGAGGCCTGCGGGCGGGAAGGTCCGTGATGACCTGCGGGCGGGCACCCCGAGGCACCTCTGCCTGCCGGGGCCGCACCGGGGCGTGCGGAACCTGCCCGCGGTCGCGGCCAGCGATGAGGTGATCGTGGCGGAGTCGCTGGTCGGCGCGCTGACGTTCTGGTGCGCCGGGTTGCGGCACGTGACCGCCTGCTACGGGGCGGGCGGGTTCACGCCCGACCATGAGCGGGCCTTCGAGCGGCATCAGGTGCGGCGGGTGCTGATCACGTTCGACCGCGACGACGCCGGGGACAGGGCGGCCCGCGAGCTGGCGGCGGACCTGACCGCCCGGGGGGTCGAGTGCTTCCGGGTCGAGTTCCTGGCCGGGGCCGACGCCAGCGACGTGGCGGTGGGGTCGAAGAGCCCGGCCGGCTTGCTGGGCCGGGCGATCCGGTCGGCGGCGTGGATGGGCGCCGGCCCCGGCCCGGCCCGCCGCCGCGGCGCCCCGCTCCCGGAACCGCCAGCCATGCCGGACCCGCCAGCCGGGCCGGAGCCGGTTCTTTTCTCAGCCGCCTTCCCCGCCCCGGCCGTGGTCTCGCCAGTCCCGGTGATGGCGGATGGGCCGGTTCCGGCGGTGAGCGGCGGGGAGGCGTCGTGGCGGTTCGGGGAACGCCGCTGGCGGGTGCGCGGCCTGGACAAGGCGGCGTCGTTCGAGGCGCTGCGGGTCAACGTCATGGTGTCGGCGCCGGACGGCCGCGG
>Ga0307372_10013711_pt1 | contig 10452 bp, 7 predicted proteins | sample OX1MG_FD_202533 | JGI IMG/M metagenome (GOLD analysis project Ga0307372, IMG submission 202533) | Soil microbial communities from Risofladan, Vaasa, Finland - OX-1 | ecosystem: Environmental > Terrestrial > Soil > Coastal area > Acid sulfate soil | place: Finland: Risofladan, Vaasa | collected... | reverse complement strand
TCGTCTGCGCCGATTGGTAGCCCGCGGAGCGCAGGGTGACCTGCGCGCCTGTGACGACCGCTCCGCTCTGGTCCTTGACCACGCCTTCGACCCGGTAGCGACGGCCCGCAGACTGTGCGCGCGGCAAACCCTTTGCTGCGAGCAGACCCGCAAAAGCGACTACTGCAACGAGGCTGGCGACATAACGTAAGCGAGAGGATCTCATGCTGTTCTGATTTCGCTGGCTTCTGGAACCCGGGATCGGCCACTTGGGATTAGCTGCCCCTGCCAGAAAGCGGACCGCCGCGTTCGCCCCACATCAGCTCAAACCAACTAGACTAATCCGCCTGCAGGTTTGCGGCAATTATTTATTGCGGAGTGATGGGCCTGGAACCGGCTAAGCCTGCACGAAGGGGGCAGTCATCCCGTCAGACGGGAAGCAGCAGATTCTCGGCAAAAGGCCATTCCTCGTCGAACCACTGTCCGTCGCACCGGAAGCCCGTTCGCTGCGCCATCTCGATCACTTCCTGGGGAGCGTATTTGTGGGAACTTTCCGTCCAGATCGTCTCATCTTTCTGGAACGTAACTGAAAGTTCGCTCTTGCGGACCGTGACCGTCTGTTCAACGGTGGAACGGAGGTGCATCTCAACGCGCCGCTCGCGCTCATTGTAGAGGGCGACGTGCCGGAACTTTGCAAGATCGAAATCCCCGTCCAGCTCGCGGTTGATTCGCGACAGGAGATTGAGGTTGAAGGCCGCCGTGACCCCGAGCGGATCGTCGTAAGCCTCGATCAACTGCTCAGCCGGTTTTTCGAGGTCTGTGGCCAGCAGCAGCGCATCGCCCAAGACCAGGATTTCACGGATTTTCCGCAGAAATTCCTCGCCGGGCTTGCGGTCGAAATTCCCGATGGAACTGCCCAGGAAAAGCACGAGCAGGTGCTGATGGTCCTGGCGGCGGACGGCGACTTTGCGAAGGCCATCCAGATATCCGGCTTCAAATCCCAGAACGCTGACCGAATCCAGTTGATTCAACTCGTTCTCGCACATCGAAAGCGCTGCGCGCGAAATTTCAATGGGGTGATAAAGGGTGGGCTGCCGCCGCGCGATGGCTTCCAGAATCCAGCGGGTCTTTTTGCCGCTGCCGCTGCCCAGTTCCGCCACCACCAGCGGCGAAGGGACCCGGGCCGTAATCTCTTCCACGTGCCGCCGCAGGATCCGCTCGCCCGCCCGGGTCAGGCCGTACTCCGGCAGCAGACTGATGACCTCAAACAAGGCGGAACCGATGTCATCGTAAAAGTACCTGGAAGGAAGTTCTTTTTGCCCTCGTTTTTCGAGACCGGCGCGCACGTCTTCCGCGAACTGGGTGGTGGAGCCGGCAGTCGGGTGGGCAATGGCGGTTTGTGGCATGTTGACTCTCCAGCGTAAACTCTAATTGCTCACGCAGCGGAATCCGGAATACGCATACTGATAATGCGATTGGAACCAGTTGCGGAAAGAACGGCGAAGCATGCATGCCGCCGTTCGGGCTGACCCGCCTTTCATGACGTAGTGTTTGCCATCAAAGAAGTTGGCCGAATAGCCCCGATAGAACGGAAAAGGTTCGAAACCGTCGAAGGGCTGAAAGACCGTTGAGGTCCACTCCCAGCCATTGCCGATCAGGTCAGCTACTCCCATGGAGCTACGGCCGGCGGGATGTGCCTGGACCGGTGCCGGGTCCCAGTTCCAGAAATCAAAATTGCCAAGATTTTTTTCGGAAGCCCCGGAGCCCCATGGATAGGCATTTTCATGGCCTTCCCGGGTCCCGTACGCGGCGCGATGGAATTGCGCTTCGGTGGGCAATTGCCTGCCCGCCCAACGGGCATAAGCCGCAGCTTCCGCCTGGCTTGCGTACACCGGCCAATCGAGCGGCAGCGGGACTTCGGCGAACATCGTTCGGTAGTTCCACGAGCCATTGCGCGGAACCCAGAACTGGGGATGCCGGATGCCCTCGTGCCGAATCCACTCCCAGTCGGCCTCGCTCCACAAACGTTTGTTTTCGTAGCCGCCCTCGCGAAGAAATTTCAAAAATTCTCCGTTCGTTACTTTATATTCGTCGATGGCGAAGGCCGGAACCTCGACGGAATGGGCTTCGAATTCGTTGTCCCATCCAAAAACGTTTTCGGCCCTCGGCAAACCCAGGGTTGCGGCCCCGGCGGGAATCTCAACCCTCTTTCGATCGCCTACGGGAGTGGCGGGCACGTGCGCGGGCGGCTGTTTAACTTTGCGATCGAGCGGAAGCTGGTGGAGCATATAGGCGAGCGTTTCAGCGTGCATCAGCCGATGCTCGATGGCAACGTTCAGGTGGACGCCGGACGCTGAGAGATCACTTTTTGCGTTCGACAGGGATTCACTTTTAAGGCGCGCATCGAGCTCCTGGCGCACGCGGTTGTTGTACGGTTGAACTTCTTCCAGCGAGGGCCAGTCCGAGGGCTGATCGGAAGGCAAGCCTCCGTCGACCGGATCGATTCCGAAGGCGAACAACTGGTCGAATTCCGGATGAAAGGACTTCGATCCGAAAGCATAATTGCCGAGAAGATTCCAATCGAACGCCTCCAGATGTCCCAGGTAAAATACGATGCGATGCCGTTCCGGAATGGGGCGGTCATAGAGCGCGTCGCGCAGCGGAACTTCAAAGAGTTTGTCCGTTATCTCTCGCGCTTCGGCCAGCCGAGAAAGAAGGCTTGATTGCGAATAAAGGTTGACATGAGTATCGGCCATTTTTGAGCCCCTCTTTTAGAACTTGGATGAAACTCCGCCCCTTAAGGTGCAATTTTGTTGAGTTTTTTTGCGGAGCAGACCGCCCAGTCGTGATAATAACAAATTGAAATCGGGGATTTAAGACATTAAAGCATTCCGGTTTGGTATGCTGTGCCAGATTTCTTGTGATGTCCCATCAGAAGCCAGCTTCGGTGATGATTGAGTTTCGCAACGTTCGGTATTCGGCCGACCGGCAGCGCGACGTGCTCCTAAACCTGAACCTGAAGGTTGAGGTGGGAGAGACTCTGGTGCTCGTGGGACGCAGCGGCTGCGGCAAGACCACAACCCTCAAAATGATCAACCGGCTGCTTGACCCGTCCGAGGGCCAAATTCTGGTGGAAGGCAGGCCGGTGCGCGACTGGGACCCCATCCGGCTGCGGCGGCGAATCGGATACGTCATTCAGGAAGTCGGTCTGTTTCCCCACTTTACGATTGAGCGCAACATCGGACTGCTGCCCCAATTGGAGGGCTGGCCGCCGGAACGGAGGCGGCAGCGCGTTGACGAGTTGCTGCAAATGGTTTCGCTCGACCCCGCAGAATTCCGCGGCCGCTATCCGCGCGAACTTTCCGGAGGGCAGCGCCAGCGCGTGGGAGTGGCGCGTGCGCTGGCTGCCGACCCGCCCATCCTTCTGATGGATGAGCCGTTCGGTGCGCTCGATCCGCTGACCCGGGCTGAAATTCAACGCGGGTTTCTGGCCTTGCAGAAACGCCTGCGCAAGACCATCGTTTTCGTCACGCACGACATTCGCGAGGCGCTGGTCGTGGGCACGCGCATCGCTCTGCTGGAAGCCGGAAAGCTGGTGGGAACCTATTCGCGGACAGCTTTCCTGAATTCTACCGACCCGGCGGTTGCCGCCTACCGTGATGTCTTGCGCACTGGAGATGGTGCGACTGAATCATGAGCCCGAAACAAACAGACCGAAGAGGAGCGCTTCATGAGCCTGCTGGACTTTTTTTATAGGAATCGCGCAGAAATCTGGATGCTGACGCTGGAACATCTCTGGTTGGTCGGCCTGTCGATGTTGCTGGCGGTTGCGATTGGCGTTCCCCTGGGCGTCCTGATCACGCGCAAGGCCTCGCTGAACAAGCCCATCCTGGGAAGCGCCAACGTCATCCAAACGATTCCCAGCCTGGCGCTGTTTGGCTTCCTGATGCCGCTCCCGTGGCTGGGAGCGCGGGCCGACCGGCTGGCCATCGCCGCGCTCACCGGATACGCGCTTTTGCCCGTCATCCGCAACACCTATACCGGCATTATGGGTGTTGATCCGGGCGTTCGCGAAGCCGCGCGCGGGATGGGCCTGACGGACTGGCAACTGCTCTGGCACGTGGAATTGCCGCTCGCCCTGGGAGTGATCCTGGCCGGCGTCCGCGTGGCGACGGTCATCACGGTGGGCATCGCGACCATCGCCGCTGCGATTGGCGCCGGCGGCCTGGGTGAATTCATCTTTCGCGGCCTCGCCATGGTTGATAACCGGGTCATTCTGGCCGGAGCCATCCCGGCGGCGCTGATGGCGCTGGCGGCGGATTTCTTTCTGGGCTGGGCGGGACGGCGCCTGGTCCCTGCGTCAAAGTGATGAAAAAAGTCTTGTGGACAGTTCTGCTGGTTTCGATTCTCACCTCCTGTGGACCGCCGCGAAACCAGGTGATCGTTGTCGGCTCCAAGAACTTTACGGAGCAGGTCATCCTGGGCGAGATGCTGGCGCAATACCTGCACCAACGCACCGGCCTTCAGGTGGAGCGCCGGTTTTATCTGGGCGGCACTTATATCTGCCAGCAGGCGCTGCTGGCCGGGCGCATTGACGTGTATGTGGAATACACCGGAACGGCGTTGACCGCCATCCTCAAGCAGCCGGTCGAGCACAATGCTGAGAACGTTTACGGCAAAGTGAAGAAGCTGTACGCTTCGCGTTTCAATCTGGTTGCGATGCCTCCGCTGGGGTTCAACGACACTTTCGCGCTGGTGATTCGAGGCGAGGACGCACGGCAGGATCACCTTGCGACCATCTCGGAAGCGGTCCCGTACGCCGCTCATTGGCGGCCGGGATTCGGCTACGAATTCATGGAGAGGCAGGACGGCTACAAGGGGCTGGTCAAGACCTACGGCCTGAAGTTCGGAGCGCCGCCCCGTATCATGGACCTGGGCCTGCTTTACCGCGCCCTGCTCGATCACCAGGTTGACGTGGTGGCTGGGAATTCAACCGACGCGCAGCTTGAAGCTCGCGACTTTGTAGTGCTTCGTGATGACAAGAATTATTTTCCGCCCTACCAGGCAGTGCCCATCGTTCGCCGCCAGACACTCGAACAGCATCCTGCCGTGCGCAAGGCTCTGGAGGAACTGGCCGGGAAAGTTTCAGGCGCCGCGATGCGCCGCCTGAATTACGAAGTCGCGGCGCAGCACCGCGAGGTCAAGGATGTGGTGCGGGAATTCCTGCGTTCCCGGCGCCTTGTCCCGTGAAGGCGATATTCGTTAGAGAGCGAACAGCAGGCTGGCCGGGTCTTCAACCAGCTCTTTGACGCGGACGAGAAACTGCACGGCTTCCATGCCATCGACGATGCGGTGGTCGTAGCTGAGTGCCACGTACATCATCGGCCGGATTTCAACCTTGCCTTCGACGGGCACCGCACGGTTCTCGATCTTGTGCAGCCCCAGGATGCCTACCTGCGGCGGGTTGAGGATCGGCGTGCTGAGCATGGAGCCGTAAACGCCGCCGTTTGAAATGGTAAAGGTTCCGCCGCGAAGCTCATCGAGCGTCAACTCGCCGGCCGAAGCCTTGCGGGCGAACTCCTTGATGCCCTTTTCGATTTCGGCGAACCCCATCTGGTCGGCGTCGCGAAGCACGGGAACCACCAGTCCTTCAGGGGCGCCGACGGCCACGCCGATGTCGTAATAATGCTTGAGAACCATCTCGGTCCCCTGGATTTCGGCGTTCAACTGAGGGAATTGGCGCAGGGCGCCGATCGCAGCCTTGAGAAAGAATGAGGCAATTCCCAGGCTGACGCCGTGCTGGCTCTTGAATTTTTCCTTCCAGCGCGCCCGCAACTGCATCACTTCCGTCATGTCGATTTCGTTAAAGGTGGTGAGCATGGCGGCGGTGTGCTGCGCTTCCACCAGCCGGCGCGCAATCGTCTGCCGGCGGCGCGACATGCGGACGCGCTCTTCCAGCCGGGGCCGGGACCCGGGCGCGCCGGGAACAAGCTGGGACGTGGAGGGCTGGCTGGGCGCGGGCGGCCTGGGGGCGGGCTTTTCCAACGGCCAGGGCGCCGCCGCGGCTTCGGGAGCCCGGCTCTGTAGAAAGCTTTCAACATCGCGCTGCCGGATGCGGCCTGCGGCATCGCTGGGCCGGATTTCGGAGAGATTAATGCCATGCTCCTCAGCCACGCGCCGGGCCAGAGGCGTCACCAGGCGTTTTGTTTTCCCGCCTTCTTCGGCAGAGGCTTCAGCCCCGGTTCGGCCGCCTGCTTCCCCGATTCCAGTCTTCACACTCTCCACGGTCTTCACAGTTCCCACGGTCTCCACGGTCGCTTCCTTCTCAACAGGTTTCGTTTCGTCGCCTGGCGCAGCGGCTTTCTCTTCTGCGGGCGCTTCTTCGATCACGCCAAGCACCTCGCCAATCTTGACGTCCTCACCTTCCTTGCGCTCGATGCGGGCCAGCACGCCGCCGCGCTCGGCTCCGACCTCCAGATCAACTTTCTCGGTCTCAAGCTCGACCAGGACGTCGCCCACCGCGACCCGGTCTCCCTGATTTTTTCTCCAATGCCCTACCGTGGCCTCGACCACGGACTCACCCAGTTCGGGCACGACGATTTTGGTCGGCACGATCTTTCCTCCCTGAACTGTTTGCGATATTTTCGACCAACACCATGTCTTCTTCGCGTTCGGCCAGCTTTGCGCTGAACGCCTGGTGCACGATGGCCTCCTGGTTGAGCGTATGCCGCGCCGCCGAGCCCTCCGCCGGGCTGGAACTGCGGGAACGGCCAATGTAGCGGAGCGGCCATTGGTTGCGGACCAGTTCGCTGAGCAGGGGCCGCAGGTATTCCCAGGCGCCCATGTTCTCCGGCTCTTCCTGCACCCACACCACTTCCTGGAGTTTCGGATAGCGCTGCAGGATTTGGCGGACTTCGTCGGTGCGGAAGGGATAGAGCTGCTCAATCCGCGCGATGGCAATGCTGGTTTTCTTTTCGCGGTACTCGCTGGTCACCAGGTCAACATAAACCTTGCCGCTGCATAGTACCAGGCGCCGGATTTCGTCCGCGCGCCGGCCGGCCTCGGCGTCATCGATGATGGCCTGCCAGCTTCCTTCAGCCAGTTCGCGAGGCGAGGAAGCAACCAGCGGATGGCGCAGCAGGCTCTTGGGCGTCATCACGATCAGGGGCAGGGGATCGACCTTCAGCAGCGAAGCCTGCCGGCGCAGCAGGTGGAAATACTGGGCGGCCGTGGTGCAGTTGACCACCCGAAGGTTGGTGCCCGCCGCCAGTTGCAGAAAGCGTTCCGGGCGCCCGCTGGAGTGGTCGGGCCCCTGGCCTTCAAACGCATGGGGCAGCAGCATGACGAGCGAGGGCGTCAGCCCCCACTTCGCTCTTGCCGAAACCACGAATTCGTCGATCATCACCTGCGCGCCGTTGATGAAGTCGCCGTACTGCGCTTCCCAGATGACCAGCCGGCTGGGTTCCTGCAAACTGTAGCCGTACTCGAATCCCACCACGGCATTTTCGGTGAGCGGGCTGTTATGGATTTCAAAGGCGGCCCGGGCCTGCGCCAGTTCCTGCAACGGAGTGTATTGCTGTCCGGTCCGGGTGTCGTGAAAGACGGCATGCCGCTGGCTGAAGGTGCCGCGCTCAACGTCTTCGCCGGTCATCCGGATGGCCGTGCCGTCCTCGATGATGGAGGCCAGCGCCAGCTCTTCGGCGGTTGCCCAGTCAATCGTTCGGGCATCGGGATCGTCGAGGGCCATCGCACGCCGGCTGCGGCCCTTCTCCAGCTTGCGATGAATATTAAACCCTTCCGGCAATTGCAGAAGACTTCCGTTCAGCGCCCGCAGCCGGTCAAGCGGCACCGCGGTCTTGGCGTGGCGGGCGGCGCCGGGCGGCGGCGGTTCCGGGGGCTCCTCCGCCAGCTTTTCCGTGGGTTTGAGCGATTCCAGGACATGCTGAAGATGTCCCATACAGTCCTGGACAAGTTCTTCAGGCCGGTCTGGTTCGACCACGCCGCGCTGGACCAGGGCGGTGGCCCACTTTTCGCGCACCGTGGGCAAGTTTGCGATTTTTTCATAAGTCAGCGGCTGGGTGAAGCTGGGTTCATCGCCCTCGTTGTGCCCGTAGCGCCGGTAGCCGACCAGGTCGATCACAAAATCTTTGCCGAACTTTGCGCGGTAGGCAAAAGCCAGGCGCGCCACTTCAATGCACGCCAGAGGATCGTCGGCATTCACCTGCACCAGCGGGATTTTGAAACCGCGCGCCAGGCCGCTGGCATAAAGCGAGCTGCGATATTCTTCGGTCGTGGTCGTGTATCCCAGCTGATTGTCGGCGATGATGTGGATGCTGCCGCCCGTGCTGTAGCCCGGCAGCCGGTAGAAATTGAGCGTCTCCGCCACCACGCCCTGGCCCGAAAACGCCGCGTCGCCGTGGATCAGAATCGGCAGGGTGAGCGTGGGATCGAATTGCGGCGGACCTTTCTTATCGACCACCGTTCCCGCCGCCCGCGCCATGCCTTCGGCAACCGGATTGACCGCCTCCAGGTGGCTCGGATTGGGCGGCATGGTGATCACCAGGCCGACGGCCTCGCCGCCTTTGATCGCTTTCTGCGCTCCCAGATGGTATTTCACGTCGCCGGTCCAGCCCAGGTCCTCGCGGAAGTTTCGCGCCCGCACCGGGTCGCGGAAAATCGCCAGGATTTCCGCATAGGGTTTTTGCAGAATGTGGGCCAGCACGTTCAGCCGCGCGCGATGCGCCATGCCGATCAAGACGTTGCGCACGCTGGCTTCAGCCGCGCCGCCCATCAGCTCATCCAGGATCGGGATCAGCATGTCCAGGCCTTCAACCGAAAAGCGGGTTTTGCCGGGGAAGGTTCGGTGCAGGAAATGCTCAAAGACTTCCACCTGCGTCAGCCGCTCCAGCAGCGCCTGGGAGTCCACGGGATCGTTGGGATCACGGAACCGGCGGGACTCCGCCGCTTCGTGCAGCCATTTCCGTTCTTCCGGGTCGCGCAAATGGCCGTAGTCGTATCCGGTGGAGGAACAGTACACGTCGCGCAGCGCCTGGATCACTTCGAAGGCGCTCGTCCTGCCCGCGGCGATGGGGCCAACGATCAAGCTGGCGGGAAGGCGCCGCAGGTCGTCTTCACTGACGCCGTGCGATTCCAGGCGCAGGGAATAATCTCCCTGGGGCGTGCTTCCCAGCGGATCGACGCGCGCGTCCATGTGCCCGAACTTCCGGATCGATTCCGCCAGATTGACCGTGCCCACGATTTTGTCGATTTGCCCGGCAGAAAGCGCTTCCGGCGCGGGCGCCAATTCTTCAGGAGGGGTCCAATGTTCGAAGTAGGCCCGGGTGCTTGAATCCACCGAGTTGGGATCGGCGAGGTATCTTTCGTATAATTCCAGAACGTAACCGAGATTAACTCCCTGAAAATCTGTTCCTGTATGCATCATGCCATCCTGGATGGTCGCCGGCCGCGCCGCGCCTTCGCTGATGCGCTCAGCGATGGCAGGGAAACCTTATGAGCCTGGGGTTCCGAAACCCATGCCTGAAATGCCCCTGAACGGCGACTGCCCGGCAACTGTTAGATTAACACTGCAGATGACTTGCTGCCCACCTCAAGTCATGCGCAAATCCATATAGATGCAAATTCCCCGGCCTGAGCAATCTTGCGTTGCACTTCTCCGCGTGAAGGTTTACATTCCATGGACTGGACTTCCCATTGCCATCCTTCAGATTGAGGTGACTTTTTAATGACGATTACCGACGTTGTGGTCCGCGATATCCGGTTCCCGACCTCACGGACTCTTGATGGTTCCGACGCCATGCATACCGCCCCGGACTATTCCGCCGCCTACGTGGTGCTGAAGACGGACAGCGAGGATGGGTTGGAAGGCCATGGCCTGACCTTCACCTGCGGCCGCGGCACGGAAGTGGTGGTGGCGGCGCTCGAGGCGCTCAAACCCTTTGTCCTGGCCCGGAAACTGGAATCGATTACCTCCGACATGAAATCCTTCTGGAGGCAGGTGACCAGCGACGGCCAGCTCCGCTGGATTGGTCCGGAAAAGGGCGCCCTCCACCTGGCCACGGGCGCGCTGATCAACGCCGTGTGGGACCTGTACGCCAAGTCTGAACGGAAACCCGTGTGGAAGCTTCTGCTCGACATGACGCCGGAACAGATTGTCGAGGCCATCGATTTCCGCTACATCACCGATGCGCTGACGCCCGAGGAAGCGCTGGAAATTTTGCGCCGGAACCAGCCCACGCGCGCCGTGCGCCAAGCCGAAATGCTGGAGCAGGGATTTCCGGCTTACACCACCTCGGCGGCCTGGCTGGGCTATACCGAAGACAAGTTGCGCCAGCTCTGCCGCGAAGCCATCGCCCAGGGATGGACCCATTTCAAGATGAAGGTGGGCGCCAACCTCGAAGACGACGTGCGCCGCGCCACGCTGATCCGCGAGGAGATTGGCCAGGAACGGAAGCT
>Ga0307372_10013710_pt1 | contig 10452 bp, 7 predicted proteins | sample OX1MG_FD_202533 | JGI IMG/M metagenome (GOLD analysis project Ga0307372, IMG submission 202533) | Soil microbial communities from Risofladan, Vaasa, Finland - OX-1 | ecosystem: Environmental > Terrestrial > Soil > Coastal area > Acid sulfate soil | place: Finland: Risofladan, Vaasa | collected... | reverse complement strand
CCGATACAAACCGCTCCGCCTCGGCGTAAAGCGAACTGAGCAGCAGCCAGAGCGGCTCTTCCTCCGCGGGGGAGAGGCCCTTCACACTTTCCCCACCTGCATTAAAGAGCATCGCATGGTAGCGGTCGGGCTCGAAGGATGGGTTCTCGTAACGAATTTCGATTGCAGAGGCAGGGAAGTCGACGCGGTAGGCGGTGTCCCCGATCTTCCGCCAAGCAATCTCGTCCCTGCGCGCTTTTTCAAGCATAGCCTGCAGCACCCCGACAAATTTCTCGTCACCGCTCATTGGTTAGCCTCTCCTCCCGGCGCTGTGCCCTAAGCCGAAAACGGCCCGTGGTGGCTTGCGAATTCAGTTGCGGCCTCGGCCGTGAAAGTGTGCCATTTGACCGTAAGGTTTCGGCTGGCCCTCAGCTCTTCGCCCGCAACTCGGCTCCATGTCGATTCCCATTCCCTAAATTTTATTCCCAATTGACTCCAACTGCCACCGTCAGGCGGCGCCGACCGCCCGAGCTGGGCTGCGAGCTCGGCCATATCCCCGCATCGCATCGCGGCGCGGTTCCAGTCGCTCCTTTCGACGAAAATTTTGGCTTCGCTTAACAGCCTGGTTCCGGAGCCGAGCACAAACTGGCCGAAATCGGCACGAGCTTGATCGAGCGTCGAGGTGACCGCTTTCCTGGTCGCGGCGGCGACGCTCCCGGTCCTAAAGATCTGAACCATGGCCACGATGAGGCCAACTAGCCCTGAGACCGCGACTAGATCCCGCGCAGTTCCTGAGAGGAAGCCACCTGGTTGAATCAATCGGCACACCTCTAGCCAGACAGTGCAACTCGCCGGTAAATCAGCCTCAACTCTACCAAGGCGCTGCATCAAGGTCCAGTTCGGCGCTATCTGCCGGCACGACTGGCCTGGGTGGTTCCCCGCCGCAGCTACTCACCGCCCTCCGGATGGAGGTGCTCGCCGAAGAACTGATCCACCCGCCGCCACGCATCCTCCAGCACAAACCCGCGATCGAAGTAGTGGAACTCCCCCGGATACATCATGAACGTCACCAGATTCCCCTTGCCCGCCTTCAGCACGCTGTCCAGCAGCAGCGTCGTCTCCCAGAAGGGCACGTTCACGTCCGCCGTGCCCGCCAAGATCAGCAGCGGCCGCTGCAGTTGGTCCATGTGCGTGCTGGTCTCGGCCTTCTGGTAGAGATCGGGGTTCTCTGTCGGCGTGCCCATGCGCTCCGCCATCCAGCCGGAGTGGTACGGGTCCTGGTAGTACATCGCCGGGTCCACCAGCCCGGCCACATCCACCGCGCAGGCAAACAGCGTCGGCTGGCGGGTGATGGCGGTGAGCGTAAAAAACCCGCCGTAGCTTAGCCCCCACACCCCGATGCGGCTGGGGTCCACGTAGGGCAGCGTCTTCAGGTAGCTCGCCGCCAGCCGCGCGTCGGTCGCGTCCTCGCCGCCGACATCGCGGTACACCGCCTCCCGCCACGCCCGGCTATAGCCAATGCTGCCGCGGTAGTCGGGCGCGATCACCACGTAGCCCTCCTGCAGCAGGTACTGGTGAAAGGCGTAGTAGACCGCCTCGTTGCGGTCGGTGTGCCAGCCGTCGTAGTTCTGGTTCACCCCGTCCGGATGGATCCACACAATCGCCGGATGCTTGCGGCTCTTGTCCAGATGGGGCGGCACGAACAGCCACGCTGGCACCGATTGCCCATCGGCGGCGCGGTAGCGCACCAATTCCGGTGCCACAAAGCGGTGCCGCGCCATCGCCGCCGGCATCGAGTGCGTCAGCCGCAGCGGCGCTCCCCCGCTCGACGGAATCACATAGAGGTCGGCCGAGCGCTGCGCGTCGGTGTGCTGGTACACCAGCCGCCGGTCGTGCGGCGACCACACCGGCCCGATGTTGGTCCCCTTCCCCCGCGTCAGCCACGCCACCGTCGCCTGCGCCGGGTCGCCGTGCAGCGTCACCACCCCTACCTGCCGGTCCCCCGGCCGCCCCGGCTGGTTGGCGTCGAAGGCGATGCGCGTGCTGTCGTGCGACCACACCGGCCGCCAACTGTCGAAATCTCCGCTCGTGAGCTGCACCGCCGCCCCGCCCCCCGCCGGCATCGCGTAGAGCTGGTCCCAGCCGCTGGTGTCGCTGCCAAACAACATCCACTTGCCGTCGGGCGAGGGCTGCGGCGCCGCGTCGCGGTCGTTCATGCTCCAGAACTTGTCCTCGATGTCGGTGTGCACCGCCCGGTACGGCCCACCCTTGGCGTCGAGCAGATAGATCGTCCGCGTTTTATAGTCGTCCGACACCCGGCTGGTCACCAGCGTCGTCGGCGTCACCCAGCGCGCCCCGCCGTAGCCCCCCGCCGGCTGCTTGATCTCGAGCGGCAGGCTGCAACTGCACGTCTCGATGACGTAAAGCTTACCCGGCTTGCCCTCGGTGATGCGGAAAATCAGCTTGTTGCCGATCTGCGGAAACGAGGTATTGTGTTCCGCCCGACCCCCGCCGGCGGTATAGGCGAGCCGCTGCCCGTCCGGCGACCAGCTCAGCCCGCGCGGCGCGCTGTCCAGCTCTGCCACCGGCACCGGCGCCGCGCCCCCCGCCAATTTCTGTACCGTGATCTCAAAACTTTTGGCCTGGCGGCGCACCAGCGCCACCTGCGTCCCGTCCGAAGAAATCGCCCGCCGCGGCGCCGCCGCCTCCAGCGTCGGTGTCCCCGGATGCTCGGCATCCACCTGGTAGCGCCGCGTCACCCCACCCTCGTCCCAGGTGAAGGTCACCGCCTTCCCGTCGGGCAACCAGCCCGGCGCCGACGGATATTTGATTGCGACGAACTGCGCAATCGTCAACTTCTGCGCCGGGGCCAGGCTAGCCAGCAGCCCGCACGCCAGCGCCGCCAAGAACGTTTTCCGCAGTGACAGCATGATTGCCATTGTGTGACGCTTCCCCAGCTCCCCGCAACCCGCTTCTCTTTGATCACCGTCTGATGACTCGACGGGCATGTGGCGGCAACTTGGAGACGCACTGAGCGCTAGCGGGCGTCCCTTGCCCGCCTCGCGCCGCCACAGCGGGGCGGGCTTGCCGGGAATCGAAGCGCGCCCACCAAGCGACCAACGGGAGCGACCAAGGCAAAAAGTGGCGAGCCACTTCACGCGCAGTACAATCCGCTCAGCCCCCCGGCCGGAGGCCATCATGCCCAAGCCCGAGCCGGCACCCGCAGATCTGGCCAGCGTGTTGGCGCAAGAGCACGCAGCGCTGCGTCCTGATGAGCCACACCCCGCCACTTCCCTCACCGATCTGCACGCCCGCGCCCTCCAATTCCGCCGCCCCCTCAGCGCGCTCTGTTTCTCCGGCGGCGGCATCCGCTCCGCCACCCTCAACCTGGGCGTGCTGCAGGGCCTCGCCGAGCGCGGCTTGCTTGCCGGTTTCGACTATCTCTCCACCGTCTCCGGCGGAGGCTACATCGGCGCTTGGTTGACAGCTTGGTCCAGCCGCGTCGGCGGTCTGGCCAACGTGGTGCCCTGGCTCCGCCCCAACGCGCCACCGCCCGGCGACGGCACCGATCCCGTCGGTCACCTCCGCGCCTACAACAACTACCTGACCCCCCGTCTCGGCGCTCTCTCGCTCGATGCCTGGACGGTGGCCGCCACGGTCCTGCGCAACGTCTTTCTCAATTGGTTAATTTTTATCCCGCTGCTTCTGTTTGCCCTAATGTTCCCGCGCCTGCTGCTCTCCCTCGCCGAGGCCGGCGCCGTGGCCCCGCCTCCGCTCGCCGAAGCCGCCCTGCCCTGGTTGGCGGGCGCACTGTTCGCCTTCGGTCTGGGCGCCATGCTGTTCTTCCTGCCCAGCCTCGGCGGCGTCAACCACACCCGCGCCCGCTTCCTCGCCCTCGCGCTCGCGCCGCTGGCAGTCGCGACCGTCACCTGGTGCGGCTATGACGCCCTGCACACTTCCGCCGTCCACTGGACCGCCTGGCCCCTGGCCCGCACCCTCGGCTTCGCCACCCTGCCCGGCACCGCCGCCGCCGCCGTGTACCTTGCGCCCGTTGGCCGTCCGCGCTCACGCCCCCCGTTCGCGCTCCTGGGCGCGGTGGTGCTGCTAGGAGCCGGCACCGGCATGGCCCTCTGGCTCTTGCACCAGCAGTTGCTCGTCCGCCTCTCCTGGCCGGGCTTCGTGACCCTCGCCCCCGCCTGGCTCTGGTTCGGCTTCAGCTTGGCGGGCGCCCTCTTCGTCGGCTGCGCCAACCGCACCCTGCGCACCCTCGACCGCGAATGGGCCGCCCGTGCCGCCGCCTGTCTGCTGCTGCTCAGCGCTCTCTGGATCGTCGCCAACGCCGCCGTGCTCCTCGCCCCCACCTGGATCGAGGGTCTCGGCCGCTGGCTCGCTGCCGCCCTCGCCGGCATCGCCGGCCTCAGCGGCTGGCTCAGCGCCTTCGGTGACTTCCGCGGCCTCGCCACCGCCGCCGACGCCTCCAAGCGCGCCCACGACCTCCTCGTGCGCCTCGCCGCCGTAGTCTTTCTCGCCCTGCTCGCTGTGGGTCTTGCCCTACTCACCGACGGCCTGCTCGCCGCCTCCGGTTTCGTCGCCGCGCCCTGGAACCAACACGCCCGGGTCCTGCTGCAATCCCCCGGGTGGGCCATCCTGCTGGCCGCCGCGCTCTTCCTAGTGTTGGGCGAAGGCATGGGCCGCTTCATCAACATCAACAAATTCTCGCTCGAGGGCATGTACCGCGGTCGCCTCATCCGCGCCTACCTCGGCGCCTCCAACCCCAAGAGCGAGCTCAACCACTTCACCGGATTCTCCGCCACCGACGACCTGCCACTGCATACGCTCCAAAACTCCCGCCCTCTGCCTGTGCTCAACCTCACCCTCAATCTGGTCGGCGCCCCGCGTCTCGCCTGGCAGCAGCGCAAGGCCGAGCCCTTCACCGCCACCCCCTTCGCCTGCGGCAACCCCCGCCTCGGTTTCCGCCCCGCCGCCGACTACGGCGGCCATGGCGGCCTCACCCTCGGCACCGCCGTCGCCATCTCCGGCGCCGCCGCCAACCCCAACATGGGCTACTACTCCTCGCCTCTGCTGGGCTTCATCATGACTTTGCTCAACGTTCGCCTCGGCGTTTGGCTGGGCAACCCCGCCGCCCCGCGCAAATTCTGGCGCCGTGCCGGCCCCCGCTCCGCCGCCGGATGGCTGCTGCGCGAGGCCCTGGGCCAGACCTCCGACCGCAGCGCCTACATCAACCTTTCCGATGGCGGACACTTCGAAGATCTCGGCCTCTACGAGATGGTCCGCCGCCGCTGCCGCCGCATCGTCGTGGTGGACGCCGGTTGCGATCCCGACTTCCGCTTCCAGGATCTCGGCAACGCCCTGCGCAAGATCCGCATCGATCTCGGCATCTCGATCGCCTTCGAAGACGGCGACCTGGAAGAGCTGCGCTCCCGCCGCCGCCGCTGCGCCGTCGCCGCCATCCAGTATTCGCCAACCGAATCCGGCGAGCTGCTCTACCTCAAGCCCGTCTTGCTCGGCACCGAGTCCCCCGACGTCGCCAGCTACGCCGCCGCCCACCCTGCCTTCCCCCACCAGTCCACCGCCGACCAATGGTTCAGCGAATCCCAAACCGAGAGCTACCGCATGCTCGGCCTCCAAACCATCCAAGAGATCGCCCAGCAGCCCGTCCTCGCCGCACTCCTAGGCCCGCCTCCCGAAACCGCCTCCGCCCGCGCTTAGAACATGGGGCCACAAATAACCATAGTGAGACTGCGGCTAGTGTTGGTATCCGCGAACTAAAGGACAACCTGAGCCACTACGTGCGCCGGGTCGAGGCCGGCGAGCGCCTGCAGATCACCGCCCACGGTCGCCCCGTGGCCGAGTTGGGGCCCATCTCGGCCAGCCGCCCCCAGCGGTCGCGGTGGGATGCAATGGTGGCTGCGGGCACGATCCGCCTCCCGCGCAAGAACCGCATCGTGGTGGCCAACTGGCCGAAAATTCGCCTGCCGCGCGGCACCGCGGCGGCCCTGATCGACGAAGACCGCGGCAACTGAGCACGAATTTCGGTTGGCGCGGACCCCAGCGCGGCTGCGCCGCGCGTCCCGGTTGTGAGCCGCCCCGATGTAACGGCGCGGGGCGGCATGCACGCGCTGGCTTGGGGGCCCACTGCTCCAAGCCACGCCCTGGGCTTCTCCCTAGCCGCCGCCACCCACGCCTCGCCCCGCCCCGAAGCTAACCGTTGTCTCCGCACCCACTGTCCACTATTCACTGTCTACTATTCACTAGTGGCCGCGCCCCCCGCCGCCCAGCGGCGGCGGCTGCGGCACCGCCTCGCCATCCTTGCGCGGGTCGCTGGCCCCGAACTTCACCCCCGTCGCCGCGTTGTACATCACCGCCTGTCCCCCGCCCACCCGGTCCGAGTAGTCGTTCCCCAAAATGATCTTGTCGCCCTTCGCCGCCAGCGCGTCCCGCACCGCCTGCGGCACCCGGTCTTCGATGAAGAAAGTGCAGCCGCCAAACGTTGGGTTGGTGAAGCGCGGCGCCTCCATCGCAGCCTGAATGTTCATCCCGTAGTCGGCGATGTCGCTGACATACTGCGCGTGCGCCTGTGCTTGGTTCAATCCGCCCATGATGCCAAACCCGATGTGCAGTTTGCCCTTCTGCATGAAGCCCGGAATCAGCGTGTGGAACGGCCGCTTGTGCGGCGCCAGCTCGTCGGGATGCCCGGGCTGCAGCACGAACAGCGCTCCCCGGTCCTGCAGCATGATTCCGTAGTGGTCCACCACCACCCCCGAGCCAAACTCCTGGTACAGGCTCTGGATCAGCGAGACGATGTTGCCGTCTTTGTCCACCGCCGTCAAATAGACGGTGTCGCCCTGGAAGCGCGTCGGATCCCCCGGCGGCACGTTGCAGCCGGCGTGGTCCATGTTGATCTGCGCCGCGCGCTGGGCGCCGTAAGCCTCGGAGACGATTCCGCCCGACGGCACCGACGCCAATCTCGGATCGCCGACATAACGCCGCAGGTCGGCGTAGGCCAGCTTCTGCGCCTCCGTCTTGACAAAGAAGCTTCTCGGATCGGCGAAGCCCCACTGGGCGAGGGGGAAGTGATCGAAGATGTTGAGCATCTCCAGCGCGCCCACGCCCTGGGTGTTCGGCGGCAGTTCATAGACGTCCCAGCCCTTATAGGTGGTCGAGAGCGGCGTCACCCACTCCGGCCGGTAATCCGCCAGGTCGGCGGCGCTCATCACCCCGCCCAAGCGCTTCGAAGTCGCGAGAATCGCCTTGGCGATCGGCCCGTTGTAGAACGCCTCCGGCCCCTGGCTCGCCACCAGCCGCAGCGCCTGGGCGTAGCGCGGGTTGCGGAACACCTCGCCCACCGCCGGCGTGTGCCCGTCAATGAGAAACACCTTGCGTCCATTGATATCGCTCGCCAACTTGTGCTGTTGCGCCTTCCACTGCCCTGAGATCCACTCCGTCACCGGATAGCCGTGCTCGGCATAGTAGATCGCCGGCTGGAACAGCGCCGCCCACGGCAGCTTGCCAAACTTGGCGTGCAGCGCCTCCCAGCCCCGCACCGCCCCCGGCACCGTCACCGAGTCGATCCCGTACTGCGGCATGCGGGTGTCGCCCTTGGACCGCAGCAGCGCCGGCGTCAGCTTCTCCGGCGACCAGCCGCTCGAGTTCAGCCCGCTGAGCTTGTCCGTCTGCGCGTTCCAGGCGATCGCGAACAGGTCTCCGCCCATCCCGTTCATCATGGGCTCGACCACCCCCAGCGTGGCGTTGGCGGCGATGGCGGCATCCGCCGCCGAGCCCCCCTCTGCCAGGATCTGCGCCCCCGCCTGCGCCGCCAGCGACTGGCTCGCCGCCACAATCCCCAGCTTGGTGATCACCATCGAACGCGCCTGCGTTCGTCCCGGCAACGCCCCCGCCTGCGCATGCCCCGGCAACCGATGCGGCGCGGCCGGCGTGGCGGCCTGCCCCAGCGCCAGCGCGCTGCCGGCGGCAATAGCAAGGCTAAGGCGGAGAAGGGAACTCATGCGGGCACTATACGCTGCCCCGCTCACGGTGGCAACGTAGTCGCCTGCCCTTACCGCTCGCGCCCAACCTCTGGAATGTCCAGCCCGCGGCAGTCCGCAGCCCCGTCCGGCTCAATCCACCACAACAATCTCGCGCTCGGCCTCGACCTGAACGGCGCGCAATCCGTCCTGGCGCCGATCTTCCAGGATAAAGGCAATGGCGGAAGCCAAGCTGGCCCGCGCCTCGGCCTTGGTTCGTCCCTGGCCGTTGGCACCGGGAACTTCCGGACAGTAGGCCAACACCCAGTCGCCGTCGCGCTCGAAAATAGCGGTGAACTCATTCCGCACCACTTGATTTTACTTCCAACCGGCGTGGGCCCCGGCAACCGCGCTCATCCCGCCACGGCGCTAGGCCGGCTGGGCAGCCGCGATCTCGAGGTCAGCCGGCACTCCCAGTAGCGAAAGTGCCAAGGCCCTCGCCTCAGGGTCGTCGCGGAGCAACGCGAGAACGCAATCTTCGTACTGGACCCGGCCGGAAAAGCCAAGAACCCTTGCGATCGTGTCCAAGATCCCTGTTTTCCTAATCGGATAGCGCATAAGGAGGTGCTCGACATCGCCCTCCGCGATTCTCGACCCGAGTCTCTCGCGCTCGCGCTCACGGATTTGCGGCACGTCCAGAGTGCCTAAAGCTATGGCCAATCCTGCCGCGATCTGCTCATTGCCCGGAAGTCTGGCTCCGTACTCGGCCAACGTCGCCCGCTGAGCCGCATCGTCCACGACCCGCCCCTTCGCTTCGGAGAACTTTGCCAGGGTTTCGGTCTTGGCCTTGGCCATCGCATCAGGTTCGAAAGCTCTGCCGAGTGCGCCTTGGTGCCGGCGGTAGGCGAGGAGCTGCAGCTCCGGATGATAGTAGACAGACTTTACCGAGAACGCGTCCAGTGCGAAGACATTCTCGGCACGCAGTTCGGCAACCTGTTTCGGCGTCTGCTGGTCTCCGTCAACCAGTCCGCGCGCTATGATCCAGTGCAAGTCAGGAGACGTATTCAGCGCCTTAACGGCACTTTTGACCGACGTGCAACCCTGCTTCGGGAAAACACTGAAATCTGGAAAAAGGATCTGATAAAGTTGGCGGTCAAGGCTCGCGTCGGTGCCCTCTACGAACAGGATCTTCCGCCTTGCCCCGAGAATTTCCCGCTTGAAATCCTCGTCCGGCGCGGCTCCAGGCGCCAAAACATCGAAGTCCCACGCGACGGCCGCGTTTGCCGGACGGTGAAAGGTGCACGACCTGAGGAGCACCGACCTTGCCTCCGGGTAATCTGCGGCAAGTGAGATCTCGTGGGTCGAGACCACAAATGCACAGTCCGGCCGGGATCGGAAGAGCCGCGACAGAAGCGGCGAGGCTATCGAGCGGTGAAGATGTCGCTCCGGTTCGTCAATGAGAACCAGTGAGCCTTTCTGTGCGGTGAGGACCAGAATTGCGATCAAAAGCGCATTCCGTTCACCGTCGGACAGTTCGTTGGCGCCATAGCGAGCCGAGCTGTCCCCGCCCGCCCAGAGAGCGCCATTGCCGTCAAGCTGAAGCTGCACAGAAACCCCGCAGTCCCGCAAGAGGCGGTTGATGACAGCCAGCGGGCTCTCCTCGCCGCGCGCATGTGCGCCCGCGTCGCCGCCGGCTCGTGCCACCTCGGCGATCCGCCTGTCGCAACCGTGCTCCGCGCTGACCAGTTGAAAGAGGGCCGCTGCCGGCCGCGGCCCGTGGTACCCGTCGCGGAAGCGGGAACTGGGTTGCCGATCATTGCTGGCCAAGCTGCCCAGAAAGTCGACAAACTGCTGGGTCGATTGCGTCGGTGAGTTCGACTCAAGCAGCATCTGACGATGCGCTGGAATCAGAACCGCGCGGCCGCGCACACTTTCGTGGAGCCGGCTGTAAAACCGGTACATCAAAGCCGATTTTCCCGACCCATTCGGGCCGAGGATGAAAATGATCTGACCCTCAGAGAGGAGGACGTCCTGAGCGGCGGCGTCGCCCGCTTTGGGGATCTGAAGAGTGTATGGCATAACTTGGGGACCAAGGCGCTGGCGCTACGGCGGCGGGGGCATTGCCCCGAGGACGGCAGACGCCCACGATTTAGAAGTCTACGCCCCCGCCCGGCGCGCCACCCGAAATCATAAGGCCGAGCGGGCAGCCGCCCACCGCTCGTGCGGGCACACCGTCGCAAAAAAGTCATCGCGCCGGCGCTCAACCCCGCATCTCAACCTCACGCCATGTTTTCCGTCTTCTGCTCACGCTTGGCCAGGAAAACCCGCCCAAGGGCGGTGCCGGAGCCACCCTCCGCGCACCGGCGTTTGACAACTGTGCTCTCCAGTACCCGGCCCGGCGCCCGTCCGCCGGGGCACGATTTTCTCCCAGCGGGCACCCGACCTGAAGGTGAAGTCTCGCCGAATCAGCGAGTTAGCGCCCGGAAAT
>Ga0307372_10013707_pt1 | contig 10453 bp, 7 predicted proteins | sample OX1MG_FD_202533 | JGI IMG/M metagenome (GOLD analysis project Ga0307372, IMG submission 202533) | Soil microbial communities from Risofladan, Vaasa, Finland - OX-1 | ecosystem: Environmental > Terrestrial > Soil > Coastal area > Acid sulfate soil | place: Finland: Risofladan, Vaasa | collected... | reverse complement strand
CCCCCGCTGCTCGCCTCCTCGAACTCGCCGCCCGTGGGCGGGCCACTGAGGTCGACGACATCCACCTCAGTTCTTGCACGACACCCGGAACAGGTATCTGCGCCACCGTGATCGCGCTGGCACCACTCCGGCCCCACGCCGACGCGGATCTCGCGCTGCACGCCATCGCGGCGGGCTACGACGCCGTGACGCGCTCCGCCACCGCGCTCGGCGGTCCCGCCCTGCTGTCCCAGGGCATCTGGCCCTCGCGCGCGGTCGCTCCGATCGGGGGCGCCGTGACCGGCGCGACGCTGCTCGATCTCGATCTCGCCACCACCGTCGAAGCCGTTTCCATCGCCGCTGGTTGGCAGTACCACGCTGCCCTGCCCGAACCGTCGCGAGAACTCTCCTACGCCGAAGCGGTCCTTTTCGGTGCGGTGGCGGCCATCAGCGCGAGCCACGGAATGCTCGGCGATCCAGCGGCGCTGAAGGACTGGGAACGTTTCGCGGTGCGACGTGAGGGTGATGAGCCATTGCGCGCGGGGGCCCCAACTCGCGCGGTGCTCGACACAACGATCAAGCCCTTCTGTGGGGCGCGTCAGACCCTTTCGGCGACCTCGGCGCTGCTCGAACTCGTTGCGTCGGCGTCACTCGGTGTGGCGGACATCGTTCGCGTTCGTGTCGCCGTCCCCCCGTTGCATCTGGCAATGGTGAACCGTTCGAAAATCGAGACACGACTCCACGCAATTTCGAGTATGCAGTACCAGGTCGCCCTAGCCCTGTTGCATCCCGATGACCTCTACGACGTTCAACGCACGCCCAACACCAGTGAGGCGATGACCGAACTGATGAGTCGAGTCGAAGTACGTGGCGAACCTGATCTCCTTGAGCACTTCCCGGAACAGTGGAGCGCCATCGTCGAGGTCGATACCGACTCCGAAACGCTGAAACTACGTGCGGACGGCGCACGTGACGAGTTGAAACTCAATTGGGAGAACCTTCACGCCAAGGGCGAGAGGCTCTTCGCACGGGCCGACGTGCGCGGCGAGGATCTCTCGGCGTTGCAGGATCTCCTGAAGACTTTTACACGAGTTAACGCACTCCATGATCCCGCGTACCTCGCGTGTATCTTGCGCTGAGCGTATTGACCACGAGCACGGCGCACGCAACTCGGTCGTCAGCGACGACGTGTCGACGAAACGGAACAACGCCTTCGGAAAGCTGTCGACACGATGCCAGACTGTGTCGCGCCGTAAGATAACTCGCCAGGGAAACCTGGGATTTCGACGTGACATCGAGGAGATATCTGTATGGCCAAACTTCCGCTCAGCCTCGCCTGTGGCGATTATGAGATCATGCGTCCGCTCATCGATGGGACAGTCCAGCCTGATGGCATCGAACTCACGGTTCTCTCGAAGGACCGCGCGCGTATCTTGCAGACTTCGCGCCGCAAGGAATGCGACCTCGCCGAGTTCAACATCACCCGATACTTCTCGGACAGCGAGACTGATCCTGACCTCTTCGCCCTACCGGTATTTCCCCACCGACGCTTTCGCCTCGCGTTCATCTTCGTCAACACCGCCGCCGGGATCAAGGAGCCCCACGACCTCATCGGTCGTAGCCTCGTCATCCGTGGCGAGCGACCCGCCGCGGCAATCTGGTTACGAGGCATGCTCAACGAGCACTTCGGTGTCCCCTACGATCAGTTGAAGATCGTCGACCCGATGGGTATCCTCGGCGCGGTTCCCGCGAGCGGGATAGCTGGCGTGGGGCCCGACGGATGGCAAGCCCGCAGTGAGCAAATGCTTCTTGACGGCGAAGTCGACGCGTTGATCTCCGCCGGAGTCCCCGCCTCTTTCGTTGCCGGGGACCCGAGGATCGCTCGACTCTTTCCCGATTTCAATGATCGCGACGTCGCCTACTACCGCGAGACCAAGATCTTTCCCATCATGCACGCCGTCACGATCCAACGAAGCCTGATCGAACGGGCGCCATGGGCCCCTATCAACCTTCTCCGAGCCTTCAGCGAGGCGAAGGCCATCGCCTACAACCGCGCGGTCAATCCCCGTACGGCGCCGCTCGGATTCTTCCAAAAAGCATGGGAGGACCAACAGTCCATCTTGGGGCCCGACCCGTGGGCCTACGGAATGAACGACGCCAACCGACATAACCTCGAAACGATCTTGCGCTACAGCGCTGAGCAAGGACTGGTGAAGTCCACCAGCGCTCTGGACGAACTGTTCGTCAATCTCGACGAGGCCAAACTCTCTCGCTTCGCTGGTCACTGAATCGACACGGCCCCACTCGCCGCTCGCCAGCGGCGAGGTTTGAAGGCGTACTAAGCGTGAATTAACCAGGGAACTAGAAGAGGTGAGCTGGTCTACCACCGGTGTGGGAGCTCGTGGTCTGGCGATGCGCGGCGAGGCATCACTAGTTGAGTTGGAGCTGCCGAAACAGCGACGTCGTCCGTCATCATTGGTTTCGCGTATCTGAAGATTCGACAGTTGGTTCAAGCGCCGCAGCACAACTCATCATTCACCGTTCAGTGCACAACGCCGATGGGGTGAGAGTTACAATTCGCTGCCCGGCAAGTTCAGCCTGCGCAGGAATTTGTCCGGCATTGGGGAGAGGCCACATGGGCGACCTGACCGGAGTGCGAGTTGTAGTCACCGGGGCCACTAGCGGGCTTGGCGCCGCCATGGCCAACGCACTGCTCTTAGCGGGAGCCACCGTGGCCTTCGCGAGCCGACCCACGGCGCGTCTCGATGCGAGCGTGAACGAGCACCGGGACCAAGGTCTGGACGCCGTCTCACTTCCCATGGACGTTCGAGATCATGTCTCGGTACAGGCGGCGGTTGATCGAGCGCTCGAATGCCTTGGTGGAATCGACGTGGTGGTGAACAACGCGGGAATCGGAATGGGATCCGTGAACCCACATTTCCTCGAAGTGGCTACGCCATTCTTCGAAGTGACCCCTGAGGGCTTTCGCGACATGGTCGCGACTGACTTGACCGGCTACTTCCTCGTCGCCCGGGCCTTCACACCACTGTTCATCAAACAGGGCCACGGCCGATTTATCAACGTGACCGCTAATCACGAGACGATGCGCCGTAAGGGCTTCGTGCCGTACGGGCCAGCTCGCGCGGGAGCGGAGGCGCTGAGTCTCATCATGGTCGAGGACCTTCGGCCTTACGGCATTACCGTCAATCTGCTGCTTCCCGGCGGCGCTAGCGACACCGGGATAATCCCCGATGAGGTCTCGAAAGAGATTCGCAAGAACCTGCTGCGCCCCGAAGTCATGGGGGCGCCCATACTGTTCCTCGCTTCGCCCGAAGCTCATGGCCTCACGGGAGAGCGGATCGTTGCCAAAGACTTCGACGTCTGGCTCTCAGCCTTTCGAAATAGGTCCGCGAAACCCGCTTGATGAGGGATGAGGGTGCGAACGGAGACGACGGAATCTGCGGCGCGTTTCGCGCTCGCGACACGAACAACGTCGTGCCGATATCGAGGCATGCCTCGAACCTTCGAATGAGCGCTTTTGACCCGAAACGTCTCGCGACGACACCCGATCCAGAGGACCAACCTCGAGAGTGCGACCGAAGCAGTTACTTCACGAGCTCGCTACCGCGCGTCGATGAGGTCGGGTTCCGTCGCGGCACGCACCTCCTCGATCGTCACCCCGGGCGCCAACTCGCGCAACACGAGGCCCTCAGGTTCAATGTCGATCACGCAGAGGTCAGTGATGATGCGCTGAACGCACGAACGACCGGTCAAGGGCAAGTTGCACTCGCGCACGATTTTAAACCCGCCGTCCTTGGTGGTGTGCTCCATCATGACGATCACCCGCTTCGCGCCATGAACCAGGTCCATCGCTCCGCCCATTCCCTTCACCATCTTGCCGGGAATCATCCAGTTAGCCAAGTCGCCGGCGGCCGAGACCTGCATGGCGCCGAGTACTGCGACGTCGACGTGACCGCCGCGGATCATGGCGAAAGACGTCGCCGAATCGAAATACGACGCGCCCGGCAAGACTGTCACGGTCTCCTTGCCGGCGTTGATCAGGTCGGGGTCGATGGCTTCGGTGGTCGGATACGGTCCTACACCGAGAAGCCCGTTCTCGGCATGAAGCACGACGTGACGACCTTCGGGCACGAAGTTGGGCACCCGCGTGGGCAAACCGATTCCGAGATTCACGTATTGGCCGTCGGCCAATTCGGCGGCCACCCTCGCGGCCAGTTCGTCACTTGTCCGTCCGCTCACGACGTCACCGTCCTCTTCTCAATACGCTTTTCGACATTGGGCACCGCTACCACGCGCTGGACGAAGATCCCCGGCGTGTGCACGTGCATCGGATCCAACTCCCCGGGTTCGACAATCTCTTCGACCTCGGCGATGGTGATTCGGCCAGCGGCAGCGCACAATGGGTTGAAGTTCTGAGCGCTCTTCTCGTAAATGAGGTTGCCGTGACGATCGCCGAATCGCGCGTGCACGAGGGCGAAGTCGGTGCGGATCGCCCGTTCGAGCACGTACGACCGTCCATCGAATTCACGAACCTCCTTGGCCGGTGACGCTACGTCGATACCCCCGGCACCGTCGTAGCGCCAGGGCAAACCTCCCATGGCGACCTGGGTGCCCACGCCCGCCGGCGTGTAGAAGGCGGGGATGCCTGCGCCTCCCGCTCTCAGTCGTTCGGCCAGCGTGCCCTGGGGAACCAACTCCACCTCCAACTCTCCAGCGAGGTATTGCCGTTCGAATTCCTTATTCTCGCCCACGTACGATCCCGTAACCCGCCGGATGCGCTTGGCGGACAGCAGCACTCCCAAGCCCCACCCGTCAACGCCACAGTTGTTGCTCACGGTCTCGAGGTCCGTGGCCCCGCTGGCGAACAACGCCTCGATCAACGCGCTCGGTATGCCACACAGACCAAACCCGCCCACGGCGAGTGACGTCCTGTCTGAAACGTCCCGCACCGCGTCAGCCGCGCTGTCCACAACTTTGTCCATCACGCTCCGATCAATCTAGTGAGTCACGCCTGCGCGTCTCACTAGCTTGTCCTAGAAATTTCAAACTCTGCGAATCAATGTAGCGCCTGAGAACACGACGCCCTTTTATTGACGCATAACTCGCGTCGCCGAAAGTGCACGCCAGAACAACTGGAACGGTGGACCGTTAGTTCGGTCGTCCACAGAGCGCGCGGTGACGCGAACGAAGGGCATGCGTGCACACCACGAGTCAAAAGAACGAGGAAATTTAACGCGGCGCTGAACACGGCTCGCGCGCACGACGGCGATGTCTCAGCCGTGATCGCCTCGTACGCGTTCTGATAGAACTATGAAACACAAAACGATCCAAGGTCACCGTTAACGCTGCGGCGACCTCGCTGGAGACTCACGATGAAAGGCTCGCCATGAAAGCTCACCTAACGACAGTTCGACCTCCGCTCCCGGAAGGGATCGTCCTTGAGGAGAACGTCTACGTCACGATGAGAGATGGCGTACGACTAGCCGCGGACGTCTATCGTCCGGCGAAAGCGGGAAAGTACCCCGGAATCCTCTCGATGTCGCCCTACATAAAAGAAATGCAGCAGTGGCCACCGGCGATATCGCACTCGATCGAAGCGGGGAATACGGCATTCTTCGTTCCCAATGGCTACGTCCACGTCATCGTGTCAGCGAGGGGTTCCGGACTCTCCCAGGGAAAGTGGAGTCCATTCGACCTCGCGACCCAACAAGACGGCTACGACATGGTCGAATGGATCGCCAAACAGGATTGGTGCAACGAGAGCGTCACGATGCTCGGGGATTCCTACTTCGGGATCATGCAGTGGCTGGTCGGCCTCCAGAAGCCGCCGCACCTCAAGTGCATCGCGCCCGCCGATGGCTCCACCGACTTCTACCGGGATTACGCGTGGAAGGGCGGGCTCTTCAACACAGGATTTTTCGGGATGTGGGGGCCGGACACACTGGCGCAGTGCTTCTGGCCCGGAGAAGTCGAGGGCAAACTTCCACCCGCGGACTTCATGGGTGATTTTCTGGCCAATGCCGAGGATGGGCCACTGTGGTGGGACATCTCGGCGTGGCACCGAATTCAAAACCTGGAAGTACCGGTTCTCAGCGTCGTCCCGCAGCCGAGCGCAAATCACTCACGCGGTCAACTCTGGGCCTACCCGAAGATCAAAAGTCCAAAGAAGTTGATCGTCTTGCCGTGGAATCCGCAGTCACACGTCCTCTTCATGGAGAGCATCCCGCTCAACCAGTACATACTGCGTTGGTTCGATCACTGGTGCAAGGGCGTCGACTCGGGCATTATGGACGAGCCCGAGGTGATGATCTTCGACGCGGTCACGAAGGTCTGGCGATACGAGAACGAGTACCCGGTCGCGCGCACGCAGTGGACGAAGTACTACTTCCACGCCGACGCAGAACATCCGGCGACCGACGCTCCCTACGGGAGTCTGAGCACCGAACCCCCGGGAGACGAGGCTCCGGATTCCTATCCGACCGGCTCTCGACTCCCCGCCACCGCCGACATGAGCCATGACCCCAGGACCCCGCTCGAAACTTTCAGGGTCGTCACGGGTGATCCACAGATCGCCTTCGTCTCGGCCCCCTTGACCGAGGACGTGAAAGCGTGGGGACCAACGAGCGTCTCCTTTTGGGCGTCAGTCAACACGTTGGACATGGCGTTCTTCACGAAATTGGGTGTCGTCGACGAGGAAGGGAACCGGCGCGTCATCTCCGAGCACGTCCTCAAGGCCTCGTATCGCGAAGTCGATGAGACCAGGTCGTCGCCCGGCCTGCCCTTCCACCCCTACCAGAATCCCAGCCGGCCCGTGTCTGGTGAGATCTACGAGATGCAGATCGAACTCCCGCCAAAGTTCTTGACCTTCAAGAAGGGTCAACAGATCTGGCTGCAGATTTCGAGTGACGAGAACACGTACCATCTGATGCTCCACACGGTGTATACGGCGGAGCTGTTGCCCGTACCCGGGACCGCGACCATTTACCACGACGCGACGCACCCGTCCCACTTGCTGTTGCCGGTCATACCGGACGCACCTGAGATAGGGCCCGTCACGAAGCCGGTATCTGACATCGTGTGGCCCATTGTTTAGCGTCGGTCTTCGAACGCGAGCGTCGACAACGTACGCGGCACGTCATCGTGATGATGTTGCTCGCCCGCCAAAGCGATGAGCAGAGGATCCGTCGCCGACGATAACAAGGTGGTCTCGTCGCGTTTCGTTCAGCACCTAACTTGACACACCGTTGTCCACCCAACGACCGCACCGGCCGGTGATGAAGGTGAGCCGGCTCTCGTCTTTCCACCGACACCAGACACCGACACCAGACACCGAGTTCGACTTCGCGCACCACCACTGCGACGGGTGCGAAAGCCAGGGGGCCTCGAACTTCCATTCGCTGGTGCCGGAATCGACCGTGTTATCGTGCGAATTATTGATTTTGGATTCGACGCTCCAGAAGTAGCTTGTGCTGGATCCCCGCGAATGAGACCGCGACTCCGTCCACCGGCGACCGCGTGCGCCGACATCGTGAGAGCCCGGCAAAATGATCGTTGACGTTCACGCCCACTACTATCCCCGCGAGTATCTTGATCTGATCGGCCGACCGGAGTTACCCGTGAAGGGGGCCGCACCTCTAAACGAACTGTCGATAGAAGATCGCCTGGCTCTTATGGACCGCCTGGGGATCGATATTCAGATCCTTTCGGTTTCCCAAGCCCAGCCGTATCTCAGTGAGCCCGCCGCCGCGGCGATCGCGGCCCGAAGAGGAAACGACCTCTATCTCGAACTCTGTCGCTTGCATCCGGGCCGCTTCTTCACCTTCGCGGCGCTGCCCCTTCCCCACGTCACCGAGAGCATCGACGAGATCTCGCGCCTGGCCGACGAGAACTACGCCGTCGGCGTGACGATGGGCTGCAGCATTGGCGAGCGCCACGTGGACGACCCCGAACTCGAACCGGTCTACGCCGAGCTGAATCGTCACCACGCTTGGGTGCTCTTACACCCCACGGGCACCAACTGTCTCGTCGACGGCAACGACTACCGTTTGAACTGGCTTGTCGGAGCCCCTTTCGAAGACACCGTCGCCGCGCTGCGCCTGGTGCTGTCTGGGATTGCGGATCGCTACCCCGACGTCCACTTCATCGTCCCTCACCTGGGTGGGACGCTTCCTTTCCTGCTGGCGCGCATCATGCGCCACGATGGCGTCCGCGGCGAAGAAGCCTTACGTCAGATGTACTACGACACGGTGTCGGGTTCAGTTGAAGCGCTTCAGTTCGCCGCTGATTTCTGGGGGACTGATCGGCTCCTCTACGGCACGGACTTCCCTTACGGCGATCTCCAGGAGTTCGAGAAGAGACTGTCCTACCTCGCCGACGCCAAGATCTCCGAAAGGGATCTGACCCAAATCCGTGGAGAGCGTGCCTTCGAGCTTTTAGGTCTCGCGAAAAGGCTTACCCCTCGATGAATTGATCGGCGAACCATCGTTCCGCCGAATCATCGACTCCGCCTCAATCTCTTCTTTGGCGCCACCGGGCACTGACGGGGACTCGCGTGCTACCTCGAAGAGTTCTACCAGTGAGCGACGTCGGTGCTCAACGTCGAAGGGCGCATCGAGCAACGGCGCCGTCGTGGGTGGGCGCGAATCCAAGTTCTCCCACCAGATCCCTCCGATGGTCAGGGCGACGCCTCGTGGATCTCGGCAACAGCACCATTCTCGTGGTGGACGACGTGGTCGGTTCGACTGCGCCGGGCTCGCTCGCGTCCCGCCACGATCGCCTCGTCCATCGTGGGGTGTCGTGAGATCTCTCCGTACCCTTCGAGCTCGACCGTCCAGTGACCGTCGGACAGAACGGTGTGGACCCGCCCGCGTTGACCGTCAGCCGTCCCGACGCGTTCGGGAACACTCGCCAGTCGCACGCCGTCACCGGGGCGGTCGTCGTCATGTGGGATCACGGGTAAGAGGACATACGAATCGTGACCCGGGCCCGTGAGTATGGTGACCTCACCCGCCGGACATCTGCCCGGGTAGTTGTGGCTGAGCGGGTTCATGTGCTCGTCATTGCCACGAATCTCAAGGCGCAACTGATGACCGGGAGCGAGCACCATGCAGGTGGGCCAAATCTCAATGTCCACGAGCGTAGGCTCGTCCGCCACGAGGGGCTGGGCGTGGGCGTGGGTGTGCCACGGACGCCACTCGAGACTGCGGCGCTCGTCGAGTTCCCGGTGTGACGCGCGCAGCCAGCCCACCGACATGGGTACCGGTCCACCGCGTGGCCCGATACCCGAGAGTTCGGTGCCGTGCTCGTCGATCTGGCGAAGCGACACGAACAGGTCGGTGTCGCGCGCACTCGACAATATCCACAGGTGAAGCTTGACGGGGCCGGTGATCTCGAGCTCTTCTGTCGTCGTGGCGGCCACCAATGTCACCGAGCCTCGCGGCGCTTCATAACTCGCACGCGCTGCGCCGTGCGGTGCGGTCCATGAAAGCGATAGCTCGCCCGCGTCGAGGTACAGGCGCCGCCACTGGGTTCGCGCGAGTGGCCACTCGTACTCGTCGCGCCACTCGATGGCTTCGCCGTGACGGATGGCGAGACGCACGGGGGGATCGTTTTCGCTCCCGTTGTCCTCGCCTTTGATCCACCTGTCGAGGAATCGCAACTGTTCGGCTTTGCCCCATTCGGTGTAGAAAGGGTCGATGTGTGAGCCGGTCATCATTACGAGGCGCTTGACTTTCGACGACACGTTGTTGAACCCCTCGACGTTGCCGCGCAGGTGTAGGTGGAAGGCCCCCCAGTTACCGGCCGAGAGCAGCGGGACGTCGATCTGGTCGAGCCGCGCCGAACGCTCTTGGTACCATTCGTCCGCCAGCGGCCGATTCAAGAACTGCTCGCGCCAGTCGATCACGGGACCGTTGACGAGCGGCTGATCGATGAAGTGCAACTGCCACCAGAAGTCCACGAAACCGTTGGCGTAGATTCCGCCCTGGTAGGACCACTCGCGATAAAGGTCGTTGGCGCCCTCCCACGGGATGATGGCGGCGAGGTGGGGAGGATGAAGGGCGGCGACCTTCCACTGCACGATGGCGTAGAAGGAGATGCCCAGCAGGCCGATCTTGCCGTTGGACCACGACTGGGTGCCGGCCCATTCGATGACGTCGTAGTAGTCCTCGGTGTCCTTGTCGCTCAGCGGGTCCAGTGTGCCCAACGAGTTCCCGATGCCCCGTGAGTCCACGCGCACGAGGGCGTAGCCTCGCGGCACCCACCAACCCGGGTCGGGCGTCTCCCACACTGCCCACGGGCTGACGTCAAAACCATGGTCCGGATAGCGACTCAGCCAGTAGACGTCCTTGCCGTACGGGCTCATGGTGACAATCGTCGGGTGCGGACCTTCACCCTCGGGACGGAACACGTCGACGCATATCGGCGAGCCATCTCGCGTCGTCACGAAGACGTT
>Ga0307372_10013706_pt1 | contig 10454 bp, 10 predicted proteins | sample OX1MG_FD_202533 | JGI IMG/M metagenome (GOLD analysis project Ga0307372, IMG submission 202533) | Soil microbial communities from Risofladan, Vaasa, Finland - OX-1 | ecosystem: Environmental > Terrestrial > Soil > Coastal area > Acid sulfate soil | place: Finland: Risofladan, Vaasa | collected... | reverse complement strand
GTGCGCGGGTTGCGGGCCGCGCAGATCGCCTCGAGCACGGCGCTCATCGCCGCGGGGACGTCACCGGTACCGCCCGACAGGAGTTCTGTGGCGCGGCGCCGCAGGTGTCAGCGGCCCGCTGCCGGCGGCCTGGCGCAGGCGGGCCGGGCGCAGGTGCACTGGCAGCTCTTCCAGCACGTCCGGGGTGAGCAGGGCCGCATCGGCCGGGGTGTAGCTGTTCCAGTCGCCGCCGGCGATGACCAGGCCGCCGCGGCGGGCGGCGAGGCTGGCCAGCCGTTCGGCCTGCAGCGCCTGGCTGGTCGCACTCCTCGCGGGCAGGTGGACGCTGATGAACCACACCGGATGGGCCAGGCCTGGTACTTGGACGAGTGCGTCGCACCATGCCGGGGACGCCCCGCCGGCCGGCCAGGCCGGCGGCCCGGCGTCGATGATCTCCAGCCCGGTGGCGGTGCGCACCAGCACCGCCGGGTGGTTGCCCGACACCGAGTCGGGGCCGGGCGGCCCCAGCACCGGGGTCATCCCCAGCTCGTTGGCGGTCCGCCACAGGTGCTCCTGCAGCCGCCAGGCAGCCCGGCCGTTGACCTCCTGCAGCAGCACCACCTGCGGTGTCCACCGGCGCAGGCATGCCATGGACCTGGCCCAGGCGCTGTCACCGCCGTCTTCGGCCAGGCCGCCGTATTCCAGGTTGGCCACCGCGACTCGCAGTCCCCCGCTGGGGCGTGCCGGTGAGGTCATGGCGTGATCGGCTCCGTTCTGGTGCAGGCGGTGAAGATGGTCATCGCGGACGCGAACCCGGCCAGTGGCTGGGGTGGCCCGGGGAATTGTGCGGGATCAGGTCTTTGCCCCGGTACGGGCTCCTCGCTGCCGTGGGAAATGGTGACCGGGCCGGGGCCGGGGCAGGTCCCCGGCCGGGAAGTCGTGATCAGCCATGCTCACGCGGGCCTGTCTCCGCGTTCACCCGGAGTGCGGCTTTGGGGTGCCGCACCATCGGGTACATGCGCGGGCCGTCAGCTGGCTGGCCTGGCCCGCTGTCGTGACCATGGGCGAGGGAGCCGCCGGGCAGCTGGATCGGGGTGCCGTAGTCCACGTAGCCGTGGCGCAGGTAGATGCTGCGGGTGCGCTCGTCGGATGCCTCCAGGTAGGCCACGGTCCCTTCCTCGTCGAGGACGGCATGGTGGGCGTCGAGCAGCGCGGTGCCGGTACCCTGGCCCTGGCGGTCGGGGCGGACGGCGAGGATGGCCAGGTGGTGGTGTTCGAGGCCGGTCAGGTGGTGGGCGTCCAGTTCCGCGTCGAAGACGGCGAACCGCCCGGCCCACGGGCCGGTGATCTCGGCCAGGTGCTCGCCGTACCCGTCGGGCGGGCTCGGGAGCTGTGTTCCCCGGGGTATCCACAGCGCGGCGGCGTCCCGGCCGGGGGTGGTGTGCACCAGCCCGTCGGTCATCGCGTGCTCGACGTACATGCGGAAGTAGCCGGGGAAGATGTCGCGGCGGGCGGCCTCGTCACCGATCAGCCACCGGCACGGCGCGAGGGGGAAGAACGCGGCGGCGATGACCTGGCTGAGCACCTCGATGTCGGCCTCGCCTGCGCGGACGATGCCGCAGGCCGCGGCGCCCGCCGGCTGGCGGCGCGCGGTCATGACCGTCCCCCGAAGACGGTACCGGCCTGGAAGCTGGCGGCGTGGGCGCCGAGCCCGATGGTTTCGTATACCTCCGGGCGGCGGACTTTGATGACCAGTCCCAAGGCCAGGCCGGCCAGGGCGGCCGCGCCGTAGCCGGCGGGCAGCGCCCATGCCGCGGCCGACCCGGGCGCCACGCCCAGCAGCGTGCCGTAGTGCATGACGGCGAGGATCGCGATGCCGGTGAGCAGGATGGCGGCCAGGGCCGGGGCGATCAGGCGGCTGAACGCGCCCTCCTGGCGAGGGTTGCGGGCGAAGAAGACGATCACCGCGACCGAGGTCAGCGCGTACAGCAGCAGGACGCCGAACCCGCCCGTGGTGCCCAGGTCGAAGAACAGGTCCTGCATGGGCTGGGCTCCGGCCACCGCGAAGGCGGCGATGACCGCCAGGCCGGTGGCGCTTTGCGCCAGCGAGGCGGTCTTGGGGATGTTGTTGCTGCCGGTGCGGCTCAGCACGCCGGGCAGCACGCCCTCGCGGCCCAGCGCGAACGCGTACCGCCACACGCAGTTGTGGAAGGCCAGCATGGCGGCGAACAAGCTGGACAGGAACAGCCACTGGGCGGCCTGCGGCAGGCCGCCGCTGCCCAGCCCGAACAGCAGCCCGGGGCCTTGCGCGGCAGCGGCGGCCACCACGTGGCTGTTGCCGGCGTGGGCGGACATGGCCCAGGCCGCTCCCGCGTACACGACGCCGATCACGCCCAGCGCGAGGTAGGTGGTCACCGGGATGGTCCGCCGCGGGTGCTTCGCTTCCTCGCCCAGGACGGGGGCCTGCTCGAACCCGGTGAAGCCGAGCACGGCGACCACGGCCAGCACCCCGAAGGTGCCGAACCCGGCCGAGGTCAGGGCGGACGGCGACAACGCCGCGGCGCTCAGGTGCCCGCCCGCCGGGGAGGCCAGGCCCGAGACCGTCTCAGCCACGATGACGACGATCTCGGCGGCGGTCAGGGCGCCGAGCACCCGCCCGGTGATGTCGACGCGCAGCAGGCCCAGCACGGTGATGACCGCCCACGCGCCCAGCGCCCATTCCCACCACTGGGCCTGCACGCCCAGGCGGGCGGCGGCCAGGCCGGCGGCGGCCGGGCCGAACGCGCCGTACAGGGCGACCTGCAAGAAGCTGTAGGCCAGCAGCGCCACCAGGGCGGCGGCGGTGCCGGGGATGCGGCCCAGGCCCCGGGCGATGAAGGCGTAGAACGCGCCCGCGTTGGTGATGTGCCTGGCCATGGCCATATAGCCGGTGGCGAACAAGGCCAGGATCACCGCTACGGCGATGAACGCGGCCGGGATGCCGGTCAGCCCGGTGGTGGCGTACGCGCTGGGGATGACCCCGGCCGCGACCGTCAGCGGGGCGACGCCGGCCAGGATGAAGGCCAGCACGGCGGGTATGCCGAGCCGGTCGCGGGCCAGCGCCCGCGACATCGCGCTCGGCGGGGCAAGGACTGCTTGCGTGGACATCATGAGACTCCTAGCTGAGTGGGTGGTGCGGGGTTTCAGGTGCGGTGCGACAGGACGGCACTGTCGACCGCGGTCTGGGTCTGGGCGATCAGCTCCCGCAGGCCGGGGCCGAGCCGGGCGACGGCGTCCTGGACGCTGCGGCCGGCCCGGGTCTGGTACTGGTCCAGCCGGAAGCTCAGCCCGGATGCGGCCGCCAGTCCGGCCAGGGCCGCGGAGTGGGCGGTGAGCGGGCGGGCGGGGTCCAGGGCGGACCGGACCCGGAGCATCGGCGCCAGCGCCCAGTCCGGGTTGACCGGGACCCACTGGCCCTGGCTCCGCGGAACCCGGCCGCGGACGTGCTCCAGGTACCCTGCCTCCTCCAGGCCCAGGGCCACGTCCTGTGCCGCGCTGCGGGCCAGGAACCGCAGCCAGGCCCGCACCGGCGCAGGTCCGGGCTCGTCAGCTACCTGCTTCAGCAGCGCGTGCCGCATCACCGTGTCCTGCGTCACGCCCGGGACGAACACGACCGCGCTGTCCGGCCGCAGGCCGATCCAGCCTGCCAGCATCAGCTCGGCCAGCAGCGCCCCGGCCAGGCCGGTACCCAGCGCACGCGGCTGCAGCAGCGGCTTGCCGCTGCGGTCGTCGTGCCCGAGCAGGTACAGGTCATCAGCCACCAGCCCCGTGCCGCTCAGCCCGGGGGCTGGCGGATCCGGGTGCCGGCGGCCTGCCGAACGGCAGGCGTGCCGCTCATGCATGCCGACGCCCGCCTCTCCTCGCCGTGCACGGCGGCGGCAGCGGATCGTTCGCTGCCGGAGCGGAACAGATCCGGCGGGCCTCGGGAGAGGAGTTATTCACGGACATGCGGTACATAGGCAAAACCATGCGCTTAGTGCCCTATGCCGGCAAATCGCGGAAAGGTTTCACGGCAATTCTGCGGCAAGGCTGACCGCGTTTCCGGCAGCATAAAGAACGGCGCCGGCTGGCATTCTGGCAATTACCCGCCCGCAGCCGCGATTGGCTCGCCCGGATCTCAGCCTTGCCGCAGTGCCTCCTGCACTGACGCAGTTCCGGGGATGAGGGTGGTGGGGATGAGGGTGGTCAGGACCGTGACCTCGCCGCCGCAGTGCGGGCACGCCTGGACCCCGGTCACCCCGGCCGACACACCACTGTGGTCCCGGGCCGCAGTGAACGCGGCCAGCGCCCGCGCCTCGCGGGCCTCCTGCGCCGCGCAGGCAGCAGCGCGCTGCCCGGCAACTCGGACCTTATCGATCTGATCCGCGCCCGCGGTCAGCATGCCGCCGGTATCCAGGGCCTGGTCGCATGCCTCCCAGAACTCGCGGGCCTGGGACTGGCGGCCGATCTCGGCCATCGAGACCGTGGACCGGGAAAACCCCGCCAGAGTCGCCAGGCCATGCTGGGTCAGCCCGGCCTCACGCCGCAAGGCCGCCAGCTGGCGGCCCAGCTCCCGCCCCATCGCGGCGATGCTGTCCGAATCGCTCATCTGGCCTGCCCCGGATACCGGACAGATTCAGCCGCTGCCCGGCGCAGCGGACTGCCCAGTGCCGTGCCTGCCGACGGCCAGAGCCGGCGCCGTGGCCGGCGTACGCGGCTGCTGCCGCACGGGGGTGCTGCCGTCGAGGAGGAGCCCGGCGAAGACCAGGCCGCATCGATCTCGCTGATGCCGTGAGCACCCGGGCCGCCGATCTCGCCGGGCCACCCCTGGCGGTACAGGCGGACCACGTCGCCAACCGTGGCCGGCGTCCCGCACGATGCCAGCGGGCGGCACGGCCTGGGCGGGGACCCGCCATCGGTGCAGCCCACCTTCACGGGCACGACCCAGCCTGCACGAGGGCCACCGTCCGGACGTGCCCAGGTTGCGTGCGGGCCAGCAGCGCCGGCCTGCCACCCCCAGGAAGGCTCGATCACCGACCCGCCGGGCAGCACCCCGGTGTCCTCAAAGGCCACCACCCCGTTGCACAGCAGGCTCCAGCACTGCTCAGGATGACCGGCGATGACGCGGGCGGCCAGGTAGTCCCGAGCCCGCGGCGGCGGGCACGCCGGCAGGTGCGGGCACGTCCGCGGCCGCCTGCCCGCAGCAGGTGCCCGCCGCGACCGGCCGGCTGCGCACAGCCCGTCCCCTCGGTCCGGGCGAGGGAGTAGAGGTGCAGCCGTGCAGAATCTGCCCGGACCGGCCGTCCTGCCACCTGACGCTGCGGCTGTGCCATCACCACCAGTTCCGCTGGTATATTTACCGCCCCCGGCACGGCCGCGCCGCCGACTTCGATCAGTGGCTGGCCGGGCAGGAACCGTGCTACTCGCGTTGCGCAGGACGGCCAGGTCGCTGCACAGCTGGTGGCCGGTGATCACCTCGGCGTGCCGCAGGACGGCTGCCAGCTGAGTATCGGCATCGGCAATCAGGGCACCCGTCTCAGCGCTGGCAATGACATAGGAACTGGTGAACGCGAAGTCCTCCGGCACCGCTGGCGGCCTGGTGCCTGGGCTGACCGGAATGCCGAGCCAGGTGACGGACCAGCAGAACGGCACGTTCCCGTCGCGGACCTTGTAGTTCTTCGTCCACTCGACGTCGATCGAGGCGAGCAGCCGACAGCCGTCCTGGCGGACCGGGATCTCACCCCTGACTGCGGCTGTCGCCATCACCGCGACGACCGGCTGCGGCGCGAACCCTGTCCCCACGGTCCACGGAGTCACCCCGGCGCGGACCGCCGCGCCGGCCAGGTCACCGCCAGCAGCACCGTACACGCGGGCGACATCGAGCACGCGCGCCAAACGCGGATCCGCGTCGCCGCCCGGCTGCCCGGCGGCTACCAGTGCCCGGATACCCCGGCCCGCCCCGGCGGCGGTCCAGGATGCGATTTCAGGCAGGTCACTGGCCAGCCCGAATCCGGCCAATACCCTCGCCATGCGCCGGGCCCGCAGCAAGTCCAGGTCCACGCAGCGAACCAGCTCCGCGGCCTCGTCCTCACCAGCGGCAGTCACGGCGCGGAACCCGAAGCTCACCCCGGAGGACAGGTCCTCCGGGCGGCCTCGGTGCACGCGCAGGTAGGTCACTGCGTAGGACACCGGCACCCCGCGCCCGTCGTCACCTGCCCGGCACACGGCGAGCCCGGCGAGCAGCCGGGGTTCCTTGCGCCATAGCTGGCCAGTGCCGTACGGGTCGGCCGGCCAGGCCATGTTCGTGAACGCTGCCGTGCTTCGCCACGGTGATGAACTCGTGCTCGGCGAGGTTCAGCGCATTGCCCTTGCGCAACGGCAAGACCAGCTTGACCTTCCCGGCCCCGACCACGTCCGCGATCTGCAGCAGATACGGCAGGCCGTGCAACGTCGAGCGCAGCACTACCGCCGAGAACGAGCCCGGAACCCCGGCCTCCGCGAACGCGGTCACCCCCGTCAGGACCTTGTCGTAATCACCCCGGACACGGCGGAAGATCGCCTGCGGTCCGTCGAACCCGATATTGGCGAACCTGATCTTGCCGGCCAGCCGTGGCGCAGCCTCGATCCCCCGTGTCGCGTTCGTAGGCAGCCCCACGATGAACCCGCTGAACGGGTCCGTCACCTCGACCAGGTCACGGCGCAGCAACGGCTCACCGCCCGACAAGAACACCCGCTGCACGCCCACCAGGTTCCCGCTGACTACGGCCAGTTGCTCCAGCGACGGATCGCGCATCCGCAGCGTCTCGCTGCAGAACGCGCAGTCGAAGTCACACCGCTTCGTCACCTGCACGATTACCGACAACGGCATGCCAGCATTCCGCGCCAGCTCACCGAGGTCACCCGCAGCCGGCACCGCGATGTGATGACCAGCCGTAAAGCGCACCGCGCCGCCGTCAGGCGCAGCGCTGTCACGTCGCGGTACCTGGGGCATTCCGAGAACTGTCACGTGCGTCTCCCATCTTCGCCTTGCTGCTGATAAGCGCGGGGGATTACCAGGCGCGGCACCTGCCTCGCGGGCGTCCGGGGGCATGACGCTGACGGCCGTGCCGGTGCTGTCCAACGCGACCTCGGCCCACACCGTCCGGCCCCGGTGATCGCCGGCAACGCCCGTCCGCACCGACAGGCCGCGCACCAGTAGGAGACCTCGACCATGCTCGGCTGGAAAGTCATCAACCACCCGCGGTGGCGTGCTGCCGCCCTCGTCGGTGACGGCAACCCGCACGGCCAGTGACGTACAGGTGAGCTCGACGACCAAGCAGCCGCCGCGGCCGCTGGCGGTGTGCTTGACCGCGTTGGACGCCAGCTCCGTGGCCACGAGAAGCACGTCCTCGCGCCCCGAACCGGGCGGCAGCAGCGAGGTGAGCCACCGCCGCAGCTCGCTCAGCTGGCGGTAGTCGCCGGCGAACACACGCCGCAGCCGAACTGGCTGCGCCGCTGACTGCACGGCTGTTCCGGAGCGAATCGTCATGCCGTCTAATGACGGCGACCGGCTCAGGCTGGTCTCGCTTCCCATAGACGTGGGATCCTCCATCACGACTTCGTGGCGTCCGGCCGCCGGTCTGACAGGCAGCTGGCAGGTCCGGCCACGCGCGGTGGCATGGCACCGCCCCGCCGTCCTGCTGCACGGCTAGTCGATCAGCCCCGCCCCGTGCGGAGTAACATCACGCGCCCGTGAACTGCGAGAACACCAGCGACTAGGCGCTGAACTACGTGACCCGGCCTCGGTGGCCATCCGAGGGCGTGCTCAATAACTTCGCGGCCCCGAACCCGCCGACAGGAACTCACCCTGAGCAGGCTCTCAGTTCTCTCCAGGGCGGATTACCGGGGATCAGCGGCCGGGCGAAGGCGCGGTTGATCTCCGGGTCCCGGCCTGCCACATAGCGGCCTACCGGCCGGTATCCCTGGCTGGCGAACAAGGCCAGGGCAGCGGTATTACGCACGCCGGTTTCCAGGATCGCCCGGGCCGCTCCCGCCCGCACCGCGTCGCCTTCCAGCCAGGACAGCAACGCCCGCCCGGTTCCCATGCCCCGCGCCGCCGGGACGACGTAAGTCTTCTTGATCTCTACCGTCCGGGCCTGGTCGTGCCACCGCCAGCCCCCGCAGCCGACAGGCCGGCCGACCTGGTACACGACGACGAACCTGCCGCACGGCGGCACGAACTCATCCGGGTCCAGATCGACCGACTCGGCGAACCCGTAGCGGCCCACCTGATCGTCATAAAACTCCCGCAGCAGACGGGCAGCGTCCGGGTGCCGGACGGAACGCGCAGCGATGCCGACCGGACCAGCCGGGCAACCCGTCACAGCCGGCCCTGGCAGCTATCTCTCACATAAGCGATGATGCCTGATCGAATTCAGCGAGGAAGTCCCGCACCACCTGGGATCTCGACCGCCGGGCGAGCACCGGCCGCAGCTCGCGCAGGTAGCTTCGCGCTCTCGGTGACTGCACCTGTGGCAGCAGGCCCATGCCAGTCCGCATCGCTGCCACGCCACGCTCCAGGTCGCCGCGCATCAGGCATGCGCGCACCAGGAATGTCGCGTGCAGCAAGGCCGACCGGGGATACGCCGCCCCTGCTCCAGCCGGACCGGGCGCAGCCATCACCTCCACCGCTCCGCTCAGTGTGCTCACCGCCTCCGACAGCAGGCGGCCCCGTGCCGTGGGTTCCTGCTCGGCTAGCACGACCAGCGCCTGGCCCGCTTCGGCCCGCAACTGCTCAGTGCTGAGGTAATACAAGAACGGCGGCGCGTCCCGCGCCTCATACCGGCGCAGCACGTCGGCCGCTTCCTGCGACTGCCGCCGGAACCGGCCGATGTCACCGTCGGCCGCCGCAGCGGTTGCCTCCCGGCCCAAGAGCCTGGCTCGCAGGAACGGGTCGGCTTTCACGCACTCCCCTACTGCCGCCTCAGCGAGCCGCACGGCCTCCCGCCCGTGGCCGGCGAACGCGGAGACGTAGCTGAGCATCCCGATCACGTTTGCGGCTCGGTCCGCGGCACCGACGGCTCGGCAGACGCCAAGACTGAGCAGCAGATACCGCTCAGCGGCGCCCCGCCGACCAGAGTCGAAGCACAGCCAGCCCAGCAACTGCCCCAGGTCTGCCACGACCGTCATCAGCCGACGTCCGGTACCGGCATCGTAGCTGGCGTACTGCACCAGTTCCACGACGCTGCGCAGCTCCGCGGTGACGTACCGCAGGCTGAGCGCCCCGCCGCCATGACGGTCATCCAGCCGGCGCAACGCCGCGACATGACCGGAGATCAGGTCTACCTGCTCGGGCAGCACGCGGTCGCGTGCCGCCCGGTCACGATCACAGACCTCGACCCTGCGAAGCTGATCCACCACGGCAAACGCCAGTTCGGTTCCGGACACCTCGGCGACCGGACACCGCGGGGACACCGCCGATGCGGCAAGGTCATTGAGCTCGCGGACGAGATCATCGAAGTTGACCAGACCGTCCATCCCACTGGTCGCGCTCAGCATCAGTCCGGTCGGCGCGGGCCTTCCGGGCCACAGCTGACCCACGCTCACCGTGTAGCCGAGCCTTTCGGTCAGCACGGCCGCCGCCACATCGGGAACCGGAGGACGCGGCCGGAACCCTCGCCGGACCCACGAGTACCCGGCCGTCGGATCAAGGCGCAGCCGCTCTCTGCCCTGACTGGACAACCGGCCGTTGACGGCCGCCACCAGCTGGCGCGGGCTCCACTCAGCCAGTCGCAGCAGCTCCGCGAGGTCCCCCACGTCGCCCGCAGCCATCTGTCGCCCAGCTACCGCATCACATGATCACGGTCAGGCGTGATTTGCGCTCCGCGGCTCACCGGGAGTGCATCATCGCGCTGAGGACGCGGCCGAGCGTCCGGGCCGTCCGAGCTGATGCAGCCGGTGCAGCAATCCGAGCCGTCACCGTGGTCATGACACGCGCTAGCCGCCCGCACACCCACCTCGACTCCGAAGTGCTGCCAGAACAGATTCCTGGTCCTGGCGAAGTCGCCAGTCCATCGCTGCCGGTCCGCGTCCCCGCGCAGGCCCGCGTACGGAAAGTGATCGAGAAAGTAGCCGAGCGCCTTGTAGCAGTCAGCCCGGTATTTCGCCGTATCTAGAATGTGCGCGTGCCAGGCCTGATCCACCAGCTGACTCGGCACCAAAGCCCTATCGGGGTAGAGCACGCACAATTTAAGGAAGCCGCGGTACAGCCTGACAGCCTCGTCGGCGAGATCCAGGCTCAGCGCCGCTCCCCCAGCATCGGGATGCAGCAGCTTATAGACGAGCGGTTCCAGGTCAAGCCCGTCGATCCGCCGGACCCGCTCGCTCACCGAGACCGCACGAACGCCTGGAGCTTCAACTCGCGCCGACCGTACACCAGCCGTCATGGTCTCTGCCCTCCTAGAACTCCTCGCTCTGTG
>Ga0307372_10013704_pt1 | contig 10454 bp, 7 predicted proteins | sample OX1MG_FD_202533 | JGI IMG/M metagenome (GOLD analysis project Ga0307372, IMG submission 202533) | Soil microbial communities from Risofladan, Vaasa, Finland - OX-1 | ecosystem: Environmental > Terrestrial > Soil > Coastal area > Acid sulfate soil | place: Finland: Risofladan, Vaasa | collected... | reverse complement strand
GAGAGAGGATTGGCCTCGAGGCGGACGGCGCCGATCTGGCCTCCCACGTCGACGGGTTTGTCGACGTGCTCCTTTCGGTCATCGTTTTCCGAAATCCCGCCATGGAGGGCGCCTCGTTCCTTCTCCAGCACGGAACCGGCTCGCGGAAGCTTGCGGGCGCAACGGCAGAGGGACTTCGTACCTGCTATCTCTTCGAGCTTGCCTGCTACCTGCTATTCGCGCTCGACACGTGGCATTCCGAGCGGGGGCTTGGCAGGCTGCGCGACACGGTGTTCCGGGCGATCGTCCTCCCGCGGTTCTTTTCCGTCTTCGACCTTCCCGGCTCCATCGCGAACCTCGAGGAGATAGTCGTGAGCCGCCTGGAGTCCTACCGTCTCCTCGCGACGAAGTCACCCGCCGACGTTCGCACCTACTTCATGCAGGCCGTCGTCGACTCGGCATTCGGCGGCGGACCGCGGGTCGAGACTCTTAGCCTGGACTATGCGGTGATCGCCGACAACATGGTGCTCGCGATGGCGGCCCTCTCCGATCTGACCGCCTTTGCGGCCGGACGACTTCCCTTGTGCGTCGCCGCTCTCGGTTCGTTCTATGAGCGTCTCTACTCGTCGACCAGCCGGTAGCCCACCCCAAGCTCCGTGAGCAGGTAGCGCGGCTGCGCCGGGTCGAGCTCGATCTTGCGCCGCAGCGCCGCCATGTAGACCCGCAGGTACTGGGTCTGCTCGCCGCTCATCGGACCCCACACCTCGCGAAGCAGAAAGTTGTGAGTGAGGACCTTGCCGGCGTATCGCACGAGAACCGCGAGCAGGCGATACTCGATCGGGGTCACGTGGACCTCCTCCGAACCGAGGGTAACCCGCCGCCGCTCGAGATCGATCTCGAGCTCGCCCACCCGGTAACGGATTTCCCCGCCGTCCCCTTCCGCCGGGCGAGCCGCCCTTCGCAACGAGACGCGGATGCGGGCGAGAAGCTCGCCCACGCCGAAAGGCTTGGTGAGGTAGTCGTCCGCACCGGCGTCGAGAGCCGCGACCTTGTCCCGCTCCTGCCCGCGGGCCGAGAGCACGACTATCGGAACCCGGCTCCACTCGCGAAGCCGCGAGATCACCGCGAGACCGTCGATGTCGGGGAGCCCGAGATCGAGGATGACGACGTCGGGCACCTGGGAGGCGGCGAGAGCGATCCCCTCCTTGCCGAGCGCTGTCTCGATAGTCTTGTAGTCCTGGCTCGTCAGAGAGACCCGCAGGAAATTCTGGATGTGCCGATCATCCTCGATGACCAGGACTAGCGGCTTCTGTCCCTCCATTATTGCGCAGCGCCCATGGTCGCGAGAGGATTCTCGCCGGCGAGGGGAAGCGAGAAGGAGAAGATGGCGCCGCCCCCGGGGCGATTCTCGGCGCGGATCTCCCCGTCGTGGGCGTCGATTATCGCCTTGCAGATCGAAAGCCCGAGCCCGGCGCCGCGGCGGAACGCCTCCCGCTGCGGCTTGCCGCGGTAGAACTTGACGAAGAGGTTCTCGAGGTCCTCCGCGGCGATTCCCGGCCCCCGGTCCGCAAAGATGAAGGTTGCGCGGTCGCTCTCGACCTGGACGCGGATCTCGATCGGACTGCCCTCCGGGGTGTACTTGATCGCATTATCGAGGATGTTGGCGATGACCTGCTCGATCAGGCTCCCGTCCATCGGCACCATGGTGAGCTGCGGCGGAATCGCGACGGAGACGGATCGACCCGTGAGCCTCGCCTTCAGGTGGAGGAGCACCGAGGCAATTACGTCGTCCACCGCCTCCCACTGCCTCGCGATCGCGACCGTCTCGCTCTCCATGCGCGTCATGGAGAGGAGATTCTCCACGAGCTGGGTGAGCCAGTTGGCGTCGTCGAAGATGTTCTTGAGAAGGCGCTTTCGTGTCTCGGGGAGGAGCTCCTCGTCCTTGTCCAGGAGGGTGCTGCTTGCCCCGGCGATGCCGGCGAGGGGCGAGCGGATATCGTGGGAGATCGACCGGAGGAGGGAGTTCCGCAGGCGCTCGCTTTCGGCCTGCACGAGAATCTTCTGCGACTCCTCGGCAAGCTGGTCTCGCTCCAGGGCGAGCGCGATCTGGGCCGCGAAGGTCTCGAGGAGGTAGCGCTGCTCGGGACGAAGCTCGCCGCGCCCGGTGGGGCGAATCCCGAGCACGCCGAAGCCCCCCTGCGAGCCCGAGAGGGGCAGATAGAGGGCGCGCGCGCCCGGGAGGGTGTCGGTGCCGAGCCCGGCCATCTGATTGTGCTCGAGCGCCCAGTGAGCGACCGCCCGCTCCGCCCCGTCGTGAAGCAGGCTGCTCGTGTCCTGCGCCGGCGAGATCAGCTCCCCCGCCTTATCTTTCAGGTAGATCACCACCTCGCCCCGCAGGAGCCCTGCTAGCTCGGACTCGGCGATCGCGGCGATCTGGTTGGTCCCGGAGGTGCTCGAGAGGCTTCGCGTGAGGCGGTAGAGCGGCTCTATTCTCCGTTCCCGCTCGACCGAGAGCTGCGCCTGGCGGCTGATCCGCGACGTCAACGTGCTCGTGACGAGGGTGACGACGAGCATCACGAAGAAGGTCAGGAAGTACTGGGTGTCGCTCACCGCGATGCTCAAGCGGGGGGGGACGAAGAAGACGTCGAAGGAGAGCACCCCGGCTACCGAGGCGATGATCCCCAAGGTGCGGCCGCAGAGGAGCGTGACGAGAAACACCCCGAGGACGAAGATCATCACGATATTCGCGACCGAGAGTCCTGCCGAGTCGAGCGCAAGCGAGACGAGGTTGGTCGCCGCCAGGAGCGCGAGGGCGAGGAGGGCCGAGCGGCCGCTTATGCGCTCCCTGGCCTGCCCCGCCGCACGAATCCTCGTCTGTCCCGGCAAGCCGGGAATTACGTAGACCGCGATCCCCCCGCTTGTGTCGAGAAGCTCGCCCACGATGTTCTTTCGAAAGAGGGCAAGCAGCCGGCGTCGATCGGGGTGCTTGCCGATGACGATCTTCGTCGCGTTTCGCAGCCGGGCGTAGGCGAGGATCTCGGCGGGGACGTTCTCTCCGCGGATCGTCGCCACCTCCGCCCCGAGCTCTTCGGCAAGGCGGAGGTTCTGGTAGAGGAGGCTCCGGCTTTCCGGATCGAGATCGACGGCCCGGGAGGTCTCGACGTGGAGGGCAATCCACTTTGCATGGAAGACAAGGGCCATCCGACGCGCCTGGCGAATAACGTCGGCCGAGGTCGCGGTGGGCCCCACGCAGACAAGCAGGTGCTCGGCGGTGGGAACTACCTTGAGCTCGGCGCGGGCGAGGCGGGAGCTCTCCACCTCGATGTTTATGCGATCGGCCGCGCGGCGCAGGGCGATCTCCCGGAGGGCAACGAGGTTCGCCTTCTGGAAGAACTTCGACAGTGCGCTTCGCGCCTGGCTCGGGAGATAGACCTTGCCCTCGGCAAGCCGGCCAAGCAGCTCCTCGGGAGGAAGGTCGATAATCTCGATCTGGGCGGCCCGGTCAAAGACTTCGTCCGGGACGGTCTCGCGCACGACCACCCCCGTCACCTTGGAGACGATGTCGTTCAGGCTGTCGATGTGCTGGACGTTGAGGGTGGTGTAGACGTCGATGCCGGCATCGAGAAGGTCGAGCGCGTCCTGCCACCGCTTGCGGTGGCGCATCCCGGCGGCGTTCGTGTGGGCGAACTCGTCGACGATGACGAGCTGCGGCCGCCGCTCGAGGGCGGCCGCGAGGTCGAAGTCCCTCAGGCTCACGCCGCGGTAGGTGACCGCGAGGGTCGGAAGCTGCTCGAGCCCGGAGAGGAGCGCTTCGGTCTCGACGCGACCGTGGGGTTCCACGTAGCCCACGACGACGTCGACCCCCGCCTGTTTCTGGGCGTGGGCCGCTTGCAGCATCGCGTAGGTTTTCCCCACCCCCGCCGCGTAGCCGAAAAAGATCTTGAGGACTCCTTTCGCTCCTTGAGCCTGCTCAGCGGAGATCTGAGAGAGGAGCCGGTCAGGATCGGGACGCTGCTCGTCGCCGTTGATCATGGGCGTTCAACTCCGGGAGTCATTGTAGTCGATCCAGCGCAAGATTCAACTCGAGGACGTTCACGCGCGGCTCTCCGAGCACGCCGAAGGTGCGCCCCCGGATGTGCCGCGACACGAGCTCCCGCACGCGTGCAGGCGGGAGACCGCGTGCCGCCGCGACGCGATCCGCCTGGAAGTAGGCGGCTGCGGGGCTTATGTCGGGATCGAGGCCGCTCCCCGAGGCGGTGACGAGATCGGCCGGGACCGCTTGGGAGGCCGCCTGAAGACCTACGGCCTTCTGCGCCTCGCGTAGCGCGCGCACCCGAGCCTCGATAGCCTTTTGCAGAACGGAGCCCGCGGGCGTCAGGTTCGATCCGCTCGAGAGCGAGCCGTCATAGGGGTTCGGCGAGGTCGAGGAGGGACGACCCCAGAAATAGCCGGGCTCGTCGAAGTACTGGCCGATTAGGCCTGAGCCGATCGCTTTGCCCTTTTCGACCAGTAGGCTCCCGTTCGCCTGCCGGGGAAATGCAATCTGGGCTATCCCGGTGACGACGAGTGGATAGGCGGCTCCGAGAAGCAGCGTCATAACCAGCAAGAATAGAATGCTTTGAACGATCGGTCTCTCTTTCATCGATGAACCTCCCGCACCAGGTTCGCTCGACGCAGCGACCGTCGCCTCTCGGCGCGCCTGGGGCCCGCTCATGCGAGACCCAACGCGTGGATGAGTATGTCTATGAGCTTGATGCAGGGGAACGGAACGATGAGCCCCCCAAGCCCATAGATCCACAGGTTCCGCCGCAGCATCGCCTGCGCGGAGGCTGCCTTCTGGCGCACCCCGCGGAGCGCAAGCGGGATCAGTGCAATGATAATCAGGGCGTTGAAGATAACCGCGGAGAGGATCGCGCTTTCGGGACTATGCAGCCTCATGATATTCAACACTGACAGCGCCGGATAGATCGTAATGAAGATCGACGGTATTATCGCGAAGTACTTGGCGACGTCGTTCGCTATGCTGAAGGTTGTCAGAGCTCCCCGGGTGATGAGGAGCTGCTTGCCGATCTGCACGATGTCGAGGAGCTTTGTGGGGTTGGAGTCGAGGTCGACCATGTTGCCGGCCTCTTTCGCCGCCTGGGTGCCGCTATTCATGGCGACCGCGACATCGGCCTGGGCGAGCGCGGGGGCGTCGTTGGTCCCGTCGCCGGTCATCGCAACCATGTGCCCCATCGCCTGGTAGTCGCGAATGAGTGAGAGCTTCTGCTCGGGGGTCGCCTCCGCGAGAAAGTCGTCGGTCCCCGCCTCGGCCGCGATGGCCGCTGCGGTCATCGGGTTGTCACCGGTGATCATGACGGTGCGAATCCCCATCTTCCGCAGGGAGACAAAGCGCTCCCGAATCCCGCTTTTCACGATATCCTTGAGCGCGATGACGCCGAGCACCCGCGTGCCCTCGGCCACGACGAGCGGAGTCTCGCCTCTTTGGGCCACCTCGTTCACGTTCTCCGTGACCCCCTTCGGAACAAGGCCTCCCATCGATCCGACGAACTTCTGAATCGCATCAACGGAACCTTTGCGGATCTGCTTGTCATCGAGGTCGATGCCGCTCATGCGGGTCTGGGCCGTGAAGGGGATGAAGTGCGCCCCGAGCTCCGCTATGTTCCGGCCGCGAAGGCCGAAGCGATTTTTCGCGTAGACCACGATGCTCCGTCCCTCCGGGGTCTCGTCCGCGAGCGAGGCGAGCTGTGACGCCTCGGCGAACTCCTGAAGAGTGATGCCCTGTGCCGGCAGGAAGCTGTCCGCCTGTCGGTTGCCGAGCGTGATAGTCCCGGTCTTGTCGAGGAGGAGGACGTCGACGTCTCCGGCCGCCTCCACCGCGCGGCCGGACATCGCAATGACGTTCTTCTGGCTCATACGGTTCATCCCGGCGATGCCGATGGCCGAGAGAAGCGCCCCGATCGTCGTCGGAATGAGACAGACCAGGAGCGCGATGAGCGCCGTTATCGAAACAGGTTTCCCACGCCCGGCGTTCGCCACCGAGAAGGAGCTGTAAGGCTCGAGCGTTGCGCATACGATGAGGAAAATGAGCGTGAAGGCGATGAGAAGAATCGTGAGTGCAATCTCGTTCGGCGTTTTTTTTCGCTTTGCGCCCTCGACCATTGCGATCATCCGGTCGAGGAAGCTCGAGCCCGCCTCGGCGGTTACGCGGATGATGAGCCAATCCGAGAGCACGCGGGTCCCCCCGGTGACCGCGCTCCGGTCGCCGCCGCTCTCCCGGATCACCGGGGCGCTCTCGCCGGTTACCGCACTCTCGTCGACCGATGCGGCCCCCTGGATCACCTCGCCGTCGGCGGGAATGAGCTCGCCCGAGCGCACCAGGACAGCCTGACCCGCAAGGAGGAGGGTCGACGCGATCATCTCGCTCGGCGCGTCCACTGCAGGGCTAATGAGCCGGCGGGCCATCGTCTCCGTGCGGGAACGGCGCAGGCTTTCGGCGTGCGCTTTACCCCGGTTCTCGGCGATAGCCTCCGCGAAGTTCGCGAAGAGCACGGTGAACCAGAGCCAGAGGGCAATCTGCAGGATGAAGCCGGGGGCTGCATCCCGAATGCCGAAAAGGGATAGAACGTAGAGAATCGTGGTGATGATGCTTCCCACCCAAACCACGAACATGACCGGATTGCGGATCTCCGCTCGCGGGGAGAGCTTTCTGAAGCTCTCGATGGAAGCGGCGCGAAAGATCCCGCCATTTGATACCTTGTTTTCAGTAGTCAACGGTTCCATGAATGATTGCTCCGTCAGCGCGCAAGCATCTGAAGCTGCTCGGCGATAGGACCCAACGAAAGTGCGGGGAAATGGTTCAGCCCGGCAACGATGAGGATGACGAAGATGAGCAGCACAATGAAGAGCGGTCCGTGGGTGGGCAGCGTCCCCGCGCTCGCTGCCATGGCCTTCTTGCGCGCAAGAGAGCCTCCGATGGCGATCGCCGGAAAGATAACCCCGTAGCGCCCAATGAGTATCGCAATGCCGATCGAGAGGTTCATGAAGGGGGTGTTCGCATCGAGCCCAGCGAAGGCGCTTCCATTGTTGTTCAGGGCCTCGGTGTAGGCGTACAGAAGCTCGCTGAAGCCGTGCGGCCCGGGATTGTTAAGGAGCTTCGAAACGCCCGGGACCATCACTGCGACCGCCGTCCCGATCAAGAGGAAGACCGGGACGATGAGGACCCCGACGACGGTCATCTTCATCTCGTAGGAACCGATCTTCTTGCCGAGATACTCGGGCGTTCGCCCCACCATGAGCCCCCCGAGGAAGACCGTGACAATCGCCAACAGGAGCATGCCGTAGAGCCCCGATCCGACCCCTCCGAAAATGACCTCGCCAAGCTGCATCTCCACCATCGGGATCATCCCCCCGAGCGGGGTGTAGGAGTCGTGCATGGAGTTCACGGAGCCGTTCGAGGTCGAGGTAGTCGCGACTGCCCAGATCGCAGAGTCCACGACGCCGAAGCGCACCTCCTTCCCCTCCATGTTTCCGCCTGACTGGAGCGCGGTGGCCTTGAGCTCGACCCCGGCGGCAGCAAGCTGCGGGGTCCCCTTCTGCTCAAAGGTGATGGCAAGGACCACGGCCACAACGAAGATGACGCTCATTGCGACGAAGAGCGCCCATCCCTGGCGCATGTCGCGCGCCATCCTCCCGAACATGAAGACGAAGCCCGCCGGGATGAGCATGAGGGATAGCATCTCGAGGAAGTTCGACAGGGGATTCGGATTCTCGTAGGGGTGGGCCGAGTTTGCGTTGAAGAAGCCGCCGCCGTTGGTTCCAAGCTGCTTGATAGCGATCTGCGAGGCTGCAGGCCCCTGCGGCAGGAGCTGCGTCGTCACCTCTTTTCCGTCGGCGCCCGTGTAGGGAGCCGTCAGCGTCGCCCTCTGATATGTGTGAAAGTTCTGGACGACCCCCTGCGAGACGAGGGCTACCGAAAGGATGAGCGACAAGGGAAGAAGGATGTAGAGCACCCCGCGGGTCATGTCGACCCAGAAGTTGCCGACGGTCTCACTCTGCCGTCGGGTGAAGCCCCGGATCAGAACGAGACAGACCGCCATGCCCGCAGCGGCGGAGAGGAAGTTCTGCACGGCGAGCCCGCTCATCTGGGTGAGGTAGCTCATGGTGTTCTCACCGCCGTAGGCCTGCCAGTTAGTGTTGGCGACGAAGCTCGCAGCCGTATTGAAGGCCAAGAAGGGGTCCACGCCCGGAAGGTGCTCAGGGTTAAGGAAGCCCCCACCCTGGAGAAGCTGGATGGCGAAGAGAAGGGCGAGGCCGAACAGACTGAACCAAAGAACCCCAAGGGAATAGCCCTTCCAGCTCATCTCGGAAGCGGGGTCCACGCGCATGACTCGGTAGACCAGGCGCTCGAGCGGCCCCACCACGGGAGTGAGGAAGACCCGCTGCCCCTCGTAGACTGCGCCCATGTAGAGCCCGAGAGGATAGGCAAGAAGAACAAGGACGGCGAAGTAGGCCCCCGCCTGGATGATCGCGTCGGCTGTCACAGTTCCTCCGCCTTGAAAAGAACCACTACGAGGTAGATCAAGAGCCCGAGGGCGACTACCCCAGAGACGATCATGACGATCTGCATACGCATGCGCCTCACGTTTTCGGCCTCGCGCAGAAAGACGCTGCACTCCGCGTTCGGCCGCTTTTCTCGATGATGAGGATACCGAACGCTGCGCAAAGGGGGGGTAAAGGTGGAGGCCCCCGTCATAAAAAGGACATAAAAAGGGAGGGATGGGCGCCCTGCGCCCTCGTGCCCGGAGCGCTCTTCCCGGCCAACTCTCCGGCGGCGCCCTCGACGGCGGGCGAAGCGGTCGGCGGCAGGCCGCGCGGCTACAGCAGGTGCAGGAGGGCTCCGACCGCCGCGGAGACGAGCACGACCGACCAGGCCGGAAGCTTCCAGACGACCAGCAGCCCGAAGTCGAGGAGCGCGAGCGCGAGGTCGAAGGGTGTGTGAATCGCGCTGCTCCAGATCGGATGGTAGAGGGCAGCGACCAGGAGTCCGACCACGGCTGCGTTGATCCCCCGCAAGGCGGCCTGGAAGGGATCGAGGACGCGGAGGCGGCTCCAGAAGGGAAGAATCCCGATGACGAGGAGAAACGAGGGGAGAAAGATCGCCACGAGCGCGATGAGCGCGCCCAGCCATCCGTGGGGCGGGAGGGCGCTTGCCGCGCCGAGATAGGCCGAAAAGGTGAAGAGCGGCCCCGGGACCGCCTGGGCGGCTGCGTAGCCGGCTATAAACTGCTGGTTGGTGACCCAGCCCGGGGGAACCACCGTCTGCTGCAGGAGCGGCAGGACGACGTGGCCGCCTCCGAAGACGAGCGAGCCCACCCGAAAAAAGGAGTCGAAGAGGGTGAGGGCTTGTTCCCCCACCACCCCGTCGAGAACGGGGAGTCCCAAAAGGAGGAGCGGAAAGGCGATGAGGGACGCGACAGCGACGCGGCGCCGAATGGGGACCGGCAGAACAACCGCTGCCCGCCCTCCGGTTCCCCGCAGGAATCCCCAGCCGATGAGGCCGGCGACGACGATGACGGCGATCTGGACCGCCGACCCGGGCCACAGGAGGAGCACGATGGAGGAGAGGATCGCCATCGTGGCGCGCGGCGTGTCTGCGCAGGAGGAGCGCGCCATGCCGAGGACCGCCTGGGCGACAACCGCGACCGCGACAACAAGGAGGCCGTGGAGCCACACGAACTCGGCCGCGGCATTGAGGGCGGCCGCCGCATAGGCAAAAAGGGTGAGGAGGACGGCGGAAGGCAGGGTGAAGCCGAGCCAGGCGGCGATTCCGCCCGGTATGCCGGCCCGGGTGAGCCCCAGCGCAATCCCCGTCTGGCTGCTCGAGGGTCCCGGCAGCGATTGGCAGAGAGCGATGAGATCGGCGTAGGCGGCCTCGTCGACCCACTTGCGGCGGCCGACTATCTCCTCACGGAAATACCCCAGATGCGCGATCGGCCCCCCGAAGGAGAGGAGACCCAGGCGCGCAAAGACGCCAAGGACCTCGAGAAAGGAGCCCGGGCGTGCGACCGGTTCTCGAAAAGGCCTTCCTCCCGACTCATGCTCGTCAGTCACGGGCTCCTCCGGTTTTCCACTTTACCGAGTCCGCTCGATGTGGTACACTGCTCTCGAACCCCGTCCTTCGTCTCTCATACAAAATCAAGAGAAAAAGTCCGCGTTCGGTCACCAATATCGTCCACCACGGCGCTCGCATGCGTCGAGCGTCAGAGTGATATGACTCGCGGGAGGTACTCACATGGCCGATTGCGCGGGGATTTCTACCTGTCCCTTCTTCAACGACAAGATGCAGAACATGCCCTTCATCGCGGAAATGATGAAGAAGCACTACTGCAAGGACGACTTCGAGCACTGCGCACGCTTCATGGTCAAGCAGAGACTTGGCAAGGAGAAGGTGCCGGGCGACCTCTTCCCCAATC
>Ga0307372_10013703_pt1 | contig 10455 bp, 13 predicted proteins | sample OX1MG_FD_202533 | JGI IMG/M metagenome (GOLD analysis project Ga0307372, IMG submission 202533) | Soil microbial communities from Risofladan, Vaasa, Finland - OX-1 | ecosystem: Environmental > Terrestrial > Soil > Coastal area > Acid sulfate soil | place: Finland: Risofladan, Vaasa | collected... | reverse complement strand
AGCCGAACGCGACGGAGCCGACGAGGAGGTCATCGTGGCTTCACTCTTGCACGACGTGGGCAAACTCATCTCGGTACCGAATCACCCCAAGATCGCCGCGGAGATCCTCAAGCCCTACGTTCGCCCCGAGGTGTACTGCATGGTCTCCTTCCACCAGGACTTCCAAGGTCGCTACTACTACGAGCACTTGGGCATGGATCCCAACCTGCGAGAACAGCACCGCGGTCAACCGTGGTACGAACTGGCGGAGAAGTTCGCCGACGAGTGGGATCAAAAGGCCTTCGACCCCGCGTTCGACGCCCAGTCGCTTGAACACTTCGAACCCATGGTGGTCAACGTGTTCGCCCAGGCAAAGTCCATCTAAGGAGTAGTGATGTCATCCGACGATCTCGAGAAGCGCCGCTTGGCGCGACTTCGCACGTTCGCCATTTCCCAAGCTATGGACCGCTTCAGCGCTGACTACCCCGGCTTCAAGCCCGAGGACACGGTCGCGTCGATCTGCGCCTACGAGGAAGAGGGCAACATCGGTGACGTCTTGGCGAAGATGCCCGACACCATTGAGGGCAACGCCTACACGATCCTCGTCGTCGTCGACGGGGGCGCGGACCGCACGGCCGAGATCGCGCGGTCGTGCCCTGGCGTCAAGGTCATCGAGTTTCCCGTCAATCTCGGTCACGGCGTGGCCCTGCAAGTCACGTACCGCTACTGCATCGAGAACAACGTGAAGTACGTCGTCACCCTCGACGCGGACGGCCAGAACGACCCCTCGGAGATTCCCTTGATCCTCGCGCCGTTGCGAACTGACGAGGCGGACTTCGTCGTGGCGAGTCGTGTACTAGGGGAGGACAAGACCTCGGACGTCGTTCGAAAGAGTGGCGTACGTTTCTTCTCTTTCGTCATGAATCACATGACCGGCGCGAACCTGACCGACACGTCCACCGGGTACCGCGCGCTGCGCGTGACGATGCTCGCCGACGTCATCGATCGACTCACCCAAGAGCAGTACCAGACGGCGGAGCTGCTCATCACGTGCCTGAAGCGAGGCTGGCGCGCGAGTGAGGTGCCGACGGTCTGGTACCCGCGCGCGTCCGGCACGACCAAAAAGGGCAAGAACTGGCTGTTCGGCTTTCGCTACGCCCGCGTGGTCTTTGGCACCTGGTGGCGTGAGCGCTAACTAGCCGAGTCGCCGTCGACTCTGCGCGTACACCTCTTCGAGGGCCTGGCGCAGTTCCTCGGTCTTCGCCGCGATCTGAGAGCGTGACACGCGCCCCTCACTGGCGGGCGGGGCGATTGGCTTGCCCACGACGACGTGGATCTTCGCGAAACGGGGCAGTTTCGCGCCCACGGGCATCGCGCGCTCGCTCCCAGCGACACCCACCGGCACCACCGTGGCGCCCGTGCGGGCCGCAATGAACATCGCCCCGTCGTGCAGGGGCTCAACGGTGAGTCCCTCCTTGCGCGTACCTTCCGGGAACAACACCAACGCCTGGCCGCGGCGGAGCACCTCTTCGCTCAGTCGCAGGGACTCGCGATCCGCGGTGTCACGCGTGACCGGAAAGGCCCCGAGTCGCGTGAGCAACCAGCCCATGACGGGCACTCGAAAGATGCCGTCCTTCGCCATGAAGAAGACCTTGCGCGGCGAGATGAAGAGACTGAAGGCGAAGTCGACGTTCGAACGGTGAATCGGCGCGATGAGCACCGGGCCGCTCACGGGGATGTTCTCGGCGCCCTCGACGCTCGGACGAAAGAACACTGTCGCGAGACCCCTCACGACGCCCGCGCAGACACGGTACGTGAAGGTCTTTCTCGGGTCTAGGACAAGATCTTGAGCTTCAGGCACTGGATAATCTCCTCGACCACGTCGGCGACGTCACGCCCCGTCGTGTCTAGCACGAGCGCGTCGTCGGCCTGGCGAAGAGGTGACGCTTCCCTCGTCGAGTCGGCGACGTCACGTCGAGACACCGACGCTTCACCCTCGTCGTCTCGTCGACGCGCGCGCTCCTCGAGCGAGGCCGTGAGGAAGATTTTGATCGTGGCGTTCGGAAAGACGACGGTGGTGATGTCGCGACCTTCGACGACCGTCCCGAGAGGTTGCGCGGCGGCGAACTCTCGTTGGCGGCCAACCATCTGGGCACGCACCAGCGCGTTCGCGGCCACGACGGATACCGCGACGTTCACCCGCTCGGATCGGATGTCGTCTTCAACGTCGCGCCCGTTGACGGTCACGCGTGGCAGCGTCGTGAGTCGCACCTCTTTCGCTAACGCTTCCATGGCGTGCGCGTCGTGGACGTCGACGCCGTGATCGAGCGCCTCGACGGTCACGGCGCGGTACATGGCGCCCGTGTCGAGGAACGACCAGCCAAGTCCCGCGGCGAGCGCTCGCGCGACGCTGGACTTGCCCGAACCGGCCGGTCCGTCGATGGCGATGACCCGGCTACTCATTGGAGCAATGCTAGGTCGCGGAAAAAATGTGGATAGCTGGACGACACCGTCGACGCACCTTCGATGGTGCACCCTCGTCCGGCACAGCCCGCGACCGCGCTCGCCATGACCATCCGGTGATCGAGCGATGAAGAGAACGTGAAGTCGTGAAAGGCCGAGGCACTCGCTACTCCCTCGATGAAGAAGTCGTCGCCCTCGGACCAGACGCGACACCCCACGTTCCGCGCCAACGCCATCGAACCCTCGAATCGATCGGACTCCTTGTGGCGCAACTCACCCATCGCGCGAAAAGCACTCACCCCCGTCGCCGCCGCGGCCGCGACCGCGAGAACCGGCACCTCGTCCACCGAGGGAATCTCGTGCGCGTGGATCTCGGTCGCCTCGAGCGAGGAACTTCGTGCGTGCAGTGCGTGGATTGCACCACGACCGACGAGTCGCACGTCAGCGCCCATTCGCTGCAAGACGCCCACGAAACCCACACGTTCGGGCGACGCGTCGACACTCAGCACCTCCAGTGTGGCGTCGCGGTGAATCGCGCCCAGAACGGCGAAGAACGCGGCCTGCGAGGGGTCGCCCGGCACGAACCAGTCGTGTCGCAGTGGCCGCCCGGGACTCAGCGTGACGTCGCGACCCGCCCCCACGTCGCGCGAGGTCAGCGCGACGCCGGCGTCTCGAAGCATGTCCTCGGTCGTGGAGCGGGTGCGTACGTCCTCCGTCACTGACGTGTCGCCGTCGGCGACGAGTCCAGCGAAGAGGATCGCGGACTTCACCTGAGCACTGGCTATCGGTACGTGGTAGCTCAGCGCGCGAAGACGCGTCGGGCTCTCCACCGTCAAGGGCGGTGTCAGTGACGCGCCCTGTCCACGAACGACGGCGCCCATGCGCCCGAGGGGTGTCGCGACCCGGTCCATCGGTCGCTTCGAGAGCGACGCGTCGCCTACCAATTGATGGACACCCGGAATCGTGCTAACGATCCCACTCATCAGACGCATCGTCGTGCCCGAGTTGGCGCAGTCGAGGGGCAGAGCGCTCGGGTGCAGTCCGCCGTCCGGACCGATCAGGAGGACTCGCCCGTCCTCGTCGAGGCGCGTCGCGCCAAGCTGTTCGAGCATCACGCTCGTGGCGGCCACGTCGTCGCCGGGTGAGAGCCCCGTGATGGAGCTCTGTCCCTTCGCCAGGGCACTGATCATGAGGGCGCGATGCGACGCGCTTTTGTCGCCCGGCACGCGCAGAGAGCCGCGAAGGTGGCGCGCCGGTGCCACGCGTTCGACGCCACTCATTCGTGACCGACCTGAAAACCCATCTCCAGCAACGTCGCGCTGAACGGCTCGGCTTGACGGGCGTCAACGGCGAGCAGGAGCGTGCCCGAGGACCCTTCGATGCCGTGTGCGATCTCGATGTCGTAGATATTGACGAGCATCTCCGACGCGGCCATCGTCACGGCGGCCAGCACGCCGGGTTGGTCGCTCACCGCGACGCGAAGGTAGGCCAGATTCTCAGAGTTGAGGGCTCGTCCGGGCAGCTGACGTCGCGCCGACGCCGCACTGAGGAGATCGTTCGCCACGGCGTCGTGGTCGTCGTTGTTGAGCGCGAGACGAAGGGCCGCGAGACGTGCCTCGAGGGCCTGGAGAGACTGGCTGATCGCCACGCGATTCTCGAATAGGACGTCGGGCCAGATGCCGGGGTCCCCCGCGGCGACGCGGGTCATGTCACGAAAGCCACCGGCCGCGAGCTGCAAGAGGACCGTGTCCTCTTCGGCCGCACGACTCGCCTCGTTCATGAGGGCACCGGCGAGCAGGTGCGGCACGTGACTCGCGACGGCGACGAGGCGGTCGTGGTCATCAGCGTCGACGGCCACGACGTTGGCGCCCAGTTCTCGCAAGACCCCGTGCAGCGTGCCGTACGTGTCGGGTCGGGTGGCGACCGTGGGCGTCAGCACCCACGTACAGCCCTGGAAGAGGTCGGCGCGCGCACCGGCGAGTCCGCGCAACTCCGATCCGGCCATTGGATGACCGGCGAGAAAGCGCGGGTCGTTCACCTGGCTCACGATGGCGCCCTTCACGCCCGCGACGTCGGTCACGATGAGCGACGCGTCGGCGACGTCGCGAAGGACGGCGTTGGCCGTCTCGGCGACGACGCTGGCCGGTGTCGCGACGACGACGAGGGTCACGTCGCCGCCTCGGGTGGTGGAGGTGATGACGCCCGAAGCGAGGGCCGCGTCAACGATCCCTCGGTCGAGATCGGTGCCGGTGACGCCCCAGCCCGCCTCGCCGAGCGCGAGGGCCACCGACGATCCGATCAGTCCGAGGCCGATCACGTGGGCGTGACGGCTAGTCGGGGAGGTCATCACGCAAGGAGGAGGTGTTGCGGAGATAGACGTGGCGGAGCTCGCTTCGCGAGCGATCGGTGTACGCGTGCAGCAAGATCCGCACGGTGAGGGGCATCGCCCCGGGCACGTTGATCTCGCTGGCACAGAGGAGCGGTACGTCACCGAATCCGATGCCGCGCGCCGCGGCCGCTGGGAACGAAGCGGTGAGGTCGGGCGTCGTGGTGAAGAGCACACTGATCACGTCGTCGTGGCGCAGTCCGTTGCGCTCCAACATCGCGAGCAGGAGCTCTTGGGTTACCTCATTGATCTCTTCAACGGTGTTGGCCGCGCACGACGACGCGCCGCGCAGACCTCGTACCAGGGCGGAACTCATGAAGGCATCGTAGAGGCCAGCTCCTCGGTCATCCCCACGGCCTCCATCAGTCGTCGTACCTCCTGGAGGGAGAGCTGACGATACGAACCCGGCGAGAGCGTCGCGTCCTGCAGCGGACCGATGCGCGTACGAACCAGTCGAGTGACTTCGTGACCGACGGCCGCGCACATCCGGCGGACCTGACGATTGCGTCCCTCGTGGATGACGATCCGTATGAGCCCCTCACTCACGCGTGAGACCTGCGCAATGGCGGTGACCCCGTCGTCGAGCTCCACGCCTTCACGAAGTCGACGAAGTGCGCCCGGCGAGGGATCGCCCTCGACGCGCGCGAGGTACTCCTTCGCGATCCCCGAACTGGGGTGGGTCAAGAGATGGGCCAGTCGGCCGTCGTTGGTGAGTATCAAGAGACCCTCGGTGTTCATATCGAGTCGCCCGACGGGGAAGATCCGCACGGGCGACTCCACGAGGTCCAAGACCGTCGTACGGCCTTGGGGGTCCGACGCGGTCGTCACGACGCCGTTGGGTTTGTTGAGCAGGAAGTACACCTTGCTCTGCGACGTGGGCGCGAGCTTTCCGTCGACGCAGATCAGCTGCACCTCGGGGTTGACGCGATTGCCCAGCTCCGCGACTCGCCCGTCGATCGTGACTCGTCGCTCCGTGATCAGAATCTCACAGGAGCGGCGGGACCCGTAGCCCGCGCGCGCGAGCGTCTTTTGTAAGCGTTCTCCCTCGTCCAACTACGACACCTCGTTGACGTCGAACTCACTGGCCATCTCGTCGGCCAAGGCGTTCGCGGTCTCGATCGGGGGCATGAACTCCTCGATCGGGGGCAGTTCGCTCAGTGTCGCGAGACCCATTCGGTCGAGGAAGGTCTCGGTGGTGCCGTAGAGGATTGGTTGTCCCGGACCGGGCGCCCGACCCTGTTCTTCGATGTACCCACGCTGTTCCAGCAGTCGCACCACGCCGTCGACGTTGACGCCACGCAGCGCCGTTATCTGGGCCCGTGACACCGGTTGGCGGTAGGCAATGATCGCGAGCGACTCAAGGGCGGCGCTACTCAGACGGTACGAGACGTCGCGATTGGCGAACTTCGTGACCCAGGGTGCGACGTCCGGAGAGGACTGCATCACCCAGCCACTGGCGAGCTCCACCACCTGAAAGCCCCGACGCTGCTCGATGAACTCACGTCGAAGGGCGCGGAGGGTCTCGACCACCGACGGCGCGTCGACGTCCGCGACGTCGGCCAGCTCCTCCGCCGAGATCGGCTCGATCGCTACCGTCAACATTGCCTCGAGTTTCTGCTCGAGCGAGTGCTCATCCCTCATAGCGGTCAACCCCCCCTAGATCAAGGCCCTCGACCGAGTCGATCCACTCGATCTGAACGTCACCGAACGTGGCGCCCTGGCCGAGCTCGACGTGGCCCAGTTTGCACAGTTCGAGGAGCGCGAGAAAGTGCACGATGATCTCGATGCGTGTCGTGAGTCCGACGATGAGCTGGCGAAAGGAGAGGCGGCCCCTCGTGGGCAGGCTCTGCGCCAACGTCGCGACCGTCTCGGCGACGGTGACGGCGTCGACGGTGACGTGGTGAAGCCGCACGACGGGTACGGGCTTCTCTTCAATGCCGTGCAGGTACGCCAGCGCCAGCTGTGCGGTCGTCACGCCCGCGAGGAGGTCCGGCGGCTGGACGTCGAAACCGTCGTCAACGCCTCGAAGACGGGGGTACGCCCGTCCCGCGCGCTCGAACAGTGAGACGAAGGCGTCGGCGAGCGCGGCGTAGGTCCGCAGTTCGAGCAGGCGAGCGAGGAGCACGTCACGCTCTTCCCATCCGACGAACTCTTCGTCGAGTTCCCCGCTGTCTCGACCCGGCAGCAGGCGCTGGCTCTTCATCTCGAGGAGCACGGCAGCGATCAAGAGGAACTCCGAGAGTTCGTCCATCGTCAGGTTCGTCGACTCGTCGCGAAGGACGCTCACGAAGGCGTCCACGAGCGGCGCCAAGGGAACGTCCAGGACGTCGACGTCGTGCGTGGAGATCAGCTGCAGCAGGAGTTCTACGGGGCCGCTGAAGGACGGCGTCGTCACGACGAAGGTCACCCGTCAACCTTACTTCGTGACCTCGCGAGGTCCTCTCACGTACGATTGAACGATGAAGATACTTTCTGGAATGCAACCGTCAGGATCGCTGCACCTCGGGAACTACCTCGGCGCGCTACGCCAGTGGGTCGACGCCCAGAACGACGACGCCTTCTACTGTGTCGTGGACCTCCACGCGCTGACCTTGCAGATCTCTCCCGAGACGCTTCGCGCCAACACCGTCGACCTTCTCGCCACCTACCTGGCGTCGGGTCTCGACCCCGACGTCTGTACGATCTTCATCCAGAGCCAGGTCCCCTACCACGCCCAACTGAACTGGCTCTTGGAGTGCGTGACGACCTACGGCGAGCTCTCCCGCATGACGGCCTTCAAAGAGAAGTCCCAGCGCCAGGAGGGCTTTCGCGTGGGTCTCTTGACCTACCCCGTCTTGATGGCTGGCGACATCCTGCTCTACGACACCGAGGAAGTCCCGGTCGGCGACGACCAGCGCCAACACCTGGAGCTCGCGCGCACCATCGCCGAGCGGTTCAACAATCGCTTCGGCGAGACCTTCCACGTTCCCGTCGGCACCCAGCCGAAGGTGGCGGCGCGCGTCATGGACCTCCAAGAGCCCACGAGGAAGATGAGCAAGTCCGTCTCCAGCCCCTTGGGCAACCTTCTCATGTTCGACTCGGCCGAGGACATCCGCAAGAAGATCTCCAAAGCGGTCACGGATACTGACGGCGACGTGCGCTTCGACTGGGAGAAGAAGCCCGGCCTCTCGAACCTGCTTGAGATCTATTCGAGCTTCAGCGGCGAGACGCCGGCCCAGGTGGCAAGTCGCTACACGAGGTACGGAGAACTGAAGACCGACCTCGCCGATCTCGTCGTGAGCACGTTGGCGCCGATGAAAGAGCGCTACGACGAACTACTGCGAGACCCCGCCACTCTCTACAAGATCGCCGCCACGGGCGCCGAGAAGGCGTCGGACGTCGCGGGCGTCGTCTATCGGCGCGCGGCCCACGCCATGGGCCTCAGCGAATAAGGAGACTCACCCACCAGTTCTCGAGATCCGGCAGGAGATTCGTTCCGACGTGCAAGAACGAGTAGTCGAGGAAGAGAAAGATGAAGAAGAACGGCAGCGCGCGTTGACGAAAGTGGTAGTAGCGCGGCAGATGGCGCATGGGGATGAACCGTTCGATCACCGCCGATCCGTCGAGTGGCGGAATGGGTAACAGATTGAAGACCGCGAGGACCAGATTCACGAGCCCGAACGCGATGCCAAAGAGACGCGCGTTGGAGTTCTGGGTGTGGACGACGCGAATCTCGAACTCGCAGTACGCGAAGCCCACTGCGGATAGCACGATATTGACGGCCGGACCGGCGAGTGCCATCCAGAGGACCTGCTTACGCGGGTTGCGCATGCGCGCGGGATTCACCGGCACTGGCTTGGCGTAACCGAAGGCCGGGAGGTGCGAAAAGACCAGGAGCGCCGGCATAATGATCGTTCCGAAGGGATCGACGTGACGAAGTGGATTCAGCGTCAGGCGATGTTGCTCCTTCGCCGTGGGATCGCCGAACAGGTTGGCCACGTACCCGTGCGCCACCTCGTGCAAGACGACCGAGGGCACCAGGCTGATGAAGTAGAACCAATAGAACATCGAGATCTACCTCTTAGTCGTGGGCTCGAGGATGAGCGTTTTGGTACTCGCGCTGCAGCGTGGTGATCGATACGGCCGTGTAGAGCTGCGTTGTGGCAATAGAGGCGTGCCCCAGCAGTTCTTGCACCACTCTAATATCCGCGCCGTGCGCCAGCATGTGCGTGGCACAACTGTGACGAAAGACGTGCGCGCTGATGCGCGAGCGTTCGATTCCTACGTGAAGCGCTCGTTTGTGAATGACGACGTCGATCCCCTGACGCGTCAACGGTCCCCCGCGCGCGTTCAAGAAGACTCGTGAACTCTTCTTCGTCGCGAGCAGGGTCCCTCGTCCCCCGGGGCCGAAGTAGTCCACGAGGGATTGGTGCAGCGTCGCGCCCATGGGGACGAGGCGTTGTTTAGATCCCTTACCCATCAAGAGGACCAACTCCTCGTCGAAGTCGAGGTCCCCGACTGAAAGTCCGACGGCTTCACTGACCCGTGCGCCCGTGCCGTACAGGAGTTCGAGCAGCGCCCGGTCGCGCAGGTCGACGGCCGTCGTCGACGGGATGGAGTCCAAGAGTCTGACGATCTCGATCTCACCTAAGGGCTTGGGTAGCGTCCGTCCGCGACGTCCGCCCTTCAGCCGAGCACTGGGGTCGATCTCCAGATGGCCCTCGTCGACCAGAAAGGCGAAGAACCCTCGCGCCGACGCCACCGCGCGAGCGACGGTGCTCGAAGCGCGCTTCGCCGAGCGAAGTTCGTTGAAGTACCGTTCGAGATCGTCGTCGTGCAGCGCGTCCCACGAAGTCCCTCCGGCGACGATCCACGCACCGAGGGCGTTCAGGTCGCGACGATAGGACTCAATCGTCGCGCGACTGCGACCCTTTTCAATGATGAGCCAGTGCAAGTACTCGTCGATGAGGACCTCACTACTCGTCAAAGAACGTCCCAAAGACGCGATGCAGCGCGACCGCCGTGGTCGAGTCGATCGCCGGCGCCGCCCGAAGCGTTCGCTTGAGTTCCTCGGGTGAGAGCCAGTGGATCGTCGCGGTACGTTCTTCGGGACCAGCGGGGGCTCGTTCACTCTGCGTGAGTCGGCGTGCTTCGTAAATCGTCATGACCTGATTCGTCCATCCGGGCGAGTTCATGAATCGTCCAAGGAGCGTCCACTCGGCGGCGACGAAACCCATCTCCTCGAGCAGCTCGCGCTTCGCGGTCTCCAACGGGGGCTCGCCTTCGACGTCGCGGGTACCGGCAGGAATCTCCAGGAGGAGGTCGTCGAACGTCGCACGGTACTGACGGATAAAGCCGACCTGGCCGAGATCGTTGACGGCGAGGACCGCGACCGCGCCCTTGTGGACCGCGACGTCGCGTTCGAACGTGGCGTCGCCGTGACGGACAGTTCGTCGTTCGACGTTGAAGACGTGCGAGTTGAATACCTCTTCTGCTCCTTCGACACGGAAGGAGTCGCTCACAAGGTCGCGTCGACCGTCGAGGGATCGATGATGTGAGGCTCGCGGCCCTCTTTGCGAAGCGCGGCGGCCTTGATGAGTCCAAGGAAAAGTGGATGGGGTCGGTCAGGGCGCGACTTGAACTCCGGA
>Ga0307372_10013702_pt1 | contig 10455 bp, 5 predicted proteins | sample OX1MG_FD_202533 | JGI IMG/M metagenome (GOLD analysis project Ga0307372, IMG submission 202533) | Soil microbial communities from Risofladan, Vaasa, Finland - OX-1 | ecosystem: Environmental > Terrestrial > Soil > Coastal area > Acid sulfate soil | place: Finland: Risofladan, Vaasa | collected... | reverse complement strand
TCAGCAGGTTGAGGATGCCGACGGCCAGCACGTACCAGCGGCAGCTGACCTCGTCGCCGCGGTCGGTGCGGATCCGCCACCGGGCCGCGTCCTCGTCCCACTCGGCGCGGGTCACCCCGGTGTGGAACAGGGCGTCGCCCACGAGGTCGAACCGCTGCGCGATCGCCTCGAGGTGGCACAGGATCTCCTCGCCGAACGCGTAGCGCCGGGTGGGGACGTAGTCCAGCTCCTCGAGCATCGGGAGGTAGATGTAGGACTCGATGTCGCACATCACGCCCGGGTAGCGGTTCCAGTACCAGGTGCCCCCGATGCCGCCCGCCTGGTCCACGATGCGGATCCGCTCGACGCCGGCCTTGCGGAGCTCAGCGCCGGCGACGACCCCGGCGATCCCCCCGCCCACGATCACGACATCGACCTCGTCGACGACCGGCTCGCGCTCGGCGACCGGCGTGAACGGGTCGTCGCGATACCGGGCGAAGTGCTCGTCGGTGGGCAGGTCGCGGATGTCGGCGCGACCGGGGATCAACCGCTTGTCGCGCTCGGCGAGGTACTTGGCGCGCACGGCCTCGGGGTCGTAGGTGGCGGCTCCGCCAGGCATGTTCCAACACTAACGGTCCGGATCGACCCGGGACGGTGGGCACCGCCCCCAGACGCCGTCGACGGGTCCGCCCGCCGGTCGCGCCCATGGCGCACCCGCGGGACGCTCGTGGTGACGCCCGACAGCGATGCGGATGGCCGGGCCGGGCGGATGGCCGGGCCGGGCGGATAGCCGGGCCTGACCGTGGTCGAAGGTGGTCGGCTAGCTGCCGGCTAGCTGGGGGCTGCTGGAATCGAACCAGCGACCTCGGCACTGTCAGGACCGACCGTCCGGCCGGGGATGCGCGGGATGACCCGCCGGAGGCACGAGCGGGCCGGGCGGTGGGGGATGTGGACAGCATGACCGGGCCTGGGACGCGCGGTGATCCACCGTGGGGAGCGTGGACCTCAGCTCGTCCGCGGTACCTGTGCTGAAGCCGATTCGGAAGCGGCTACCGCCCCTGCGTGCGCGTGCCCACGAGTGAGTTTGCGAGCACGTCGAGACCACCGTTGCGGTTTACCTCCGCGATGAAGTCAGCGATGGCCGCCTCGTCGGTGATGTCGATGCCTCGCTCATCGATGGCCAGAGCCATCGTCTTGGCCGGTCCCCAGATGGTCGGATCCTGTGACAGCTCGATCATCTCGGACGCGTAGCTGTACGCAACTCCGACGACATCCGCGATCGACTCCTCGGGGATGCCCCGGCACCGGCCGGCGAAGCGGATCCATGCCGCCAACACGTCCGCCAGGCGCGTGAAGGCCTCCTCGTCGGCGGCGATCTTGCGGGGAGCCCAGTCAAGGCAGAACATCTCGGCCATCACCGGGCTGAAGCGCAACGGCGTTCCCCGCACGCAGTCGAGCGAGAAGGTCATCACCTGCATAGCCAGATGCTCGACGGCCTGCTCGGTCTCGTCGTCATCGTCGGCTCCCCAGAGCTCAGCCGACTCGTCCGACTCGAGGAACTCGGCCAGGAGCCGTTCCCGTGCGCGCTCGTCCACTTCTGCCGGTTCCGGCACAGTGCCGCGCGCGGGCATCGTGCTCAGACGGGCCATGACCAGAGGTCGCAGGTTGTGCAGATCCTCGTCGACCGGAGGCTCGCAAGTCATATCGGTCATCGCGAAGGCCGTCCGCCACCGGGCAGCCGCCTCGGCCAGCGTGACCGGGCGGTAGTCGATCCCATCGAACTCGGAATTGGCCCGCAGCCTCGTCAGCACCTCGTCGACGCCAGCCGGCACGGCGAAGGCGTTCTTGGCGATGGCGCCGAGGTTGTGATCGATGTACACGCCGACGGTGTCGGCGCCGGCGGGCCCGTCGAAGCCGACCATGACGCTCACCCCGTCGTTGTCTACCGGATCGAAGGAGAGCCATGCCTCGGTCGGAGTGGCCCGGCCAACGACCTCAGCCCACGAAGGCTCAGCGATGCCGGCGGCGGCCATGCGATCGGCGGCCCGGCGTGCCTTGGCCCCGTACGGTTCGGGGGCGACCGTTGCCAGACTTCGCAGCACCACCAGTGCAGCAGGCGTGGACCGCTCGGCAGCGTAGGCAATGAGCCCGCCGCCCATGACAGCCTCCGCGTCCATGCCGACCAGGTCGCACCGCTGCCAGATGGACCACATCTGTGACGCCCAAACCTCGACACCCAGGGGAGGCAGGTCATCGGTGAGATCCTTCGGGGCAGACCGGAGGAGCCGGGCGAAGATGGCCTCCAAGCCAGACCTCTCCCCTGGCGTCATCCGCCCGGCAGGACCGCAGCCCTTGGGCGTGACCCGTCCACCCTTCTTGTTCCGCTGTCCACCCACGACGGCAACCTCCACCCTCGGCCCGCCCCACGGTACGTCCACCCGCCGCGGCGATCGCGGACCTCGGTCCTGGGAACCCAGAACCCCACCAGTAGTGCTCACGGGCCCCCGGAGCGGACCGGCTGGCCTCGTTCGTCGGGGATGACCGGGTCGTCGCCTTCTACGCCTGGTGCATGGCCCAGATCCACACGCCAGACGCTCCCGGTCGGCTGCGCAAGGGATCGGGACGCCATCCCGCGCCTATCGCCCTCTTGGCTCGTCTCGGTGTGGATGTGCACCACGAACGTCGAGGGCCGCTGACCCCACGAGATCGACCACGTCGTGGTCCGGGGACTTGGCCGGCTCGGACGCCTGGGACTTCGACAGCCCGTCGATCCCCATGGCCTTCACGAGGTCGACGACCCGGCGCGGTCACCGCCAGGATCTCGCCTGGAACAACGTCGAACCGAACACCTTCGGTACCGGCGAGTTCCTCGGCCTGTGTGAGCGGACGTCGGGGACGTCGGTGTTCGCGGTGGGGCTAGCTGGAATCGAACCAGCGACCTCAGCATTATCAGTGCTGCGCTCTAACCGGCTGAGCTATAGCCCCCGTCTGGTGAAGCCGTGTTGCCGTCCTCCGTCGTCGTGCCCGGGTCTGTACCCGGGCTCCGCCCGCCGACATAGTACGCGAGCGGGGAGCGCCCCCTGCCCCGTTCCCGGGGTGGGTGCCGGTCCAGCCGCCGGCGCCGATCGGGGGCCTGACCGGGTCGTTCCCTTCGGTGACCTGCCAGACTGTGAGTTCGCGCATCGAGCATCCGGGAGTTCGCAGGTGGCCGACGACGACAACGCTGGCAGGGACGACCCGGACATCTACGGGTACTGGGAGGAGTGCCGACGCGACCAGCCCGTGGGCCGGTTCGGCGGTCCCGACTCCCCCGTCTGGCTGGTGGTGAAGCACGAGCACGTCGAGCAGGTGCTGCGCGACACCGAGCGGTTCTCGTCGCGCGTGAACGCCGACACCATGGGCCCGGTCATGGGCACCGTGATCCTGGCCATGGACGGCGACGAGCACCGGCGCTACCGCAACCTGGTGGCCCACGCCTTCCGCCCCTCGGCCCTGGCCCGGTGGGAGCACGCCCTGATCGCGCCCACCATCCACCGGCTGCTCGACGGCCTGGCGGGCCGCACCCGCGCCGACCTCGTCGCCGAGATCACCAGCCAGTTCCCCGTGCAGGTCATCGCCGGGGTGCTCGGCGTGCCCGCCGACGACCACGATCGTTTCCACGCGTGGGCGCTGGACATGAACAGGGGCCCCGACGACTACGACGTGTCCATCGCGGCGTCGCGGGCCATGCGCGACTACCTCACGCCCATCGTGGAGGACCGCAAGGCCCATCCGACCGACGACCTCATCTCCGACATCGTGACGGCCGAGGTCGACGGGGAGCGCCTCGACGACGAGCACGTCTACGGCTTCCTGCGCCTGCTGCTCCCGGCCGGGGCCGAGACCACGTTCGCGGCCATGGGCAACTGCCTCTTCGCCATGCTGTCGGCCCCCGGCGTACCCGACCGCGTGCGCACCGACCCCACCCTGCTCGACGCCGTCATCGACGAGACCCTGCGCTGGGAGACCTCGGTGACCATGGTCAACCGCGAGACCACCTGCCCCGTGGAGATCGACGGGGTCGAGGTACCCGCCGGCGTGTCCCTGGTGTGCGCGACGGGATCGGCCAACCGCGACGAGTCCCGCTACACCGACCCCACGACGTGGGACCTCGACCGCAAGGAAGCGTCGCACATCGCCTTCGGCACGGGGCGCCATCAATGCCTGGGCATGCACCTCGCCCGCATGGAGCTGCGGATCGGGCTGCAGGCGGTGCTGGCGCGCCTGCAGGGGCTGCGCCTCGACGGGGACGGCGAGCCCGTGCGCATCGAGGGCCTCGCCTTCCGCTCGCCGCCGAGCCTGCCGGTCGCCTTCGACGCCGTGGGGCCGTCGCCGGTCGCTTGACGCCGCCGGTGGCTGACGCTGCCCGTCGGCGACGCCTGTCGGGTCCGCTCAGGCCTCTTCCTCGCCGGTGACGGCGGCCACGGCGGCCACGCTGTGGCCCTCCTCGAGGCTCATGAGCCGCACGCCGGTGGCGTCGCGGCCCTGGGCGGCGATCTCGCGCACAGCCGTGCGGATGACGATCCCGCCGGTCGACACCAGCAGGATCTCGTCGTCGAGTCCGGCCATGAAGGCCGACACCACGCGCCCACGTACGGCGGTGAGCTTGATGGCGCGCACTCCCTGGCCGCCGCGGCCCTGGCGGCCGAAGTGGTCTGTCTTGGTGCGCTTGCCGTAGCCGGCGTCGGTCACGATGATGATGTCGTCGTCGGGGCGCACCACGTCGCACGACACCACCTCGTCGCCGGCCCGCAGCCGCATGCCCCGCACCCCCGCGGCGTCGCGGCCCATGGCCCGCACGTCGTTCTCCGAGAAGCGGATGCCGCTGCCGTTGCGGCTGACCAGGACCACGTCGTCGTCCCCGCCGGTGGCGACGACCCGCACGAGCTCGTCGCCGTCGCGCAGCGCGATGGCGATGAACCCCTCGCGCCGGGACTTGTCGTACTCGGAGAACGCCGTCTTCTTGACCTGGCCCATCTTGGTGGCGAAGAGCAGGTAGCCGTCGGCGTCGAAGTCGCGGGTGGCCACGATGGCCTCGATGGTCTCGCTCGGCCCGAGCGGCAGCAGGTTGACCACCGCCGTGCCCCGGGCGGTGCGCTCCTTCATGGGCACCTCGTGGGCGCGCAGCCGGTAGACGCGGCCCTTGTTCGAGAACAGCAGGAGGTGGGCCAGGGTCGTGGTGTGCACCACGTTGTCGACCAGGTCCTCCTCCTTGAGCCGCGCCCCCTGCACCCCGCGCCCGCCCCGGCCCTGGGTGCGGAACGACACCGCCTGGACCGCCTTGATGTAGCCGGCCCGGGTCATGGTCACGACGATCTCCTCGTCGCTGATCAGGTCCTCGACCCCCAGCTCGCCGGGGTCGTGGGTGATCTGGGTGCGGCGCTCGTCGGCGTACTTGGCCCTGATCTCGCCGAGCTCGGTGGCGATGACGCCCCGCAGCCGGGCCGGGTCGCCCAGGATGGCCTCGAGCTCGGCGATGGTGCGCCGCAGCTCCTCCATCTCCTCCTCGAGGTTGGCGCGTCCGAGCCGCGTCAGCCGGCCGAGGGTCATGTCGAGGATGTGCTCGGCCTGCTCCTCGCTGAACTCGAACGGAGCCGCCATGAGGGCGGTGCGCGCCGCGGGCCGGTCCTCCGAGGCGCGGATCGCCGCGATGACGGCGTCGAGCATGTCGATGGCCTTGAGCAGGCCCTCGACGATGTGGGCGCGCTTCTGGGCCTTACGCAGCCGGAATTCCGAGCGGCGGGTGACGACCTCGATCTGGTGGTCGACGTAGTAGCCCAGCGCCTGGGCCAGGTTGAGCGTCCGGGGTACGCCGTCGACCAGCGCCACCATGTTGACGGCGAAGTTGGTCTGCAGCGGCGTGTGCTTGTAGAGGTTGTTGAGCACCACGTTGGCGTTGGCGTCGCGCTTCAGGGTGACCACCAGGCGGGGCTTCTTGCCGGCGGAGTCGTTCTGGACGTCGGAGATGCCGTCGAGGGCGCCGGCGTTGGCGAGCTCGCCGATCTTCTGCTCGATCACCTCGACCGACGTCTGGAAGGGGATGTCGGTGACGACGATGCGGGTGGCGCCCCGGCTCTCGTCGACTTCTGCGACGGCCCGCATCTTGATGGAGCCCTTGCCGGTGCGGAAGGCGTCGAGGATCCCCTGGCGGCCGAGGATCTGGGCGCCGGTGGGGAAGTCGGGGCCCTTCACGAACTGCATCAGGTCGTCGGACGTCGCCTCGGTGTTGTCGAGCAGGTGCACGACGGCGTCGATGACCTCGCCCAGGTTGTGCGGCGGGATGTTGGTGGCCATGCCCACGGCGATGCCCTGCGACCCGTTGACGAGCAGGTTGGGGAAGCGCGCCGGCAGCACGACGGGCTCCTCGGTGGAGCCGTCGTAGTTGGGGGTGAAGTCGATGGTCTCCTCGTCGATGCCCGCCAGCATCTCCATGGCCAGGGGGGCCAGACGGCACTCGGTGTAGCGCATGGCCGCCGGGCCCTCCTCGGGGCCGCGGCCCCCGAAGTTCCCGTGGCCGTCGATGAGCATGTGCCGCAGGCTGAAGTCCTGGGCCATGCGGGCCAGGGCGTCGTAGATGGCGCTGTCACCGTGCGGGTGGAAGTTGCCCATGACCTCGCCCACAGCCTTGGCGCACTTGGCGTGGGGGCGGTCGGGGCGCAGGTTCTGCTCGTACATCGAGTAGAGGATGCGGCGGTGCACCGGCTTCAGCCCGTCGCGCACGTCGGGCAGCGCCCGCGACACGATGACGGACATGGAGTACTCCAGGAACGAGCGCTCCATCTCCTCCTGGATCTCGATGGGCTCGATCGCCGCCGGGGACGGCTCGGGGACCTCGGTCCCCGTGCCGTCACCGCCGCTGCCGCGTCTGGCCATGTGCTGCTGGTCCTTCCCTTCCCCGGGGACGCGCTGCGTCCCGCCGGCGCCGTCCTCAGAAGTCGAGGAAGCGCACGTCCTTGGCGTTCGTCTGGATGAAGTGGCGGCGCAGCTCGACGTCGTCGCCCATGAGCACCGAGCACACCTCGTCGGCGGTGGCGGCCTGCTCGACGCTGATCTGCAGCAGGGACCGGCGCGCCGGGTCCATGGTGGTGTCGCGCAGCTCGTTGAAGTCCATCTCCCCGAGGCCCTTCAGCCGCTGGAAGTCCTGCTTGTGGTCGGGGCGCTCGGCCAGGAACGCCGCCTTGGCGGCGTCGTCTTTCAGATACGTCTTCTCCTTGCCCACGAGCGTGGAGTACAGCGGGGGCTGGGCCACGTAGACGAACCCGCCCTCGACGAGCGGCCGCATCTGGCGGAAGAAGAACGTGAGCAGCAGCGTGCGGATGTGGGACCCGTCGACATCCGCGTCCGCCAGGATGATCACCTTGTGGTAGCGGATCTTGGCGATGTCGAACTCGTCGGCGAGCCCCGCGCCGATGGCGGAGATGAGCGCCTGGATCTCGGCGTTCTTGAGCATCTTGTCGATGCGGGCCCGCTCGACGTTGAGGATCTTGCCGCGGATGGGGAGGATCGCCTGGGTGCGCGGGCTACGGGCGTCCTTGGCCGAGCCGCCCGCCGAGTTGCCCTCCACGATGAACAGCTCGCTCTCACGGGGCTCGCGCGACGAGCAGTCCACCAGCTTGCCGGGCAGCCCGGCGCCGCCAAGGGCCGACTTGCGCCGGGTGAGGTCGCGCGCGGCACGCGCCGCCACCCGGGCGCGCGCCGCGGTCGTCGACTTCTGCACGATCTGGTTGGCCTCGCGGGGGTTCTCCTCCAGCCACTCCACGAGCTTCTCGTTGGTGGCCCGCTCCACGAGCGAGCGGATCGAGACGTTGCCGAGCTTGGCCTTGGTCTGGCCCTCGAACTGCGGGTCGCGCAGCCGGACCGAGATGATGGCGGTCAGGCCCTCGCGGATGTCCTCGCCCTGGAAGTTGTCCTCCTTCTCCTTGAGCGAGCCCTTGGCCCGGGCGTAGCGGTTGATGGCGTTGGTGAGGGCCTTCTTGAAGCCCTCCTCGTGCATGCCGCCCTCGATGGTCGAGATGCCGTTGGCGAAGGAGTGGATCGACTCGTGGAACCCGGTGTTCCACTGCAGGGCGATCTCCACCTCCTGCTCGTCCTCGGACTGCGAGAACGAGCACACCCGCCGGAAGAGGGCCTCTTTGGAGGTGTTGAGGTGCTTGACGTAGTCGACGATGCCGCCCGAGTACTTGTAGGGGACCTGCTGCTCGCGGCCCTCGCGCTCGTCGGCGAAGCGGATCTCGAGGCCCTTGTTGAGGAAGGCCATCATCTGGAGCCGCTCCAGCACGGTCTGGGCCCGGAACTCGGTCTCCTCGAAGATGGTGGCGTCGGGCCAGAACGACACGGTCGTGCCCGTCCGGTCGCGCGGGGCGGGCCCGGTCGCCTTGAGCTTCTTGGTGCGCTCCCCGCCGTTGGCGAACTCCGCGATGTGGTGCTTGCCGTCGCGGTCGATCTCGAGCACCAGCCTCGACGACAGGGCGTTCACCACGGAGATCCCCACGCCGTGCAGCCCGCCGGAGACCTTGTACCCCGTCCCCCCGAACTTGCCGCCGGCGTGCAGCGTCGTGAGCACGAGCTCGGCCGCCGAGAGCTCGGGGTAGAGCTCGTGGGGCTTGACCGGGATGCCCCGGCCGTTGTCCTTCACCCGGCACCCGCCGTCGGCCAGCAGCGTGACGTCGATCTGGGTGCAGTATCCCGCCATGGCCTCGTCGACGGCGTTGTCGACGACCTCCCAGACCAGATGGTGCAGCCCCGTCGGGCCCGTCGACCCGATGTACATGCCCGGGCGCGCCCGGACGGGGTCGAGGCCTTCGAGGACGGTGATGTCGCCGGCGTCGTAGGAACCGGCACCGGCCTTGCCGACCGGTTCGGCCTCTGATTTCAGCGCCACGCGCGCGCCCTTTCTGCTGCTCGTTCGACAGGGGACCGCCTGGTCCCGACACGGGCCCGCGGCAGGCTCTTCCGCGCGTTTCCGATGCGCTGCAGTCTACCAGCAGGGGGTGACGCGACGGGCCGATCGCGGCGCGTCGGGGGGCCGGCGCGCGCCGCTCTGATCAGGGGTTTCCGGGCCCGCGCCGCGGACTAGGGGTGCACGCGGACGTCGAGGCGCTCGGGGGCTCCCGACGGCCCGCACACGGCCGCCAGCCGGGCGAGGATGTCGGGCGCGAGATGCCGGATCTGCGTCGCCCAGGCGGGGTGGTCCGCGCTCACGACGAGCGTCGGCCCGTCGAGGCGCACGGGCCGCACGTGCGCGGCGACGGCCGGGCCCACGATGTCGTCCCAGCCGCCGAAGACCGCTCCCACGATGTCGGCGCGCCCCGCGCCGATGTGGCTGGCGACCTCGCCCAGGGCGTCGCCGATGCGGACGGGGCCGTCGCCGGCGCGCCCGCGGCCGTCGCGGCGCGTCGGCCGTCTCGGCCGGGGCTCGGGGTCGTCGCGGCCGCCGGTGGCGCCGGGGCGCCCTGGGCCTCTCGGCCGGCCGGGACCGCCGGCCCTGCCCGGGCCGCTCACGGGCGCGGCGGCGGGGCCCGCACCGTGCCGCCCACCACCTCGATGACCCGGCCGGCGTGCACCCCGGGGGGCGGGTCCACGGCCGTGGTGAGCAGGACCTGGCCCGGGGGGAGGAGCTCCACCAGGGCCGCCGAGCGGAAGGCGTCGAGTTCGGAGAAGACGTCGTCGAGGAGCAGCACGGGGGGCTCGGGCAGGTCGCGGCGGCGCAGCTCGTGGGTGGCCAGGCGCAGGGCCAGGGCCGCGCAGCGCTGCTCGCCCTGGGAGGCGTGGGTGCGCGCCGGGCGGGGCCCGATGGCGACGTCCAGGTCGTCGCGGTGCGGGCCCACCGAGGTGACCTGGCGCCGGACGTCGTCCTGGCGCGTGCGGGCCAGGGCGTCGGCCAGCTCGCCGGCCCACGACCGCCGGTAACGCAGGGTCACGGGCTCGGCCACGCCGGCCAGGCGCTCGTACGCGCTCGACGCCAGGGGGCCGAGCCCGCCCGCCAGCGCCTCGCGCTCGGTGGCCAGGGCGGTGCCCGAGGCGGCCAGGCGCTCGTCCCACACGTCGAGGGTGGCGGCCACGGCCTCGTCGACCCTGCCGCGGGCCTGGCGCAAGACGGCGGCCCGCTGGCGCAGGATGCGGTCGACCTCCGTGCACAGGGCGTCGAGCCGGGCGTGCCGGGCCACCAGCACGTCGTCGAGGTATTGGCGGCGCCCGGCCGGCCCGCCCTGGACGAGGTGGAGGTCGTCGGGGGCGAACACGGTCACGTTCAACGCCTCGGCCAGCGCGGCGCGGCGCCGCACCACCTGCCGGTTGACCTGCACGCGTGGCGGCCCGTCGGCGGGGATCTCCGCCTCGATCAGCGCCGGGCGCTCCCCCACCGAAGCTTCGGCCCGGACGATGGCGCGTTCCGTCCCGGTCCGCACGAGCACCTCACGCGGCGCGCCCCGGATGGAC
>Ga0307372_10013699_pt1 | contig 10456 bp, 8 predicted proteins | sample OX1MG_FD_202533 | JGI IMG/M metagenome (GOLD analysis project Ga0307372, IMG submission 202533) | Soil microbial communities from Risofladan, Vaasa, Finland - OX-1 | ecosystem: Environmental > Terrestrial > Soil > Coastal area > Acid sulfate soil | place: Finland: Risofladan, Vaasa | collected... | reverse complement strand
CCGCGTCCAGATGGAACTCCCGGCGGGCGCTCTCGCGCAATTCAAGACGGCGCTTCGGATTGAATACCTCGCCATCCAATCCGCAATGCACCACGGGAGATGGACCTTCGCGGCCATAGAACTCCTGCAGCCCATCGGAAACTCGCCGGGAGATTACGTTGAGATCAATCTTCGGATTCGGATAGATGCGGCGTTCCAGTTTCACAATCAGCCTGTAATACAGATGCCGGTGCAGAAGCCGCGGCCACGCAAGCAGGGAATGATCCCGGAAACGCATGGCGGGCAAGTTGCGGTGGAGAAGCTCGGCGAACATGATATGCACGGAAATCGCGTCGGCATCCAGGCAATTGATGCCCGGACTGTAGACAAGGTCGTAAGGCAGATTTCGGAACCATTTGTCCCAGGCGCGCCAGACATGATTGGCGATAAACCACCAAACGTAATTGAGGAGATGAGGACCAGGAATTGCGGGGATTCGGTGCCAGACGATTCGCGATAAATCTAGGTCTTCGACGTGCTGGCTGTAGACGTGAATTTCAAACAACTCAGCCGTTCGATTGAGCGACTCCGCGACCCGCCGTTCCGTGCCGTGGCGCTTGTCGACGAATGGCGAGACAACGGCAAGCCGAGGCCGCCTCTTTGTGGATGCCATAGTCTATTCCGGAGAATCCGTCTGAAGCCGATGCTTCCGCTGCCGCATCTCCGCGCCGATCATGCCAATTGCGCGGGGCCTGGACGCGCCATTGTGATTTCCGCAGCAGGCGGGGTCGCCACGATTTCCGGCAAGCGGAATAAAATTCCCACAAGAATCCAAAGAAACGCGTTGTTGACAAAGTTTTCGTAGACGTCGAGCCCCAGATACGCCATGGGATAGAGCATCACGAACGCGTACCACAGAATCGCTACCGCGACCGGAAACAGGCGCGTATGTCTTAGCATCCGGACGGCTTTCCACGATGACCGGAGAAGCTCGGCGGTCCAGAAAATCCACAAAAACGGCGCCAGGATGCCCATCTCTAAAATGAGCTGCCCGTAGCCCTCTTCCACGGAGACGTTCGAAGCCGAGCCCGTCAGCTTGGTCACGTATTGACCTCCGAGCGATGCGGTTCCGGTGCCGTTGCCCACGAACCAATGAGGCTCTGAGAAAGCCTTCACCAATTCCCCGATCGGGTAAGTCCAAGTCCGGTCGCCGAGCTGATAGGCCGAAGTACCGGGCAAAAGCGTCTGCGAATAATAATTGAAACGAGAACTGACCGCGGAAGGAAAAAATGCAATAAAAATCAAAACTCCAGCGGCCGCGATTATAATGCTCCGGCGAATGGCTTTCATCAGCCGGCGGCTTTGATCTCCGCGCATCGGAGCGCCCCAGCGGTACGCCAGAGTCAATGCGACCGTGCTGATGAGCAACCACAGAAACGTGCCGCGAGAACCGCTGAGAAGAGTGGCGAGCGCGACCAGCGCAATGCCCAGGAAAACCACTTTGCGCCGTCGAAGCGCGGAAAGAATGAAGTAACCCGCAGCTCCCAGGCCAAGAATCCCGGCAAGGAGCAGGTAGAAGGCGAAACGACCGGCACTGACAAACACCCCGCACGGAAGAAAGAAAACTTGGTTCGTCAGCGGCGTTACCTTGTCGAGTGAGCCGAGCTCCTGCAGCGCGGGCGCCAGAGTGCGGGGATTCAGGAACGTCGGGCCCACGACGGCCTGGATAATGCCGAGCGCGGAAATGACCCCGGCCAGGGCCATGAACATAATCAGGAATCGCCACAAATCCCGATCGTCGCGGATGAGCGCGTAGCCGACGAACATCAGTGGGATATAGTAAAAGTAGAGTTTCATTCCGAGGATGCCGTAAAGAACGCTCGGAGAATACGGGTTGAATATCTGAAGAGCGGCTAGCCAGAAGAACAAACTCAGGAAGAGCAAGAACGGCGGGCGGAAGAGTTTCGCCCGACCGCGGCGAATCGCGATGAACAGAGAAAGATACGTAAGGCCCGCCAAAACATCCTTGGCGAAATAGATCACCATGTTATTGCCGAGGTATTTGCGAATCAGGTCTTCAAGGAGCAGCCAAACCACGAAAAGGTAGAAGCCCATGCGCCAGCTTTTCAGAATGGTTAGGGCGATTACGCAGAGCACGCACACCATCCCGGAGTAGAGAAGCATTCGATCGTCCCCGGAATCGATCCAATTTCCGAGTTGTAGGGCTGCCAGCAGACCGAACCCGAGCAACAGCAAAGATATGAGCGGCTGAATCTTCGCCGCGCTGATCCGGGCCCCAATCACTTTGGTTCCTCCAAAATGAGACAGATCAACGTCGTATTATCTCCCGATAGAGGGTCGCGTGTGCGTCGATCATACCCTTACTCTGGAAAAGTCTCAGCGCGCGTTCGCGGCCGCGGCGGCCGAGTTCCTCCGCTCGCAACGGGTTCGCGAGCACGGTTTCCATACAGCGGGCTAGACCCACAGCATCGCCCGGGGGGAACTTTATGCCAGCATCGCCGACGACTTCTGCGAGCGCTCCAATGTCTGAAACAATCACCGTCCGACCGCGCTGCATGTTCTCCGCCGCCGCCAGACCGAACACCTCCCCGGCCAGCGAAGGCATAATGACAGCCGTTGTGTCTGCCAAACTCTCCTGCAACTGGTCGATGGGAATATATCCCAGAAACTGAACACAATCCTGGATTTGAAGGTCCCGCGCCTGCTGTTCCAGCATTTCGCGTTCCGGCCCCTGCCCGATGATTTTAATTCGAAATGCGAGCCCCTTTGCCTTCAACTGTTGCGCAGCGTCAAGCAGAGTGCGCGATCCCTTCGTGCTGACCAGACGTCCGAGAAATGCGAACGTTGGCACCTGCGGCGCAACCCGTGTGATCGCGGAGATGCTTGCCGGGGACAGTCCATGGGGAATCGTCGCCATTCGGTTCAATTGCAGCAGAGTTCCCAGCCATTCCGTGGGCAGGATATTGGCGGCAGCGCGCTGGCAGAGCCAGCGGCGGGGAAACGTCCACAGCCACATCTTCAGGCTGCGCAGTTTTCCCTGCGCGGCGTTGCATCGAAGGCATTCGCGGTGTCGGCCCGCCATGAAATGGCCCGGACAAGGCGCCCCTGCCGGATCGTAGAGCAGTTGGCCATTCGGGCAGATCGCCTGAAAGCCGTGATGCTCGACTACGACAGGCTTGCGAAACAACAGACCAAGAGCGAGCGGGACGAAGCAGGGCCCAGCCAAATGAATCACGTCGGAATGGCGGAGCAGGCGAACAAGACCCGTGAAATTCGGTTTCCGGACCACGCGAAACGGAAGCTGCGAATCGTCCATCCCGTCTGCGCCGACATGAGTTACCACAGTCACTTCCGTAAAACCGTGCTCCGGCGAGGACGCATCTTGTGTCAGACCCTTTGCCAGCAACATGACAATCGTTTCAACGCCGCCAATCTTTGGTGCAAAAGCCTCTGAGTAAATCAGGACTCTCATTGGTTCACGCTTCTCGCTGCGCCCAATTTGTGCTCGATGGCCCTATCGATCGCCTGGATGGTCGCTTCCATGTTGGTTTCTGGCGACCACTGGGCCAGTCTTTTGAAGGCCTTTTCGCCCATGGCGCGAATCCGTTCGCAGTCAGAAAGCAGTCGCTTCAGAATTCCAGTAAGCGCGTCCACATCGCCCGCGGGAAACACGAATCCGGTCTCGCCCTCGCGGATCAAATCAAATTTAGCACCGACGCGGTCGCTCACAATTGCGCACTGGCCGCAGAGCATCGCCTCATTCACCACCACGCCAAATGGCTCGTACTCGGAAGGAAGAACGAGCGGGCCGGATGCGCAATACACCTGCGGCAAAGCGGATTGGTTGACGAATCCCAGAAAACGAGTTCGGCCGGAGATGTTTAGCGCCTGCGCTTCGGCCTCGAGCTGCGCGCGCATCGGACCGTCTCCGGCGTATACGAGATAACTGCCGGGCACGTTCGCGCGCGCAAAGGCGCGGAGCAAGTCTTGGGGGCGCTTCCAGGGTTGCAGCTTGGCGCAAAAGAGGACGACAGGCGCGTCCGCGGGAATGCTCCAACTGCGCCGTACGGCGGCGCGGTCCACATGCTTTGCCTGTTCGATCCACCATTCGTTATGGACGACGTAGGGCGTGAGCATCACCCGCTCGGGAGGAATTTTCAGCGAGCGCATCAACGCGACGGTCCCGCTGGATGGGACGATAACCACGTCCGCCAGGCGAAATAGCCTGGGCCAGAGATGCCGCTTAATTCGCGCCTTCCAAACGCTCTGGTTGCGGGGATTTAGATCGTGGGCATCCGTGCCGAAGAGAAGCGGGATGCCACGGATTTTAGCAGCCGCCAGGGCGATCCAGAAAGTGGCGCAGATGTACCCCGTAAACACGATGACAGCGTCGAATTTCTTGGAGCGTATGAGCCGCCAGACCCCCGGATTGATCAAACCAAAGAATCCGCCGATTGTAGGCCGAGGCGAAAAATTCCTGAGCTGTACCCACGGATAGCCGTCGAGGAGCGGCACGTCCCAGGCAACTTCGACGCCGAATTCAGGATCCATGTGCGCCTCGGCGCCTCGCAGGCTGCAATATGCCACCAGTATTTCCAGCTCCGGTCGCTGCGCCATAAGCCGCCACATCGGCGATCCGTATTGAACCGGATGCGTGCACAGCAGCAGCACGCGGAGCTTTTTTTCAGTCATGTGCAAAATCTCGTTCGCCGCTAACATTCGTTTTGCCGCCATGCAAGTGATGGGAGGACAACACGTCGTCGAGGCATTCCGCGAGTCCTTCAATCGAGTGCTCGCGGGCAATGGCGATTCGCGCAGATTTTTTGGGGCTATCGGCAGGCTCGTCGAGCGCGGATTGGATCGCACGGCAAAGCTCATCCGCGTTGTCTCCAAAATAAATCGTGTCCGCGAATTCCCACAGATTCACGATGGGCGTGGATACAACGGGAAGGCCCGCGTAAAAATAGTCGAATACTTTTAGCGGCATACAGTGAAAATTCTTGTTGCTGTAGCAATCGTAGGGCATGAGGCCAACGTCCAGATTCGCAATCACGTCCGTCAGCGCCTCCGGCGCGCGCCATGCGATCACGTGCACGTTGGGAAGCGGAAGGCATTTGGCCGCGCCAAAATGCAGGAACTGCCAATCCGGACGAGCGGCCAGCACCTTTTCGAGGACTTTCAAATTCAAGCGGTTCGTGACTGGCCCGATGTAGCCGAGGCGCGGCCGGGATATCGCGGCGAATTCGTCCGGCGCGGCAGCGGCCGCGTCAGTTTGCCGGCCTACGTCGAATATGCGCGTCACTTGCAGAATCAAAGCTACTTTGTCTCCATATTTGGACCTCAATTGCTGGAACACGCTTTGGGGAATCGCAAGCGTCAGGTCCGACAATTGAATGAGCTCTTCCTGGCCCCGTTCAGGATAGTCCATGCAGACGTGAACGAGGGGAAATCCCCTGCGCTTGAATTCGCGGCACAGCGGCAGGAAAAATTCGCCGTGGGCGTAAAAAAAAAGAGGGTCCTTGAGGTTCAGCCTAGAAGCATTCCGGAGAATTTGACGCGCGACCATCTTAGCCTGCAATTGCGGAAAGCCGACGGGAACCAGATTCAAGCGGTGGCCAAGAAATTCGGGGCCGAAGCGGTATATCCCACTCTCGATCTCCTTCAGCGGACGTCCCGTGCGGCGCAGCCCGGAAACAGGATTCTCGCAGTAAAGAACTTTCCCCCCGAGGCGCGCGAGCGCCAGCGCGACCCTTTCCGGGACGTTAAATGTTTCCCAATTCCAGCCGGACACAACGATGGCGTCATGAGCCTGCGGCGTTCCGCTCATATCCCTGATCGAACGGAACGCCAGTGGCGCAATAGTTTTCGGCGAACCGTCTCGACGGCGGGGCCCGCGGCTCGCCGCATGGGATGAGGGTCGACCGCCTTGGCGTAACGCAGGATCATAGATTTGGCGGCAAGCGAGCGGTGCGTGCTCATCAATTCCGGAACCCACCCGGCCGCGTGCGCCTTATATACTTTCGTGAGTTCCGCTTCGGACAACTCCACTCGATCCAGAATCCAACGTACCACCTGGAGGCTTTCGGGCACGCTCACGCTGACGGACGCTCGGGCAGTTTTGTTTCGAAGAGTCGCGCTATGCCATTGATAATAGTTGAGCGGCTGGCTGACGTAAGCGATCCGGCCGGTGAGAGCCATGGCAGCCCAGAGTTTCCAGTCGCCACATAGAACCAGGCTTTCATCCGCGCCACCCACCCGTTCGTAGACGGCCTTCCGGAAAGCCACGGCACTGGCATTTGGGACCGAGTTTGTGAAAACGAAGTAGTCCCGGCATTCTTGTCGCCCGTCCACGCAGAAATCCGCGTCCCACCCGTGCGGGCCCAGATACTGCAAGTAAGTATCCTCAAATCCATTCAATAGATCGCCGTTCGTAACGCGATAAGAGCGGCAATGGGCAAACGCGACCGCCGGATCGCGTGGCAGCACGGCTAACAGGCGCTCCAGGAACCGCTCGCCGGCGTAGTCGTCCGATTCAGCGATCCAGACGTACTCACCGCGCGCGAGCCGTACGCCTTTATTCCACTGCTTGAACGTGTTCCCGGAATTCGCGTCGTTGAACTCTATTCTGATTCGCGGATCGCTCGCATAGGAGCTCAGAATGGAGCGGCTATCGTCGGTGGAGCAGTCGTCGAGCAAGATCACCTCAAAATCCTGAAAGGTTTGTGCGAGGATGCTATCGATTCGCCTCCGCAGGAAGCGCGCGTGGTTATAATTCGGAACGATCACGCTAACGGCTGGCATACTCGATACTCTTGCTCGCTTGCGCGCCCAATGCCTTTTGTGTCGCCTCTAAGTACCTGCGGCCCCATCTCTGGCAAGGCTCGAGATGGTTGCCCTCGGCCCATTCGTTCCAAGCATTGATGAAAATTAGAGAATCTGGCGTAATTCCATGGTTTTCTCCGGGGCTTAGACTTGCCCTTGTGCGATTCACGACCTCCCGGAGCCAATGTTCATATTTTTCGGGGGTGGAGTTGTTGAGGATAATCGCGCCTTGTTCTCGCCGAGGACTATTGTCCCAGCCGGGGCACACGCAGGGCATTCGCGGGTACTCTGGGAGCGGGTCTGCTAACGCTTTCTCTGCCGATTTTCCGTACTCGCAAATAAAGTTATCGAAGTACTCGGGTTCAGCCGTTCGGAGCTTCCTACGGTGCCACCACTTTCTTCGGCGGATCCTCAAATCGGACAACTGCGACCAGCGCGGTTGAAACTCCACGGAACAATCGAAACCGATGGTGCGCGGATCGCCAAATTCGTCGCCGAAGCTTTCGACTCTAGCTAGGAACAAACCTTTCAAGCCCGCGCGCTCTGCTTCTCGTCTCCATATTTCAGTTGTCTTCTCGGGTTCAGGCAACCTAGACGCGCGATAAACCAGGAGGAGCGGGCGGTCCATTACCCGAATATAGCGGCGATCATGGAACAGAGGAATCAAACTGCGGATGTGCGCTAGGTCGTCTGCGGGGCCGTAGCGTTGCTCCAGAAGCACTTCAGAGTCTTGCCCGTCCCAACGGCGCGTCCAGTTCTCATTGGCCCAGCAGAGGCAGAACGGAAAATCCGGCTCGCCGCTTTTCCATATCTCGTTCACCGGACGTTCGAGAATCCGCCTGCCGTTGAACCAGTAGTGGTAGTAACAAAAGCCATAGATGCCGTAATTGGCAGCCATATCGGCCTGCGCCGCCCGGACTTCTGGCACGCGCAGGTCGTAAAACCCCAGGTCAGCCGGCAAATGCGGTTGATAATGGCCCTGAAATTTAGGCTTGGCCTTCACGACGTTGGTCCATTCCGTGAATCCCTTTCCCCACCATTCATCGTTCTCCGGGACTGGGTGGTATTGCGGGAGGTAGAAAGCGATGGCCCGAGGAACGCTCTCGCCGGGGCCGCTATCTCTATCGTGTCCGCGGCCGGAATCATTGTTGGTCCGCGAAGCCGGGTCATTCATAGCATCTCGGCCTTGACGACGTATTGAGCGCCCAACAGCGTGGGCCAGCACTTGCATCCCCACCGTAGGAGTCGCGCCCTATGACTCCCCGGCAACCAACTCAACGGGCGACGGCAATCATTATCGACGAGTCCGACACCAGCCGTCGCCCGCCAATCAGACACGTGGAATCCTGAAGACTCAAAAAGGAATTTCAGACTTGCGACCGTGAACCATCTAAGGTGGGTCGCGTCCATTATTCCTGAAGGCTGATACCGAAATCTTCCACGGGCGAGATCTAGCCTAACTGACCAATGGGCGACGTTCGGAACGGAAACAATCACTGCGCCGCCTGCCTTTAAGGCTTCCCGGGACATCAGAAGCGTTGCCTGTGGATTCGGCAGGTGCTCCAGCACATCCGCGAACAACACGATATCGAAAGAGCCGATTTCGCGAATAAGTTCTCGATTCAGATAACCCAAATGAACCTGCAGGCCACGCCTCGTCGCGATCTCTGCCCGAGCGGGATCCGGCTCAACTCCTGCCACCTCCGCGCGGCAACTTTGGGATAAAATCCGGCCCAGCGATCCCGTTCCGCAGCCAACATCCAGAACCCTCGCACCTGTTGGAATCATGCTGGCAACAATTCCGGAAACTTCGTCGGGATTCAATGCGTGGCCGTCGTAGCGCAGCGGGTCAACGGTGCCGTGCACCAGGCCTGCTGCGTTCTGGTCAGGCGAGGCGGCGCGATCGGTAAGTTCTGGGCTAGTCAAGGAGGGCTCCATGGTGTACGGCGTTCGCGTCGTGCCCTTGCGTGCAGGTCCATTCGGAACGTACCATGATGTGACCCGTATGGGGACCGTGCGGTTCGACCATCGAGATGTATTCGTCCTTTAGCACCTCTAAAGCGGCTCCGCCGTAAATTTCGTCAAGCGGGGTTCCGGTCCGATCATAAAAGCCGATATCCAACGTATATTCCCCTGGAACCAACGGAGGTACCGCGAATCGCACGCGGATCGTCGAGGGGCCTTCGACGGATGAGATTGCGGTGCCGCCAATGTGCGTGCCGATGGCGAAGACCCGCTCGCCGCGGTAGTTCGTCACGCCGATGCTAACTCTTGGATTTAGTACCGTTCCAGGCGGCCTTACCTTTAATCGAATCACTATATCCGCGCCCGGCAGCACGCAGTGCGACAGTCCGCCGCTTTGATCCTCTATTGTGATTTCCTCAAAGACACCAGCGCCACGGGACGTCCGGTTGGGATGGCTGGAGAGATCCACGGTGTGGGCGCTAATCGCCGGACTTAGGTAAAAACGCAGCACCTTTTGAACATCATCTGAGTGGTGCACAAGTTTGCCGTCGCAAAGCAGTATCGCCGACCGGCACAGCGAGGAGACGGCGTTAATGTTGTGGCTTACGAAAAGGATGGTGCGGCCGGCGCGGGAGACGTCCTGCATTTTGCCGAGGCACTTTTTCTGGAAGGCGGCGTCGCCGACGGAGAGGACTTCGTCGACGAGGAGGATTTCGGGCTCGAGATGCGCGGCGACGGCGAAGGCCAGCCTCATGCCCATGCCGCTGCTGTAATGCTTGAGGGGCGTGTCGAGAAAGCGCTCGACTTCGGAGAAGGCGACGATTTCGTCGAACTTGCGGAGAATTTCCTGCTTGCTCATGCCGAGAATCGCGCCGCTGAGGAAAATGTTTTCGCGGCCGGTCAGCTCCGGATGAAAGCCGGTGCCGACTTCGAGCAGGCTGCCGATGCGCCCGTGGAGTTCCGCGTGTCCCACGGTGGGCCGCGTGATGCGCGCGAGCAATTTGAGCAGCGTGGATTTGCCCGCGCCGTTTCTGCCGATCAGGCCGACGACTTCGCCCTGCTTGACCTCGAAGGAAACGTCGCGGACGGCCCAGATGAAGTCCGCGGGCGCGCGCTTGCCGTTGCGGCGAAATGCGCCGGCGAGAACGTCGCGAAGCGCGCGGTAGCGTTGGCGCTGCCCGACGCGGTAGCGCTTGCCGATTCCTTCGACGCGAATGACGGCATCAGTCATTGTTTAGTGTGGTTTAGCGTGTGGCCGCATTGTCCGTGCCATGTCATTTATATTTATACCAGATCGCTTACACCACGTCGGCAACGGTGCTCTCCATTTTTTGAAAATAAAACAGCCCACTCGCCAACACCACCAGCACGACGGCAACAGATACGATGATCATCGGCCCCGGCGGGTCGCCGCGTCCCGTGAGCGACCATCGAAAGCCTTCGATGATCCCCGCCATGGGGTTCAGGCCGTAGAGCCAGCGATACTTTGCGGGGACGATCGAGCTGGCATACGCCACGGGCGAAGCGAACAGCCAGAATTGCACGAGAAATGGCACCACGTAGCGCACGTCGCGGTAAATCGCGTTCATCGCCGAAAGCCACAGCCCCGCGCCGGCCGCCATCAGAACGGTGAGCAGCAGAAAAACCGGCAGCAACAGCAGCGGCAGTC
>Ga0307372_10013698_pt1 | contig 10457 bp, 12 predicted proteins | sample OX1MG_FD_202533 | JGI IMG/M metagenome (GOLD analysis project Ga0307372, IMG submission 202533) | Soil microbial communities from Risofladan, Vaasa, Finland - OX-1 | ecosystem: Environmental > Terrestrial > Soil > Coastal area > Acid sulfate soil | place: Finland: Risofladan, Vaasa | collected... | reverse complement strand
GGCCGCCGCGGCTACCAGCACGCTGATCACGACCGTCTACTCGCCGCAGGCCCGCACCGAGCGGCCGTCGGGCTATGCCCGGGCCCAGCTCATCCTCGGCCTGGCCCACGCCGGCCTGGGTGCTGTGGACGAAGCCGCCGCCGCTGGCCATGCCGCCCTTGCCGGGAGCCCGCCGGTCTGGCCGACCAGAGTGCTCGCCGGCAAGCTCGACCAGGTCCTGACTCGTGACTTCGCGGATGCCCGCCAGACCGTAGCCTTCCACGACCAGTACCTCCAGGCGGGCGCCACCACCGCTGCCCGACCCAGGCCGCGGCCCGGCCTGGATCACTGATGGCCGCCGCCGACATCCCGGCCGGCCAGGTCGGCGAGATCACCGCGTTCATCGACATCGAGGCGCCCCCGCCGCCCGGCCAGCCGGCCGCGCACCTCATCTTCGGCACCAACCAGGCCGAGCCCGCCGTCATCGCCGCCGACCGCTACCACCGCGGCCTGGCTCCGCTGATCATCGCCACCAGCGGCGTGAACCGCCATAACCAAATCAACGAGGCCCGCGAGTTCCACCGCATCCTCACCGGCAGCGGCGTCCCCGGCTCCGCGATCCGCGTCGAGGACCGGTCAGCGAACACCTGGCAGAACGTCGAGCTCGCCCTGCCATTCATCCGCGAGGCCCTGGACGCCGGCCTGACCATCACCGCGATCGCCAAGTGGTACCACCGCCGCACCGTCCACGTGCTCAAGACCCAGGTCCCTGGCATCGGCCGCTTCCACGTCATCACCTGGGAGCCCGTCTACGACGGCGAGCCGGTCACCCGCGAGTCCTGGCCGCGCAGCCCCGACGGCAGCTGCCGCGTCGTCCGCGAGTGGGACGAGGTCTCCCGCCGCGTCGCCGACGGCACCCTCGCCCCGGCCAGCATCACCAGCGGCGCGTGGTCCTAAGCGCACAGCGGATATACGCCAGGCGGCTGGCTCGCCCGCCGATCGCCGGCGCCAGCCTGCGCGTCAGGATTACGGCAGTCGGGTGACGGAGAACGGGAAGAAAACTTCCGGAGATGCGGAACGGCGGTACCGGAATACGGGAAAACCTCAGCTAGCATCGAGGGATGCGTGAAGTCCTGACCGGCCTGGCCAAGCGCCGTCTCGTCGACGTCGCGGCGGCCCGTTTCGCCGAGGAGCCAGTGCTCGTCCTCAACGGCCCGCGGACTGTGGGCAAGAGCACCTTGCTCAGCCAGCTGGCCGAGCGACTCGGGCGGACCGTGATCGACTGTGACGACCCCGCGACGAGATCGGCTGTCCGTGCCGATCCCGGCCGGTTCATAGAGTCAGACCAGCCCGTGCTGATTGATGAGTACCAGCATGTCCCCGAGATCCTGGATGCCATCAAGGCCCAGCTCAACCGGGACCTCCGGCCAGGCCGGTACGTTCTCGCCGGGTCGACGCGGTACGCCTCCGTCCCGGCGGCCGCCCAGGCCCTGACCGGGAGGGTGGACATCATCCCCGTACTCCCGCTGACCCAGGGCGAGATCGACGGCGTCCCGGAGACCTTCGTCGCGAAGATTCTTGACGGCAGCGGCATCGAGCTGCCGCCGTCGCAGCTGCCAGCGACAACACGCGACGAGTACGCCCGGCGATCGACACCCGGCGGCATGCCGGTGGCCCTCCGCCGCGCCCCGGGCAGCTCGCGCTCCCGCTGGTTTGCCAACTACATTGACCTGGTCATCGACAAGGACGTCATGGACATCTCCCGAGTACGGCAACGCGAGATGCTGCCCAGGCTCCTTAGCCAGCTCGCCGCCCGGTCGGGACAGGTGCTCAACATCTCCCCCGCCGCTGGCGCGATCGGCCTGGACCGGTCGACGGCGGAGAACTACGTCCAGCTTCTCGAAGCCGTCTTCCTCATTTACCGGCTCCCCGCCTGGGGCACCACCCTTGGCTCCCGGACCATCAAGCACCCGAAGGTCCACATGACCGATTCCGGCGTGCTGGCCTGGCTGCTCAATCTCACCCCGCAGAAGATCGCCCAGGCGGCACCCGCGACCCTCACCGAGTACGGTCACCTCCTGGAGACATTCGCCGTCGGGGAGATCCTCAAGCAGGTCAGCTGGTCGGACGCGCCGGTATCGGCCGGCTACTTCCGCACCGAGGCAGGCGAGGAGGTAGACCTCGTACTAGAGCGAGATGACGGCCAGGTCATCGCTTTCGAGATCAAGGCAGGCACCCGCATCAGCAGCGAGGATCTGCGCGGAATCCGCCTCCTCAAAGACCGCCTCGGGTCACGCCTGGAAGAAGCCGTGATCCTATACACCGGCGAGCACGCCTACCAGCACGATGGCTATATCTGGATCCTGCCGCTCAGCGAGCTCTGGAGGCACTGACCTCGGCTCTTCAGGGTGACGATCCGCAGGTTCTGCTAGCGGCTCGTCGGACAGGCGTTCGCCCCGACGAGCCGTCGCCGAGCAAGCCGGGCAAATCGATGCCCTGGGAACAGGTCAGGGCAGAGCTAGACCTGTGGAGTCCGGCAGCCTGGCCGTCTACACCGTCGATGCCCGGACGCCAGCTCGGCACTCACTCAGCCAGCCTGACCCGGCGGCCCGCCGGCTGTACCTGCCTGCGCGCTGCAGCTGTCACCGACCGAGACACCCATCCGCGTTGCGACCTGCTCCTGGGTGATCCCAGGGCGCTGGCGCAGCTCGGCCAGCCGCCAGTCGCGCGCGTTTTCCAGCATCGCGGAGACCGCCGCGTCGAAGGCCGCCTGGCCGCCGGCGGTGCCGACGGCGCGCTCCAGGTGGCCGGAGTCGCGCCAGCGCCGCAGATCGCTCATCGGCCTGTCTCCTTCGCTCGCCCGGCGAGGTAACCGGCATGCAACTGCTCGGCCTGCGGTATCGCCGTCTGACCAGTCAACCGCGACCGCTGCCCGGACTTGCCGCCGGCGACGAGCAGCACCACGGCCCCGCGGCCGCGCTGAGTCAGGCGGTCTGCGGCCAGTCGAGCCGGGCACAGACGACCCGGCTCGCGTCCTCCTCCCGGATGTCCCACCAGCCGACCATCTCATCCACCACGACCAGGCCGCGACCGCGACCGCCCGAGCGCTCCTTCAGTGCCGACCACGGACCGCCCTCGTCCTGCACCTCGACCCATGCCCAGGCACCCGGGCAGACCCAGGCGCGGACAGTGAAGGTGCCGCCGGGCCGGGCGGAGCGACTGTGCTGCAACGCGTGGGAGGAATTTGGGAGGTCTGCATCGAGTGCAGCCCTGCCTAAGTCCTCTCAACTTTTTCGAAGAGGAGCCTCTGAACTGGCCTTTGGCGGTTCTGATCGAACCGGCCGAAGGGACTGAGTCGGATTCGCATCGAGGGGTCAGGGGTTCAAATCCCCTCAGCTCCACCCATAACCGCAGGTCAGGGCCTTGATTATCAGTCCTGATGATCCGCCATGGGCCGACGAACGCCGACACTGTCAGGAACGCCATGACAGCTGATTCGGCTCCCTGCGCCAACCGAGATGGACAGCGTCATGATCAGGCTGGAGTACAGGCCCTCACGGCGCAGGATCGCGCCCTTCTCCCCGCCGGGCGCCGCGTCGCAGGCGGCCAGGATCTCCTGCTTGTACTGCGCGGTGAACGTCCGCCGCCGCGCCCGGGCGGGCACCTCGGGATCCGGGCGCCGCCCGTCATCACCAGCCACCTGACCAGGATCGGTGATCCCGGCCGACCGGTCGAGCGCAGTCACGGTCATTGTCATCTCAGGGAAGTCTCCATCCCCGCCATCCCCGCCCTCGGGCCACTGATTAACAGGGGGGCGGGTGCCTCACCCAAGGTTGGCAGACAGGGCCGCGACCAGCCATGCCGCCGATTCGAAAGAGCCTCAAGCTCCCGTGGCTGGCATGGCAGGTGGTCAATAGTCGTCACATGAGCAGAATATCGCGGAGCGAACCCTGGGTGGCAGGCCCTACGCAGCCCGACGGATGCCGAACTCGATGCTGACCTCGGAGAGCCCAATAGGCGACTTACAGCCGCACCCGCGACCATAGGGTCGGCGACTCGAGCCCGATGTCCTCCAGCTGAACGTCGAACACTGGCGCGGCCCGTAAGGGACTACTATGCCCGGGCGACCGTCCGATCATGCCGAATAGCGCGCATTGGATGGAGCATGTTTATGCGCTTACCCGCATGATGATTCGTAATTCCGGGGCGACCGCAGTGCCTGCGGAGATTAACGGCTGGCGCTGGGACAGGGGGGCCACGCGCTTGCAGGGCGCTAGCCAGCCTTATGGGATCGCGACTCCCGCCAGTTCCGCCGCGTACTGCCTGCCCGGCTCGAAGTCGAGGAACACTAGCCCGTGCGAGGTCCGCGTCACCTGGAAATCTGTGAGCGCACCGAGACTGACGTGCGGGAGACCCGGCCAGCGGACCTCGGCAGCGGCCAGGGCCTGGATGATCTGGAGTTCCGCCGTGTCGCAGGCCCGGCCCCAGTCCCATCGGTGCAGGACCGCTTTGGCTGAGAAGAGCTCTTCGTCGTAGCGGTAGACGAGGCCGAAGCCGGGATCGGCCTCAACTGCCAGGCACATGTTGTCTCGGCCCAGCGTGGCGAGGAAGGATTCGATGTCCCAGGTCGGCGTGGTAAGCCGCGCCCTGTCGTGCAGCCATCGTTTCGCCCAGTAGCGTGCGCCTGTGTGGTCTTCGAGCTTGTAGAAGATGACGTCAGGGCACAGGTCGTTCAGTTGCTCGCCGAAGGGGATGGGCGCGTCTGCCATGCTGGTGACTGGGATCAGGCGTTTGAGCGCGGGCAGCGCGGATACTGTCCTGCGGTAGAGGCCCAGTGTTCGGTAGCGCGTCATGTCAGGGCGCTCCGTTCCCCCTGAAGATGCCACAGGACGCGGGTACCGCCGGTCATCGCGGGGTAGCGCAGGAGCGCACGCCTGCTCGCGGCGGCGCCGAAGAGGTCGGCCCACATCTGCTCGTCGTGACTCCAGTACCGGTCGAACTGCTGCCGCCATGGCCAGGGGCCGTGCTCGGTGAAAGAGCCCATGTCGGCGAGCACGGCCGAGGAGATGCCCAGGGCCGCGCGGACGAGCGCCCGGGCGGCCTCGCGGGACTGGGCGACGAGATGGTGCACGAGGTTGAGCGCCAGTACCACGTCGACCGGTCCGAGCGTCCGGATATCCAGGTTGGCGACGTCAGCGCAGATGAAGGTGAGCAGCGGTGGCTCATCGCGGAGCAGGCGCTGCTGGTCGACGGCGGTGACCCGGCTGGCGCGCCCGGTTCCCAGCAGGTGCCGTGCGATGCGGCCGTCGTGGCAGCCGAGATCGAGCACGGTCGAGCCGGCGGGCACGGCACTGCCGATCGCCGCGAGGCGGGCCGGGTAGGCCTCGTTCGCGAAGGGCATGTCGTAGTACGGCTGCTCCGGCCATTCGTACATACGCCGGCTCCCCAGGGTCAGGCCCGCCCGCTGTCAGCGGGCTGTCCGGTAACGTCACCGAAGATCTCGCGCCAGCGGTCCGCTATCGCCTCCCACCGGAATCCGGGACGCCGGGCGTATTCGTATCCGGCCTGGGACACCCGGCGCAGCCGGTCCCGGTCGCGGTAGAGCGTCTCCATCGCCGCCGCCGCCCCCGCCGCGTTCACCTGGGCCATCTCCAGGGGCGAGAACGGCGGGACTCCCCGCTCGGCTGGCTCGATCAGCTCTGCGGTGCCGTCCCGCCACAGGTCCCGGCAGGCGCTGTGCCCGGGCACGATCTGGGCCGCTCCGGTGGCCGCGTGCTCGAAGGACACCAGGCCCCACCCCTCGCCCATGGAGGTATTGATCCCGACGTCGCACGCCGAGTAGAGCAGCGCGAGGTCGTCCTCGGTGAGCGCGCCGCCCTCCGGGCTGAGCGGGTTGTAGAGGAGTCGGTCGGCAATTCCCAGCTTGTGCGCCAGGGCCAGGAGCTCACCGGTGTCCTCTTCGGTGATCGCATGGTGCAGGCACAGCCGGACGCCCGGCGGCTTGCCCTCGGCGAACTTCGCGAACGCCTCGATGGTGATGTCCACCCGCTTGCGGGCAGCGGGCCGGTTCGCGTTGAGGACAACGAAACTGTGCTCCGGATCGGTGAGGGCCGGGAACACGCGGCGCTTCACCGCTGCTCGGCCCCGCGGATCGAAGCCAGCGGCGAGCAGCCCGGGCCGGGCCGCGAAGGTGGTGATGTCGATGCCGTGCGGGATGATCTCGACCCGCGGCAGTCCCTCGCCCAGCCCGGCCGCCCGGAGCCGCTCGAATGCGCTGCTGAGCTGCCCTGCCGCCCACTCGGTGTAGACGACGACCCGGTCGAGGCAGCGCAGTGGCAGGGCCACCGCCTCGTCCACGATGTTCCCGTCCAGCGGGAGGTAGCCGACGAACCTCGTGGCGTCCCTTACCGGCGCGAAGACGCGCCCGTAATGGTCGAACAGCCAGAGGTCGTGGAGCACGAGCACCGCCGCGGGCGGGGCGCTGCGCACCATCTCCACGGCCTGGAACGCGGCGAAGACATCGCCGCCCCGCTGGTTCGTCGGGTGCATCCGCACGCCGCCGGACTCGGCCGGTGGCCCAGTGCGGCCAATCCCGAGATAGTCCACCTCGAAATCGGCCGCCAACTGGCCCAGCACCGTGCGCATCACCCGGGTGAGTCCCGTGCCGTCGATGTTGAAGCTGATCCCGAGGATCCGCTGCCGTGCGCCTGCGCCCGGCGTAGCGGTCATCATCCCCCGGTGGGATACAGCGAGCGCGTGGGAAAGTACAGCCCGCCGTCCATCTGTACCAGCTCGAAGACCGCGAAGGAAACACCGCCGGAGTAGTGCTGGTCCCCCGCCTCGGGGGACGTTGAGACGGCGTAGGTGAGCGGAGCCGGCAAGTCCAGGTACTCGATTCCCGGCCCTTCGTTCCCGCCGGCCACCGACACCAGCACGTAGGAGAACATGCACCGGATCCCGCATGCCATGCCCGTGTTCAGGTTCTCCACGGTCGCGAGCACTGTCCCGGCACCATTCGCCATGAGGAAGCGGTACAGCGGGCCCTGCGGCACCCGGTAGGTGCTGCTGGCGAGGACGGCCGCGACCAGGATGTGCTGGTTGTCCATCAGCGGGATAAGCCCGGCCGGGACGGTCGTGGAATCGCTGCCCACGAAGGACTGCGGCTTCTGCAGCGGGTTGGCGCGATCCAGCACCCAGAACCTGGGAGCTTGCGTCTCGTTGTCCCACCCGGGGTTACCCCCGTCAGAGAAACCCGGCAGCCAGAGTACGGAACTGCCAGCGGCCGAGGCTGAGCCGCCCGACCTGTGCCAGTTGTGCTGCTGGTTGACGAGACATTGAATCGGCCCTGGCTGAGCCAGGTCTGAATCGGACATGATGATTCCCCCTCTTGCGCGACTGAGCAAAGTGGCGAGTCTTGGCGACTGAGCAAAGTGGCGAGCCGGAGACCGGCCCTGGAGTGGCGCCGGTCGTCACGCGGATGCTGGTGCCAGCGCCTGGATGGCCTGCAGGTTCGTCACCTTGAGGATGAACGAGGCGGCCTGGATGACGACGGCGGCGATCTTGGCGATCGCGGCGGCGCCGCCGCTGAGGATCGTGGCGGCAAGGTAGGCGAGGATCTGCAGGAACATCAGCGCGTACTGGTACCAGGCCACTTCATCCAGGATGATGCGCAGAACCTGGCCGATGACACCCGCGATGTTACTTTGGATAATCACGTTGAGAATCGCCTTGGCCATCGCCCAGGGGCCTTGCCCCCAGGCTGCCTGCAAAGCATTGATCGCCTGCCGGTAAAGAGGACTTTGATCCACCACGTCGACAATCGCACGGACCGCCCGGTTGAGGGTAGCGGTGCTCTGGGGTATCCAGACGAAGATAGCGATGACGAGGAAGATGCACTCGATGACTACCGACGCCATCTGAGCGCCCGTCGCGGTCGCGTTCTCCGCGGCCGTGTCGATGTGATCCAGCTGAATGAGCAGCTCGCCATCCCGCCACGCGCTGAACGTTGTGCCCTCGACTTTCGCCACGAAGGACGACTCAACAAACGCCCTGCTCATCGCGTCGAAGTCGAGATTTTCCAGCGCGATACCGCTCTCGGCCGGCTCCAGCACGGCCAGCTTGAGTTCTTCCTTCGCATCGGACGAGAGCTGCGCGTAGCTGGCGGCGAAGGCGGGATCCTGGGATCGCGCCTCGATCAGCGCCTGGTTGAAGATGTAATTCCAGTCCAGGGGCTGCGGCGCCGCCATGGGCTGCGGCGGCAACTGCCACCCGTCGGTCCGGGGAGGCGGCTCAGCCAGAGAAACCGGCGTGCCGCCAGAAAACCGCTGACGCTGCTGTTCCAGCAGATCGTCGAACATTCCCGTCATGCTGCCCCCTGCAGGCCGGAGTCCCCACCCTTACCGCCACCTTGGAACGTTTTAGTACTGCATGTCAATACCGGGGCGCTGATGAACTATTACGGAATATCAGTCACAACCCAGCCGAATATTGCCTACCGGCCGACCGGGGCTGGCCTGGGGTAGGGCTGACCTCGGCAGATGCATGATCGGCGGAGTCGCCGATGAGGCCGCCGAGAACGGGCCGACGCTTGATCCGCTCCTGGAAAGGCCGGCGGAACGGTAGCCGGGACGAGACGGGCGGACCTGGCGGCTGCGGTGGGAGGCGCCGCCCGCTGCCCGCCTGGCAGCCGGCCAGGGGCTGGCCTGTGCTGGGTGGGGCGGTCAGGTCGTAAATGTGGCGCATCCGCTCCTCGGTAGCGGCTAGCCGCCCGCGCGCTCTCACCCCGCGGCCCATCGACGACCTCATGGCAGGCGACACGACCCATTCGGCCTGGCCGGACTAGAGGGCTTCCTGCATCACTTCATCGTGACGATCCACGCCTATGATGAGTACCTGGACATTGAGCCTGAGCCACAGCTCCAGGATGCATAGCAATCCCCGTGACGGCGATACCAGCTGGGGCTTGTCACCTTCGAAACTGGAACGGCGGTTGGCCGTGCCTGGGGACTATGCCAGCCGACTTCACCAGGAGATGAGTGCCCAAGCGGCGCTGTCGGCCGGATCCCGCCATTGGCGTGCGCGGCGATGATCAGATCGTGTGCGCCGCGGGGCGTTCCGGCTGAGATGATGGCGACGAGAGCTCGGGCTCGGTCGGCTGCGCGGGCAGAATTATCCGCCAGTTCTATTCCCACTCGGTACTCGGCGATCGACACCGCCGCGAAGCGAGTTCGTCAGCGTCCAGAGCAGCCCGGTCGATCGTCCCGCGCTCGTAGGCGATCAGGACATCGGTATCCAGGATCAGCCGCCGACCCGCGGGTCCTTCCCCTCGCTGGAAATCAGGGCAAGCGCACCCGCGATATCCTCGGCAAAGCGGTCAGACCCTCCTCAGCGGTGCGCGTAGGGCAGCGGACGCCGCCGCAGCCACTGCCAGAAGGTCCGGCGTGGCGGCCGCGCCGTGATCGTGCTACTGGTGACCTTGCCTGATACCTGGACTCGCAGGATGACCGGCACTTCGGAACCCCAGGGCGCCCGGACCTTCATGGAGCTGCTATTGGCCACCACGTCATCGGTGTCGACCACCACGCCGGGCCGTGTCACCAACCTCAGGTTGCCGCTGCGCATATCGGCGTCGATCAGCAGCGACGGCTGCGCGATCACCGCCTCGGTGAAGTCCAGCGTCACGCTGCCGCTCGTGACCCGCAGCTCCATTCGCTGCGGTACGAGCCAGCGGCCATCACGCCTCGTGGCACTGCTGCGGCACTCGATGCGGGCCAGATCCTTCGGCCCCGGGACCGGTGCGCCCGCGACGAAACCCGGTACGGCAGGCAGATCCCTGGTCACCGCCGCAAGCTCGCCGTAGGTGCGCGCGGTCAGGGCGTCTTCCAGCCGCTCGTCGAGTTCCTCGGCGGTCAGCCGGCCGTCACCCGCGGCGACCCGCAGCACCTCGACGACCCGATCCCGGTCCTCGTGCGACGCGCGCAAGTCATCATGCGACCCCACCTCATCACCGCGGCCTCGCGGCGATACCTCGCCCGTCATGAACACACTGTAAAGCCGCCGCCCGCCGCCCGCCGCCCGCCGCCCGCCGCCGTGGCAGGGTGTCACACATGGCGACAATCTCCCTGCCCCGCCAGCTCGTCCGCACGCGGCGCTTCACCCTGGGGGTTCCCGAGCAGTTAACGGTCGCGCTGGACGGGGCGGCCGTGCTGTTCCTGCGCAGCCGCGCGGGTGACGACCCGGTGACCTGCCTGTGGGCGCTGGATCTCAACTCCGGGACAGAGCGGCTGCTCGCCGATCCCGCCGAACTGCTCGGCCCGTCCGACCAGGAGCGCGCCCGGCAGGAACCAGCGCTGAAGCAGCGCACCGGCATCGACGCCTACGCCACCGACGCGGCCGCCGGGCTGGTCGCCTTCACGCTGGCCGGCGGGTTGTGGACGGTGAACGTCGCCGACGGCCGGGCCCGGCGCCTGCCCGCCGAG
>Ga0307372_10013695_pt1 | contig 10459 bp, 8 predicted proteins | sample OX1MG_FD_202533 | JGI IMG/M metagenome (GOLD analysis project Ga0307372, IMG submission 202533) | Soil microbial communities from Risofladan, Vaasa, Finland - OX-1 | ecosystem: Environmental > Terrestrial > Soil > Coastal area > Acid sulfate soil | place: Finland: Risofladan, Vaasa | collected... | reverse complement strand
TTTTCACGGCTGGCACAACCCTGCATTGTTCCAGACCGGCTGGTTCGTGGAATCCATTCTTACCCAGACGCTCATCGTGCACGTGATCCGCACCGCCAAGGTGCCGTTCATCCAGAGCCGCTCGAGCTGGGCATTGCTCGGCACCACCACCCTGATCTGTATCATCGGTATGTGGTTGCCGTTCAGCTGGCTTGCGCATGCCTTCAGCATGGTGCCGGTGCCGCTGACGTTTCTGCTTATCATGCCACTCATCATGGTGGCCTACATCGCGCTGACCCAGTGGGCAAAATCGCGGCTGGTGCGGCGCTTCGGTCTCAATTGATAAAGTAATCCATTCTGCTGTCTTATATCCCGTTTGACATAGCTAGCTCGCGAGGAATCACCGTAACCGGTATCAGAAATATCGGCGTGCGCTTTGCCATCGTCAACTTGTTTGATCGGGTCTATGAGATTCGCAACGGCACTGGCATCAGTGTAGGCGCACCACAATACGGACCGCGCCGGGGCTTTTATATAGGACTGACCAAGTCGTTCTGAGTACTACGACCAAAAGGGATTTCCCTGGGGGTTATCTGAGGACAAGGAAATAAAGGGCGCACACCGGTGAGCCCTTTTTTATGTGTTTTCGCAGGTTGAGGAGCATTGATGATCGGCTTTGGTTTTTTCTTGCAGCCTACGCATTGGGTGTTCGCTGAGGGCCTGGAAATTTTACGGAGTTTTATCGCCGGACACACTGGTTTTTACATCATTTTTACATGCATATGCCTAGAATTCCGCCCTTCGGTAGAAACCCGGAGACATGCTCATGGACATCATTTCCCTGCTTCTGATGACTGTCCTGTTCGCCGTTACCATCGCGCTGATCTACGGCTTCGAGCGCCTGAGAAAAAAATCATGAGCTGGCTATACCTGATCGGCCTGGTGATTACTGTGGCTGTGTTCATCTATCTGATTGTCGCCTTAATCAAGCCGGAATACTTCTCATGACCCTGAACGGTTTTCTGCAGATCGGCGTTTATCTGCTGATCGTGCTGGCGCTGGTCAAACCACTCGGCTGGTACATGGCCCGGGTTTATGAGGGGCGCTTGGTATTCATTAACCGCATTGGCGGCCCGCTGGAACGCGTTATCTACCGAATATGCGGTGTGCAAGCCGACGCTGAAATGCGCTGGACGCAATATGCCCTGGCCCTGCTGGTGTTCAATTTTCTGGGTTTCCTGGCGGTGTACGCACTGCAGCGATTGCAGGTTTACCTGCCGTTGAATCCGCAGCATTTCGGCGGGGTGACGCCGGATTCTTCTTTCAATACCGCCATCAGCTTCGTGACCAACACCAACTGGCAGGGATATTCCGGCGAAACCACTATGAGTTATCTCACCCAGATGCTCGGTCTGGCGGTGCAGAATTTCCTGTCCGCCGCTACCGGCCTGTGCATCGCGATTGCCCTGATCCGCGGCTTTGCACGGCATACCGCCGAAACCATCGGCAATTTCTGGGTGGACCTCACCCGCAGCACACTTTATATCCTGCTGCCGCTGTCATTGCTGCTGGCCGTGGTGCTGGTGAGCCAGGGGGTGATTCAGAATTTCAAATCGTATCAAAGCGTACCACTGCTGCAGGCGACCACTTATCAGAACCCAGTGACGGATGCCAACGGCAATCCGGAGAAGGATGCGCAGGGCAATCCGCTGACAAAAACTGCAATACAGAAAGATCAGTTATTGCCCATGGGACCGGTGGCGTCCCAGGAAGCCATAAAGGAGCTGGGCACCAACGGCGGCGGTTTCTTCAATGCCAATTCTGCGCATCCCTTCGAAAACCCGACGCCCCTGAGCAATTTCCTGGAAATGCTGGCTATCCTGATATTGCCTGGCGCCATCTGTTTCACCTTTGGTGAAATGATTGGTGACCGACGCCAGGGCTGGGCAATTCTCATTGCCATGACAGTATTGCTGGCGGCATTTCTGGTCGTGGCGGTGTACGCCGAGCAGTACGGTAATCCGGCCTTCACCCGACTGGGAATAGATCAGACCGCCTCACAGACGCAGGCCGGCGGCAATATGGAGGGCAAGGAAACCCGCTTCGGCATTGTGGATTCAGCGCTGTGGGCCACCGTGACCACCGCTACCTCCTGCGGCGCGGTCAATTCCATGCACGATTCCTTCACGCCGCTGGGCGGAATGGTGCCGCTGTGGCTCATGCAGCTCGGGGAAGTAGTGTACGGCGGGGTCGGCTCCGGCATCTACACGATGCTGGTATTCGCCCTGCTGGCGGTATTCGTGGCAGGGTTGATGGTGGGTCGCACGCCGGAATACCTGGGCAAGAAGATCGAATCCTACGAGATGAAGATGGTATCCATGGTCATCCTGATCACACCGTTTCTGGTGCTGGTGGGCACGGCGGTGGCGGTGCTGCTGCCCGCGGGTCAAGCAGGACCCTTGAACCCGGGCGCCCACGGTTTCAGCGAGATTCTCTACGCCTTCTCGGAGGCTCCCAACAACAACGGCAGCGCCTTCGCGGGCCTTAGCGCCAACACGCCGTTCTACAACTACGCGCTCGGCATCAGCATGCAGATCGGCCGTTTCTGGCCGGCGGTGGCCACGTTGGCCCTTGCCGGTGCGCTGGCCGGCAAGAAACGCGTTCCCGTTGGATTGGGCACGCTGCCCACCCACACGCCGCTGTTCATCGTACTGCTGATCGGCACGGTGCTACTAGTCAGTGCCCTGACTTATCTGCCGGCCCTGGCGCTTGGGCCCATTGCCGAACAACTCACCATGATCGGCTTGCACTGATCACGGACAGCCACATGACCACGCAATCTTTATCCGCATTCATGTTTGACCGCCGTCTTTTGCTGGAGGCCGCGACCGCATCCCTGCGCAAACTCAACCCCCAGGATCAACTGCGTAATCCGGTGATGTTTGTGGTGTATATCGGCAGCATGCTGACCACGTTGCTGTTCGTGCAGGCGCTGGTTGGGAAAGGTGAAGCGCCAGCTGGATTCATCTCCGGTGTCAGCGTATGGCTTTGGTTCACCGTGCTGTTCGCTAATTTTGCGGAGGGCTTGAGCGAAAGCCGCAACCGCGCCCAGGCGGCGGCCCTGCGCGGCGCCAGGCGCGACATCACCGCCAAAAAGCTGGAGTCGGATAGATACACACCCGCAGTGTCGAAGTTTACTTCCATTCCCGCTTCGACATTGCGCAAGGGCGACGTGGTGCTGGTGGAAACCGGCGGTTTCGTACCTGGTGACGGCGAAGTTATCGAGGGTGTGGCCTCGGTGGATGAAAGCGCCATCACCGGCGAGAGCGCGCCGGTGATCCGCGAGGCCGGCGGCGATTTCAGTTCCGTCACCGGCGGCACGCGCGTGCTGTCCGACTGGATCGTGGTGCGCATCAGCGCCAATCCTGGCGAGGCTTTTCTGGACCGCATGATCAGCATGGTGGAGGGCGCCAAGCGCCAGAAGACACCCAACGAGATCGCGCTGACTATTCTGCTCGTGGCCATGACTATCGTATTCCTGCTGGCCACCGCCACGTTGCTGCCGTACTCGTTCTACAGCGTGATGGTGGCGAAAGCGGGACAGCCGGTAACGGTCACGGTGCTGGTGGCGCTCTTGGTATGCCTTATCCCCACCACTATCGGCGCATTGCTGTCCGCCATCGGCATTGCCGGCATGGGCCGCATGCTCAAGGCCAATGTCATCGCCACCTCCGGGCGGGCAGTGGAAGCGGCCGGCGACGTGGATGTGCTGCTGCTGGACAAGACCGGCACCATCACCCTAGGCAACCGCCAGGCCGCCACCTTCATGCCGGCGCCGGGTGTGACAGAGGAGGCTCTGGCGGATGCGGCGCAATTGTCGTCATTGGCGGATGAAACACCCGAGGGCCGCAGCATCGTAGTGCTGGCCAAGCAGAAGTTCAGGCTGCGGGAGCGCGATATACATGCACTCGGCGCGAGCTTTGTGCACTTCAGCGCCCGTACCCGCATGAGTGGCGTAGATCTGAACGGCCGCCAAATCCGCAAGGGTGCGGCTGACGCAATACAAAAGCATGTGGAAGCCTTGGGAGGTAAATTCCCGGATGCGGTGAATACCCTAGTGGAAACTGTTGCGCGTCGCGGCAGCACGCCACTGGTGGTGGCGGACGATACTCTTGTGCTCGGAGTCATTGAACTCAAGGATATCGTCAAGGGCGGCATCAAGGAGCGTTTCGCGCAGTTGCGGCGCATGGGCATCAAGACCGTGATGATCACCGGCGACAATCGTCTGACCGCGGCGGCTATCGCGGCGGAAGCCGGTGTGGATGATTTTTTGGCGGAAGCCACGCCGGAGGCCAAACTGAAACTGATCCGCGACTATCAGGCCGAAGGCAAACTAGTGGCCATGACCGGCGACGGCACCAACGACGCACCAGCGCTGGCTCAGGCGGACGTGGCAGTGGCCATGAACACCGGCACCCAGGCCGCCAAGGAGGCTGGCAATATGGTGGACCTGGATTCCAACCCCACCAAACTTATTGAAGTGGTGGAAACCGGCAAGCAATTGCTGATGACACGCGGCGCACTCACGACGTTCAGTATCGCCAACGACGTGGCCAAGTATTTCGCCATCATCCCTGCAGCCTTTGCAACCACCTATCCCGCATTGAACGCGCTCAACATCATGCACCTGGCTAACCCCCGCAGTGCGATCCTGTCGGCGGTGATTTTCAACGCGCTGATTATCGTGGCGCTGATCCCGCTGGCCATCAAGGGTGTGCGCTATCAACCCATCGGTGCGGCGGCGATCCTGCGCAAGAACCTGTGGATTTACGGCGTAGGCGGCATTATCGCGCCGTTTATCGGCATCAAGGTGATCGACATGTTGCTGGTAGCGTTGCACTTAGCTTGAGGAGAAACCATGTTTACTCAATTGCGCATCGGCTTGCTCATGCTGGTTATTTATTCGGGTATCACCGGAGTACTCTACCCGTTGGCAGTGACCGGGATAGCGCAACTGCTGTTTCCGGAAAAAGCTAACGGCAGCTTGATTGAGATGGGTAGCCACATGATGGGCTCGGCGCTTATCGGTCAGCCGTTCAACGATCCGAAATATTTCTGGGGACGTATCTCCGCGACCACGCCGTATCCATACAACGCGCAGGATTCTACCGGTTCGAATCTGGGGCCCACGAATCCTGCCCTGCTTGATGAGGTGAAGACTCGCATCGCCGTGCTCAAGGCGGCGGACCCTGATCAGAAAGGTCTTATCCCTGTTGACTTGGTGACTTCCTCGGCCAGCGGTCTTGATCCGGATATCAGTCCGGCGGCGGCAGACTACCAGGTCGAACGGGTGGCGCGTGCCCGGCACCTGAATGAAAACGTGGTACGCGCATTGGTGCAGAAATACACCACCGGCCGGCAACTGGGTTTTCTAGGCGAGCCTCGGGTAAACGTGCTGCAACTCAATCTTGCGCTGGATGCGCTGAACCAGTCGGAATGAAAACATTGTCTGCCGGTTTGAGCGTGGGCATGGCCGCCGTGAGTCTACTGGTCGCAGTCAGCGCCGCAGCCGATCCGCTCTCCATGCCGACGCCCCTTCAGTTTGACGGCGGCCCTCTGGGGGAACTCCAGGTGCAAGGTATCGTCAGCGGTGTGGCCACCTGGCAGAGCAATGCCGCTTTCCTGGACAGCAGCAACCGCTTTGATATCACAAATAGCCAGCTCATCGTGCAAAAAGGCACAGGTCCTGTGCAATTTTTCGTGCAGGGCGGGGCCTACAATTTCCCGACGTTGGGAGTTCCGGTTTCCCCGACATTGGATATCGAAAAAAACTTCTATGGCCCGGTACCGGAAGCTTACCTGAAGTTTGTACCGACCGAGGATTGGTCCATCGAGGTTGGCAAACTTCCTACTCTCATGGGTGCCGAAACCACCTGGACATGGCTGAATTACAATATCGAACGCGGCTTGCTCTGGAATCTCGAAAATGCCGTCACGCGTGGCGCGCAATTAAATTATGCGACAGGTTCCATCAGCACCTCTCTGGCATGGACCGATGGGTATTATTCGAACCGTTACAATACAATAAGCGGATCCCTGACTTATGCGCCAAACACCGAAAATACGTTAAGCGTATTTTATTACGCCAACCTGGGGCATACTCCTTATGGTTCAACAGCTAATCCGGAAGCCTTAAATAACGGCCGCACTTTTAATCTGATTTACACATACAGTTCCGGATCCTGGATAGTTTCGCCCTATCTGCAATACATCGTTTCCCCCGCATCCACGCAACTGGGGTACACCCATGCGAATGATTCGTTCGGCGCGGCGGTGCTGGCTGATTACACCTTCACCAGGGCTTTCAGTCTGGGCGCGCGTGTCGAGTACCTCACGAGTTCGGGGGCGGACAACGCGAGTCCCAACAACGACCTACTTGGGTACGGTCCCGGGAGCCGTGTCTGGACGTTCACGCTTACGCCCACCTACCAAGTCGGCGGCTTTTTCGTCCGAGCTGAAGTCTCATACGTAAAACTCAGTGGTTACACAACCGGCCTCGCCTTTGGCGCCCGGGGCGATCAACCTGGCCAGCTGCGCGGCCTCGTCGAAACAGGGCTTATGTTCTAATAACCCAGCTATCTTGGAATAAACCATGAGTAATGGGCGACCCGATCCGGATGAATTGCTTGCCCGCGTGAAACGGGCGGCCGCGCACGAGCGACGTGGCCGCCTGAAGGTTTTTCTGGGTGCAGCGGCTGGAGTGGGCAAGACCTTCGCAATGCTGCAGGCGGCTCAGGCTCTGCACAGACGGGGGCAACCGCTGCTGGTGGGTGTCATCGAGACCCACGGCCGCTCGGAGACCGCGGCGCTGCTTGCGGGTCTTGAGGTGCTGCCGCGACGGCGCGTGGCCTACGGCAATGCTACGCTTGAAGAATTCGACCTGGACGCGGTGCTGGCGCGGCATCCGCCGCTGGTGTTGGTGGACGAATTGGCACACAGCAATGCAACCGGTTCACGGCACGCCAAGCGCTGGCAGGACGTGGAAGAATTGCTGGCAGCCGGCATTGATGTCTACACCACGCTCAATATCCAGCATATCGAAAGTCTCAACGACGTGGTGACCCAGATTACCGGTGTGCGCGTGTGGGAAACGGTACCGGATACTTTCTTCGAACGGGCAGATGACGTGGAGCTCGTTGACCTGCCGCCCGACGAGTTATTGCAGCGGCTGCACGAGGGCAAAGTCTATCTGCCCCAGCAGGCCGAGCGCGCCATCGAAAATTTCTTTCGCAAGGGCAATCTGATCGCGCTGCGCGAGTTGGCGCTGCGCCGCACCGCCGACCGCGTGGACGTGCAGATGCGTGAATACCGCGAGAGTCATGCCATCGCTGAGGTATGGCCTGTACGTGAACGTATCATGGTATGCATCGGTCCGGGAGCCGAAGGTGAAAAACTGGTGCGCACCGGCAAGCGTATGGCCGATGCCCTGCGTGCCGAGTGGCTGGTCGTGTACATCGAGACTCCGGGTTTACTGCGTATTCCGGAATCCCAACGGGAGGTGGTGGCGCGCGTATTACGGCTTGCGGAAACCCTGGGTGCGGAGACCCTTACGCTCAATGGGGATAGGCATTTCAGTGCCGAGGTATTGGCGTTTGCGCATGCGCGCAATATCACCAAAATCATCATGGGCAAGCCCCATCGCGGGGGCTGGCGGCGCTGGATTTTCGGCTCGGTGGTGGATGCCATTGTGGCGGGAAGCGGCGCTATCGATGTGCATGTGGTCGGTATCGATGACTCTGCACGCAGTGCGCTAGCTTCACGAGCCTCGCGACTTGCCTACTATCTGGGCTTGACGCACGAGAAGCGTGATTTTCCAAGTCGCAAGTCACGTAGGCGCGACTATCTCTGGGCGCTGGCAACCGTGATGTTGTGCACCTCGGTGGCATGGTTAATGGTTCGCCATTTCGAACTGTCCAACCTGATCATGGTGTATCTGCTGGGCGTGGTAGTGGTGGCGGTACGCTGCGGTCGAGGTCCCTCGATACTCACGGTGATCTTGGGAGTGCTGGCGTTCGATTTCTTTTTCGTCCCGCCTTATTTTTCCTTCGCGGTATCCGATACCCAGTATTTCGTAACCTTCCTGGTGATGTTGGTGGTGGGTTTGGTGATCAGCAACCTCACCGCCAGCGTCCGCCTGCAGGCGCGGGTCGCCGCGCACCGGGAACGGCGCACCGCGGCGCTGTATGCCATGAGCCGGGAACTCGCCGCCACCCGCGGGCAGCAAAATCTGCTCGAGATTGCGGTGCGCCACATCGCCGATATATTTGATACTCGGGCGGCCATACTGCTGCCGGATGAGCATGGCCGAATCCGCTATCCGGAAGGCAGGTCTGATATTGATTCCCTGCAAGGCGCGGATCTGAGCGTTGCGCAATGGGTTCACGATCATGGACAACTGGCGGGTAAGGGCACCGATACGCTGCCGGGCAGTGATGCGCTGTATCTGCCTCTGAATGGCTCCGCGGGTGTGCTGGGGGTGCTGGCGGTACTGCCGGCGGAAATGCGCCGGGTGTTCTTGCCGGAACAGCGTCGTCTGCTGGAGACATTTTGCAGCCAGGTGGCTCTGGCGCTGGAGCGTGTGCGCCTGGCGCGCCAGGCGGCTGCCGCGCAACTCAGAATGGAAACCGAGCGGTTGCGAAATTCGCTGTTGAGCGCCATCTCTCACGACCTGCGCACACCACTGGCGGCCATCGTCGGTGCCTCCAGCAGCCTGCTTGAGGATGACACCAATCTCAGCGCGACGGCGCGGCTCGATTTAAGCCGCGATATCCTAGAATCCGCACAGCGCATGAGTGAACTGGTGAATAACGTGCTGGACATGGCGCGCTTACAAGCCGGCGCGGTAAAGCTCAATCGCCAGTGGTACCCGCTGGAGGAAGTTGTAGGGAGTGTGCTGACGCGTCTGCGTGACAGGCTTAAACAGCACCCCGTAAGCGTGAATTTATCGCCGGAATTGCCGTGGTTGTCCCTGGACGGCGGCTTGATGGAACAGGTTCTGGCGAATCTGCTGGAAAATGCCGTGAAGTACACGCCTGCCGGCACGCCCATCGAGATCAATGCCACCGCTGCCGACGGCACAGTGACCGTTGAAGTGGCGGACCGCGGCCCGGGATTGCCACCGGAAAGCGAAGAGCAGGTGTTTGAAAAATTCTACCGCGCACAATTTGAGGGTCCACAGGGAGGGGTAGGTCTTGGGCTCACTATCTGTCGTGCCATTGTCGAAGTGCATGGTGGCAGAATCTGGGCGGAGAATCGTTCCGGAGGGGGCGCCGTATTCAGGTTCACACTGCCAGCAGCGGACCAGCCACCCGCCGTGGAACCGGAATCCCATGGTTGAGGGCGAGGCGAAAATCCTGATTATCGAGGATGAACCGCAGATCCGGCGGTTCGTCAGAACCGCGCTCAGCGCCCAGAAATTCGAGGTGATCGAAGCCGAGAATGGGCAACAGGGTTTGCTGGCAGCGGCAACCGGCAAACCGGACTTGGTGATCTTGGACTTGGGGTTGCCGGATATGGATGGTGCCGAAATCGTGCGGCGGATGCGCGAATGGACCGCGATCCCGATTATCGTGTTATCGGCCCGTACCATGGAGTCCGCGAAGATTGCCACCTTGGATCAGGGTGCCGATGATTATCTGGCAAAACCCTTTGGCATGGGTGAGTTGATGGCTCGCATTCGTGTGGCACTGCGGCACGCGGCCGGCAATTCCGGCAATGGGCGCGGGGAGTTCATCACCGGGAACCTGAAAGTGGACTTGGTGCGGCGCCAGGTGTTCGTTGGCGACCAGGAAATCCACCTCACGCCCATCGAATACCGCCTGCTCGGTGTGCTGATCAAGAATGCCGGTAAAGTCATGACTCACAGGCAATTGCTAAAAGAAGTCTGGGGACCATCACATAGTGAAGACAATCACTATGTGCGGATATACATGGCGCAGTTGCGACATAAGCTGGAGCAGGATCCAGCGCAACCTTGCTTTTTGCTCACGGAAGCCGGTGTGGGATACCGGCTCGCGGATAACTGAGCAATAACGCCGTCATACGGAATGGATCGCCTGAAAGGCGGTCTGGGTGTCTTGCCCGTCGCTAAACCGGGGTATTCGGAAAGCTCAGGCTGATACGCAATCCCGGTTGGTTATCCTCGAGGGTAAGCACGGCACTGTGTTGTTCGGCCACGGCCTTGACCAGGGACAGGCCCAAACCATTCCCGGGCTGACTGCGGCTCACGTCCAGGCGCACGAAACGTTGCAGGGCCCTTTCACGCAGCTCTGCGGGGATGCCGGGGCCGTTATCGTTCACACTCACCACCACACCCTTGTCCTGCTTCACGAGCGTGAGGGAGACAGCGCCGCCTGCGGGCGTGTATTTAATGGCGTTGTCCAGCAGGTTGCCGATGGCTTGGGAGATCAGTTGGCGATTG
>Ga0307372_10013693_pt1 | contig 10460 bp, 9 predicted proteins | sample OX1MG_FD_202533 | JGI IMG/M metagenome (GOLD analysis project Ga0307372, IMG submission 202533) | Soil microbial communities from Risofladan, Vaasa, Finland - OX-1 | ecosystem: Environmental > Terrestrial > Soil > Coastal area > Acid sulfate soil | place: Finland: Risofladan, Vaasa | collected... | reverse complement strand
GCTTCTCAGTTCTTCGCCGCTACGCCACCAGCGCGCCGACGAGGCTGACGAGGTTGACCGGCTCGCCCATACGCCTGCCGAGGTTGGGCGCCTCGATGCGTTCGATGCGGTGCGGGCCGAAGCCGATGGGGCGCGAGAGGGCGGGCTGACGCGCGCCACGTAGCTCGTCGGCGATCAACTCCAACAAGTCGGGCGTCTCGAGATCGAGTCCGCTGGCGAGGCGCTCCAGCACAACTGGCGAGGGAAACTTCTTGCCGCGTTCAATCTCGCCCAGATAGACCACCGAGATGATGGACCGCTCCGCCAGGTCCTTCAGCGTGAGGTCGCGCTCCCGCCGCTCGCGCCGGATGATGGCGCCCAACGTCTGCTGCAAGTCGTCCATCGTCTCGCCCCCGCTTTCTGCAGTGTTCGCCCACATCGCGCTGACCTATCAACCGCCGCCTCATCCCACCTCCTCTGCGCTCCCCTCTCCCGCCGCAGCGGGGGAAGGGCTGAGGGTGGGGGCCGCGCCCTTCGTATCCATATGCTAGCAGCATATGCGCCGCGCGTCCACATGCTATCAGCATCACTTTTACCTTCCATCCTACCCCACTGCCACGTATCGTTCAACACAGACACCGTAATGAGCCTCCCCATCCGAGACTCCCTAGCCACCACATCAGGAGTGTATCGCCCATGTCGTATGTCCCCAATTACTTCGCCCCGCGCCGCACCGCCATCTGGCCCGACGGACTCGAACGCGCCGAGCAGTCGCTGACGATGCCACTGCCAATGGTCTACGAGACCGTCAAGCGGGAGCGCGCCCGCTGGGAATACAACGTGATCTCTGTCTCGCCCACCGACGATGCGCCGCTGACCGACTCCCGGCTGGCCGAGTTGGGCGCCGAGGGCTGGCTGCTGGCGGGCGTGCAGGAACTGCCGGTCAGCCAGTCGTCGCGCCGCGTGTTCTACTACTTCGTGCGGCAGGCGGAGTAGGCGCCAGCCCCCTCCCGCGCTTGGCCCTGCGAGGCCCTGCGCATGTCCCTCCCCCAAAGGGAGAGGGACGGTTGCAGATTGAAAGGTTTGCTGTTCCATGACACTTCCATTGAGCCAATACCAGAGCGCGCCGTCTGGCGCCGCTGGCGCCGCTACGACAGACCTGGGCGCGCATGACGCCGGGCTGGTGATCCCCACCGTCGTCGAATCGAGCATGCGAGGCGAACGCGCCTACGACCTGTTCTCGCGGCTGCTGCATGAGCGCATCGTGCTGGTGAATGGCCCCATCGAAGACCAGCTGGCTAATCTGGTGGTCGCCGAGTTGCTCTTCCTGGCGAGCCAGGGCGACGACCGCGAGATCAGCATGTATATCAACTCGCCGGGCGGGGTGATCACGGCGGGCATGGCGATCTACGACACCATGCGTTCGCTGCGTTGCCCGGTCTCGACCACGGCGATTGGGCTGGCGGCCAGCTTCGGCACGATTCTGTTGATGGCGGGCGATCCGGGGCGGCGCTTTGCCCTGCCCCACGCGCGCATCCACCTGCACCAACCGTTGCTTTCCGGCGGTGGCCTGGGTGGCCAGGTGACGGACATCGACATCCACGCCCGCGAGCTGCTGCATACCCGCGCGACCATCCAAGAGATCATCGCCTATCACACCGGCCAGTCGCTGGATCGCATTGTGCGCGACACCGAACGCGACTACTACATGAGCGCCGAGGCCGCCAAAGAGTATGGTATCGTTGACGATGTATTGCCACTCGAAGACTGGCAGAACCGTCGCAAAGGGTAGTGGTGTTATTGAGCGTGCGAATGAGGCGCAGCCTCAATAACCAAGGAGATTTGGTATGCGCATCCTCATCATCGGCGGCACAAGCTTCATGGGGCCAGCCGTGGCGCGCGAACTCGTCGCCGCTGGCCATAGCGTCGCCGTCTTCCATCGTGGCAAGACCGAGCGCGACGTACCCGAACCGGTCACGCACATCCACGGCAACCAGCGCGACCTGCCAAGCTTCGCCGACGAGTTCGCCCGCTTCGCGCCGGAGGTTGTCATCCACATGACGCTGGCGACCGAGGCGCAGGCGCAGACCTTCGTGGCGACGTTCACGCCGCCGCCACTGGCGGGCGTCACGCGGCGCGCAGTGGTCATCAGCAGCCAGGATGTCTACCACGCCTTTGGCCTCGTCAACCGCACAGAATCCGGCGCGCCCGATCCCATCCCGCTGACCGAAGACTCGCCCCTGCGCGAACACCTCTATCCGCACGCGGAGATGGAGCCGCCGCCGGGCAATGAGGACAACGACTTCTGGCGGCAGATCAAGCAGTACGACAAAATCCTGGTGGAGCGGATGGTGATGGGCGCGCCCGCGCTGCCTTGCACGGTGTTGCGGCTGCCCGCCGTCTATGGCCCGCGCGATCAGCAGCATCGCACGCGCGAGATCGTGAAGCGGGTGGACGACGGACGCCGCGCGATCATCCTCGACGCCGACGTGGCGAACTGGCGCTGGACGCATGGCTACGTGGACGACATGGCCCACGCCATCGTCCTGGCGGCGACCGACGACCACGCGGCAGGCCACATCTACAACGTCGGCGAGCCTGACCCGCTGACCTATGAGGAGCGCGCTCGCGCGCTGGGCGCCGCAGCAGGCTGGCAGGGCGAGATTGTGGTCGTCCCCCACGATCAGCTTCCCGTGTCGCTCCAGTGGGATGGCGACGCCACGCAAGACGTGGTGGTAGATACGTCGCACATCCGCCGCGATCTGGGCTACGCCGAGGCGCTGCCGCGCACGGAGCGGCTGGCCCGCGCCGTCGCCTGGGAGCGCGCCAACCCACCCGCCGCCGACACGCCCGGCGCGTATGACTACGCGACGGAGGACGAGGTGTTGGCGCAGATGGGCAAGTAGGCGCATTCATTCCGCCGTACCGCCAGACACCGATCCGGCATGTACACCCGACAGGCTTCTCTCTTGTAGCGCCGCCGAGGACGGCAGCGCTACATCACGGCGCCCACTACTCCGTTGTATCGGTCATGTCCTGCCCCTGGGCAGTGAGACCAGTGTTTGCCATGAGTCGCGTTTCGATCTCCTCAATGTCTGGTAATCCCGGCTTGAGGGCCTCTGGCAACGTCTGCGCCACTCGATAGGTGGCGATTCCCATCGGCGCACGCTGATCGCGCAGAGCATACTCCGCCACGAGCCGGTCGTGAGTTTTGCACAGAATCAATCCGATGGTTCCCTGATCATCGCCATGTCGCAACCGCATACTCTGCTGGGATAATCTCTCGCGCCATTGAGACATCTCCTTCAATTTTGCCGGCGCGCCGGCAAAATTGTCATCATCCCTATTCTTCATATGCGCACTATGCCACCGCGACCACACTCAGTGGAGTTATCGCGCCCCCAAAGTAGGCATAGTCGGTCACAGAGCGGTAATGAGCATACGACCAGCCGGTAGGCAAGGGGCGCGCTACGCCAGCCGTAGCCCCAGCACAGCGCCTAGCTCGCGCAACGTCTCCACGCGGGCAGAGGATGGCGCCTCGGCGATGCGGGCGGCCAGCGTGTCGAGCGCGGCGAGGGCGGCGGGCGCGTTGAAGTCTTCGTCGAGCGCCGCCTGGAAGGCCGTCCGCGCCTTCTGGATGACGCTGGCATCGTCGGGCAGTTCGGGGCGGCGCTCGACGCTGCCCATCGCGGCGTTGGCCAGGCGCTCGGCGCGCTCGGCGGCGGCGCGCATCGCGTCGTCGGTGTACTCCCACGGCTGGCGGTAGTGCTGCGCGAGCAGCAGCAGGCGGATGGCGTCTGGCGTGTAGCTATGCAGCAGGTCGCGCACGAGAACGAGGTTGCCCAGCGACTTGCTCATCTTCTCGCCGCCCAGCCCCACCATCGCGCAGTGCATCCAAATCTGCACGAATGGTTGTTCGCCAGTCGCGTTCTCACTCTGGGCGATCTCGCAGGTGTGATGGGGGAAGACCAGATCGGAGCCGCCGCCGTGGATGTCGATACGCGGGCCAAGGTACTTGACGATCATGCTGCTGCACTCGATGTGCCAGCCCGGTCGCCCTGGCCCCCACGGGCTGGGCCACGCCGGTTCGCCGGGGGCCTGCGCCTGCCACAATACGAAGTCAAGCGGGTCTTGCTTGCGAGGGTCGTCGGGGAAGTTGCCACGCTCATTGGCAATCGCCAGCCATGCGGCGTAGCCAACATAGCCACCGGCGGTCGCCAGCTTGCCGAAGTCGGGATCGCTCTTGACCGAGAAATATACCCAACCGTCACGCTCATACGCATGGCCCTCAGCCAACAGTGTCGTGATCAGTTCAACCATCTTCGGCGTCTCGGCGCTAGCGGCGACGTAATGGGTCGGCGGCAGCACGTCCAGCGCCTTCAAGTCGGCCTGATAACGGGCGACCTCGCGGCGCCCAAGCTCGTCCCAGGTGAGGCCAAGCTCACGCGACTTGCGCAGGATGTCGTCATCGATGTCGGTGACGTTCTGCACATAGCGCACGGGCTGCCCCTGCCAACGCAGATAGCGGATCAGTGAGTCGTAGATGACGTTGATGAAAGCATGGCCCAGATGGGTCGTATCGTAGGGGGTGACGCCGCAGACGTAGATCGTCACCTCTTCGCCCAACGGTTTCAGGGTCTCGATCTGCTGGCTCAGAGTATTGAACAGGCGCATTGAAGAATCAGGCTCCCTTCGGTGGCGCATCCGTCGCGCCCGCTGCGGCTGGCTGGTCTGGCGTGGTGGTGGACGTAGCGCCTGGCGTCGCCGCTGGCGCTGTGGCGGGTAGCCGGAAGATCGCTTCGGCGTTGCGCGTGGTGGCCTCGGCGATCTCGGCCTCGCTCAGCCCGCGAAGTTCGGCCAGACGGCGCGCGGTCAGCGCCACATAGCGCGGCTCGTTGCGCTTGCCCCGGAAGGGCGTCGGCGTCAGGTAGGGGCAGTCCGTCTCGACGAGGATGCGATCCAACGGCGCCCAGGCGGCGACCTCACCCAATTCTACGTTTTTGGGATACGTCAGCGGCCCGGCGAATGACAGATAGAAGCCCAGGTCCAGCGCGTCGCGCGCCATCGCGATGTCGCCGATGAAGCAGTGGAAGACGCCGCGCAGGCCCGCGCCATCCGAACGCAACAGGCTGATCATGTCGGCGTGCGACTCGCGGTTATGCAGGACAATCGGCAGGTTGAGGTCGCGGGCCAGCCCAAATTGGGCCACCAGCGCGGCGCGCTGCGTCTCGTGCGGCGAGAGGTTGCGGTAATAATCCAGGCCAATCTCGCCGATGGCGACGACGCCCGGCTCCTGGGCCAGCGCGCGTTCCGCCGCCAGCGCCGCGTCGGTCAGCGTCGTCGCATCGTGTGGGTGCGTGCCGACGGCGGCGAAGATGCGGCCCGGATACTGCTGCGCCAAGGCGATGGCGGCGCGGCTGGTCTCCACGTCGATCCCCGGCGTCACCATGCGGTCCACCCCGGCGGCGAAGGCAGCCGCAATCACGGCGGCGCGGTCGGACGCAAACTGGCGCATCTGCACATGCGCATGGGTATCGATCAGCGCCATCGCCATCACTTCCCGTCATCGTCAACGTCATCGCCCGCACGCACATCTCGCCATCCACGCCGAACGTGCGGCAAGCATTCCCCCAGAAGTATAGGTGGCTGAGGCGCACGCTGTCAAATATGAAGCGTTGGCATGAAGCCGTACCGCCGGACGCCGATCCGGCGCGTCCGCTCTGCCGTGCCGCCTGCCTACAGGCTGGCGCGTGTCCCTGCGTTGCGGTCGCGGCAACAGGCTAGCTGTGTCGCGCTCCACTTGACGCGCGCCAGCCCGGAGTCCGGCGGTACGACAAACCGCTACGCATGCTGTAGACCGGCGCTCACCAACGCATCGAAGGCGTCCGCGTCAGCCACCAAACCTCGCTCCACCAGCATGCGCCGGACCGCGATCAGGTGGATGGCGTCAATGGTATCGTCGCCGCTACCGGGAGGTAGCACAATCAAGGTATCTGTCTCAGCATGATGAAAGACACGCTGCGATCCCGTCGTTGCCTGCGACACGAATCCCAAGTCGAATAGGATGCTTTCCAACCTGGCGTAGGAGAGCGATTTAGTCATCATAATGGACTACCCCCTTAACCTGTGCAAGGATGCTATCACGAAACACTGCAAAACGGCGTATCGCGTCCTTATCGAGGACATTTGACATCGGTATGTGTACGGTGACTGTCGCGCCCGCATCATCCAATACAAACCTTGAAAGGCGTTCAAAGTAGGCTTGGATGTACGTCCAGTATGCGTTACCTCCCTTGGCGTCATATACGACAAGGATATACGGCATTGGCTCATCAAGCCACGCCAACATGTCGGCGTGGCTGACCAGATTTCATGGCTGCTGCTTCATTCTCCTTTGGCGTCTTTCGCGGTTTCCACCCCCAGCGCCCGCGACCGTATCGCCTGCGCCGTCGGATACGGCGCGCGGCACTGCGACGACCACGGGCAACCTGTCGCCGCAGTGGGCATAGCCGCACGATCAGGCGCCTCACCTGCCATCGCCAGCAGCGCGGTGACGAGGCAGATGGGCAGCCCGATGACGCCCAGGTGGCAGCCCGCCAGCGCCGCTACCGGCTGGAACGCGGGATGCTGGATGCTATACGCGCCCGCTTTGTCCAGCGGATCGCCGGTCGCCACGTACGCCGCGATCTCGGCGTCGCTGTAGGCGCGCATCCGCACGCGCGTCGCGCTGGTGGCCGAGCGTAGCACACCTGCCGCCGGGTCCACCAGCGCGACACCGGTGGCGACGATATGCTCACGGTCGCGGAGCGCGCCAAGCATGCTCGCGGCTTCGGCGTGATCGCGCGGCTTCGCCAGCGAGCGGCCCGCCAGCAGCACAGTGGTATCAGACGCCAGCACGCGCCCCAACGGTTTTCCGGCTGACTGCAACGCGGCATAGGCGGCCAGCGCCTTCTGTTGCGCCAGGTATTCACCGAGCGATTCCAGCGGCCCAGTGTACGCTTCCGCTAGCGCATCCTCGTCGATGGGTACGACGAACTGCTGGAAGATGATGCCCGCCTGGGCGAGGAGCTGGCTGCGGCGAGGCGAGGCCGAGGCAAGATACAGTGGCGCATCAGAGGGCAGGCTAGTCATGCGCTCGCCTCCACCATGTCACCAGCGCCTTCCGCAGGGTTCACAGCAGCATCCGCAACGTTCACCGCCTCCAACGTGACCACGTTCTCGATGTGGGCGGTCTGAGGGAACATATCCAACGGCTGCACGCTGCGGATGCGATAGGCGGCGTGGGCGAGGCAGAGGTAGGCCAGGTCGCGGGCGAGGGTGTCGGGGTCGCACGAGACGTAGACCACCGTGGGGATGCGCCGGGCGATCAGCGCATCTAGCACGGGACGCTGGCAGCCTGCGCGCGGCGGATCGATGATCAGCCCATCCAGCCGCTCCGTCACGCCGGGCAGCGCATCCTCCACCTTCGCCTGCATGATGCTGACGTTGGGCGCGTCGCGCAGATTCCAGCGGGCGTCGCGGATGGCGCTGGCGGACTCCTCGATGGCCAGCACACGCCCCGCCTGCGCCGCCAACAGTCGGGCGAAGGTCCCCACGCCACAGTAGGCGTCCACCAGCGTCACGTCGGGGCCGGACGGCAGCGCGGCCAGCGCCAGATCGGCCATGCGGTTGGCCTGCGCCGTGTTCGTCTGGAAGAACGAGCTGGGGCGAATGCGGAAGCGCGCCCCATGCAGCGCCTCCTCGATGGCGTCGTCGTGCAGATCAAAGCCTGCCACCGTCAGCCGTTCGCGCAGGGCGTCGCCGGGCGCCGGTTGCAGCAGCAACTCGCCGGTCGCGTCGCCATAGCGCACGAGCGCCTGGGGCGGCGGCTGTGGTCCCTCGCCCAGGATCGCCAGCGCGTCGTTGATGCGTGGGTGGGCGATGGGGCAGACGCGCAGGGGAATCACGCGATGGCTATGGCGCGCCGTCAGCCCGACCTGCCCCTCGCGATTGACCGAGAAGCGCATGTGGTTACGATAGCCCCACGGCGGCTCGCAACCCAGCGCAGGCGCAACGGGCGCGCTAGCGGTGTTGGCAGCAGCGTTGGCGTCAACAGTGACATCAACCATGCCCGCATCGTTGGCAGTACCCACAACGGCAAAGCCCACATCGGACAACGCACGGCGCACGCGATCAGACTTCCAGGCAAGCTGCGCGGGGTAGGCCATGTGCTGCAACTGGCAGCCACCGCACTCGCCGAAGACGGGGCAGCCCGGCGTGGCGCGCTCCGCCGCCGCCTCGATGACGCTGACCAGCCGCACGGTGGGCGCGGGCGTGCGCTTGGCGCGCTTGCGGCCAGGGCGCGGCAAACGCCAGCGTAGCTCGACCGCGACCAGCTCGCCCGGCAACCCGCCGATGAACTGGCACGCGCGTGGCGGAGCATGCTGCGCCCAACCGGGGCCATACACCGCCGCGAAGTCATCATCCGTGGGCGACGCCAGCGTGGCGATGAGATCGGCCCGCGCCTCGCCATTGGCCAGCAACGCCGTCACCCGCGCATGGTAGCGCCCGACGACAGGAGGAGGTGGCGGCGCGGGGGGCGCAGTGGGTAACGCGGTTGCGCCTGCGGTATTATCGTCGGTTGGTGTCATGTGCGTATCGAGCATGGGTACCTCATGTGTGTCATGGCATGCGCGGGGGGACGCTGGGCGCGTGAACGCGCAGCTAAAGGCGTGCCGCCACGAAGGCCGCCTGCGCGGCCTCACGATCTCCAGGCCGCGCAGGCGGTCTTCGTGGCCGAGAGGCCTCACGGCGCGCGTTCACGCGCCCGCGCCGCCTGCCCGCGCCGCCTACTCGCGCCACCCGCTGCCACCCACCCCCCATCACACCTCCGTGCCATGCGGCACGCCATCCACCTTTGTCGTCCCCTCCTGCGCATGCTGGAGGTAGGTGGCGGCGTTGATCAGGCCGATGTGGGTGAACGCCTGGGGATAGTTGCCCAGTTGCGCGCCGGTTGCGGGGTCGATCTCTTCGGCGAAGAGGCCCAGGGGGCTGGCGTAACTCAACATCTGCTCGAAGCGGTCGCGCGCCTCGCTCAGCCGCCCCTGCAACGCAAGGTTGCTGACGTACCAGAACGTGCAGGCAAGGAAGGCGCCCTCTTTGCCCGGCAGGCCATCATCCGCCGCGCCAGCCATCTCCGGGCCGTGGCCTTTCTTCGCCTCGTCCGCCGGTCGGTAGCGATAGATCAGCCCCCGATCACCGGTTAGGCCGCGCTCGGTGGCGCTCATCGTCCCCAGCATATGTGGGTCGTTGGCGGGGAGGAAGTCGGTGAGCGAGAGGCGCAGGTTGCTGGCGTCGAGCGTCTGGTCGCCATACGACTGCGTAAAGCTCTGCAACTCCTGGCTGTAGCCGTGCGCCAGCACGTCCTGGTGGATGCGTTCACGCGCATTACTCCAGTCGCCCGCTTGGCGCTCGTGGCCGTGGTGGGCGGCGAGCTTGCAGGCGCGATCCAGCGCCACCCAGCACATCGCCCGCGAATACACAAACGGACGCGGCTTGCCCCGCACCTCCCAGATACCCTGATCCACCTCCTGCCAATGATGGGAGACGTACTCGGCGATCTGATAGGACAGGTCGCGCAGGTCGCGCTGCGACTCGTGCTGAATGCGCTCCTGGGCGCGCTCGCGCAGGTGGCTCTGGATATGCTTGAGTTGCAACGGGCTGCCGGTGTGGTTGTGCGGCGAGTTGGTGTAGCCGGACATGCGAACGTAGCGCAGCGCGGCGTCGGCCAGCTCTCCATACACGTCGAGCTGCCGCTGGTCGGCGGCGCCGTTGCCGATGCGCACGGGACGCGACCCGCCGTAGCCTTCCAGGTGGGTCAGTTCGTGTTCCGTCAGCACGCCATCGGTCTCGCCGCGGACGCTATACATGATGCGCATGTTGGCGGCGTCGCGGATTTGCAGGTCGTTGATGAAGTGGAAGTAGTCGCGCGCCTCGCCGTAGTAGCCCAGCTCACCCAGCGCGTCCAGCGTGAAGGCGGAGTCGCGCAGCCAGGTGTAGCGGTAGTCCCAGTTACGCACGCCACCGATCCATTCGGGTAGCGACGTGGTGGGCGCGGCGACGATAGCCCCGGTCGGCTCAAACGTGCAAAGCTTGAGCGCCAGCGCCGAGCGCAAGATCGCCGACTGATAGGGGCCATCGTACTTATTGAGGGCGGACCAGTCGCGCCAGAAGCCCATTGTCTCATCCAGGTCGGCGTCGAAGTTTTGGTGTAGCAGTTGGGCGAGCAGGCCGCGCGCCTCGGCCTCGTCGCGCGCGTAGTTGAGCGCGACGCCCAGCCGCTGCCCCGCTGCCAGCGGGATGTGCGCCCGCACCGTGTCGCCCTCCTGTTGCAACTGGATCGGCGCGGCCTGTTGCGCGTTGAGGCTATCCGACGGCAGGTAGCGCGCGATGAACGCCAGATAGCGCCCACCCGCCGTGAGGATGGCCCCAGCGGCGCCCTC
>Ga0307372_10013692_pt1 | contig 10460 bp, 11 predicted proteins | sample OX1MG_FD_202533 | JGI IMG/M metagenome (GOLD analysis project Ga0307372, IMG submission 202533) | Soil microbial communities from Risofladan, Vaasa, Finland - OX-1 | ecosystem: Environmental > Terrestrial > Soil > Coastal area > Acid sulfate soil | place: Finland: Risofladan, Vaasa | collected... | reverse complement strand
GCGCAGGCAGGTACCGCCCTTGAACACCCACGTTCGAGATAGTGCTCCATGATTCGCAATCCCTGCCAAGAGCCAGCCGAGCATGTAATCCTTCTCGATCACACCAAGGTCAAGCGACCACTCGGTCCGCAGCTGCTCTAGCTCCCGCTTCGTGATCACGACGCACCCTCGCGGACGAGTGTCACATTCACCAGTAGCCCCCACCGCATGATCCGTCGACCTCCCGTTGGTCCATCTGGATCGAGTGATGATATGCCCGAAGAGAGCCGTTCTCGGCACGCCGAAATGAGGGCTGGCGTTCCGATGCCAAGCGTCTCGGCGCCATAGCCGAGCCGCTTAAAGACCGTGCGATTCCCGAGCCGGTCTCCGTACTCAATCAGGAGCATCGGATCGTTGTCATCGAGGTATGCGGCGAGAATCTCGGCTCCGTGTCGGATACCTCCCCCAAGCTTCGGGGAGTCAAGGATGTCGACGACTGTTCGAGCCGGATCTGCGAAGTGAAGTCGGTTGTCCCCTCTCCAGTCACTTTTCAATCCCCATGTCAGGGCATCACTTCCGACGTGGTTGACGATGTAGTCGTGATCCAAGAGACGAGCCCGCGAGCTCCGGACCCGCGCTGACGTCTTCAGCACCGTCGTACGAAAGACCTGCTCCGTGAGGCCCCAGTGATGGGCAGAAGTCCACCCCGTGAAGTAACAGGGCGACCACACTTCGGAGGCCACGAAGAGGGCATCCTCAGACCATGCTGCGGGGTTTGTCACATCGACGGGCACGCCGATGTAGAGCCCTCGTCGAACTCTCCGGACCCAGCCGTCCTCGGCCCAGCGTGCGAGCTTCTTCGCCGCCGTATCCGCATCTACGCCGAGTTCCTCGACGACATCCTTCGGGGTGATGAATCGACGTCCTGTGGCCAGAACTCGCGTGAGGTCAGCCCGACCTCGCGCGCTGATGCCTGCTGGCGTTACCATTGACATACCACTAACTCTACTCTGGACTGAAGTACTGGTGTTATGATATCAGTGCTATCGGACCACCGACAAATCGATCAGCGTGTGATTTGCTGGCTTTCAACTAGCACTGCCACTTCCCCCGGGCCTGCTGCCTTCTTCCACTTCGACCAGTGGGAGTCGGGCATACTCTTCGAGACGACAAAGGGGAGCGCGTGGCAACGAAAGTGACGGAGACATTGATCGACGACCTCGACGGCGCCGAAGCGAGCGAGACGGTCCGCTTCACCATCGGCGGCAAGTCCTACGAGATCGACCTGAGCGCCAAGAACGCCAAGCAGTTGGACAAGCTCTTGGATCCCTATAAGGCACGGCGAGCTGGCGGACGCGCCTCGGTACGGCCCAAGGCTCGAGCATCGCGGGCGTCGGGCGCAACGCCAGCCGGCGCCGCAAAGGGCAAGACGCTGTTCTCCGGGCTCGACGCTGACCAGAAGAACGCATTCCGCAGGTGGGCGAAGATGCCGAACGCTCGGCGGATCAGCGACGAGCGGGTACAGGCGTGGATCGACGCTGGGAGGCCGGTTGGCGGACGGACGCCAGGTCGAAAGGCGTCGGTGAAGCGCACGGTCGCACAAAAGAAGACGGCGACTCGAAAGACGGGACCCGCGAAGCGATAGCGGCTCTAATCCAGCCCCCGGGCCACCCTCCGCCGTCATCCCCGCGGTCCGGAGGTTGATGAATGATCAATCCGTGGCTCCGTGAGCGACGGCAGAAGACCTCAGTGTTATCAGTTCGTCCCAAGGGTACGATCTAGCAGATATCGGACGGTACGCAACGTTCTGACCTGCGACGATGAGCCATTGGGACGGTGGTCGCCGGCAGTTAACGGCGCTGTTTGTAGGACATTTGGCAGGACAGGATTTGGGTGGTTGCCCTCAGGAGTGGTGGACCGAGGAAAATCTCGAAGCGGATACGGGCCAAGTTGGCTGAGGTCAAAGACCAATTCTGGTAACGCATGTGCTACCCCATTCCGGAACAAGGGCGCTGGCTGGAAAGCGTGGTGCGAGGGCAAGTCGTCTAGTACGCCGTGCCTGGCAAGACCGATACGGTGACGACCGCCTTCCGCACCCAGGTGACACAGCTCTGGATCAAGGCGCCGTGACGTCGCAGCCAGAGAAACCGTCTCAACCGGGCACGGATGAACCGCATCGCAACCCGGTGGCTCCTAACTGTTCGTGTGGAGCATCCCTTCCCGAATGTGCGCGTCGACGCCATCACCCGAGGTAGGAGCCCAGTGCGGTAGTGCCGCACGCTGGGATCTGTGCAGGGGACCGCCCAAGAGGACGGTCCCTACTGCAATCGGATCAGCTATGGTGCTGCTACGATTTACGCGGGCCATTTCATCATGATTGTTCGGCCTGCAAGATCAGGGAGGTGCTAGGCCTCATGACGACGAGAGCGCGCGTCGATGCGCCAATTGAACCTCAACGCCTCGACGAGGTCCTCGATGTAGCGGCGGCACTTTTCCATGAGAAGGGCTACCGGTCTACGTCGCTCACGGACATCGGCAACCTTCTCGGGATCCACAAGGCGTCCCTCTACCACTACGTGAGTTCGAAGGAGGAGCTTTTGCGTCGCGTGGTGTTTCGAGCTTCGGCTCAACTGCGTGACATGTCGACTGACCCGCGACTCTCCGAATTCAGCCCTCCGGTGGCCTTGGAGCGCTTGGTCCGCTCACACTGCGAGGTCCTTATGGCGCACCCGCACGAGTTTGGCGTGCTCATCGACCAGCGCCGTCACATCGAGGCTTGCGTCATCGAAGAGATCGCGGTTCGGGAGCGCGCCTACGTGGTTGCCGTGCGCCGGGTGATCGAACGTGGCGTGGCTACTGGCGACTTCCGCTCCGTGGACAGCGGTGTCGCTACTCGACTGCTTTTCGAACTCGCGAACAGCGTGCTGCGCTGGTTCCGCCCCGGTGGACGGTTGAGCGAAGCGGAAGTCATCAACGAGGTGTGGACCTTCGTCTCGGGTGGGCTCCTGGAGCCGACTCAGGAGTGACGCCACTCGCACCGCCGCCGGTCACGGGAAGGGTCGTTCGCAGATACACGACCTCTTCCTCGACTCCGCTGCAGTCGAGTGTGGTTGTCCCGAGTCCCCTGAACAGAAGACGGCAGTAGAAGGCGGAGAGCTCAATCGGATCCAGCCGCCCGCCTGGATGGACCCATTGGTACGTGTAGTTGTGCATGTTGAGGAAGGCAAGCGTCGTCATACGAAGGTCCTCTACCTGGAACTGACCCTCGGCTACCCCCGCTGCGAGAAGGTCGGAGATGACCCGTTCGAAGACCTGACGTCCCTCGCGGAACCGCCGAAGACGCTCCCCGGTCAATGCGCGATACTCGTGCAGGAACACCCAGACATGCTCGATCCGCTCGAAAATAATGACCAAAAGTACTTCGGATACCATTCGAAGTCTCGCTGCCGCACTTCCAGGCCCTGAAGCGATTTTCAGACTGCGCTCAAGAAGCGGCTCCATCACCCGGTCATGAATCTCGATGAGGAGGTCTTCTTTCGCGCCTATGTAGTAGTAGAGACCTCCCTTCCCGATGCCAGCAGCTTCACAGAGATCGTTGACGCTGGTGGACGAATAGCCCTTTTCCGCGAAGAGTCTGGCAGCCATATCAACAATTTCACTGTGTCGAGCCGCGTACTTGACGCCGTGACTCTGTGCAATCGGCTTGGTCTTTTTCTTCCCTGGCGGTGCCATGCGGTCTATCCCACCGTACCTGAATTGCACCGACAAGTACTTCGGACTAGCTCCAAGTGTGCTTCTTGGTCGGACGATATCGTTGCATGGTGCCGGCCGGTCATTGGGAACTCCCCAATGCGAGCCGGCCCAACGTTTCTTGCCGAGAATCGGACCAGCGGCGCGACTTGTGGCCGGCCTCGGCGCGTAGGTCGTGCGCAGTGACCACACGGCTCCCTACGTCAATGTGGAGACCAGTCGCTGAGCGAAGCCGTTCGGTGACCGCATCGATTTCGACGGCGGAGTACGATCTCGTCGTTGCGATGGTTGCTCGGATGAACTCGCGTCCATCACCATCGATCCCGACTTCGGCGGAATAGTCGACACTGTCGGGTATGGCCAAGAGGATATGGTCCACAGCCGTTGGCCACAGGTTGACTCCCTTCACCTTGATCATGTCATCGATGCGGCCGATCGTGCCGGCTTCGATCAGGCGGAAAGGCCTGCCACACCCGCACGAGCCGGCCGGCAGCAGACGCACCTTGTCGCCAGTACGAAAGCGAAGCACGGGTGACGCCATGCGATAAAGCGGCGTAACGACGAGCTCGCCTTCCTCGCCGTCATCCACCGGCGCTCCGTCGGACCCGAGCACCTCGGCAAGGATCCACGGCTCGAGAACGTGGAGAAGGCGGCTAGATGCCGTTGTGTTGAGGGTGTCGGGACATGTGCCGCCACCGAAGACGGCGAGCTGTGTCGATCCGTATGCCTCGATCAGGCGGAAGCCAAACTCGTCTTCGATGGCATCGACGAACTCTGGCGGATAGGCCTCGCCGGCGAGCATGACGACCTTCACCTGTTCCAGACCACCTGACTCGCGAGCCTCGACGATCAGCCGGGCCAGATACGAGGGTGTGCACACCCACAGCACGTCGACACCGAAGCGCCGGAAAGCCTCCAGTTTCTCGCGCGTGCCCAGAAAGCCGGTCTGCACGATATTCCACCCGAGGACATCTGCGGCGTGCGAGGCGGCGAGGCCGGCAAGACCGAAACCTACGGGAAAAAGGTTGGCGGTCGTGTGGGAGTGTCCAAGGCCTGCCCACTCCATGAGCAGCACTCCCGAGAGCGCATTGAGGTACACGTCCTCAGCCGTCAGTCCGAAGGCTTCCCGCCCTGTGCCGGACGTGCCGTTTGTGAGTGTGGCCTCACGCAGAAGATTGGGGTCGACCGCGAGCCGCGAACCCCAGGGAGAGTTCTTCTCCTGGTCGGAAAGCACGTCCGCCTTAGTCATCGTCGGGACGAGCTCGGCAAAGCGGGCGAGATCCAGCGGTCCGGCATTGTCGAGGTCGTCACTAATCGGTCGCAGGCGCTCTGCAAAGAACGGCACCGAGGACAGTCGGCGGAGCTGTTGGAGCAAGGCAGAGCGCTGCGACTCCTCGAGGATGGCACGAGGCCTCCCTCGGAACTGCTCGGCGAATGCTCGAGTCCTGGGATCAAGAGACATACCGCCTCCTCTGCTAGCAGCCGAGCGCACGAGCGATGACTGTGCGCTGGATTTCATTAGTTCCTTCACCGATCTCAAGGATCTTGGCATCGGCATAGAACCGAGCCACGGCGGACTCGCGCACGTAGCCATAGCCTCCGTGGATTTGAACGGCTCGCGATGCGACTCGATTGGCCACTTCCGAGACGAAGAGTTTGGCCATTGCCGCCTCCTTGGAGAAAGGGCGACCCGCATCATAGAGCCACGCGGCCCTATAGACGAGCCATCGCGCGGCTTCCACCTCGGTTGCCATGTCCGCAAGCATGTGCTGTATGGCTTGAAACTTTGCTATGGGCTGTCCGAACTGGACGCGTCTCCGGGCGTGTTCGAGCGCCATTTCCAATGTCGCATCAGCGAGGGATAGCGACAGTGCCGCCACTGAGATTCTGCCCGCGTCAAGGATCTGGAGAAACTGCCGCAACCCGTTGCCTTCTTCGCCGATGAGGTGATCTTCGGGCACCCGGCAGTCATCGAACACGAGTTCACGCGTATCGAGACTATGCCAGCCAAGCTTCTTGAGCGGCTGACCCTTCTCATAACCTCGGGTCCCTTCGGGAACGAACAGGGTTCCGTAATGCTTTGAGCCATCGGCATCTTCACCTGTTACAGCGAGGATCGTGACGCCCAGTGACATGTCGGTCCCGGCATTTGAGATAAACATCTTCGTTCCAGAGATGACCCAGTCCGAGCCATCCCGTGTCGCCCGGGTCCGGATGGCGCTGGCATCGGAACCTGCCTCGGTCTCCGTTAGGCCGAACGCGCCAATATTGCGACCCTCAGCCAGCGGGCGGAGCCATCGTTCCTTCTGTTCCTCAGTGCCGAATGCAAGGATCGGGAGACTGCCAATCGTCGAGTGAGCGTTCAATGCGGCTCCTACGGACTGGTCGGCACGTCCGATTTCCTCCATGGTGGCAACGAACGCGATCATCCCGGCCTCTGCGCCCCCATAGCGCTCAGGGATGAGCAGACCCATCAGGCCCAGCTCGCCCATCTTGCGGAAGACGTCGGTCGGGAAGTGCTCCTGCTCCCACCATTCGCCAGCATGCGGCGCGATCTCCTTGGTCGCAAACGTGCGCGCCAACTCCTTCAGCTGAACGTGTTCGGGAGTGAGGTCGAGGTTCATGGGCCACCGCTCACGTCGATCAGCATCTTCAGGTGCTCACCGTCGTCGGCAAGGAGAGCGTCGAAGCCGCCTGAGACGGCGTCCAAAAGGGGAACCCTCCCGGTGATCAGGAGCGACGGATCTAGTCGCTCGGACGTCAGGAGCTCGATGACCCGCTGGTGATCGCGGTTGTAGCCGAGCGAACCGATTACTTCCCGCTCGAGCAGTGCCAATCGGCCCGGGGTCACGGTCGCCTGACCGTGACCAACGCCCAACGAGACGATCCTGCCCCCGCGCCTGGCAGAATCGATCGCCTCGGGCAACAGTTGGGGCACTCCTGTGCAGTCGAAGACGATGTCGGGGCCGACTCTATCGGTCCGCCTATACACATCACGGCTGGCATTGGTTTCCGTCGGATCGAACACATCGGTGGCACCCATCGCGAGGGCGAGCTCGCGCCGGGAGCTACCCGGTTCGATCACGAAGACTTCTGCCACTCCGACAGCCACAGCTGCCAGAAGCACTGCGGCACCGACTGGGCCGAAGCCGCGAATGAGGACCCGATCGCCGGACTGCACCCCGCCGCGACGTACCGCGTGCAGTCCGACCGCCAAGGGTTCGACGAGGGCGCCAACGCGGTCATCGACGGAGTCAGGGAGACGGATCAGTCCTACAGCTGGTACTCGGACGATCGGTGCGAGGGCGCCATGGGACGCGAGCCCCACGGAGCCGCCCGTCCGGCAGATGTGGTAATCGCCGCGGAGGCACCAGAAACAGCTCCCGCAGCTCCAACATGGATCGACTGTGACGCGTTCACCCACCTCTGGCGCACCCGAGTCTTGTGCGCCGGGGCCGAGAGCGAACACCGTACCGCTGAATTCGTGGCCGAGGACGATGGGGGGCGATGTTCCCGTAAGTGGATGGGTCCCAGGCCGGATCATGACTGGTCCGTCGGTGTACTCATGCAGGTCAGTGCCACAGATCCCGCAGTGTGCGACGGCCACGAGCGCTTCCCCGGGGCCTGGGTCGTCGGGTTCGGCGACGATTTCGAGACGCAGGTCCCGCCGGCCATGCCACACCACGGCGTTCATCGGACTACTCCCTCGATCAGACGCACAGATAACCGCCATCCACCGTGACCACCGATCCGGTCATGAACCCGCCAGCTGGCGAGGCCAGGAACAGATAGGCGCCAGCCAGATCTTCCGCCTGACCCCAGCGACCCAAGGCCGTGTGGGCGAGGATTCCCTTCTCGAGGGCACGATCGAGTCGCCAGCCTTCGGTGAGGGGCGAGTCGAACCAGCCCGGACTGACAGCGTTCACCGTGATCCCCCTGTCAGCGAGGTCGAGAGCCAAAGCCTTGACGAGGCCGATCACACCTGCCTTGGAGGCGGAGTAGGCGGAGAGGCCCGTGCGGGGGCGTTCGCCCAGTACCGAGGAAGTGATGATGATCGTGCCGCCTTCACCCATCACGCGGGCTGCAGCGCACGCTCCGAGGAATGGACCAGTCAGGTTCACGTCGATCACGCGGCGCCATGTGTCCGGTGGGGTCTCGAGCGGCCCGGCGACAAGGGGCGAAATACCCGCGTTCGCTATCCACACATCGAGCCCACCCCAGCGCTCGACCGCCAGGTCGGCGGCACTGTCGTTGACCTCCGGGTCAGTCACGTCACCGGGCACGGTCAGGTGGACGCCGCCAAAGGACAGCGCGACGCGCTCGAGGGCGTCGCTATCCCTCGCAACTAGGCACAGGCGGGCGCCTGCCCGGGCGAACGCATCTGCGATGATCAATCCGAGCCCTCGGGTCGCGCCAGTGACTACCACTCGGAGGCCTTCGACCTGGCCAGGGACCGGAAAGGTGTTGGGTCTCCGGATTTCAGACACGTGCCTCCTTGAAAACTAACCGACCGTTGAGTACAATGATGTTCAGGCCATCGTCAGAATGTCAAGTCGAGGGCGCGCGGCCGGAGCCAAATTTGAGGCGACTCGAGGGGAGGGGCATGGAGCACGGACTCACCAGATACAACCCGGCTATTGAAGGATTGGAGCGCGACCAACTGCTCGATTTGCAATGGCGCAAGCTCCGCTATCAGTTGGCGTGGCTGGTGGAGCGCAATCCGTTCTACGCGGCGCGCCTTCGCAACGCGGGCATCGAGCCCCATACGATCCGCTCGATTGACGAGTTCCGTGAGCGGGTGCCCTTCTGCGACAAAGGAGACTTGCTGGCCGACCAACAGGTGCACCCGCCCTTCGGCAGCCGACTCGGAGTCCGCCCAGACCAGGTCGTCATGACCTATCTGACATCCGGTACTTCCGGTGTCGGACAGGAGGTCTATGGGCACACGTGGAGTGATGCCATACTTTCGGGAACCAAGTACCTCGAGGGCCCCCTCTACTGGATTGGCCTTCGCAAGGGTGATCGAATCTTTGCGATGACACCGGTGGCCACGTTGGCATTTGGCTTGATGGTCATGGAAACGTTCAGGCTGGCCGGGTTTCAGCCATTTGAAGTGTTCACAATGCCATCTGCGGCCAAACTAGAATTGATGCAGCGCTTTCCGCCTCATGCCCTCGTGATAACGCCCGTGCATCTGGCTCGATTGACCATGATCTGTGCGGATCAAGGAATCGATCAGCGCGAGAGCTATTCAACTTTGAAGGGGATCCTCATCGCGGGTCAGGCTTATCCCGCCGAGCTCGCAGCGCGCTGCGAGGAGGCGTGGGGCACGAAGCTCTTCGAAACCTACGGCTCGTCCCAGGGAAACGGCCACATGGCGACGACATGCGAATACGGCGCGGTCACGCCCGAAGGTGGTCGGGGCGGGATGCATATCTACGAGCACCGCATCCTACTTGAAGTACTCGATCCCGACACCGGGGAACACGTCAGCCCGGGCGAAGAGGGCATGGCCGTCGTAACGAGTCTTGAGGAAGAGGGATCGCCGCTTCTCCGGTTCCGCACCAACGATAGAGTCCGCTACCTGGGCCATGGTTGCCCGTGCGGGAGATCCTGGGCGATGATTGAGGCGGGCACGGTCTCGCGTTTCGACGAGATGGTGAAAGTGCGAGGAATGAACATCTGGCCGCAGGCGGTCGACGGGGTCGTCTTCGCCCGATCGGAGATCGATGAGTACGTGGCCGACGTCTATGTCGATGACCAGGAACTGGAACGGATTCACCTCCGGTACGCGCTGACGGAGGAAGCAAGGCTTGCGATGGGAGACGTTGCACGGCAGCAACTCGGTTACGAACTTGTCCAATCACTGAAGGTGCGGACCAACGTGACCTTCGACCTGAGCGAAGTCTCCCGCTCGGAGCTCCCGGTGTTCGAATTCAAAGCGGTTCGATGGACGGACACCCGCCAGCAGGACCTGATGCGGAAGGTGTGGTGACGTGACGACCGAAGATCCCGCTCTCGCCATTCTTCGGCGTATGCTGGCTGACGCCCGGGAACTCGTCACGATGTCTACCGACCCAGTCCTGGAAGGGCGCGGTGGGTTTCTCGTCGCTTACATCCACGACATGCTGCGTCTGAAGGATCCGTTCGGCACAATTGAGCACGTGGTGGACTGGGAGTGAGGAGAATCGATATGAGTGCCGAGGACACGCTCACTCTCGAGGAGCTCGACCAACTGCGCGAGCTACTTGAGCGATTCCAGCGAAGGTTCCTCACACGCGTCGATGCTTCGAGCATCTCGTTGCCGGATTTAATCGAATTGGTGGACGACATCAGTGAGAGCCCGGGGGTACCCAACTGAGCAACATAAGCGCGCAGAGAACCGAGGAAAGGCGGAGTGAAATCCTCGGCGTCGCCATCACGTTGTTCAACGAGAAGGGATATCACGCCACCTCAATCCAGTTGCTCGCCGACGCGCTGGGCTTCACCAAGGCTGCCCTCTACCACTACTTCCCGTCCAAGGAAGCGCTCCTGGTAGAAGTGGTCGCATCCATCGGCAACAGGCTTCGTGACCAACTCGCTGAAATCATCACGCTGCGCTCCTCACCTGAGGACCAGCTCCGGAGGTGGTTGCGCGGCCATATCGAATTGGTGCTTAGCGCGCGTAATGTATTCCGAGTCTACCTGCGCGAACGCAACGCCCTCTCCGAACCTAGTGCGCGAACGCTACA
>Ga0307372_10013691_pt1 | contig 10460 bp, 7 predicted proteins | sample OX1MG_FD_202533 | JGI IMG/M metagenome (GOLD analysis project Ga0307372, IMG submission 202533) | Soil microbial communities from Risofladan, Vaasa, Finland - OX-1 | ecosystem: Environmental > Terrestrial > Soil > Coastal area > Acid sulfate soil | place: Finland: Risofladan, Vaasa | collected... | reverse complement strand
TGATCTTGACGAAGCGCCCCGCGGCGTCCAGGGAGTGGTAGCCGCAGGGGGCGTGGTGGTAGAGGTCGCTGATCTCGTGGGCGTAGGCCTGCAGGTCGGCGCGGCTGGTGTCCAGCCGGTCCAGCGCGGTGGCTGCCTTCCACACCAGCGTCAGGAAGACCACGAAGCTGAGCACCACGAAGATCAGCGAGCCCACCCAGGTGGCGTAGGGGTGGAAGCCCCGCTGCTCGCTGCGGATCCAGGAGAGCAGGAAGGGAAACACCAGCACGATGGGGACTAGGCGGCGCATCAGCCAACCGGCGGAACTGGGCTCACGAAAGAAGGACACCGGCCGCTGCTGCGGCTCTATCGCCAGCCAGCCCACCGCCAGCAGCAGCAGGCACAATCCGTTGGCCGGGCTCATCACGCGGGTGTCGGGCCCCAGCGGCGACCAGGGCAGCGAGAGCAGCTTCTCGATCACCGTCACCAGGCCGGTGAAGCCGGTGAGCAGGGCCAGGGTCACCGCCACCGCGCGGCGGCGCGGGGGCAGCAAGATCGCCCCCGCCAGCAGCATGACCAGCACCATGGTGGGCGAGAGCCGCCCCGGCCAGCCGCCGGTCACCGTGGCCCAGCGCTCCAGGAACACGCCGCCGCTCCAGACCAGGGTGGCCAGCGCGGCGGCGCGCGCCGCCGGCGGTTGCGCCGCGGTCAGCCCTAGGCTGAGTCCGGCCAGTACCAGGCTGAGCGCCGTGGCGGGCACCACCCAGGCCCAGTGCGCGCCGGTGAGCACATGCGGATGCTGGCTGGCCGCCGCCGCCCCCAGCGACAGCAGGCCAAAGCCGGCGCTGGCGCCGGCCGCCAGCCAACTCGCCGCGCGCCAGCGGCGGCTGGCCACCGGCGTCCAGGCGCAACGTGGAGCCAGGCCGGTCATCCCGCCGACACGCACCCCGGGCGGCGATCCAACAGCGCCCGAATCGCCGCCAACAGCGCCTCGGGCGCGAACGGCTTTTGCAGATAGCCCCAGCCTTCGCGGCGCCCGGGCAGCAGGTCTTGGTGGATCATGGCCTGTTCGGTATAGCCGGAGACCAGCAGCACGCGCAACTGGGGGTGGCGCAGGCAGAGCTGGGCGGCCAGTTCGGGCCCGGTGAGGCCGGGCATGATGACATCGGTGATGAGCAGATCGAGCGCGGCGCCGGCAGCCGGGGCCCGGGCCAGCGCCTGTTCGGCGTCGCCCACGGCGGCGCAGACGCGGTAGCCGGCCTCGTGCAGCACCTCTTCCACCAAGGCGCGCACCGCCGATTCGTCCTCGGCGAGCAGCACGACCTCGCCGCCGCCCGTGTGCCCGGCGGCGGCCGAGCGGGGCGGGCTGGCGGCCAGCGGCGCATCCACCCGGGGAAAGTACATCTTGAAGGTGGTGCCGTGGCCCGCCTCGCTGTAGAGTTCGATCCAGCCGCCGTGCTGCAGCACCAGCCCGTAAACGGTAGCCAGTCCCAGCCCGGTGCCCTTGCCGCGCGGCTTGGTGGTGAAAAAGGGCTCGAAGGCGTGCAGGCGGGCGTTGGCGTCCATGCCGCTGCCGGTGTCGCTGATGGCGAGGCGCACGAAGCGGCCGGCCCGCGCCTGTACGTGGCGGCGGGCGTAGGCCTCGCCGATCTCGACGTTGTTCATCTCGAGCAGCAGGTCGCCACCCTGGGGCATGGCATCGCGCGCATTGATCGCCAAGTTCATCACGATCTGGCCCAACTGCCCGGCGTCGGCGCGGACGTGGCCCAGCCCGGGCTGGGCGAAGCGGTGGACGCGCACTTGCGCCCCCAGGGTGCCGCCCAGCATGGCCTCGGTCTCGGCCACCGCCATCTCCAAGTCTAATACCACCGGTTCCACCGCCTGGCGGCGGCTGATGGTCAGCAGTTGCCGCGTCAGCGCCTCGGCGCGCTGCCCGGCCTGGCGGATGCGCGCCAGGCTGGGCCGGGCGCGGTCGTCGGGGGCGAGCTTGGCCAGCAACTGGTCGCCGTAGCCGTTGATCACGGTCAGCAGGTTGTTGAAGTCGTGGGCGATGCCCCCGGCCAAGCGGCCGATGCCCTCCAGTTTGGAGGTTTGCCAGAAGCGCCGCTCCATCTCCTTGGCCTCGGTGACGTCAATCACCGTGCTCTCGTTCACGTCCTGGCCGCCGTCGCCCCCGGGGATCAGCACCGTATTGGCCAACACCCAGATGGCTCGGCCGTCGTGCCGCCGCAACTGCAGCGAGCGGTTGACGTCGGTGCCCGCCTGCCGCAACTGCTCCATCAGCGCCAGGCGGTCGTTGGGGTCCACATAGAGCTGGCTGGCATCGCAGGCGAGGGCCTCGGCCATGGAGGCGAAGCCGAACATGCGCACGAAGGCGGGGTTCGCCGCCACCGTCGTGCCCGCCATGGTGCTGCAATGCACACCGGCGATATTGGCGTCGAAGAGCGCGCGATAGTGCGTCTCGGAGGCGCGCAGCGCGGTCTCAATGGCCTGGTGGTCGAGAAACTGGCCGATCTGTTCGGCCAGGCTGACCAGCACCGGCTGCGAATCGGGGTCGGGCACCACGCCGCGGGCGGCGATGAACTCCAGCAGTCCGATCACCTTGCCGCGGAAGGGGATGGGACAGCACACCCCGGTGCCCAGCCCCGCCGCCTGCGCCTGGCGCCGCAGCAGGAACTCCGGGTCGGCGCCCACGTCCTCGATCCACAGCGGCGTCGCCCGCTGCCAGGTGCGCCCGGCCAAGCCGCGCTCGGGGGTAAGCTCGAGCTGGCGGGAGGCCGCCTCCAGCGCCTGGGAACGTTCGGGGTGGCGCTGCCAGCTCGCCATGATGCGCATGCAGGGGGTGGCGCCGGCCTGCAGCCGCCAGCACACGCAATAGTCCCAGCCCAGCTCGCGCCCCATCAGCGCCAGCGCCCGCCGCAGCGAAGACTCCGCCCCCCCCGCCTCCGCCAAGATGCGGCTGACGGCGTACTCGGTTCCCAGTCGGCGCGCCAGCGCGCTCAACTCGCCTAGGTTCGCGGCCGATTCGGTCATTGTGGCGATGCCGCCCGCAAGCCAACGCTCATCCTGGGGGGAAGTGCAGCCATTCTCTGCTTATCGGCATTCGCCGGTCAAGCATAATAACGGCATGGAAGAAGAAGAATTTCGCCGTGCTGGCTATGCCCTGGTGGACTGGATCGCCGCTTACCGGGCCGGGGTCGAGTCACGCCCGGTGCTGTCGCAAGTCACTCCCGGTGCCATTCGCGCCGCCTTGCCTCCCGCCCCCCCCGCCCAAGGCGAAAGCTTCGACGCCATCTTGGCCGACGTGGACCGGGTCTTGATGCCGGGCATTACCCATTGGCAATCGCCCAATTTCTTCGCCTATTTTCCCGCCAATAGCTCCGGCCCCTCCATCCTGGGCGAGTTGCTCTCCGCCGGCCTGGGGGTGCAGGGCATGCTCTGGGCCACCAGCCCGGCCTGCACCGAGCTCGAGACCCACGTGCTGGACTGGCTGGTGGAGATGCTCGATCTCCCCCGCGCCTTTCTCTCGACCGGCGAGGGCGGAGGTGTCATCCAAGATACCGCCTCCAGCGCCGTGCTCTGCGCCCTGCTCGCCGCCCGCGAGCAGGCCACCGCCGGGCAGGGCAACGAGGCCGGCCTCGCCGGGCTCCCCCGCCTGGTCGCCTACGCCTCCTCCCAGGCCCACTCCGCGGTGGAAAAGGCGGTCAAGATCGCCGGCCTGGGGCGGCAGCAATTGCGCCTGCTGGAGGTGGACGAGGTCTTCGCCCTCCGCCCCGAGGCGCTGGAACGCCAACTCCGCGCCGACCGCGCCGCCGGGCTGCAGCCCTTCTTCCTGGCGGCGACGCTGGGCACCACCTCCTCCAACGCCATGGACCCGCTCGCCGCCCTCGGCCCCCTCTGTCAACAGCACCAGCTCTGGCTGCATGTGGACGCCGCCATGAGCGGCACCGCCGCCCTCTGCCCCGAGTTCCGCTCCTGGTTCCGGGGGATGGAGTTTGCCGACAGCTTCGACTTCAACCCGCACAAATGGATGTTCACCAACTTCGATTGCAGTTGCTTCTATGTGCGCCGTCGCCAAGCCCTGATCCGCGCCCTCAGCATCCTGCCCGAGTACCTGCGCAACCAAGCCACCGCCTCGGGCGCGGTGTTCGACTACCGCGACTGGCAGATCCCGCTGGGCCGCCGCTTTCGCGCCCTGAAGCTCTGGTTCGTCATCCGCCACTATGGGGTGGAGGGCTTGCAGCGCGAAGTGCGGCGCCACGTCGCCCTGGCCCAGGAGTTTGCGGCCGGGGTGCGCGCCGACCCCGCCTTCGAACTCGCCGCCCCCGCCCCGCTCAACCTGGTCTGTTTCCGCCACCGCGGCGGCGACGCCGCCAACCAGGCCATCATGGACCGCCTCAACCACAGCGGCGACTTGTATCTCACCCACACCCGGCTGGCGGGCCAGCTCGCCCTGCGCATGAGCATCGGCCAAACCCTTACCCAGCCGCGCCACGTCGCCAACGCCTGGCGGCGCATCCAAGAGGAGGGCCGTGCCTTTGCCGTCTGATTTTCCCCGCCGCATCGTCTGCCTCACCGAGGAGACCACCGAAACCCTCTACCGGCTGGGCGAGGGCGAGCGCGTGGTGGGCGTCTCCGGCTACACCGTCCGCCCGCGCGAGGCGCGCCAGAAGCCGCGCGTTAGCGCCTTTACCTCCGCCAAGTTCGACGCCATCCTCGAGCTCCGCCCCGACTTGGTGCTCACTTTCTCCGACCTCCAGGCCGACATAACCCGCGAGCTGGTGCGCCGCGGGGTCACGGTGTTCAACTTCAACCAGCGCAGCGTCGAGGAGATCTTCGCCATGATGCAGACTCTGGCGCGGCTGGTGGGCGTCGCCGAGCGGGGCGAGCTGCTGGCGGCCCAACTGCGCGCCGGCTTGGCGGCCATCGTCCGCTCCGCCGCCCGCTTTCCCTTCCGCCCGCGGGTGCTGTTCGAGGAGTGGAAAGATCCCCTCATCACGGGTATCCTTTGGGTGGAGGAGCTGATCGAGCTCGCCGGCGGCCAGCCCATTTTTCCGGAGTTGCGCCACCAGCAAGCCGCGCCCGGCCGCATTGTGGACCCCGCCACCGTGATCGAACGCGATCCCGAGGTCATCATCGCCTCCTGGTGCGGGCAGAAGGTGAACAAGGCGGCCATCCGCAACCGTCCTGGCTGGGGCGCGCTGACCGCGGTCCGCGCCGGCCACGTTTACGAAGTCAAGTCCACCTACATCCTGCAGCCGGGGCCGGCGTCGCTCACCGAAGGCGTGCGCCAGCTCCACGCCATCCTGGCGCGCGTGGCGGGGGTGGCGGTGCCGGCCGAGCTGCTTCCGGAAGAAAAGTGCGATCCCGAGCTGGCCGCCGCGGCCGTGCCCCTGCCATGCCCTACCGCCTGATCACCATCGGACGCGAGTTTGGCTGCGGCAGCGGCGAGTTGGGGCAGCGCCTGGCCGAAAGCCTGGGCTGGAAGCTCTTCGACCGCGAGCTGATTGACGAGATTGCCCGAACCGCCGAGCTCGACCCCAACGCCTGCCGCCGCACCGACGAACGCCTCGATAGTTGGCTGCACCGCATCGGCAAAGGCTTGTGGAACGCCGCCGGGGAGAAAGGGCCGGCGCTGGTGCCCGACCAGAGCCTGGATGCCGAGGGCATGGCTGTCCTCACCCGCCGGGTGATCGAAGACTTGGCCGCCGCGGGGCAGTGCGTCATCGTCGGTCGCGGCGGCAACTACCTGCTGCGCGAGCGCCGCGACGCCTTTCACGTCTTTCTCTATGCACCGCGCGCCTGGCGCATTCGGCGGCTGCAGGGGCAAGGCTTCGACCTGGCTGCCGCGGCCGCCCTGGTGGACCGCAAGGATCACGAGCGCCTCGCCTATATCCGTCGCCACTTCAACGAGGCCTGGCCCGAGCCCCACCTCTGCCACCTCATGCTCAACGCCGCCCTCGGCCCGGACGCGCTGGCCGCGACGGTGCTAGCGGCGCTGGGGCGAGGGAAATCAGTGCCCAGCGGACAGTGAACAGGGGACAGGGGACAGGGGACAGGGGACTGCGACTCGTGGCCAGTGGACAGTGAATAGTGGACAGGAAACGCGGGGCGTGCGCCTGGCGAGGTTGTCGCTGGCCCCACTGTTCACTGTCCACTCGCGGCGACGACCGAGCCGACTCGGAGGAGGCGATATCGACGTCGAGGGGCGGGGTTGCCTACCAGGTCCCGACCCCTCGCCGGCAAGCAAAGCCTCGCCTCCCGAGCCACCTCGACCGCCTCGAAGCGGCCGAGGGGGCCGCGACCATCGGGAGCGGGCAGGGGCGGAGCCCCCGAGTAGGAGAGGCGCAAGCCACTGGCCACTGCTGAGTTTCGGGGCGCGCTACTATATCTCCGTGATTCCTGTGCGCCGCATCCTTTGGGTTTTTCTCGCGCTGGGGCTGGCGGCTCCGGCGCAAACCGTGGCGGGGTCGCTGGCCTCGGATTTGCGCAACTTTGTGCAGGCGCCGGCGGTCGCGGGCTACGAGCAGGCGCTGGCCGACCACATTGCGCGGGAGCTGCAGGCGTTTTCGCCGCGCCGCGACAACTTGGGGGACGTGATCGTGAGCTTGCGGCCGTCAGGCGGCGGCACGGCGCCGCTGCGGCTGATTGCGGCGCCACTCGATGAGCCGGGGTATGTGGTCAGCGGCATCACTGCCGACGGCTACCTGCGGCTGCAGCGGCTGCCGACGCGCGGCGCGTTTCCGTTGTTCAACGAGTTGGCCAACGCGCAGCCGCTGCGGGTGGGGACGGCGCAGGGAACCTGGATCCACGGGGTGATGACGGGGCTTTCGGTCCATTTGCAGCCGGGGCGCATCGGGGGACCCAACCCTGACGACATGGACAACCTGTACGTGGATATTGGCGCCCGTTCGGCCGCCCAGGTGCGAGCCGCCGGGGTGGACATCCTGAGTCCGGTGGCGCTCGACCGCCGCTTGTACACGCTGGCCGACGGGCAGCTTGCGGGCTATTCGATCGGCGATCGCTACGGGGCGGCGGCGCTGGTGGAGGCGCTGCGGCATCTCGAGCTGGACCAACTAGCGGGACCGGTCGCGATTGCCTTTGTCACCCAGCAATGGACCCATGGCCGCGGGCTGGCGCGGGTGCGCGCCGCGCTCGAGCCGGAGACGCCCGCCGAGACGATATTGGTGGGGCGGGCCGCGCCCGCTCCCGGGCGCGGCCGCGGCGCGCCCGCGGCCAATCTCGCGTATTGGAACATTCCCGTGGCCTATGCCTCGACCCCGGCGGAGATGGTGGACGGCCACGAGCTGCAGGGCTTGATCGCGCGACTGGAGACGGCGCTGGGCGAGACGCCGGCGGCGGCCGCGTTGCCCGCCGCGGCGCCGCTGCCGGAGCCGCCGCTGCCCGCCCGGCCGACGACCGCGCCCACGCCCACCGCCGTTCTGCAGGCCTTGACGGCGCAATACGGCGTCAACCCGCACGAAGTCCGCGTCCGCCATGCCATCGAGGCGCTGCTGCCGCCCTGGGCCCAGCCCACCACCGACGACGCCGGCAACCTCATCCTGCACTGGGGCGATGCCGGGCCGAATGCTCCCAAGCTGCTCTTCGTCGCCCACCAGGACGAGATCGGCTTCGAGGTCACCGCCATCGCCCCCGACGGTCATTTGGAGCTGCGCACCCGCGGGGGCGGCATTCTCTCCTATTACATCGGCCATCCCATCCTGGTCCATGCCGCGAACGGCATGCATCCCGGCGTGCTGGAGTTGCCCGAGGGCTGGCAGGCGCGCGGCTTCAAGCTCGCGGGCCGCATCCCGCTGCGCGCCGACATCGGTGCGCGCTCGGCGGCCGAGGTGGCGCAGCTCGGCATCGCGGTGGGGGACTCGGTGACGATCCCCAAAAAATACCGGGCGCTGTTGGGCACCCGCGCCAGCGCGCGCGCCTTCGACGACCGCGTCGGCGATGCCGCGCTGATCGCCGCCGCCTGGGCGCTGGGCCCCAGCCTGCCGGGGCGCGACATCACCCTTGCCTGGTCCACCGGCGAGGAGATCGGGCTGGTGGGCGCCAGCGCCCTGGCCCAGCGCCTGGCCGCCGCCGGCCGCACGCCGGACTACGTCTTTGCCATAGACACGTTTGTCAGCTCGGACACGCCGCTGGAATCCCACCGCTTCGCCGACACGCCCATCGGCCAGGGCTTCGTCATCCGCGCCGTGGACGACTCCAGCCTGAGCCCCTGGCCGCTAGCGCGGCGGCTGCAGGCCATGGCCGTCGCCGCCCACATTCCGGTGCAGTTGGGCGCCACCGGCGGGGGCAACGACGGCAGCGTCTTCTTGCCCTACGGCTCGATTGACCTGCCGCTGGGCTGGCCCCTGCGCACCTCGCACTCCCCCGGCGAGGTGATCGACACCCGCGACCTGGACGGGCTGGCGGGCATGATCGCGACCCTAGCGCATGACTGGTAGGAGTTCCATGCCCTGGTCCGGCCTTGGAAACCATGCAGGGCCCGCTACGACAGTTGCTCGGCAGGGTTTGTTTGAAGTTCCAGGCTTAGGTAGCTACAATAACCACATGGCGAAGGCGCCGACGGTGGGATCGCGGGAGCTGAAGACACGGCTGGGGCGCTACCTGCGCCAGGTGCGCGCGGGCCAGACGCTGATCGTGACCGATCGGGGCGAGCCCATCGCCGAGCTGCGGCCGCTGCCCGCCGCGGCGAAAGAGAGCGAGGCCGAGGCGTGGGCGCGGCTTGTCCGCAGCGGCTTGGTCGCACCCTTCGAGGACCGCCCGCTGAAGCCGTTCAAGCCGCTGCGCATCAAGGGCAAGCCGCTTTCGCAAACCATCATTGAAGACCGCGAGGACCGTTTCTGAGGCTCTTCTTCGATTCCAGCGCGTTGGCCAAGCGCTACCTGGAGGAAGGGGAGAGCGCCGAGTTGCTGGCTCGGGTTCGCTTTGCGGGCACCGCCGTCAGCCGCCTGGCCGAGGTGGAGGTGGTTTCGGCCCTGTGCCGGCGCTGCCGCGAAGGCGACCTGACGCTGCCCGAGCGGGATCGGCTGCTGGCCGCCCTGGATGACGACCTGCGCGCCTTGCGCGTGATTGAGGTAACGCCGGAGGTCGTGGCCGCAGCGCGCAAGCTCCTGGCGCGCCGCCGCCTGAGGGCAGGGGATGCCGTGCAGTTGGCCAGTGCACTGACGTTGCAGAAGACGCTCGCGGCGCCGGTCGAGTTTGTGTGCTTTGACCAGCGGCTGGCGGCGGCGGCGCGGGATGAAGGGCTTGCCATAAAGTAGCCCCCAGGCGCGGCAATCCTGTATGCTTTGGGCGCCACCTGAGGGGGCCTCCCATGCGCCTGCACCGCTTGCTCTTCGCCGCCATTCTCTGCGTCCTGCCGCTGACTTTGCATGCCCAGGCGCCGCAATACCCGCCCGCGCTGTGGGGCGGGATGCACTACCGCCTGATCGGGCCGTTCCGCGGGGGGCGGGTCACCGCCGTCGCCGGGGTGCCCAGCCAGCCCAATACCTTCTATTTCGGCTCGACCGGGGGCGGGGTGTGGAAGACCACCAACGCCGGCTATAGCTGGACCAACGTCTCCGACGGCTACTTCGCCGTGAGCTCGATGGGGGCGCTGGCCGTCGCCGACTCCGATCCCAACGTGGTCTACGCCGGCACGGGCTCGGCGGCGATCCGCAGCAATGTCTCGATCGGCCACGGCCTTTACAAGTCCACCGACGCGGGCAAGAGCTGGAGCTTCATCGGGCTGCGCGACGTCGGGCAGATCGCGGTGATCTGCGTAGATCCGAGCGATGCGAACCTGGTCTATGTGGCGGCGCAGGGGGATCCCTTCGCCGACGGCGCGGACCGGGGGGTGTACCGCTCGCGCGACGGCGGAGCGACGTGGCAGCAGGTGCTCTACGTCTCGCCGGCGCTGGGGGCGACGGCGCTGGCGATGGATCCGGCCGATGGCAAGACGCTCTACGCCTCGCTCTGGCACGGGCTGCGCAAGCCCTGGACCATCATCAGCGGCTCGCAGGCGAGCGCGGGGGCGGGCATCTACAAGTCCACCGACGGCGGCGACCATTGGACCAAGCTGGGCGGCGGGCTGCCGCAGCAGCTCTTTGGGAAGAGCAACCTGGCCATCGCCAACGCCAACCCGCAGCGGGTTTACGCGCTGATCGAGGCCAAGCCGGGCAGCGGGCTCTACCGCTCCGAGGATGCCGGTGCGACCTGGACGCGGGTGAACGCCGCCGCCAACCTCATCACCCGGCCGTTCTACTACGACACCCTGGGGGTGGACCCCAACAACGCCGACACCGTCTACGTGGGCGACGAGAATTGGTTCAAGAGCACCGACGGCGGCCACACCTTCCGGACCGAGCGCGTGCCGCACGGCGACAACCACGCGCTTTGGATCAACCCCAAGAACTCGCTCGACATGATCCAGGCGAACGACGGCGGGGCCAACGTCTCTCTGGACGGAGGGCAGACCTGGAGCA
>Ga0307372_10013690_pt1 | contig 10461 bp, 9 predicted proteins | sample OX1MG_FD_202533 | JGI IMG/M metagenome (GOLD analysis project Ga0307372, IMG submission 202533) | Soil microbial communities from Risofladan, Vaasa, Finland - OX-1 | ecosystem: Environmental > Terrestrial > Soil > Coastal area > Acid sulfate soil | place: Finland: Risofladan, Vaasa | collected... | reverse complement strand
CATTCGACACTGAGTATGGTGCGCCCATGCGTGTTGCGCTCCATGACCGCCATGTGCACGAAGCTCGGCTCTCCCCACAGGCCGAGCAACGCCAGTTCCCCAGCCTGCAGACGCCCCCCCGCCTGCTTCCAGTCCTCCCGGCGCACGACCGAACGCGGCCAATTCAGGGGTGCCATGTCGCGTTACCTCAGAAGACCCGCCACGTGCTGGAACCAGGCCACAAGCGCGGGCGGTAGCCAGATGCCCGCTGCGATGACCAGCGCGAAGTGGGCAAACATCGGCACGAACGATGCCCTCACCGGCTCACGGCTTCCGTGAGGATCGCCGAACGCCAGGCCGTTCAAACGCAGCAGCAGCGCGCCGAACGCAACTAGAAGACTCAAGCCCAGCGTCACGGCGAGCAGCGGCGAGCGCGCGAAGGTGGTCGACACGATGAGGAACTCGGTCATGAAGATGCCCATCGGAGGCAGCCCCGCAATGGCGGCAACGCCCAATACCAGTCCCCAGCCGAGGACCGGGTGCGAAACCGTGAGCCCACGGATGTCGCGCATGTTCTGCGTGCCCTTTACCTGCGCGATGTTGCCGACGCAAAAGAAGATTCCAGACTTGGTCAGGCTGTGAAGCGTCATGTGGAGGAGAGCGGCGAAATTCGCCAGCGGCCCGCCCATGCCGAAAGCGAATGTGATGATGCCCATGTGCTCGATCGAGGAATAGCCGAACATGCGCTTGATATCGTGGCGTCGATAGAGCATGAACGAGGCGAACACCACCGAGAGTAGACCAAGCGAGACCATGAGTGGCCCCGGCGCGAATGCCCCTGGATTCGCCGACATCACGCTCTTGAACCGCAGCACGGCGAACAGGGCCACGTTTAGAAGCAAGCCGGAAAGTACCGCCGAGATGGGGGTCGGACCTTCCGCGTGCGCATCGGGCAGCCACGCATGCAGGGGCACCAGGCCCACCTTGGTTCCGTAGCCGAGCAGGAGGAAGAGGAACGCGAGGTTCAGGAGCGCCGGATCGAATTCGGGTGATCTCTTCACCAGCACGCTCCAGGTCATGGCATCCAGGCCTTCGCCGACGACTGCGTGTGCCGCGAGATACACCAGAATGGTTCCGAACAGCGCGAACGCGATCCCGACGCTGCCCAGAAGAAAATACTTCCACGCCGCCTCGAGCGCGGCAGGGGTTCGATAAATCCCCACCATGAGTACCGTGGTGAGCGTAGCGAGCTCGATCGCGACCCACATCAGACCCACGTTGTTGGACAGCAGCGCCAGGTTCATGGCGAACATGAGTGTCTGGTACATCGCGTGGTAGAAACGCAGGTAGATCGGAGTGAGTCGGCCGGTCTCCAGCTCGTGCGCGATGTAGCTGCCGCTGAACACGCTCGTAGTGAATCCGACGAAGGTGCTCAGCACGATGAATACGACATTCAGGTCATCTACGATCAGGAAGTGCCCGGCAGCCGGTCGTTCCCAGAAGAGCACGGTCGCCGCAACGAACGTCAGGAATGCCGCCAACGCATTGAGCCGCGCCGTCGCTCTGTTATCGGGCAGTACGGCGAGCAGACCCGCGCTCACCGCCGGGATGATCAGAACCGCGCCCACGAAAAAGGAACCACCCCCGCTCACGGCTGCTCCCCGCGGTATTCGTGCAAGGCGTGGATATCGACCGTGTCGAAGCTCTCGCGAATACGGAACAGAAACACACCGATCACGATCAGGGCGATCAGAATCGAGAACGCGACACTGATCTCGACAACGAGCGGCATCCCCTTGGCACCCGTGGCGGCGAGGATCAACCCATTCTCGATCGACATGAAGCCGATGACCTGGCTCACCGCGTTGCGCCGGGAGATCATCATGAGCAGGCCCAGCAGCAGGACCGCCAACGCGAATGCCAGGTCTTGCTGGGTGAGCGTTCCGGCCTTCGCGGTGATCGGCAGCATGACCATGATGGAAAGCGCAACCAATCCGATGCCTGCAAGCATCGTTTGTCCGATGCCGACGACAGTCTCGATCGTGCGATGAATTCCGAGTTGCACGATGATGCGATGCAGCGCGAGGGGAATGATGATCGCCTTGACGATGAGGGCGATCGCGGCGGTGATGTACAAGTGCGGCGCGTGCTGGATGTGCGCCTGCCACGCCACCGAGAGCGAAACCACCAGCGCGTGCAGCGCAAAAGTGTTCACCAGCCCGGTCATGCGGTCCTGGTAAAGCAGCATGAAGCTCACCAGCACCAGGCCGCCCGCGAACAGATGCGCGACGTCAAGGGCGAGAGGATCCATTACCCGGCCATCGTCACGAATAGCAGCAGCGCCGCGAGGAAGCCAAGCATCAGCGCGGCCCCGAGAAAGTCGGGAACGCGGAACACGCGCATCTTCGCGGTTGCAGTCTCGAACACCGCGAGCAGGAAGCCGGCGGCGGCAAGCTTCAGCACGTACACCCCGACGCCCCCCAAGTAGGCGACGAGCCCTTGCCCGGATACCGCGATCCCCCACGGGAAGAACACGCAGGCGATGACCGAGACGTAGAGCAGGAGCTTCAGGGACGCGGCCGCCTCGATGAGCGCCAGGTGTCGGCCCGAATACTCGAGGATCATCGCCTCGTGCACCATGGTGAGCTCAAGGTGCGTGGCCGGATTGTCGACCGGGATGCGGGAGTTCTCGGCGATCGCCACCATGGTGAGCCCGATGAGCGCAAGCGCGAGGGAAAACCGCAACCCCACGTCCGATGCTTGCAGAGACGCGGCGATCGAGGAGAGCTGGGTGGAGCCGGCCAGCAGCGAGAGCGTGAATACGACCATCAGCATCGCCGGCTCGGCGAGCGAGGCGATCAGCATTTCGCGGCTTGAGCCGATACCGCCGAAGCTGGTTCCCACGTCAAGCCCGGCCAGTGCAAGCATGAAGCGCGCGCTTCCCAGGAGCGCGACGATGGCGATCATGTCGGCCGCGTAGCTGAAGATCAGGCCCGTGGCGAAGGTAGGGATGAGCGAAGCGGCGACCCAGGTGGTGGCAAAGATGAGGTAAGGCGCGACGCGAAACACCCATGACGCCGTGTTCGCGAGCACGACGTCTTTGCGCAGCAGCCGCAAGAGCTCGCGATACGGTTGCACAAGCGGCGGGCCCTGGCGGCGCAGCAGATGCGCCTTGACCTTGCGCACGTAGCCGGTGAACAGCGGCGCAATCGCAAGCACGAGAGCCATCTGGGCGATCTGGACGAGGAGATTCAGGACTAATGCCATACCGCGAGCACCATCAGGAGCACGACCAATGCGCTGAACACAAGCGTGAGGTATGCCCGGATCGAGAGAAACTGCACCTTGTTCAGTTGATCCGCGACGAAGCCCACGAGGCGGGTGACGGGCGCATAGAGTGCATCCCATAGGAGATCGCGCATCCGCACGTGCATCTGCGCGGCCTGAAGGTCGCCCGGCGGCGGCATGCGCACTTCCTCGCGTGCGCGAAAGACCACGCTCCCGAACACCCTGCGGATCGGCTGCGAGAAGCTTCCCGCGGTGTACTGGGTGGCGGGGCTCGAATCCGGGAAGCCGCAGTCCCAGGGCGCGGACCGGCGCAGCTCGTCGGAGGCCCAGCGATGAATCACCTCGACGCCGAGCCCGGCGGCGAGCGCAATGATGAGGAACAGGAGCAGGCCGTTATAGGAACTGCGACTCTGCGCGACCGGGATGATCGTCAGCCAGTCGAGCTCGCCCTGCCGCGGCAGGTGCGCTCCGGCGAGGACATGGGCGACCGGCGCGAGGGCATCGATGAAGTAGCCCGGCAGGATGCCGGCGACGAGGCAAATGGCCCCGAGGATGAACATGGTGGCGAGCGACCAGCGGTCGGTCTCGGCGGCGTTCCGGGCCGCGTCCGTGCGCGGCCGGCCCAGGAACGTCACGCCGAATGCCTTGACGAAGCAGGCTGCCGCGAGCGCGGCCGAGAGCGCGAGCAGCGCGCCGATTGCGGGAACGAGAAACTTCAGCAGCCACTGCGGCAGCCCTGGGCTCAGGAGAATCGCCTGAAAGGTGAGCCACTCGGAAACGAAGCCGTTGAACGGCGGCAGTGCGGAGATCGCCGCCGAGCCGATCAGAAACGCGAAAGCCGTGAGCGGCATGCGATGGATCAATCCGCCGAGATGCTCCATGTCGCGCTCGCCCGTGGCGGTCAGCACCGCGCCCGATCCGAAGAACAGCAGGCTCTTGAAGACGGAGTGGTTGAACACGTGGAACAGCGCCGCCGTCAGCGCCAGCGCCGCCGCGGTCCGCATCCCGTTCGCTCCGAAGGCGAGCGCAAGCCCGAGACCGATGAAGATGATGCCGATGTTCTCCACGGTGTGATAGGCGAGCAGGCGCTTGAGATCGTGCTCCATGAGCGCATGCAGCACGCCCATGACCGCGGTCACCCCGCCCAGAAGCGCGACCAGCGCTCCTGCCCACCACGTGGGCACACCGAGCAGGTCGAAGACGATGCGCACGACGCCGTACACGGCCACCTTGGTCATGACCCCGCTCATCAGCGCGGAGACATGGCTCGGCGCCGCGGGATGCGCGAGAGGCAACCACACGTGCAGCGGCACCAGCCCCGCCTTCGAACCCGCGCCGATCAGCGCGAGGACGAGCACCGCCGCCGCCGCGCCGGCCCCAGGGGGCGCTGCGCGAATGGCGTCGAACGCGTAGCCGCCCGCGGGGCCGGCGAGCAGGCCGAACGCAAAGAGCAGCGCGAGCGTACCGAAGCTCGCCATGATGAGATACAGATAGCCGGCCGCCGCGTTTCCAGGGCGGCGATGGTGCGCCATGACGAGCGCCCAGGAAGCAAGCGACATGAATTCCCACGCGAACAGGAACGTGAACGCGTCGTCGGCAAGCACCACGAGGTTCATGGCCGCCAGAAACGCCGGAAAGAACGGCAATACGCGCCCGGGTGTCTCTTCGTGCCTGCCGTAGCCGATGCCGTAGATGCTCGCGGTCGTGGCGCCGAGATTGACCACGACGAGGAAGAACGCCGCCAGGGAATCGAGCCGGAAGTGCGCGCCCAACCAGGGCAATCCGACGGGCAGCGTCAGTGCGCCTAGGAGCGAGTGACCGATGAAAAGGCTAGCAGCCGCAATCCCGAGCGCCACCACCGACAGGCAGAGCGCAGCACCGTAGACCATCGGACTTCCGGCCCGAAGGCGCGCCGCCGGGACCGCCGCCATGCTGGTTGCAAGCAGACCGCCAATGCACCACAACAGCCCTTCGAGAGCCATGGTGCGCTTCGTTCCTCCCTGCGGATACCCTTCTACGCGGGCCGCTGCGGCGTTCGCTTCAATCGAACGCCGCGACCGCCTTCCGCACTGACCGCGCCCTCGCCGATCAACTCGACTCCCGCGCGGTCCAGCGCCTCAATCAACTTCATCAGCGACTCGACATTGCCGCGCACCACCCCGTCGCTCGTCTCCATGCGCTGAATCGTGGGAAGCGATAAGCCGCACGCCGCGGCCAAGGCGCGCTGATCCAGCCCCAGCAATGCTCGGGCCGCCCGAAGTTGTTGCGAGGTGATCATTCACTGTACTTTAGTTTAGAGCTTTTTTAATTTAGAACTTAGGTATTATATTCCATTATTGATGGAAAAAAAATCTCAGCGGATTAGGTGCCGCATGATCCCGCGCTTGCACGTACCAGCGTCCCCGGGAGCTCGGCCGGAGATGTGGCCGGCGCGCAACCGGGAACCTTCGCGACGATGCAGTTGCAGCAGAAACTGGGCACCGTGGACGCGACCCAGGTGCAGTCATTGGCAGCACGGCATCGAGCGGGGCTCCGCTCTTAGTGCCAGGCCTAATGCGAGGCCTCGGCCCGCTGCCTCAGCCGCGCCCAGCCCGCGTCGACCTCGGACTGCAGCGCGTCGATCTGTTCGGGCGTGAGGTGCCGATAACGCCCTTGCAGGGAGAGGTAGTCGCTGATCGGGCGCGTCTTGTCCGGCTGGTTCAACGTATAGCGGTAGCCGTCCTCGACCTCGTAAAGCGGAAACACGCCGCTCTCGACAGCGTAGCGCGCCGCCTGCAGACCGCCATCGTCGGGTAGGCCCCAGCCGTCCAGGCAAGGGATCAGCAGCGTGATGAGCCGCGTGCCGCGCATCGCTTTTGCCTTTTCTATCTTGCGCACGAGGTCGGGCAGGTAGCCGGCGCAGGCGGTCGCCGCGTACGGCACCTCGTGCGCGGCCATGATCTCGGTGAGGTTCTTCTTGCGCGAGGTCTTGCCCGCCGGCGTCGAGCCGGTCTTCGCGAAGTGCGGGGTCGACGAGGACTTCTGCGCGCCGGTGTTCATATAGCCTTCGTTGTCGAGGCAGACATAGATGAAGTCCTCGTTGCGCTCGGCCGCCGAGGACAGGCACTGGAAGCCGATGTCGTAGGTGCCGCCGTCGCCGGCGAACACCGCGACTTGCGTGTCGCGCTTGCCCTGCGCATCGAGCGCCCGGCGCAGACCCGAGGCTGCCGCCGCGCTCGACTCGAGCGACGGCTGATAGACCGGGATGCGCAGCGACGAAAACGGCTGCGGACCGGCGATGATCGCCATGCAGGAGGGCGGAACGACCGCCACCGTGTTCGGCCCGAGCGCAGCCAGCACATGGCGTACCGACAGCGCGTCGATGCATCCCGGGCACGCCGCATGTCCGGAGCACAGAATCGGGTCGTAGCTGATTTCGAGTCGCATCATGGCGTTCAGCTCACCCACACCGACTCCGGACGCGCTTCACGGCCCTGCGCTTCGCGGGCCAACTCCGCGATGCGCTGCGCAGAAACGTTCACGCCGCCGACTCCGGCCAGCAGGCCGTGGATGCGCGGCGCGCCGTCCATCCCGTAGAGCGCCGCACGCAGCTCCTGGTGCAGCACGCCGCCGTGACCGGGCGAGTAGTCACGGTCGAGTACCAGTACCTCCGGGACTCCGCAGAGCGCGGCGCGCAGCGCCTGCACCGGTAGCGGCCTGAACAACCGAACCTTCAGCAGGCCAACGGCCTGCCCCCCTTCGCGCAGCGCGTCGACTGCGTCGCGGGCGGTGCCGCACATGCTACCCATCGTGACAATGACGCTGCGCGCACCGTCGCAGCGATAGCGCTCGACGATCCCCCAGCTGCGGCCGGTGAGCCGGCCCCACTCGCGGTCGGCCTCGAGCGCGACCTCGGGCACCCGCGCCATCGCTTCGGCAAGCTCGCGCCGGTGCCGGTTGAACATCTCCTGCGTGACGACGTTGCCCCAGGACTCCGGATGCTGCGGGTCGATCCGGTGCGGCGGCGAGTATGGCGGCAGGTAGGCATCGACCAGGTCCTGGCGCGGCACGCGGACCGGCTCGAGCGCATGCGAGACGTAGAAGGCGTCGTGGTTCACCATCGCCGGCACCAGCACGTTCTCCGCGACGCGGAACGCCTGAAGCACCGTGTCGAGCGACTCCTGCGCGCTCTCGCTGTAGAACTGGATCCAGCCGGTATCACGCTGTGCGAGACTGTCGGTCTGGTCGGGCCAGAACCCCCAAGGCGAGGCCACCGTGCGGTTGACGTTGGCCATCACGATCGGCGCGCGCGCTCCGCTTGCATAGTGCAGCAGCTCGTGCATCAGCAGCAGGCCCTGCGACGCGGTCGCAGTGAACACGCGCACGCCTGTAAGGGACGCCGGAATGCAGGCGGCCATCACCGAATGCTCGGACTCGGGCGTGATGATCTCGGCATCGAGCTCGCCGGCCGCGTGAAATTCGGTCAGCTTCTCCAGGATCGGCGTCTGGGGGGTGATCGGGTAGCCCGGCACGACCTTCGGCCGCGCCAGGCGCGCCGCCCACGCCACCGCGTGATTCCCGGTGAGCAGCATCGTGTCGTGGCGCGAATCGCTCATCGCAGCTCCTCCACCATCTCCATCGATCCGGTCGGACATTCGCGCACGCAGATCCCGCAACCCTTGCAGTAGTCGCCGCTCACCTCGTAGCCGCCGGGCACGCGCTTGACCGCGAGGTCCGGGCAGTAGTGGTAGCAGTTGTCGCACGCGATACAGGTACCGCAGGAGAAGCAGCGCTCGCTCTCGGCAAGCGCCTGGCCGGTATCGAAGCCGAGTTGCACCTCGGCGTCACCCGCTAGGCGCTCTTCGACACCCAGGCGGCGCTCGGCTTGCCGGGCGAGCCGCGGGTAGTAGAAGGTGGCGATCGCCTCCGGCGGCACCGGTCGTGCGGAGGGCGCGCCGGCGCCGTGCAGACGGGATCCGGCCGGCGCGAGCCGCTCGCCGCCACCCTGCGGCCGTTCATCCCCCCCGCGATTCGCGGCCTTGAGCGAAGCGTCGATCGCGATTGCGGCGCGCTTGCCCATCCCGATCGCCTCGGTGACGAAGCGCGCCGTGCTCGCGACGTCGCCGCCCGCGTAGACGCCCTGCGCGCTGGTGGCTTGTTCGTCGTCGACATGCAGCAGCGCGCCGCGCGTGCGCAATCTCTCGCCCAGCGCCGACAGGTCCGGATCCTGGCCAATCGACGGCACGACCGCGTCCGCCTCGAGACGGAACTCGCTGCCGGGGATCGGCTCGACGCGGAACGCACCGTGCTCAGCCCCCGCAATGTAGTTCACCCGCTCGCACTCGAGCGCGAGGCCGCCCGAGGCCCGTTCGACGACCCGCCGCAGCATCGATCCATCGCACAGCCGCACGCCTTCCTCGAGCGCTTGTTCGACCTCATCACTCTGCGCCGGCATCTGCGCCTCGCGCTCGAGCGCAATCAGCGTCACCTCGTGCCCGAGACGCCGCGCGCTGCGCGCGACGTCAATCGCCGCGCTGCCGCCACCGACGACGACGATGCGCTTGCCTAGGGCGGGCGGCGCTCCGGCGTTGGCGCGCGCCAGCCAGTCCGCACCGTCCATCACCCAGGGCCTTGCGTAGTCGATCTGCGCGATGCGCCGTCCGCGCTGCGCACCGGTCGCGACATACACCGCTTCGAATCGCTCGCGCAACCGCAAGACGTCCTCGCGCGCATCGAGCGCCTCGCCCAGGCGCACATGGATGCCGAGCGCGAGGATGCGGCCGATCTCACCGTCGAGGACCGCGCGCGGCAGGCGGTAAGCGGGGATGCCGTCGCGCATCAGTCCGCCGAGCTGCGCGCGGGCTTCGAATAGCGTCACGCCGTAGCCGCGCTGGCGCAGATGGTAGGCGGCCGACAGACCCGAGGGCCCGCCGCCGACGACCGCGACGCGCTTGCCGCGTTCGCGCCGCGGGGACGGGAGCTTCCAGCCCTCGGCAAGCGCGCGATCGCCGACGTAGCGCTCGAGCCTGCAAATCGCGAGCACGGAATCGAACCCCGCACGATTGCACGCCGACTCGCAGGGGTGATGGCAGACCCGGCCGGCCACCGCCGGAAACGGATTGTTGCGCACCAGGAGCTCCCATGCGCCGCGGAAGTCGCGCTCGCGCGCATGGCCGATCCATTGCGCGATGTCGCCGTCCACCGGGCACGCGGCGTGACACGGCGAAGGGGCGCTGATGTGCCGCGGCAGCGACGCGCGCCAAGTGCCGGTTTTGCAGACCTCGGTGGAGCCGGTGGTCCAGGCGGTCGGCGGCAGGTTCCGGATGTTCATGCCGCGCTCCTCTGCAGTTGCGCGTCCACCCAGCGATGCCCCTCCTGGCAGGCGGCGACGTTCTCCCGTTGGAGCTTCGGCGCCTGCTCGACGATCGTATGCTCGAGCACGTCGAGCGGCGGCGCTCCGATTGCGCGCGCAAACGCGCCGAGCAGCGCTGAATTAACGATCCGTCCCAATCCGTGGCGCCGCGCCACCGCGATGCCGTCCACCGGAATGACCTTGTAGCCGGGCAGCGCGCTCGCGAAGTTCCGCGGCTCCCGTGCCGAGTTCACGACGATCAGTGTGTCGGGACGCGCCGCCGCGAGCAACCGCCCTTCGAGCAGGCTGGCGTCGAAGCACAGGATCGCGTCCGCCTGCTCGATGTCGCAGCGGACCCGGATCGGGCGTTCGTCGATGCGGATGTAGGAACTGACCGGGGTTCCACGACGGGCGCCGCCATAGCTGGCGAAGCTCTGCACCTGGCGTCCCTGCGCGAAGAACGCCATCGCGAGCAAATTGCCGGCGGTCTGCGCCCCCTGGCCACCCCGCCCCTGGATGATGATCTGCAACACGATCTTTCCTTCCGGCCTGCGCTTGGACGGCAACGCACGTCCCGCCGACGCTGAACGTCGCGTGCAAACTCTACGCCCACAGTGCCCCGGGCCGGTTTGATCTGCAGCAAAGCGCCGGCGTGTTGTGCAATGCGCTGCGACCGCATCCCTGCGAGGCCGGGAGAGAATGCTTCGCAACTGGCGCCCAAAGGGGATCTCAGATGGGAGCAGCGAAGCACTTGCTCAGGGTGGGACAGTGGGTCACTCTCGTGCCACGGATCAGAGTCCAGCAGGCCAACGGCACCAGCGTGCTCGAGGCATTCATCTGCCTGTCGGGTCCACCGCCGCAAG
>Ga0307372_10013688_pt1 | contig 10462 bp, 5 predicted proteins | sample OX1MG_FD_202533 | JGI IMG/M metagenome (GOLD analysis project Ga0307372, IMG submission 202533) | Soil microbial communities from Risofladan, Vaasa, Finland - OX-1 | ecosystem: Environmental > Terrestrial > Soil > Coastal area > Acid sulfate soil | place: Finland: Risofladan, Vaasa | collected... | reverse complement strand
TCTGGTCGGCGCAATGGTAATGCGAGATGACGCCTCCAACGGCCTTGTTCCACTCCGGCTGCGTGCGCGGCTCAGGAATCGAAAGCGCCTGAAGCGATCGCTTGTGTTCCAGGACGGTGGTGGGATCGATGGGACAGCCTTCCCAGAGAAAGGACATATCGAGGTCCACAACCCGCTTCCCGTGCCAGATGGCCTGGAGCCTCTCTGTCCCGGTGAATCGCCCGAATTCGACGTGGGCCACATCATACCGGTCGAGGATTTCGCGCGCCTCGTCCAGTTTTTCCAGTGGAACCACCACCAGCATCCGCTCCTGCGATTCTGAAAGGAGAATTTCCCACGCCGTCAGGCCGGCATCCTTCAGCCGCACCCGGTCAAGATCAAGCTCGACTCCAGTCTCCGCGGCAATTTCCCCCGCGGCCGAAGAGATTCCCCCGGCGCCGAGGTCGGTGAGGGCGCGAATGCATCCCGCATCGCGCAAAACCGGAATCGCGGAGGTAAAGCGCCGCTCGGTGATCGGATGGCCAATCTGGACGGCTGCAAATTCCTTCTCCAGGGTCGCGCCGGTCATCCCGGTTGAGCTGGCGGTCGCGCCGTGAATGCCATCGCGCCCTGTCTCGCCGCCAATCAGCAGAGCGATATCGCCGGGCATGGGCGAATCCTTCAGCGCGTCCCTGGCCGGGATCAGGCCGACGGAGTGCCCCAGCGCAAAGCACTTGGCGTAGCCCGGATGAATACGATAGACGGGATGCATCATGGGAATGCCCATGGGATTCACATAATAGGCCGTGGCGCGGATGGATTCGGTCACGATCAACTGGGGATGCAAAGCGCCCGCAGGAACAGCGTCGTCTGCCATGCGCGGGTCCATCGTTCCCATCACGGTGGTGCCGCCAATCGGATAAGCGCCTTTGCCAAAGCCCAGCGTGTCACGAATCACGCCGCCGTGTTTGGTGGCGATGCCGCCGAAGGGCGCGATGGAGCTTGGGAAATTGTGCGTCTCGCCCTTGATCGTAATCACCCAACCGTCGTAAAACTCCATCCCGCCGGCGTTGTCTTTGAACGACGAAACGACCAGAGGATGATGGATGCGGGCGGTCGCCTGGCTCAGGTGCTTCAGCAAACCCAGGCTTTTCCACGTCGTGTGATAGCAGTGGTCGCTCCAGCTTTGCACCAGGATCTCGATTTCGGCGTCGGCGTGCGGGCGTCCCCGCTGGAGTTCGTGCTGCTGGATCGCTTTCATCTGCGAGAGCGGAGCGTACCAGGAACGCTCGACTGCGAGCGCTTCAAGCTCGTGGTCGCTGAGGCCGCGCAAGGAGATTTCCGTAACCGGATCGGGCTCGCCCGACGGGTGCAGGGTGTGGACGACCTCGTTCGGCTCCCGAACGCGTTCCACAATCTTGTTATAAAGAAAACGGGAGGCAATCTTTCTGGCTTCGGATTCCTCAAGCCCCGTAAACTGGTACCGCCGGCTGAGGCGTGCGAACTGCAAGCCGGTTTCTCCCAGCGCGTGCGCGCCCTCCAGGATGGAAGGCGTTTCCGGATCCGTTACGGCAGGCCGGTAGGCGATTTCCACCACCGGACCCTGCTCGGGATCAAGCTGTGAGCGATCCGCACCCACCTGGTAAAGAGGGTTAATCAGCAGCGGGTAGAGCTTGCTGACATCGACGTCCCCTTCCAGCCAGAAAACCCGCTCAATCGTAAGCCTGCTGAGCTGCGTGTAGCCGTGCCGGTGGAAGAAAGCAACCCAGTTGCGTGCTTCCGGATCATCCCTGGAAAGTGTATAAACCGTGTGAATCGCCATGTGGAGTTTTGTCGAAACGATGAACTATCATTATATGCGAGTTGGTGGAAAACGACGATCCCTGATGCGGAGCAAGGAATCCTGGTTCGCCGGCTTCAAGCGGTAGCAGGGGCCGCCCGGCCCCGCTGGCTAGGCCAGAAATTTCAGACTTTCCTGCAGCAACTTGCGAGTGCCTTCGTAGGCTCCGCCGCGCCCTTCCCATTCAAGCGAGTAGTAGCCCCGATAGCCCGCAGCCTCGGCAATTCTGAAGATCCGAGCCACATCCACGGTATAAAGCTTGCCGCCTCTGCCCACTTCGGAGTCCTTCATGTGCGAGATATTGTAAGCGTGCCGGAACATCAAGGCCAGGGCGTCATCGTTGAACGCCGCATTTCCGCTAAGCATGGAATTCGCGAAGTCCGGGAGAGCGTGGAGATAAGGGTTTTCAACTTTCTCGATGACCCGGACAATAAAGAAAGCGTCTTCGGTGACCAAATTGTCATTCTCAAGATTTACGAGGATGTTGTGCTGCGCCCCATACGCCGCCACCTGCTTCAGGCTTTCGGCAGCGCGATCGGCGTCAGGAACCGCGCCTTTCGCTCCGGCAATGTGCAAGCGGACGCTCGGCGAGCCGACCGCAACGGCAACGTCGATCCATTTCTCTCCATTATCAATCGCTTCCTGGCGCTTCATCGCCAAGGGATCGTAAAAGCTTGCATTCCCACCGACGGGAATATCAACGATGTGCGAACCGGCCTTTTCCACGGCATCACGCAGTTCCCGCAGGTATCCGCTGCCCGTGGAGGGGAAATGGTCCGCCAAAAGCTCAACGTTGTGAAGACCAAATTTCGCCGCTACCATCGCCGGGAAATCTTTCAAGGCCATTCCGGGAACCTTGGGATCGCGCCACCGGTTCGCAGGACTCAGCATGTACATACGAAACGGCCATGTGCTTGCGGCAAGGCGTTCGCGAGGAGCCGTGGGAAACTTCATGTGCGGCTCTTGCGGCAACGCAAAACAATTCGGAGCAGAAAGCAGGCTCGCCACTCCTGCTGCCGAAGCTACGGAGTTCCTTAAAAAATCACGCCGAGAAACTCTTGTCATGTCGGTTCGTTCCCCCTTGATGCCACCCGGCCGGGAAACAATCGATAATGCCGGTTGGGCGGTCGCGGATAATCCTCAGAAGGGTTACACCAGCAAAAAGCTTCTGCCCATCACCGCAGGGCCATATCGGCTTCTAACATCCGGATTAACAATCGCCTATGCCTGCTCGCGCGGAGCCATCGGCCATATGCCTTTTTTGTGGGCGAGGATAAAGTAACCCCCGATGCCGACGGAGATCGTCGTAAACGCATAGACCATATATTTCCATCCACCCGGCTGGAAAGCAGCACTTCCGAAAATACACAGCCAGCCCACCAGAGCCAGAATGGCCGGCAACGGGTAGAGCCACATCTTGAAGGGCAGCTTGACCTCCGGCTGCGTCTTTCTCAGGACGAACAAGCCGATGGTATGCCCGACGAACTGGATCAGAATGCGCGCGACCATCAACCCCGTGATGATGTCGCCCAGGCTGAACATGCTGGCGCCCGCCGCCAGCACTCCCACCAGCAGCAGCGATCGGTTGGGGAATTCGCCCGTCGGATGAAGTTTTCCAAACCAGCCGAAAAACAGGCCGTCGCGGGCCGCCGCATACGGAATCCTCGAGTAGCCCAGCATCAGAGCGAAGACCGAGGCGAAGGCCGTGAACAGGATCATGGCCGTCAGCAGGACCGCCGCCCAGTGGCCGTAGATTTTCTGCATAAAGACGGAAGCCACGGCAAGATTTGCGGGGGTGCCCGGCGTGATCATGTCCCGCCAGGGAACAACGGAAACAAAGCAGTAGGAGAGAAGGAAATCGATAACGGTTACCGCCAGGATTGAAATGATGACGGCGTAAGGGATTGTGCGCTCCGGACGCTTGACCTCGTCGCCCAGGTAGCAGACCTGGTAGTAACCGAGGTAGTTGTAGATCACCACGATCGTTCCGTTGCCCAGGCCGATCAGGAACGCCCAGTTCAGATGGAAGGCTCCCGGCGGGAAATCGAAGACCATGTGGTAATTCATGTGGATGAGGCCGGTGACAATCACCCACCCCGTGGTGATCAGCGTGGTGATCCAGAGGATCAGCATCAGCCGCGCGACGTCGTGAATCTTGCGGTAGAGCGAGACCATCACAATGACGGCGATGCTGGCCGCGACCAGCTTCATTTCCCACGGATGACGAGCCAGCCCCGTCCAGAGGTAGCTCATGTACTGGGTCATGCCGATGGTTCCGGAGGCAATTTCGAGCGGCCCAAAAAAGAGGAATTCCCAGGCAAACAGCCACGCCATCAGCTTGCCCCAGCTTTGGCGATTGTAGCTGTCGCGCAGGAAGACGTAGGTGCCGCCCGACCCTGGCAGCGCCGCTCCCAGCTCTGAAATCACCAGGCCGTCTGCGATGGCCAGCACCGCGCCGGCAAACCAGGCGAGCAGCGCCTGTGGACCTCCCATGGTGGTCATGATGATCGGCACGGTAATAAAAGGACCAATGCCGATCATGTTCGACATGTTGATGGAGGTGGCGTTCAGGATTCCGAGCCTGCGCCGAAGGTGCGGCCCCTGGGCCTGGGCTGTCTCGGTCGGGCCCGTGTTGTTGTTGTGTGTGCTCATCAACTTCACCACCTGTGCGTGCAGTTGGAGACGCTCGATTGATCGGGCCACATCGCTGTTTGAAACCTAAGGCGCGACCTGCCTTGCTCTGCGAGCACGTAAGCCTTCGTCTGACTGAATGGAATGCCTTAGGGCGAAGGCCGAGAACAGCTTTAACATCCAAAGGGCAACCACCGTCCAGCTTGCTTTGAAATTACTTACTCCCGGGCTCCACATAACGCCGGTTCTCAAGAAGGTGGAATGCTGTTTTCAATGCGCCTTGAACAGCAACCGTAAAGCCCTTTTCAGCAGGAATCCCGTCCATGCCATCAACCGTCAATTTGACGTTGTAGTCGGCAGCCCGCGTATAGGCATGGCTGACCTTCGGCCCCGTTCCGCTTGTCCCGTCACCGAAATCCCAGTGGTATGAAAGAGCCGGCACGCCCTGCGCCGAAGCCGCCGCCCGCAGGGTGGCAGCCTCGCCCGTCTGCACAGTCTTGGGGAAATCCACCGAGACCGACGGCGGCGCAGCCGGCACCGAAGTATCGACAATCTTAATCACCCGGACGGAGTGCGAAGGCTGGTCGGCCAGAACGAGCCGTCCGCCATCGATCGACACGGGCTGGTCTCCGTGAAGCGCGTCATAGGCTTCATAGGGATGGCCCGTTGGAAGGCCCAGACTGCTCAGCTCCAGCGTGTGGGAGCGCACGACTTTCGTCCAGTTGAAAACCGCCAGCATGGACTGCCGCGCGTCCTCCTTCAGAAAGTACTCGCTGGGCATTTTGTCCTGCGCGGGAAAGGTCATCAGGTCCAAAGGAACGGCTGCCCGTCGCAACTCCACCATCCGCAGCAGGTTCCGATTTTCAACCAGCGCCAGCCGGTCGGGTGTCGAAGCGAGAGTCGGCAGGTCATCGCCGATGTCATACATTCCGCCGGCAACCGCCGCGATCACGATCTGCACCTCAGCTTCATCGAGCGTCAGCGGCTTTTTACGATTGTGCCAGGACTGCTCAGGCTCCACTTCCGTTGAAACGCTGAAGGCGTCGGGGTCGCTGATGAAAAAATTGCGGTTCATGTAGTAGCGCGCGGCGATGTTCGGATCGGCATCCCGGCTGGCCTCAAACGAATGGCCCGTATCCGGAGCAATGCGCCCTTCGTCCACCAGGCCCACGGGACCGAGCATGGCGCTGCCGTCTTTATCAAGCAGCACGCCATTGCCTACGGACTCGCGGATAATCTTGAGCCCGATCCGCTCGGCCTCAAGGCCGGTGGTATTGGGACGATAGAAATGGCCTTCAATCGCGGAGGAATCCATGAAGTCAAGCTTGATGTAACGAACACCCCACTCGCGGGTCAGCACCCGATAGGTCTTGCGAAGATACTGCTGGGCTCCGGGATTTGTGGTGTCCAGCGCGTAGAGCGGATCAACGTGCTGATGCACATAAGCGATCCGGATAGGCCGCCCCTGCGCATCGTGCACGAGCCAGTCCTTATGATGTTCGTAAACCCAGGCGCGCTGTGAAACCTCAAACGGCGCGGTCCACACGGCCAGCTTCAGACCCAGGTTCGTGATCTTGTAACCCACCTTGCGCATCCCGTCCGGGAATTGCGTGGCGTTGGTGGTAAGGTATTCCCCGCGGGCGTAGTCATACCCTTCGTCGAGGTGGCAGAAGTTGAAACCGAGCGATTTGAGATGCGTTGCCAGCCACTTGGCGTTGGTCAGCACCTCGCCTTCATTCATCCCGCCGTAAAACGCCGTCCAACTCCACCATCCCATGGGCGGCATGCTGGAAACGCGGGCGTGGTGCAAACGCCGCACCGCCGCTCCATACGCTTCCAGCTGCGCGTGGTAATACGGACCCGCGGCAAACATCAATCGCTCCGAACCCAGGGTTTGGCCGGGCGCGATCGAAAGGCTCAGTTCCACCTGCTGGTCGGGTGCGATGTCGTCGCGTTGAAGAACGCCCTCGGTTGTTCCGGTGGAATCAACGGTGAAGGAGTCGATGGCGGAGGTACCTATGGGAGCTTTCTGTACCTTCAGGTGTAACACCGTCATAAAGCGGTCTGCGGTGAGCGCGGCAAGGAACAGACTCTGCCTGCTCCTGCTGTTGTAGATCAGCCCGTCGCGTACTCCGAAATAAATCCCTTTCGGCGCCTGGTCGAGACCCCCGATTTTGATGGTAGGATCCTCGCTGTAACTTTCAAACATGACTCGATCCGCGCCTTCCGGCCCTCCCAGGTTGACCTGCGGGCTGCCGGTTGCGTCAACGTCGCGGATGGCTTCAACGGACACGGATTTCGAGGTGTGGTTCACGACCTCGACTTCCACCGTTCCGTAAGGAAGTTCGTCGTATAAACGCAGGATACAGACAAGGTCGGGTTCGGAGCTGAGCCCGGTGAACGTAATGGCAACCTGCCGGCCGGGTCCCAAATCGTCCTTGAAACTGTTCTCGGCCGCTGTGTGGTGCGGATAATCGCTTGACCGCAGCCAGCGATGATCGACCTCCGCGCCAACGCGCGCCGCAAGGACCGGCGCCTGCAAGGCATGGGCGCGAATTTCGTAAGATCCGTCCTGAGGGTTGACGCTGACCGCCAACAGCGAATTATGAAGCGTAACGGCCGCATGAACCGGCGCCGCAAACGCACAACCGATGATCAAACATAAGAACAAACCCAGCGCGTTATGACGAAACAATCTCCACACTGCTTTTTTCATTGCGATTCCCTTAGCTTTGATTTGAATGATGACGCACACAATTTCCACCGGCCGCCTTCGATCAAACGGATAGGTATATCTATCCCGCATTCCGGCAGCTTGCCTCAGGCCGTTAATGCCCGCTGGATCACGACTGATGTTCAGGATGGGTGCAGGCTCCGGGAAATGACGTGTTGTAAGTGTCTCCCTGGTATTGCAGTTCCTCGTCCAAGCCTATCTTCGACGTGTAGTAACCGAAAATGGTGAGTTCCTTGATGAAGGCAAAGAATTTGACCCCCGGCTGGTCCTCCGGATTGGAGTTGTTCGGACCCGCAAGAGGTTCCAGCATGGCCGTCTGTTCTTCCTTCGTGAGGGCAATAAACGCTTTGCCGTGCACCCAAAGGCTGCGGCCATCGAACCAGGCCAGCGCCTGGATGATCTCCGCCTGACGTTCGGCGCTCTCTTCGTTGTATTTCAAGTCGATGTAACGATTGACGAACGCGGCTTTGGCTCCGGGCGTGTCAGTCGCCGGAATAATCAGATCGCTCAGGGCGATGAGCGTTTCATTCTGGTGCTCATCAAAGAACAGCGGCTTCCAGTTGGCTTCGGACTGGCCTGCGGGCGCGCCCGTTGCGGCGGAGGCTGTCCGCAGCGTTTCCGCCTGTCCCAGAATCGGCAGCGTGGTAAGACCCCCGGCGCCTATCATGATGGCCTTCAGAGCGTCGCGCCGTCCCCGAATGGTTTCATTTGCTTCATCATTTTTCATGGCAAAGTATCTCCGTTTCCATGGGTTAGGGCGGCGCGCCTAAGCAAGCGCCCCGGTTCGCATCTGTTCCGCAATGTAGTCGGCCGTGCGCATCGAAAGCGCCAGAATCGTCAGAGTCGGGTTCTTCTCCGACGAATTGACAAAACAGGATGCGTCCGCCACAAAGAGATTCTTGATGTCATGGGATTGACTGAATTTGTTCAGGAACGACGCCTTCGGATCGTTCCCCATACGAGCCGTTCCCGCCGAATGGATGCTGTGGCCAGGCTGACGCGGTGTCGTTCTCTCGCCGATGACCTCAATCCCGGCCTTCTTGAACATCTCCCGCTGCGTATCGATGGCATCACGGGCCATGGCAAGTTCGTTCGGCCCCCATTCGACTTCGAACTTGAGGACGGGAATTCCCCAGGCGTCGCAAACCACCGGATCAATCTCCACGTGATTTTCAGCCCGTGGTACGACCTCCCCGAAGGAACCAATACTAACCACCGTGGCATAGTATTTTTTGACTTCCTCTTTAAAGTGGGCGCCAAAGCCGGGAATCTTGTTGGCGAAGCCGGGAAATTCGCTGCTGCCGCCGCCGCCCTCGAATCCGTAGCCCCGCACAAAATCTTTCCGCTTTTCTTTCAGGTTGCGGAACTTTGGAATGTAGATCCCGCCGCCTTCAGGGTGCGCGTCGCCGCCCCGGTTCGTATTTCCTTTAAGCCTGGGAATGAAGCCCGAGATATCGCCTGCCATAATCTGTTCGCAGAAATATTTTCCCAGCACTCCGCTGGAATTGCCCAGCCCGTTCGGGAAATCCTCGCTCTTCGAGTTCAGCAGGATGCGGGTGCTATCCAGCGTCCCGGCGCCCATCACAATTACCTTGCCGTAAACTTCTTCGACCTGCCGGGTGATGCGATCGATAAACACAACGCTCTTGGCGCGGTTCTCCTTATCAGCCAGGACCTTCCAGACCACCGCATTGGTGCGCAGCGTCAAATTGCCTGTCTTCTGAGCAATGGGCAGCAAAACGCCCGCCGAGCTGAACGATGCGGAAACATTGCAGACACGTCCGCAGTGCCCGCAATAATGGCACGGCGCACGCCCATGGAAACCCGGCTTGGTCACCGTCGCCGAGCGGCCCTGGATCACATGACGGTCCGGAATATTCCTCTCAACGGCCCCTTTGAAAATAGCTTCCGCGCAAGTCAGCGGGACAGGGGGAAGAAAGTGGCTGTCTGGATTGTTCTCCAGGCGATCCGTATGTCCGCAAACCCCGATCAGGTCCTCAACGCGGCTGTAGTACGGTTCGACATCTTCGTAGGAAATGGGCCAATCCGTTCCAGCGCCATCGTAGCTGGCAGCCTTGAAGTCCTGCGGGCTGAAGCGCAGCGAAACAAGTCCCCAGTGAAGCGTTTTGCCGCCCACCGCCTGGGCGCGAACCCACACAAACTTCTTGCCTGTGTACGGATTCTCAAGTTCATTAACGAAATGCTTCTTATTCCATTCGCTGGCGCTGTAGTTATAGATCGCCTGCTCAGAAGGACGGATCTGGCCGCGAAACGGAAAGCTATAAGGTTTCCGGTGATGCTCGAAATCCGTTGCGATATTAAACTGCGGTCCCCTTTCCAGCATGAGGACCTTCAGACCTTTCAGGCATAATTGCGTCGCCGCCATGCCTCCGGCAGCTCCCGACCCCACAACCACTACATCGTATACTTTGGCCACTCCGGCCTCCCCTTAAGTATCAGTCTGTAGCTTGCTACTCAAAACCGCCCATCAGCAGTCATCGCGATAACGGTTCCGGCAGGAAACGCCCGTCACCAAGGCGATAGCCGGCCCTGAACCTCAACTGAAGTTAAAGCTCGCGGGCCTGAGTCGCGCCAAGCTCAGGCAAAATGGTACCACACCCCGAGCGCAATGCATCCCGTCAGGAAGAGCGGAATGCCAATAACCATCTGCTCGCTTCTCTGTCACCTGCCAGGAGATGAGGTCCCAGCGGCGAACCGAGAAAGACCAGCGTTCCCTTCCCGATACGGCGTTTGACGGCCACCGGCATCTTCTGGAACCAGGCGATGGTCCCGCCTCGCTCGCATTCGACCGGAATCACCCGGCTGAAGTCGCGGACTTTCGTCACCACGGGCCAGCTGTAATCAACATACGGTGACTGCTTGAAAGAGTCTGCCGAATCCCATAACCGGACGGGATCATGAAGGTTTAATCCGAATACTGACCTCATGAGGCGCCGATGAAAGTTGAATTCCTGGGGATTCAGGAATGCTGCCCCGGATTCCAAAAGGACCACCGACCCGTTTTCCAGGTGCGCTCGGACTCGCGCCAGTTTTGATTCATCCATGAAGGCCGTGGCCGGAAGGATCATCGTGCGAGCCGGAGGGAGTGATCGAAAAGAGGTCCGCTCATAGGAAGCCTGGGCGGAGAGTAAAGCCGATTCATATCCCGCGGCTGACTCCTTCAACGGACAGGACGGCCCCGGATCAACCAGCGCGCATCCGGAGAGAGCGCTCAGGTTCATTGGGAAAGCACGAGTCCATCGTGATGCGCCGGCAAG
>Ga0307372_10013685_pt1 | contig 10464 bp, 11 predicted proteins | sample OX1MG_FD_202533 | JGI IMG/M metagenome (GOLD analysis project Ga0307372, IMG submission 202533) | Soil microbial communities from Risofladan, Vaasa, Finland - OX-1 | ecosystem: Environmental > Terrestrial > Soil > Coastal area > Acid sulfate soil | place: Finland: Risofladan, Vaasa | collected... | reverse complement strand
AATGAACGCGGTGACGTGAAGCGCAAGGTCGTCACCGCCGCCCACCCCTTTCACGACGCCGCCAACCCCAGACCTCGCCTCGTCAGCCTCTGCCTGGAATGTCACCGCAGGTACGATGACCGGACCGGGCCCAATCGGCGACAGAAAAAACAACGGTGAAGGTTTTGTTGCGAACGGTCGATAAAGAAGAAGGATCTGTCCATAACCGTTCCGCACCCTCAATTTGAAAACAGAGAAAAAGTCATGATGACACCACCATCCGAAGACGAACAGGTGCGCCAGAAGATCTACACCCTGGCGCTCCAGGTGGCCGAGAAGCTGGGCATTTACACCTCGGCCATTGGGGAGCAGGACGTGCTGTTCCGCCGATCACCCACCCAGGACGATCCGCTCATCGATGCCTACGACGTGACCGTCCAGGCAAAGATGGACGAGGGGACGCTCTTTCTGCGCGCCAGGTACCACCTGACCGAGCGACAATGGAAAGTGAAGCTCCTGCGTTGGACCACACCCTCCGCGGGTATCTACTATATCAAAGATTTCGCCCCAAACGATGCCGCGTCCGCCTGGCCCCGCCTCACGCTCTACAGCACCTCTGGGAGCTACAGGGGCGTGAGCGTCGGCCACGGCGCTCTCGTCGGCAGGACCGTCGAGGCCTTTCCTCGCCCGGTCTACCATCTCTACGACCGCGCTCCAAGAGAGGGTGACGACGGGCGCAGACGCATCGAGGGCAATTTCGTCCTGGAGAAACGCCGCCTCAATCTCCTTCCCGCCGACATTCAGATCCACTGGGCGGCAGATGAGCGAGAGAAAGGGCACCGAGCGGGATCGAGAGACACCCGAATTGATTTCCCACTCCAAACGCCGTCACTCTTTTCGTGAGGGCGCTGTCCGTCGACATGAAAGGGCCTGCCATGGGAGACGATATCGACGATGCCCGCATGCGGGCAAACATCACGAGCCTTTCGTGCCGGGGACGAACATCTGGCACGGGCCACGCGTGTCAGGGCGACCGACATCTTTCAACCACTGCCAGAGGGCCTGCGCGGTGCCTGGTATGCCCTGGCTGAGGACGCGCAAGTGCCACAAACCGTCGCCCTGCTCGTCAGTTGCTACGACGACGGACACCGGGAGGTCAACGCGGACCTCACCACAGCTCTGTTGCCCCACACGTCAGAGACCCGGCACACCTGCCTCACCGCGCTCCAAGAGCAGCTGGCCGGAAAGCCGGAGGAAAGGGTCCTCTGGCATAGCGTTCGCGACCGGGATCTCCCCCAGTTTCGCGGAGGCGGCCCTCCCCAGAACGTTTTCGAGTAGTTGCCCGCGCTGGGAGAGGAGAACAATCGGTCCCGGCACCTCCACGTCTCCTCGACTCCCGGCTGTTACCTATCCTCTGTCCGACCTCTACGTGTCAACGCGATGCCTGACAGGTATCAATTTTTACTACATATGTGTGGATTGTCAATCAAGTCTAGTATAAGTACACTTACCGGTAGGGGCGGGAGCCGTCGCGCCATGCGCGCAAGCGGTGTTTTCTCATACCCGTGTTGCCGGAACGCGCGTAAGCAGAACTGTAAAGCGATGAGAGCTACTACCAAGGAAAGGCGCGGCATCGATGAGCAGCGGACTCATTTCTGAAGCAACAGGCACGCTCCAGGGCGACCCTCAGATCCCGGGCGCCTGGTATGATCAGATCGTGAACTATCTCGAAACGCTGATATCCAGTTACCAGGTATCCGTCACGCTGGCGCGCCTGGCGTTTCTGAAGGTCAGGCGCCCTACTTCGGAGCGTCACCCCGATCGGTACACCGTCAAACGACGGCTGTATCGCCTCGCGACCCAGCTCCTGGTCGTCGAACTGCACGAGCGCGTGCGCGTTCACGACGCCGGCATCAGGCTTTCGCCCCAGGCTGTCGAGCATATGCCCCCGCGGCTCCGCAACGCGCTCCTACTCTACGTCGAGAAGGGCTACACCTTCCGGCAGATCGCAAGGGAGCTGCACATCCGCCCCTCTACGGCTCAAGTACGAATCTCACTTGCCCGGGGCTGGTTACAGGAGCATTACTTCATTCCCGATCCCGAATTTTTGATTTGAAAGTGAACAGGGTTCTTCCCTGTTCATGAGCAACCTCCCCCTCCATCACAGCCTGCCAGAACCTGGCGAAACGGCCAGAGGACGCGCTGATCTTCCCACGACGCCCAATGCTCTTTCCTGGTGTGCAGCGGACAATCGCGTCCGCGCCGCCAGAAGAGCGTTGCCATGGAGGAATGCTTCCTGTTCACCACCACGTGCGATATCTAAAAGAAAGGAGTGGCACATGTCGGCTTCAAAGCACAGGGCGCGCCGCCGCCCACTGCACGAAGGGATACGCTGCGCCACGTGTCAGCAACAAGCCTCAGACTGCCGGTGTGGGGCTTTTTTCCTCGATCCTACGACGATTCACTACAGCTCCAGCACTTCACGTCCCTTTGAACTGGAAGACCTGGGTCTCACTGCGCGTCCTTTCGTTGAAGGAAGCGTCTCTCCTATCGGTGGCTCCCGGGATACGACCACCATCCCGAACGATGTGCAAAATCCACCAGCAGCACATCCTGCTGCGCCAGCCACTTTCACGTTGCCCAGACGCCGTGCCAGGCGATCCGCGCGCGCACGGATCCGTGCGGCGACCCTACTTGGGATTCTCCCGCTTTCGATTCTGGTCGGAGTGGTGTTGTTCTTCACGTTGCCAGCCCCGGCCACCATCGCCCTTCGCCCCTCCTCGGGCGTGCGAGACGAGCTGGTTTCCGTCACAGCGGTGACAACAACGCCCGCACCACTGGAGAGCCGGGCGCGCCTGCTGATCGATGCAAGGGTATCGCCGGCGCTGGTCATTCGGGCGAACGGCTTCGTTCACCAGCCGGCCGTCCAGGCAACGGGGAAGCTGACCTTTTATAACATCGCGCCCTCCGTCCAGCAGATCCCCGCAGGCGTCGTCTTCAACATCGCGGGGGGCATGCAGGTGATCAGCGACAGGGCGGTGACGCTGCCGGCGGGAAACCCACCGGATTCTCTGGGGAGCGCCACTGTTCCCGCGCACGTCCAGCAAGCGGGCGCGCAAGGGGATATCCCGGCGAATACCATCAACGGCCTCTGCCCGTGCGGAAACGCGGGGGTCTCTGTCAAAAACGCCCCGTTCGACGGAGGACAGGACGCTCTTACCTACACCGTCCTCACCCAGGCCGACATCGACCATGTCGCGAATCCAGAGCGGACAGCGCTGCTGGAGCAGGCGACGGATGGCGTCAAAGCTCAGATGCGTCGCACGGAGCGTCTGGCCTCTGCCGTCCTCTGCACCTCGCACGAGGCGCTCGACCACCAGGCAGGAAGCAAAACGGCGCAAGGGCAGCTCACGGTGTCCGCAACCTGCCAGGGAGAAGTCTACGATCAGCAGGACGTGGAGGCCATCGCGACCGCGGTCTTCCGCCAGGATATGCGCCGAGTGCTACAGAAGCCCGCCGTTCTAACCGGGTCTCCCACGGCCACCATCACACACACCGCCATTTCGGATCAGCGGCGGGGAACGCTCTCGTTTCTGGTACGGGTGAAAGGGTGGTGGATGCACGCCCTGGACACGCTCCAGCTTTCTCGCCAGATTGCCGGGAAAACCTATAACGAAGCGCTGTCCGCGCTTCTGAGTACGCCTGGCATTGTCAATGCAACCGTGCAGCAGCGAGGAAGCGGCTTGCTGCGCATGCCGGACGACCCGCATCAGATCACGATACAGATCATCCCACCGCAGATGGCCGCCTGACGCCGTCGGTTTTTCCAGATGGATGGCGCAGATGGCGGTAAACCGAACGTGGTAGACCTTACATTTGCACGGGAAGTATGGTATGATTGACGAAGGGAGAGCGTTTGTGTAATAAAATAGTCATCGTCGTGAGTACGGCCCAAACTCGGCGGCAGTCCGTGCCCGGAGAAGGTGTCCTCGGCTATTCTCGTGTGAGGGCTTCTCGGTGCGGATGAGAGAGAGGAGCGAACACGTATGGCCCTTGAGCGTGAGCACGTTGAAATTGAGGAGCTCCCGCCGAGGATTCATGCGCCTCTTTCCACACCCACCACTCCTCCTCCCGACACCATTGAACCCACGACGGGGAAGATCCCCACGCTGCCTCTCCGAAAACGACGTGTCCCGCTGCGCCTCTGGTTACCCGCCGTCTTACTCCTGATCCTGGCCGTGCTCGGTGCAGTCGTCTACGCGGGCGACGCGATCTGGCTCGTCGCCCGGGCGACCATTACTGTCGTTCCCGCTACCTCGACAATGAACCAGAGTGTCCCCATTGATGCTGTGCTTGTGCCGCCCACGGCATCGCAGGCAAAAGTGACAGCGTACACAGCCAGCTCAAAGCGCGAGAGCGCGACGCACGCCGCATCGGGAGTTGGCCATCAGCCGGCGCTAGCTGGGCGCGGCGCCCTCACATTTTATAATCTGGCCACCTACCAGATTGTGATTCCGGCTGGGATGACTTTCACCGGAAGTGACGGCGTGCAGATTGCAACGGATGCAGCGATTGTCGTTCCTGCCGGCAACCCCCCGGCGCTTGGCAGCGCCTTCGGCCAGGCTCATGCCGTAACGCCGGGTGCCTCGGGTAATATCGGCGCTCTTGACGTGAATAGCGCGCTCTCGGGGAGCTACAACGGCATCGAGGTCAAAAACCCAGCGGCGTTTTCGGGAGGCCAGGATGCACGAACCTATCCTGTTGTCTCTCAGGCCGACACCAAAGCCGCTGCTGCTCCGCTAGTGACCTCGCTCACGCAGGCAGCGCAGTCAGCGCTGCAAGCAAAGCTGGGTCCGAGCGAACAATTCCTCGCCCAGGCTTCCTGCACTCCTACTGTACAGGCGAATCCGGCTGTCGGCCAGGCCGGCGAGACCGTCACCGTCGCGGTCCTGGTCACCTGCCACCGTGACGCCTACGACCAGCAGCAAGTCATCCAGCTTGCCACGACCCGCTTTACTGATCAGGCAGCGGCGCAGCTCGGCACAGCATATGCCCTCTTGGGGCACGTCACGACCGGGAGCATCCAGACCTCTGTTGTAGACGAGAGGCTGGGGCACTTCACCCTCTCCGTTCCGGTCTCCGGACGCTGGGTCTATCAAATTGATCGAACCATGCTGCAAGGCCTGCCCAAACGGCTCGCAGGCAAAGCATCGAGCGCAGCATCATCCCTGCTCCTGAGCACGCCCGGAATCGCCCAGGCTACCATCCAGCTCAGCGGGTGGAATAACGGCTTCCTTCCCGGCGACATCACCATGATTCACGTGGTCGTCGCAGAGCCGCGCTCTGCATAGCAGAGAAGCACTCTACTCGTTCCCGACGCTTCACAGGAGACCAGAAAACAAGACTTAAGTCTTGTTTTCTGCGCCCTTCCTGACCAGGATTGCAAGGGAGGTATCGGCCCACGTCGGCGACATCCTCAGAACCTTTGCCTATCACGTTCGCCCCAACCATGGACACCTGTTTTCAGTTGAGTCCATGTAATGAAAGATCGAACGTCTCCTGCACGAGGTGGGCCAGCTCACTCAAGGGTATCGCCGCATGCAGCTTGAACATCAACGCATCCCGCACTGATCCGCCAGGTTCCACTGCACTCTGCTTAGTGAAGACGAGACAACTCTATGCTTCTCCCTTTTCTCTCTGCTTTTTTCACGGCCACCTTTCTTCCACACCTGCTCTCAGCCAATCCACCTTTCGCTGACCATGCGAAACATCGGCACGACAAGGTGGTTGTCTGCGTTTCTGGTGGCAAGGACAGTGTGGTTGCGCTGCTGGCCGCTCTGGCCATCTACGGCCGAGAACGTGTGGTCGCGCACCACTGCCTTGTGGAAGAGGATTGGGAGGGGACCGTTGAATACATTCAGGGCCTGTGTGCAGCCCTCGGCGTACCCCTCTCTATCAGCCAGGCCCGCTACTACGGCTATGAATGCCTCGACTGTAGTCACCGCTACCTCCGCCAGGCCGAGATCCAGGTCTGCACCAGGTGTAAGTCGACGAACGGTCGGCTCGTCAAGATCGTGTCTAACCTGCTCGACCTGGTCGAGTGGCGGCTGTCATTTTACCCATGATTTTGCAGATGTGAGGAAGCATGGTTTTGCAGCGGATTGAGCGTGAGGGAGAAGCCGGATCAATGCGTTTTTGGATTTTTGGGTCGTGAGTAGCCTTGATGAGGAAGCATGGTTTTGCAGGGAAACTTCACTTATAGTAGAAAATGGTCGCCTGACGGGTTTGGGACTTTTTGCGCCTCGCACAACTACGCCGACCTCACCATTTTTGAGTGCCTGACCAGCTCGGAGTTTTTAAAGAGGGCAGTCGTGAGGGTTTCGTGAAAATCGGTAATGCTCCTGTGAGATTAACCTGTATCATATTTGGAAAAGAGGGCTTCCTGTAAGTAGCACTCTTATAACACAACTGTGCTCGGTCAGTAGCCTGCCACTCAACTACCGCCATGCATACTCTTCAGGGTTAGAACCTTGTAGCAACAGATAAAAAAGCCTCCGAAGAGGCTGTGTATGCATAGTAGCTGGGGAGATGGTACGTATTCCAAACTTTCCAAACCGGTAGTCTGGAGGTTGTGCATGGCCGGGATTAGCGACGAAGCCTATGAGCAGCTTCGAAGAATTTTGGAAAGGCAGAATGAAAGAACTTACTTACTTGAAGAAGTGAAAGAAGTTGGTGATGGACTTATAGATTTCTTTACGCTACTTCTTGAGTTTAGTGATGGGGAGGAAGGGCACGAAGAGGGCCAATAGAATGAAGTTGATCTATGCCATGGGTTTCTCGACGTACTTTGATCACTATCAGTGATCTATAGACGAATATCTCTAACTCGGAGTACACTTGACCTATACTATGAAATTGCTAAAAGTAATCGTCAAGATTTTTCGGGAATACAACGGAGAGCGCTGTATTTAGGAGGGGGAGTAAGTTGGACGACAAGAGCGTGTGGTCCAAAGAGCGCAATCGTGCCTCTACGGCGATTGCGGAAGATGATGACTTAAGGTCGCGCTACATGCGGCGCCTAATTTATGAGGCCGACACATACATGCATCAAAGCGCTGCCTCAGTGCTGCCGCGTGTGCTGGTTCAGTTCTGGGACGACTCTAAGGCGATCCCTGCGGACGTGCATGAGTGCATTGACAGCTGGCACCCGCTCGATGAACAGGGCTTCAAGCGCTTCCTATTTGATGATGACAGTGCTGGACGATTCATTACGGAACATTTTGGTCGCCGCCATTTAGCTGCGTTTAAGCGGTGCAAACATCCAGCCATGCGGTCCGATTACTTTCGACTCTGCTTCATCTTGAGAAAGGGTGGCTTCTACGTCGATGCCGACGACGTCTATCAGGGCGGCGACTGCGAGCCCTGGTTCCGCGATAATAGGCTGAAAATGCAACCTCTCTGCTATGACATATCGACCGATTCAATGATCAACACGGCTGACTTCGTAACGAATCCTCGCAACTCGCAGGATCTGGTATTCTACGTCAACAATAATCCTCTCATTGCGCCGTCAGGCCATCCCGTGATTCGTATGGCACTCGAACGGTCCATGCAGATTCTTATGGCTCAGACAGGTGATAGACAGGATGTTCAGTCGACAACTGGGCCGGGTAACCTGACCGCTAGTCTGGTCCGACACGCCATCGAGTCCGAACGTACGAGCGAGGTTCGAGACTTTGCGCTTCTTACCGACTGGGACATAGTGTCCGTGAGCCGGTGGCCGCTGGGGTATCGGAGCGATGAGCGAAACTGGAGACTCTGGGGTGGCCACGATGCATAGCGCTCCCACCTGTTCGCCGATTCACTTCTTGGCATGTTCGTGCCCTGGCACGCCGATCGCATGCAGAGCGTCCCAACTTGCGATTGGCGGTGTCTGTTCGTCATGAATATCATGTCATTTTCTGGCTTCTTCGAACGTCAGCGGCATAAGCTAATGCTGCACACGAGATTGCTCGACACAAAAACGAAAGCGAATTCATTCGCTACCATGGAGGCGGATAACGCTATCCAACGAATTTACGTTATTAACCTCGACCGAAAACCTGATCGATGGCATCAAGTCAGGCGGGAGCTTGAGCGCATTCGAAGCCGGTCGGGCGCACCTCTATCCTCTATCACTCGGAGATATTCGGCCATTGATGCGCGATACTTCGACGGAGATCCTGACGACAAGATTCTCCAGCCCCACTACTCACTGGCCGATCATCTGCTAGTCGAGCCCAATCCGCGGCTGCGAGTTGATGCGAAGTCCCGGGCGCGGCGCATAGTGATGACACCCCAAGAGGTAGCTGTCGCCCTATCCCACATTGAAGTGTGGAAGTTGATAGCCGCCAGCGACGTTCCATATACGCTTGTTTTAGAAGACGACGTATATTTCCGGCGCGGCTTCGCCCGACGTCTCGACGCGGCATGGCTCGACGTTATGTATCGGTCTTCAAAGGACGCCGCCTTTGATCTACTCTATTTGTCCTTTCAAGACGTAGGAATTAGCTCACAGGCCAAGAAGCAGCTGACCAGACCAGTACGCAAGCCAGACCGCGGAATATGGCAGGCATCAGGATATGTTCTCTCTCAAGCAGGAGCTCGGAGGCTCCTTGAATTGTTACCAGTGTACGGCCCCATCGATCTATGGCTGAATCTGCAGTTCTCCCAGCTTGACGTCCTCACTACTAAGCGTCCCATTATTGAGCAGCGAATCGACGTTACATCCACTAACTCCTACTCTATAATGCCGGTTTTATCTCAGGTCGGAGCATTCACGCGCGAGAAGCCGCTCGTCGCCCAGGCGCAAGAACTCCCAGGGCCCGTATTCGCATGTGGGAAATCCGAATCAGGGCTGACAGCACTCGCAACGGCGCTCTCGATGCTCGGTTACACGTGCTGCAGCGATCTCCGCGAACTGCCCGCTCAAGAATGGAGCAACCTTCTCGCGAAGAGACGCGACCGTAGCTTTAACGCGTATGTAAACATCGGCTCGCTCAGCGATCAATCACTCACTAACATCGCAAAGCTCTATCCTAATACACGGTTTATCTTTACTACACTTGATAACGCGCAGCCTCTGGCTCTTGCTCCCGGCAGAATGCTCTATCTCCCAGATGGGCATCGAGATAAGTGGGCAGCTTTAAGCGCGTTCCTCGAACGTGAGTACCCAGCGTTTCCGTACCCCGCTTGTGATGACATCGGCCAACGAGATATAGCCAAGGGTGACAACGAAGACAGAAAGCCATTGCCATTCAGGCAGCTCAAGTTCGATTCGTCTCCATGGATAGCATCTTCGAAAAAATGGCAAGGTATCGCTGTCGCTGAGGCATGCCAAGAAAACGGCTTGAAAGCTGGGGCGATTCGGGAGTGGTATGGCGGTAATGATCTTGATGACAGTCATTGGAAGCTCCGCGATGATACATTTCCGAGTAACTTAGCAATCTTTACGCCTGACAACATTGAGGTAAATTCTCCTGGAGTCACGAAGCTCATGCTCCGCGAGCAGGCCACCCTGGTCCGATCTTTCACTTCCGGCGCAATTGCCACCCAGCAGGCGCTTCTGTACGGAACGTTCGCTGCCGAACTCCGACCGTCGAATGTCTCCGGGTTAATCACGGGAATGTTCCTGCATAGAAATGGGCCCCACCAAGAAATTGACATCGAGTTCCTTGGCAAAGACACAACAAAGATGCTTGTGAATGTGTTCTATAACCCCGGAGTCGAGGGCACAAAGCTCGAGTACGGATACAGAGGAACACCAATCCTCATTGAACTTGGCTTTGATGCTGCTGAAGAGTTTCATCTCTATGAGATCGAGTGGCATGCCCACGCGATCCGTTGGTGTGTCGACGGATACGTCGTTCACGAAAGAGTGCTGTGGGACCCGACACCCATCCCAAACCTGCCCATGGAATTTAACGTGAATCTATGGCACTCAAGGTCGAAAGAACTAGTCGGCAAGTTAGATACCCTAAGGATTCCAGCTCGCGCAGAAATCAAGCACATTCGAATCACCCAAGGCTGATATATATTCTCAAAAACTCTAGGCTGAAGCGTAATGCTCGTTCAATCTCTCGGCCCTCTATTTAATTTCGTCGTAGGTCATTATAAGGAAGCATAGGTTTTGGAAATCTCTGAAACCTATGGGTTAAAAGACAGCGGCAGAAATGGCCTGACAAGCGGGTTCGTTACTGCACAGATTATCTAAAAATACAGGTTTTGAACCTGTGGGCCGACGAAAACAGGTCCTGGCTCGGGGAGCGCCCTCTCGTTGTAATCGGCGAACGCTGGTCCGAATCGACGAGCCGGGCTGGGCTCCCCGAGGTTCGCAGGCGGCCCACCCGTGCCTACCTCACCGAGTTCCGTCCCGTTCTGGCGCTCAGGCGCATCGAGGTCTTCAGGATCATCAGGGAGGCTGGTCTCAGCCTCCACTACTGCTAC
>Ga0307372_10013683_pt1 | contig 10466 bp, 13 predicted proteins | sample OX1MG_FD_202533 | JGI IMG/M metagenome (GOLD analysis project Ga0307372, IMG submission 202533) | Soil microbial communities from Risofladan, Vaasa, Finland - OX-1 | ecosystem: Environmental > Terrestrial > Soil > Coastal area > Acid sulfate soil | place: Finland: Risofladan, Vaasa | collected... | reverse complement strand
TCAACTTCGTCGACACCGCCGACGTCTACTCGAGCGGCGAGTCCGAGGAGATCGTCGGCCGGGCGCTCGCGGGTCGGCGCGACGGCGTCGTGCTCGCGTCGAAGGTCCACGGGGCGATGGGCGACGACCCGAACGAGCGGGGGAACTCCCGTCGCTGGATCGTCCGCGAGGTCGAGGCGAGCCTGCGGCGGCTCCGCACCGACCACCTCGACCTCTACCAGATCCACCGGCCCGACCCGGACACGGACGTCGAGGAGACGCTCTCGGCGCTCACGGACCTCGTCCACCAGGGCAAGGTGCGCGCGATCGGGAGCTCGACGTTCCCCGCCGAGCTCATCGTCGAGGCGCAGTGGGCGGCCGAGCGGCGCGGCCTCGAGCGGTTCCGCTGTGAGCAGCCCCCGTACTCGATGTTCGTGCGCGGAGCGGAGGCCGCGGTGCTGCCGACGTGCGCGCGCTACGGGATGGGCGTGATCGTCTGGAGCCCGCTCGCCGCGGGCTGGCTCGCGGGCAAGTACCGCACCGAGGGCGACGTCGACCTCGAGAGCGGTCGCGCGCGGCGCCTGCCGGTCCGCTTCGACCTGTCGCTCCCCGGCAACCGGCGCAAGCTCGAGCTCGTCGGCGAGCTCGAGCAGGTCGCGCGGGACGCGGGGCTCTCGCTCACCCATCTCGCCATGGCCTTCAGCGTCGCCCATCCCGCCGTGACCTCGGCGATCATCGGCCCGCGCACGATGGCGCACCTCGAGGACGTCCTCGCCGGCGCCTCGGTCGAGCTCGACGACGCGACGCTCGACCGGATCGACTCGATCGTCGCTCCGGGCACGACGTTGAACGCGACCGACGACGGGTACGTCCCGCCCGCGATCGCCGAGCCCGCGCTCCGGCGCCGGGCGGCGGGCGCGCGCTCCGCGGGCTGAGCCGCACCCCGGCGCCGGACGAGGCGCCAGCGCGAGGGGCGGCGCGACCCGGCCGCGGCCGGCGGCCCTGGCGCTCGGGCCGGGCCCGCCGCCGGGAGCGCGGCCGGGTCTGACGCTGCTCAGATGACGCCCGCGCGCAGCGCGTACGCGATCGCGTGGCAGCGGTTGCGCAGCCCGTAGCGGGCCGTGACGTCGTGGATCACGTTCTTCACCGTGCGCTCCGAGCAGGCGAGCCGGCCCGCGATCTCGGCGGTGTCGAGCCCGTCGGCGACGAGCCGGAGCACCTCGACCTCCCGCTCGCTGAAGCCCCCCGCCGGAGCGTCGCCTCTCCGGTGCGGATCCTGGCGGGGGTGCCCGACCTCCGGCGGCGCCGAGCCGAGCAGGTCCGGTTGGGGCGCACCGTGACCGTGCACCGCCGACACGACGACCGCGGCGAGCTTCTCCGGGGACGCGTCGACGCGCCTCAGGACCGCGCACGCCCCGGCCTCGGCGGCCCGCCTCACGCCCCGGTCGTCGATCGCCGTCGCGACGACGAGGACGTCGAGCAGGCCGCGCCCGAGCAGCGCCCGCACCGCCTGCGCCGCGGCCTCGTCCACCGCGTCCGCGACGAGGACCGCGACGGCGGCGCGCTCCACGTCGTCGACGACGGCGAGGTCGTGCCTGCCGCGCAGCTGCGCGGCGAGGCCCGCGCGCGAGATCGGGTCGCCCGCGACGACGTAGGTCGGGATCCGCCGCGGGCCGGCGTCCGGCCCGGCCATCGAGATCGCCGCCGGCCTCAGAACTCGGTGATCGCGAGCACCGCCGCGTTGAACTCCTCGAACTCGGGCGACGTCGTGATCGGCAGCAGGGCCATGAGCTTCGCGACGTCCCCGCCGACCTTGATCCTGCCCTGCATGAACGCGAGGTTGGCGTCGAGCTCGCCGCGCTGGATCGCCATCGCGTCGTCGTAGGTCTCGGTGAGCGTGACCTCGGCGTCGACGAGCTCGCCGAGGCGGTTCTCGACGAGGCGGCCGTCGACGACGACCCAGTAGTAGCTGACGTCGCCGTCCGGCCCGTCGGTGATCACGTACTGCAGCCGGGCGGTCGCCCCCGGGCGCTCGGGCTGTCCGGCCGCGAGCTTCGTGCTCTCGTCCAGCCACTCCTGGGTGAGCCACTTCGCCATCGGCGCCGATCCTTTGCGGTTCGCGAGCTTCGCTGCACGCTACCGTGCGCGCGAGACGCCTGCCTCGGGCGACGAGCCCGCGCGGTCGCGCACGCCGGCGAAGAGGTCCCGCTCCGGCAGCTCGGTGTCCACGAGGCTGCGCGCGAGCACGTAGTGGTCCGCGGTGTACACGGACCGCTCGACCTCGTCGGGAAGGCCGAACCAGAACGGGGAGCCGGGGTCGACCTGGGTCGCGTGCGCGAGCAGCGCCGCCTGGCGCACGTGCTCGAAGCCCGCGAGGTCGACCACGGTCGTCGTGTCCGCCGGGGGCATCCGGTCGAGCCAGCCGTCGGCGATCCGCTGCGTGTACGGCGACTCGAGGCCGAGCTCGACGAACTTCTCGTGGCGGGCGATCACGTGCTCGCGGTTGAAGCCCACGTAGTAGAGCTTGAGCGGCTGGTGGGGCGGGCCCGCGTCCGGGAACCGGTCCGGCGAGCCCGCCGCGTCGAACGCCGCGACCGCGATCTCGTGCGCCCGCAGGTGGTCCGGGTGCGGGTAGCCGCGCTGGTCGTCGCCGTACGCGACGACCACGTCGGGCCGCTCGCGGCGGACGATCGCGACGAGGCGGCCGACGGCCTCGTCGAGCGGGGCGCGAGCGAACGAGCGCGGGTCGGCGTTCGCCGGGCTGTCCGGCATGCCCGAGTCCCGGTAGCCGAGCAGCTCGACGACGTCGTAGCCGATGACCTCGGCCGCGCGCCCGAGCTCGCGGCGGCGCACGCCGGCGAGGTCCGCGCGCACCTCGGGCGTGTCCATCGAGGGGTTCAAGATGTCGCCCTCCTCGCCGCCGGTGCAGGTCACGAGCACCGTGCGCACGCCCTCGGCCCGGTAGCGCGCGACGGTGCCCGCGCCCTTCGACGCCTCGTCGTCGGGGTGCGCGTGGACGGTGAGGAGGCAGAGTGAGGTCGCCATGCCACGACGCTACCGTCGTCGCGCGACCCGAGGGCCCGGTCGCGCGAGCCGGCGCATATGCTCCTTGTGCAGGCGATGGACGCGGATCGGCCGCGAGCGGCACCGGGGCAGCCGGTCCGCGGGCCGACGGCGATCCGGGCGTCGGGAGAGGAAAGGGGCGGTCGATGAGCGTCATGAAGCGCCTGTCTGGGATCGTGCAGGCGAAGGCGAACAAGGTCCTGGACAAGGCGGAGGACCCGCGCGAGACGCTCGATCTCTCCTACGAGAAGCAGCTCGAGCAGCTCCAGCAGGTCCGCAAGGGCGTCGCGGACGTCGCGACGGCCCGCAAGCGCATCGAGCTACAGGCCCAGCAGCTCCAGTCCAGCGCCACGAAGCTCCAGGAGCAGGCGCGCCAGGCGCTCGCCCAGAACCGGGAGGACCTCGCGCGCGAGGCGCTGGGCCGCCGGGCGGGCATCGCGGGCCAGCTCGAGGGGTTGAAGACCCAGCACGAGCAGCTCGTGAGCCAGGAGGAGCGCCTCGTCGCGACGACCCAGCAGCTCCAGACGCGCGTCGAGGCCTTCCGCACGCAGAAGGAGACGCTGAAGGCCTCCTACACCGCCGCCCAGGCGCAGACGAAGATCGGCGAGGCCGTGTCGGGCATCTCCGAGTCGATGAGCGACACCGGGCTCGCGATGGAGCGCGCCCAGGAGAAGATCGCGAACATGCAGGCGCGCGCCGGGGCGGTCGACGAGCTGCTCGCGTCCGGCGCCCTGAACGACATCACGGGATCGACGGACCCGCTCCAGGCCGAGCTCGACAAGGGCAGCCGTTCCTCCCAGGTCGAGCTCGAGCTCGCCCAGCTGAAGGCGCAGAGCGCGCCGGCCGTCGGCTCCGGCGCGCCGGCGACGGGTGCGCTCGGCGCGCCTCCCGCCGCGGACGCCGCGCACGGCGCCGAGACCACGGACGCGGAGACCGTCGACGAGGAGCCCGCGAACGGCGAGCCGGTCGCCCCGGCGCCGCCGCCCGCCGACCTGTTCAGCCTCGACCCGGGGGCGGCGTCGTGATCGTCCGCGTGCTCGAGGAGGGCCAGTACGAGCTCGGCGAGGACGGGGCGGCGCGGCTCGAGAAGCTCGACGCGGTGCTCGACGAGGCGCTGAGCTCCGGCGACGAGGACACGTTCGCCGCGGCGCTCGAGGCGCTCATCGGCGAGGTGCGCTCGTCGGGGCACGCCGTGGACCCGACCGAGATCGTCCCGTCGGACCTCGTGCTCCCCGCACCCGGCGCGACGCTCGCGGAGGTGCGCACGCTGCTCGCGGACGACACCGACGCGCCGCCCGACGGATCGGGCCGGTAGCCACGGTGGCGAGCCGCTCACGCTTTCCCGTCGACCGCGGTCTGACCGCGCGCATGCTGTCGACGGTGTTCCTGCTCGGCCTGCTCTACGCGGTGTTCGTCGCGATCCTCGTCGCGGTCCACATGCAGATCGGGTTCATCCTCGTCCTCGCGTTCGGGATCCTGTTCGTCCAGTACTTCTTCTCGGACAAGATCGCGATGTACTCGATGGGCGGGCGCGTCGTGAGCCGAGAACAGCAGCCCCAGCTCTACGGCGTGGTCGACCGACTCGTCGCGCTCGCGGACATGCCCCACCCGCGGGTCGCGATCGCCGCGAGCGACATCCCGAACGCGTTCGCGACGGGCCGCGACCAGAAGCACGCGGTCGTCTGCGTGACGACCGGGCTGCTCCGGCGGCTCGACGAGCCCGAGCTCGAGGCGGTCCTCGCCCACGAGCTCTCCCACGTCGCGCACCGCGACGTGGCGGTCATGACGATCGCGAGCTTCCTCGGGATCCTCGCCGGGCTCATGACGAGGATGTTCTACTTCGCCGGGCTCTTCGGAGGCTTCGGCGGGAACAACCGGAACAACAACAACCAGGGCGGCGGCCAGCTCGCGATCATCGAGCTCGGCATGATCGTCGTCTCGGCGGTCATCTACGCGATCAGCTTCGTCCTCATCCGGACGCTCTCGCGCTATCGCGAGCTCGCCGCGGACCGGTCCGGCGCGATCCTGATCGGCCAGCCCGCGCTGCTCGCTCGCGCGCTCGTGAAGGTGAGCGGGGAGATCTCGCGGATCCCGACCCGCGACCTTCGCGCCGCCGAGCACTTCAACGCGTTCTACTTCGCCCCGGCGCTCGCGCCCGGAGCGAGCCTCTCGTCGCTGTTCGCGACCCACCCGAGCCTCGAGAAGCGGCTCGACCAGCTCGCGAAGCTCGACGCCGAGATGCGTCACGGGGCCGCGTGAGGCCCGCACGCCTACGGTCCCCGCGGCCACACGCCGCGCGCTGAACCGTGGGCTTCCTCGACGCGATCCTGGGGCGCACGAAGCCGGTCGAGGCGAATCTCGACCGGCTGTTCGGCCTGCCGGGCGCGCGCATCACGCTCGAGGCCGCGGAGGACGTCGTGCCGACCGGGCAGGCCGGCGTGTGCTTCAAGCCGTCGGCCGGCCAGGCCTTCGACGCGACCGAGCGCGAGATCACCGCGATGCTCGCCGCGGGCGACGGCGCGGGCAGCTCGGCGAAGCTCAGCGAGAAGGCCGACGAGTACGGTTACCGGTGGGTCGTCGTCGGCGCCGCCGACTTCGACACGCTCGTGACCCAGGTCCACTTCGTGAACTCGACGCTCAAGGACAACGGCTACGGGCCACAGCTGCTCTGCTCGGTGTTCGGCTTCGCGCCGGCCGCGCCCGCCGCATCGGGGCACCCGGGGTCGCGAGCGACCGAGTACCTCGTGTACCTGTTCAAGCGCGGCACGTTCTACCCCTTCGTGCCGACCGGGCACGAGCGGCGCGACAACGAGGCGGAGCTCAGGTTGAAGGCCGTCCTCGGCGAGGACCTCGCGATCGAAGGCGACCTCGACCGGTGGTTCCCGCTGTGGGAGCTGCCCGTCGAGTGACGTCCTCGCCCGCGACCCCGCCGCCGCTCGCGTAGGGGTCCCAGGCGACCGGCGCGTCGAGCAGGTACGAGCCGACCAGCTCGCGCAGGCGTGCGAGCGGGATCGAGCTCTCCCCCCCGTCGGCGACCTCGAGGCTCGGCTCGAGCGCGCCGGGATCGTCGGCCCGCCAGCGCGCGTCACCACGTTCCTCCTCGCTCAACCGCTCGGCGAGCGGGGCGAGGGCCCGTCGCAGCGGCGGGCGCCCGCTCGCGTACCGGACCCAGGTCTCGTAGCGGTCGTAGTACCGGTACCGGCGGCCCCGGGCGACGAGCACGCGGGCCGCGCCGGTCGCCTGGTGGACGACGACCGGATGGAGGGCGGCGTCGGTCCCCTCGCAGAAGCGGCTCGCTCGCACCGGCGCGAGCCGCTCGTCGACGACGACGGTCGCGACGCCCGCGGCGTCCGGCGCGTCGGCGGAGACCTCGCCCGCTTCGAGCGCGCGCCGCCCCGACTCGACGGCCGCGAGCTCCTCGGCGCACAACGCGCGCGCCCGATCCGGAGACTCGACGAGCCCCGGCAGGAGCCGGAGCAGCTCGGCGACACGCTCGCCGAGACGATCGGGCCCCGTCCCGGCGCCGCCGGACACGGCGCCCCCGCCGGGGTCGCTCCGCCCGGCTTCGGCGAGCGCCCGGATCGCGAGAGCGATCGCGAGCGCGTCGTCGTCGCGCGCGACGGCGAAGTCCCCGACGCGCGCGACCTCGACGAGCAGCCGCTCGTGGGCGAGCGCGTGCGCCGGGTCGCGCAGCGCGTGGATCGACACGAGCCCGTCCTGGTCGAGGTGGTCGTTCGTCACCGCGAGCGCGTCGGCGCGCCAGTGGGCGGGCGATCGCAGGTAGGCGAACGCGATCTCCGCGGAGAGGTCGCGGGCGAGGTCGGGCGGCGTCGAGCTCCCCGGCCAGTGCGTGAGCGCGAGCACCGTCGACGGCCGCGCACCCCCGTCGACCACGATGTGGGGCACGGAGTCGAGCGCGTGCGCGGCGACGAACGGCAGCGGGCGCGCGACGCCGGCGCTCACGTCCGGAGCCCGCTCACCCGAGCGCGTCGATCCGCGCCGCGAGCTCGACGTCCGCGTCCGTGATGCCGCCGAGCGAGTGGGTCGAGAGCCTCAAGGTGACCGTGTCCCAGCGGATGTCGACGTCGGGATGGTGGCCCGATGCCTCCGCGAGCGCGCCGACCTCGTTCACGTAGCGGAGGGCGTCGGCGAAGTCGTGGCGTCGCACGACCTTCACGAGCGTCCCCGCGTCGCTCGCCCACGCGAGGCCGGCGAGCGCGGCCGAGACCGCCGGCCCGTCGAGCAGCTCCATCGCGGTGAGGCTACCCGCCGGCTCACCGTCCGGCGGGACGCCTCCGCGGTCGCTCGAGCGCCCGGATGAGCACGTTCTCGTAGTGGACGAGCCCGACGATGCTGAGTGGCGCGCCGGCGCCCGACGCGATCGCGACGCGCTCGGGGACGACGCCCCAGATCGCCTCGCCCTCGTCCTCCCAGCTCGCGATCGTGTCCTCGAGGTCTCGGGTGCCCGTGCGCGCGGCGCAGATCACGATGCCGCGGGGCACCGCGGGAGCGACCATCTCGATCGTCGCGCGCACCCGGCTCGGCTCGGGCCCGCCGACTCGCGTCGGGATGACGACCGCATCCGCGCGCTCGAGCACGGCGCGCACGGTCTTCTCGTCTCCCGGCGGCGAGTCGACGATCGCGAGGCGCTCCGTGCCCGCCTCCATCGCCCGCGCGACGAGCCGCGCGGTCGGCGCCTCGACGAGGCGGACACCCGCGACCGGCGACTCCTCGAGCCACTCCGCGCTCGAGGCCTGCGGGTCCGCGTCGACGACCAGGGCCGGGCCCCGACCCGAACGGATCGCTGCCCCGGCGAGGTAGACCGCGGACGTCGTCTTGCCGACGCCGCCCTTCACGTTCGTCACCGCGATGACCGTGCGCATGCTCCTCCCCGTCCACTCGAGCCGAGCGAGTCCATCATCGCCCGAGACGCGGGCGCGCGACGACTCGGGCGCGACGGCTCACTCACCCGGCGGCTCGCTCGTGCGCTCGCCGGACCGGGAGTCCCCGGGGCCGCCCGGCGCCCCTCCCCCCGCACCCGTGTGCCCCATGCCCGTGTGACCCATCGCCCGCGTGCCCCGTGCCCGTGTGCCCCGGGCTCGACTGCACGTACCGCGTGGACTCCGGGTACATGGGCGGCGGCACGGGCTCGCTCTCGGCGACGATCGCGGGGACCCTCGGCACCGAGCCGCTCCGGCTCGTCGCGGCGTGGACCACGGGCTTCGCCGCGATGGCGTTCTCCGGGAACCTCGGGGCGGACGCGATCGGCGCGACCGTCTCGTTCGCCCCGGGCGGCAACGCCGACGCCTTTCGCGTCGCAGGTGCGCTCGGGCCGGACAGGGTCGCGCTCTCCTGCCCGGGCGCGCACGGCGGTCACGTGTACCGCGTGTCGGGCACGGTCGGCGGAGTGCCGCTCGACGCGGCACTCGACGCGGACGCGTCGGCCGCACCCCTCCAGCACGCGCTCGCCGCGATCGAGAAGTGGGCGAAGGACAACTACGCGAAGCTCGCGGCGCTCTCGCCGGCCAAGCGCCGCGCCGCGCTCGACGCGGAGATCGGCCGGCTCGCGACCTACGGGTCCCCGTGGTTCACGGGGACGCTCGATGGCAGGCCCGTCGCGGTCTCCTCGGCCCTGCCGGCGACCGTCATCGCGGGGCTGGTCGTCGGGAGCGCGCCCGCACAGGCGACGAACGGCCCGTTCCGCGTCGAGGTCGGACGCGGCTCGCCGGCGCGGAGCGACCTCGCGGTGTCGATGTCGCCGTCGGTGCTGCGCGGGAGGATCTCCGGAACGCTGTCCGGACCGCCGCTCGCGCTGCTCGCCGGGATCGGCTGGTACGCGGCGAGCCTCATCACCGAGACCGAGGGCATCGGGCCGTGACGGACGGCGCCACACGATCGGGGTGCGCGCGGGCGGCCGCCGTGAGCGTCGCCGGCTCGCGGGCTCACCAGTCGATGTCGACGACCACCGGGGCGTGGTCCGACGGCACCTCGCCGCTCGTGCCCTTCTTGCGCTCCTCGCGGTCCACGTAGGCGGAGGTCACGCGGCTCGCGAGCGGCGCCGAGAGCAGCGCGAGGTCGATCCGCATGCCCTCGCCCTTGTGGAAGGCGCCGCCGCGGTAGTCCCACCAGCTGAACGGGCCCGGCCCGTCGGGCGACAGCTCGCGCACGACGTCCCGCAACCCCCAGCGGAGCACCACGGCGAGCGCGTCCCGCTCGCGTCCGGTCACGTGGGTCGCGCCGGCGAACTGCGCCGGGTCGAACACGTCGAGGTCCGCGGGCGCGACGTTGAAGTCGCCGCAGACCGCGACGGCCGCGCCCGGCGCGCACGTCGCGTCGAGCTCCGCGCGGAGCCGAGCGAGCCACTCGAGCTTTGCCACGTAGAACTCCGAGTCGACGACGCGCCCATTCGGCACGTACACGCTCACGACGCGCGCTCCCGCGCACGTCGCCGCGACGATCCGGCACTCCGTCACGGCGGCCGGGTCCTCGCCGTGGAAGGCGGGGCGCGGCGACTCGAGACCGACCCGGGAGAGGATCGCGACGCCGTTCCAGCGCCCGTTGCCGTGGTGGACGCTCTCGTATCCGAGGGTGGCGAAGCGGCCCGCGGGAAAGGCCGCGTCGGTCGACTTCGTCTCCTGGAGGCACAGCACGTCCGGGGACGAGGACGCGAGCCAGGCCTCGACCCGGGACAGTCGCGCCTTCAGCGAGTTCACGTTCCAAGTCGCGAGACGCATCGCGGGCCTAGCCGGGCACGAGGACGAACAGCAGGTCGGCCTCGCACGCGCTCTCCCCGCCGACCGAGGCGCGGGCGTGCCCGCGTCCGGCCCGCACGGACACCCGGTCGAGGGTGACTTCGAGCTCGAGCGAGTCACCGGGGACGACCTGCCGGCGGAAGCGGGCGCGCTCGATCCCCCCGAAGAGCGGTAGCCGCCCCGCGAAGCGCTCGTCCGCGAGGAGCGCCGCCGCGCCGAGTTGCGCGAGCGACTCGACCATGAGCACGCCGGGAAGCGTCGGCCTCCCCGGGAAGTGGCCGGCGAAGAACCACTCGTCCCCGGTGAGCTGCCAGCGGCCGGTCGCCGAGACACCCGGGTCGAGCTCGCTGATCTCGGTGAGCAGGAGGAACGGCGGTCGGTGCGGAATGAGCTGCTCGGGTGTCTGCGGAGCCATGTCGTCCTCGTCCGTCGGTCGGGTCCACGCGCCCCGCGGCGCGCGTGGAGCTAGCGCGCGGGCCGGCGCCGGGGCTCGCCCGTCGCGGGAGGCCGGGCCGCGGCCGGCCGGTTCGCCGCGGGCTGCGCGGTGGCCTGCGCCGCGGCGGCTCGCCTCCGCGCGGGCTGCGCGGTGCCGCCTTGCTTGCTCGCGGGCTGCTTGGCCGCTGGCTGCTTGGCCGCGGGCTGCTTCTGCGTGGGCCGCTTCTGCGCGGGCCG
>Ga0307372_10013679_pt1 | contig 10467 bp, 7 predicted proteins | sample OX1MG_FD_202533 | JGI IMG/M metagenome (GOLD analysis project Ga0307372, IMG submission 202533) | Soil microbial communities from Risofladan, Vaasa, Finland - OX-1 | ecosystem: Environmental > Terrestrial > Soil > Coastal area > Acid sulfate soil | place: Finland: Risofladan, Vaasa | collected... | reverse complement strand
GTCTGCCGGACGCCGGCGCACTCGTCGCCGCTTTAGAGACATCGACGGGGCGGAGCGTCGAGCTGGTTGCCGGCAAGCCGTCGCCCCTCTTGGCGCGCCTGCTGCTGCGAGAGCTCGATGCCCCACCCGCGCGCTGCGTCATGGTAGGCGACCGCGCCGAGACCGATGTGCGGTTCGGGCGCAGGGCCGGAATGGTGACGGTGCTGGTGCGCACCGGCGCGACCGGCAACGCTCCTCTCCCGCCTGAGCTCGAACCCGACTATCGCCTCGACTCCGTCGCCGACCTCCCGCTCGCGTTGCATCCTCGGCTGGTCGAGTCCGGGTCTCCATGCAGCGGCACCAGCAAGTAGCGCGCCTGCGCACGGAACCGTTCGACCTCCTCGTGATCGGCGGCGGCTCCACCGGAACGGCGATCGCCCTGGACGCCGCTGCGCGGGGACTGCGGGCGGCGCTCGTGGAGCGCGGCGACTTTGCGTTCGGCACCTCGAGCCGATCCACCAAACTGATTCACGGGGGAGTGCGGTACCTCGAACAGGCCGTGAGAGGCCTCGACCGTTCCCAGCTGACCCTCGTGCGCCATGCGCTCGACGAACGCGCCACCCTGCTGCGCATCGCGCCGCACCTGACGCATCCGCTCCCGTTGGCCACGCCCGTCTACAGCCTGTGGGAGCGTCTCTACCTCCAGGCCGGCCTGACGCTCTACGATCGCCTTGCGGGCAGCCGCGCGATCGGGGCGACGCGCTTCATGCCCCGCGCCGAGGCGGTGAGCCGCTTCCCCGAGCTGCGCGACCGGTCGCTCCGGGGAGCCATCCTCTACTACGACGGCCAGTTCGACGACGCGCGCATGTGCGTCACCCTCGCGCTGACCGCGCACCGAGAAGGAGCGGCGCTCGCGAACTACCTCGAGGTCACGGGCCTCTCGAAGACGGCAAACCGAGTCCGGGGAGCGCAGGTGCTCGACCGTGTGAGCGGAGAGCGCTTCGCGATCCACGCGCGCGCGGTCGTCAACGCCACCGGCCCCTACGCCGATGCCATTCGCGCGTTGGATGAGCCGGGGCCGGAGCCGCTCCTGCGCGTCAGCGCCGGGGTCCACCTCGTCTTCGACGACGTCCTGGGCTCGGGAGAGACGGGCCTCTTGATCCCAAAGACGGACGACGGGAGGATCCTCTTCATCCTCCCCTGGCAGGGCAAGACGCTCGTGGGAACCACCGACGAGCCCGCCACCGTCGAAGCCGACCCGCGCCCCGCCGAGGGCCAGATCGCCTACCTGCTGCGCCACGTGAACCGCTACCTGCGCAAGCCTCTCGATCGTTCCGACGTCCGCGCCGCGTGGAGCGGGCTGCGCCCGCTGGTGGCAGCCGGCGGCTCGCGCCCGACCGCGGCGCTTGCGCGCGATCACGTCATCGTCGAGAGCTCCTCCGGTCTGGTGACCGTCACGGGCGGCAAGTGGACGACCTATCGGCTGATCGCCGCCGACGCCGTCGACCACGTCGTCGCATCGGCCGGGCTTGCGCCCACGTGCGGCTGCCGCACCGCCGAGTTGCCGCTGGTGGGCGCGAGAGAGTATCGCCCCGACGGCTGGGAAAGGCTCGCCGCCGCGTTCGGCATCGAGCGCGAGGTAGCCCAACACTTGCATCGCGCGTACGGTGATCGCGCGGCCGGTGTGGCCGAGATCGCCGCCGCGGGTTACGGGGCACCTCTCGCCCCCGGCTTCCCCTACGTCGAGGCCGAGGTCGTCTGGGCCGCGCGGGAGGAGATGGCGCTGAACGCAGGCGACGTCCTCGCGCGGCGCACACGCCTGGCCTTTCTGGATACCGCCGCTGCCGAACGAGCCAAGGCGCGCGTGGACGAACTCATGCAGCTGGCGCTGCAGGCGTGAATCTCCTCGGCGGGATCGCACTCCTCCTCTGGGGCATGCGCATGGTCCGCACCGGCATCATGCGCGCGTTCGGGGGCAACCTCCGTCGCGTCCTCGGCGCGGCCACGCAGCATCGCCTCATCGCCATGCTCATCGGAGTCGGGGTGACCGGGATCCTCCAGAGCTCCACCGCCACCGCGCTGATGATCGCCTCGTTCGCAGGCCGGGACCTGATCGCCGGCGGACAGGCACTCGCCGTCATGCTCGGCGCCAACGTCGGAACGACGCTGGTCGCTCAGCTGCTGAGTCTCAACCTGGCGTGGCTCGCGCCGTTCTTCTTGGTCGTCGGCGTCGCGGGACACCTGTCGGCCAAGGAGACGCGGCGCCAGGACCTCTCGCGCCTGGCCATCGGAATCGGGCTGATCCTCCTTGGCCTCCAGCTCATCCTCGCGGCAAGCCGCCCCGTGGAGGCCTCACCGCTGGTGCGCATGATCGTCGATGCGGTCTCCGCCAATCCGCTCCTGGGCATCGTCATCGGGGCCCTCTTCACGTGGCTCGCGCACTCGAGCCTGACGACCGTGCTCTTGGCCATGTCCTTCGCGCAGGGCTCGCTCGTCCCGATGCCCTTCGCCCTCGCGCTCGTCCTCGGCGCGAACCTCGGCGGCGCGCTTCCCGCCCTGACGCTCACGCTTGCCGAGCCTCCGCCGGCACGCCGCGTCGCTCTCGGCAACGCGGCCTATCGCGTCGTCGGCGTCGCGGCGACGCTGCCGTTCATCGTCCCGCTCGCCCATCTCTTCCGCATCGTCGACGTCTCTCCGGCGCGCCAGCTCGTCGACTTCCACACGGCCTTCAACGTCGCGCTCGCCGTCGTGGGCATCTGGTTCACCGAGCCGATCGCGCGCCTGGCGGCGCGGGTCATCGGCGATCCCCCGAAGACCGACGACCCGGCCCGCCCCCATTACCTCGAGCGCTCCATGCTCGACACCCCGAGCGTCGCGCTTGCCGCCGCCGCACGCGAGACGCTCCGCATGGCCGACATCGTCGCCGGCATGCTCGACAAAGGGTTCGCCGTCATCCGCGACGGCGATCGGAACCTCCTGCGCGAGGTCGAACGCACGGACGACATCGTTGATCGACTCCAAGAGGCGATCAAGCTCTATCTCGTCGAGGTCAGCCGCGAGGGTCTCGACGACTCGGAGAGCCGCCGCTGGCAAGAGATCGTCAGCTTCAGCATCAATCTCGAGCACATCGGTGACGTCATCGACAAGAACCTCATGGAGCTGGCAGCCAAGAAGATCAAGTACCGCCTGAGTTTCTCGCCGGAGGGATTGGCGGAGCTCTCGGAATTCTACGGATTGGTCTCCAGCGATCTCCAGCACGCCATCGGCGTCTTCATCTCCGGCGACGTGAAATCCGCGCGGCAGCTCATTCGCGACAAGGCGCGCCTGCGCCAGCTCGAGCTGCAAGCCGGCGAGAACCATCTCGCGCGCCTGCGGTCGGGCCTCGTCGAGAGCATCGAAACGAGCTCCCTCCACCTCGACATCATTCGGGACCTGAAGCGCATTCAGCATCATGCGGTCTCAGTCGCCTATCCCATCCTCGAAGCGGCGGGGGAGCTGCGAGCGACCCGCTTGCGCGAGCTGGAGAACAGCGACGTAGCCGACCCCATCAAAGACGCCGGCGCGACCAGGCTGTAGGGAAGACGCCACGCCTGACGAACGGAGCCGATGCTTGGCCTTCCAACGCTTGATCGGCGACTTCCCCATGATCCCCGCCGTGCGCTCCGTGGAGCACCTCGACGAGGCGCTCGACTCCTCCGCGCATGTCGTCTATCTCTTGTGCGGCGACGTGACCACGGTTCCGCGCTTGATCCTCAAGACCCACGCGGCGTCCAAGCTCGCCGTGGTCAACCTCGATCTGGTCAGCGGGCTCTCCGGCACGGCCCCGGCCGTCGACTACCTCGCGGATTGCGGCGCAGACGGCATCATCTCGACGCACGCGGAGACGTTGAAAGCGGCACACGCGCGCGGCCTTCTGGGCATCCAGCGCACCTTCATGCTCGACTCGTTGGCATTGCGCAACGTCCTGCGCTCGCTGACCCGCTACATGCCCGACGCCATCGAAATCCTCCCAGCCGCCGTGGCCCCGGGCGTGATGGGAGCGCTGCGCGAGCGCCATCCGGGGATCACCGTCATCGCCGGCGGCCTGGTGGCCTCGCTTCGGGAGATCGACGTCCTCGTCTCCTCCGGCGTGGCGGCCGTCTCCGTGAGCGAGCGAAGCCTCTGGCGACTCGCGCCGCACGCCTGAGGCTTCAGCGCATCTTCATCGGCGGCACAGAGCGCCCCAAGGCGCGATTGCTACACTCGGGCCATGCAGAGAGCAGCACGTCCGGTCTACCGACACTCACTCGCCGTGCGCACCTCGCACTGGCTCTTCACCGCCGCTTTCTTCGCGCTCCTGGGCACGGGGGCGCTCATGCTCCTTCACGAGGCGCACCGCTTCGGTTGGAACGCCGAGGCCGTGCACCGGATCTTCGCGTGGCCCATGCTGATCGCGGGCGCCGTCTATCTCGCGGCAGCCATCGCCCGAGGCGGCATGCGGGCCATGCTCCTGCGCCGCGCCGACGTTCCCAAGATGCTGCCGATGGCCCAGTACTACTTGGGGCAGCGCAGCCATCCGCCTCTCCACGGCAAGTACAATCCGCTGCAGAAGGCCGCATACACGGGCGTGATCTTCGTGGTGGCGCCCCTGATCGTGATCACCGGTTACGCCATGTGGTCCCATGCGCCGCTGGGCCACGCTCTAGCGGATGCGCTGGGGGGCCGCCACCTCGTCAAGCTCGGCCACATCGCCGGCATGGTGGCTCTGGTCGCCTTCTTCGTGGGCCACATGGTGATGGTGGCCGCCACGGGACTACGCGCCAACCTGCGCGCGATGGTCACCGGGTGGCACCATCCCCACGCGTCCGCGCCCGGCGCGGACCTCAGCGAGCGTTCCTATCGTCCCCGTCTGCGGGCGCCGCAAGGATGAGCGCCGCCAGCAGCGTGAAGGCGACGGCCACACCGATGCTCACCCACAGCGTCGACACAGCCGCCGCCCCCGCACTACGACTTGCGGTCCCCGGCCGATGCCGACGTCATCGCATGCACGAGCGGCGGCTGGTAGATCGGCACGGGATCCACGCCGTGAATCGCGAGATCCCCTCCCGCGATGTCGCCGTCGCTCGCGCGCAACGGAACCACCAGCGAGATCAGCTTCAGCAACACGTAGGTCAGCACGGCATTGAGCACCACGATGACCACCAGCGCCACGAATTGATTCCAGAGCTGCGGCGCGTTGCCGTAGAGGAGTCCCGTCACCGAGACGGGGGCCGTCTTGACGTTGGCCCCGTAGTACAGGATCATGCGCGGGTCGGCGAGGAGGCCCACCATGAGGCCTCCCAGCGCCCCGGCGACGCCGTGCGTGTGCAGAACGCCCAGCGTGTCGTCGACCTTCTTCAGGAAGGGTAAGCGCCCCAGCTTGTTCAGGCTCAGCCACGGGATCAGCCCGGCGGCGATCCCGATGATCAGCGCGCCGAAGCCGTTCACGAAGCCCGCGCCCGGCGTGATGGCCACCAGACCCGCGATCATGCCGTTGATCATCGAGACCGCATTGGGCTTCCCCGTCGCGAACATGTCGAGGATCAACCACACCACCAACGCGGCGGCGGTGGCGATGTTGGTGTTCAGCACGGCTGCGGCGGCGTCGGCGTTGGCGAAGTACGGGTCGCCGCCGTTGAAGCCGTTCCAGCCCAGCCACAGGATGCCGGCGCCAGCCAACGCCATGATCAGGTTGTTGGGGCTGAAGTCGCGCTGGTCCTCGATCAACCGCGGTCCCACCACGGCCGCGGCCACGAAGCCTGAGACGCCCGCGGCCAGATGGATCACATAGCCGCCGCTGTAGTCGACGGCACCCAGCTGCGCGAGCCACCCGCCGCCCCAGATCATGAAGGCGCCGACGCTGTAGACGAACGTGCTCCAGAGGGGCACGAAGATCATCCAGGCCTTGAAGTTCATGCGCCCCAGCACCGATCCGGCGATCAGCACCGGCGTGATGGCCGCGAAGACGAACTGGAAGAAGACCATCGCGGAACCGGGGAAGTGCAGCGGCGGCATGCCGCCGGCGGCCAGCGGAACCACCGCTTGACCTACCTGCGCATCCGCCCCCAGCACGGGATGCGGAATGCCGACGATCTTCGAGAGGATGCCCGGCCCCAAGGCCAGCGGGCTCCCGAATCCCATGCTGTATCCCCAGAGCACCCAAACCAGCATGACGATCGCGAACGCGTAGAAGACCATGACCGCCGAATTGAGCGCCCACTTCTTCTTCACCAGGCCGCCGTAGAGAATGGCCAGGCCCGGCACGCTTTGCAGCCCCACGAACGTGGCTGCCGTCAGTTGCCATGCCGTGTCGCCCGAGTCGAGGTAGCTGGGAGCCGGAAGATATGGTGAGACATCGGCCAATAGCATCATCGCTCAACTCCACCAAGGGCTCATGATGGCGGGAGCGTAGCAAACTCCCGCCCGGAGCGCGTTGGCCGCGAGTTCAAGCGCGCGCAGCGTTCGTGGGGCGAAATGGTCGCCTGACGATGACGCTTTGGCCACGTGTCCGAGGCGAGCGCCGGCCGGCGCCTCGCGTGGCGAAAGCAAGCGTGCCATCGTTTGCTTTTGTACCTGAAATCGGAGCGCCGCGCGGGCATGGGAACCCAGCCCTCGCTCGCCGAACGATGCAACGCTTACGCACACCTGCAGTTAGGAGGCTCGCCGTGCATATGCCGCGCTCCAAACGCTCCAGGTTCATTCGGGCATCCTGCCTCGCGCTCGCGCTCGCCCTCACCGGCGCCCCGGCGCTCCTGCGCCCGGCGCCGGCCCGCGCCGCCGATCAGCAGCCCATCAAGGTCGGTCTCATCATCCCCGTCACGGGAGCATTCGCCGCTCTTGGCCAGTACATGAAAGAGGGCTTGGACCTCTACCTCCAGGAGCACGACTACACCCTGGGCGGCCGCAAGATCGTCATCGACGAGGTCGACGACCGCAACATCCCCTCCGTCGCCCTCACGCAGGTCCGCAAGCTCGTGGAGCAGGATCACGTCGACCTCCTCTTCGGCGTGGCCTCGGCGTCGATCGGCACCGCGCTCGTGCCCTACGTCACCCAGCACAAGATCCCGACGATCTATCCCATCGTCTCGAGCGACGACCTCTCCCAACGGACGCCGGTCAAGTACATCGTGCGCACGGGCTGGACCAGCAGCCTCACCACGCACGTGCTCGGCGACTATGCCTACAAGACCCTGAAGTACCGCAAGGTCGCGACCATCGGGTACGACTTCCAGTTCGGCTGGGAGAGCATCGACGGCTTCGTCGACACTTTCCAGCGTGACGGCGGCAAGGTCGTCAAGGAGCTCTGGACGCCGCTCTCGACCACCGACTTCTCGCCCTATCTCTCGGAGATTCCGCGCGACGTGGATGCCGTGGTCTGCAGCTTCTCGGGGACCTTGGCGGTCAACTTCATCCAGCAGTACCGCTCGTTCGGACTGAAGATGCCCTTGATCTGTCAGGGCAACGCCACCGACGAGAGCACGCTGGCCAAGACCGGCCCGGCCGCCGTGGGAATCATCGGCGCGCTGCAATACAGCGCCGCACTCGACACGCCGGCGAACAAGAAGTTCGTCGCCGCCTACACCAAGGCGTTCGGCCACGGTCCCGGCTACTACGGTGAGGGCTCCTACATCGGCGCGCAGGTGCTGGGCGACGCGCTCGATGCCGTCCACGGCGACGTCTCCAACACCGATGCCTTCTTGAAGGCTCTACACGACGTCAAGATCACCGATGCCGCGCGCGGCCCGATCCACTTCGACCAATATGGCGGTCCCGTCGAGAACGTCTACATCCGCAAGATCGAGATGGTGAACGGCCAGCTCGAGAACGTGGTGATCAAGACCTATCCCAACGTCTCGCAGTTCTGGACCTACGATCCCTCCCAGTACCTCAAGCAGCCATCGTACGGCCGGGATTACCCTCCGTGCAACGCCTGCAAGTAGCCTAAGTCATCCGAGGTTCGAACGCGATGCGCATCGACTGGGACGTTCCCATCCCCATGGACGACGGCGTCGTCCTGCGCGGCGACGTCTTCCGCCCCGAGGGGGAAGGCCGCTATCCCGTCATCCTCAGCTACGGCCCGTACGGCAAGTGGCTGCGCTTCCAAGACGGCTACGTCACGGCGTGGGAACGTCTCTCGTCGTTGCATCCCGAGGTCACCGCTGAATCCAGCAACCGCTACATGAGCTGGGAGGTCGTCGATCCGGAGCGCTGGGTGCCCGACGGCTACGTCTGCCTGCGCATCGACTCGCGCGGCGCGGGGCGGTCTCCCGGCTTCATCGACCCGCGCTCGCCGCGCGAGACCAAGGATCTCTATGACTGCATCGAGTGGGCGGCGGCGCAGCCGTGGAGCACCGGCAAGGTGGGCATGTGCGGCATCTCCTACTATGCCGTCAACCAGTGGCAGGTCGCCGCGCTCCAACCGCCCCACCTGGCGGCCTGCTGCATCTGGGAGGGCTCGTTCGAGCCCTACCGCGAGCAGGCGCGGCACGGCGGCATGCTCTGCACGTTTCGCACCAACTGGTTCGACATGCAGGTCAAGTCGGTCCAGCACGGGCTGGGCACGCGCGGAGCGCGCAGCGGCATGACGGGCGAGTGGGTGGCGGGGCCTGAGACGCTGACGGCGGAAGAGCTCGGAGGGCGCCGCGTCCACCTCGGAAACACGCTGCGCGATCAAGCGCTCGACGGCGCCTATTGGCAGGAGCGCAGCCCCGATCTCTCGCGCGTCACCGTGCCTCTGCTCTCAGCGGGGAATTGGGGCGGCGCGGGCCTCCACCTGCGCGGCAACGTCGAAGGCTTCGTCCAGGCGGCCTCCTCGCAGAAGTGGCTCGAGATGCACGGCCTGGAGCATTGGACCAGCTTCTACACCGACTACGGGCTCGCGCTCCAGAAGCGCTTTCTGGGACACTTCCTCAAAGGCGAGAAGACCGGCTGGGAGCGTCAGCCGCGCGTCTTGCTCCAGGTACGTCACGTCGACCGCTTCGAGGAGCGCGGCGAGGACGAGTGGCCGCTCGCGCGCACGCGCTGGACGCGCCTCCATCTCCATCCCGCGGGAATGGCGCTCGACGAGCGCATCCCGAGCAGTTTAGGCGCGGTCTCGTTCTCGGCGCTCGGCGACGGGCTGACCTTTCTCACCCAGCCGTTCGAGCGCGAGGCGGAGATCACCGGGCCGCTGGCGGCCAAGCTCTGGGTCTCCTCGACGACGAGCGACGCCGACCTCTTCCTCGTGCTGCGCCTCTTCGCGCCGGACTTCCGCGAGGTCGTCTTCCAAGGCGCCCTCGATCCGCACACGCCGGTGGCGCAAGGCTGGCTGCGCGCCTCGCATCGCAAGCTCGATCCCGCGCGCTCGCAGCCTTGGCGCCCCTACCACACGCACGATGAGCGTCAGTCGCTGGAGCCCGGCATCCCCACCGAGCTCGACGTGGAGATCTGGCCGACGTGCATCGTCGTTCCCGCAGGCTATCGCCTCGGCCTCAGCGTCCGCGGGCGCGACTACGTCTATCCGGGCGGCAGCGGCGGCCGGATCTCGAACATGCGCAACGAATTCACGGGGTGCGGCCCGTTTCTCCACGACGATCCGCTCGATCGCCCCATCGAAACGTTCGGCGGTACCACCACCGTCCACGCCGGTCCCGGCATGGAGAGTCACCTGCTGTTGCCGATCGTTCCTTAGCCGCACGCCGCCTTCCCCGCGCCTTCACACTCCCGGGACTCGGTCTCGTCTATACTTGACCCGCCATGGACACCGCGGCCATCTCGGCGGAAAGCCTCACCCGTCGCTTCGGCTCCGCCATCGCGGTCGACGCCGTGACGTTCACGGTCGCGTCTGGCAGCGTCTTCGGCCTTCTGGGCCCGAACGGCGCCGGCAAGAGCTCCACCATCAAGATGCTCACCACGCTGCTGCCTCCGACGTCAGGGAGCGCGCGCGTGGCAGGCTTCGACGTGGTGCGCCAGCCGTATGAGGTGCGCCGCAGAATCGGCTACGTCCCCCAGCTCCCCTCGGCCGACGGCGATCTCACCGGCATGGAGAACCTCAAGATCTTCGTCGAGCTCTACGGGGTGCCGCGCGCCGAACGCAAAGACCGCATCGACGAGGCGCTCGCTCTCATGGACCTCGCCGACGCCGCCGACACGCTCGTCAGCCACTACTCCGGCGGCATGGTCCGGCGGCTGGAGATCGCGGAGTCGATGCTCCATCGGCCGGCGGTTCTCTTCCTCGACGAGCCCACCATCGGCCTGGACCCCGCCGCGCGCCGAACGGTGTGGGAGCACGTTCGCTCGCTGCGCGAGCGCTTCTCCACCACGATCTTCCTGACCACGCACTACATGGAGGAGGCGGAGGAGCTCTGCGACACCGTAGCGTTCATGCGGAGAGGGAAGATCGCTCTGCTCGGTCCTCCGGCGCAGTTGCGGTCCGCGATTGGCCCGGAGGCCACGTTGGAGGACGTCTTCATCGAGCTCGCCGAGGAGCCG
>Ga0307372_10013678_pt1 | contig 10467 bp, 5 predicted proteins | sample OX1MG_FD_202533 | JGI IMG/M metagenome (GOLD analysis project Ga0307372, IMG submission 202533) | Soil microbial communities from Risofladan, Vaasa, Finland - OX-1 | ecosystem: Environmental > Terrestrial > Soil > Coastal area > Acid sulfate soil | place: Finland: Risofladan, Vaasa | collected... | reverse complement strand
GTCACCTTCTGCGATTCTTCGACAATTGCCTCGATGCGTTTAATCGTGATGCGGCCGAAGCGGCCCACAAGAATGTCGCTCAGGCAGAGACGCTCGGCACGCATGGGCGAGCCATCGGCAAGGGTGAAGATGTGGTGCGGCGTCACGTCGAGCGATTCGGCGTTCGAGAAGTGCAGGCGGATGAAGGTGTCGGCTTCGCGCACTTCGAGGCGCAGGATGCGCGTCCATGTCTCGCCGCCCGCCGGTGATGGGCAGCCCAGATGTTCGCCCGCTTTGCAGGTTTCGATGGCCACGGTGCCACGCTCTTTCGTGAGCACCACGGTCCCGGAGCGCACGCAGCTTCCGCTGCCGCCACCAGAGCCGCCGCCGGTGCCCGAACTGGTGGTCGCCGCAACCACCGCGCCCTGCGAGAGCGGGATGCGCGCCTGGAGAGCCTGTTGCTGCGCGGCGGAGTTTGTCTTCGCCAACTGCGCGTTGGCTGGCGATCCCGTGCCCTCGGCGACCCAGCCTATGGCGGAGGCGACGTCGTCCCAGTAGGGATAGAAATAGTAGGTGGTGCCAGCGGCGAGTCCCGCGACGGCCAGCGAGCCATTCGGGACCGAGGTGGTGGTGCCGTCGGCGCGGTAGATAATAAGGCTGGACCAGGACCAGGTGATGCTCGCGGTGGTCGAGGCGTAGGTGAACGCGCCGGACCAGCTAGGCGGCACCGAACCTTTCATCAACACGCCGGGCTTGGTCGGGTCGATCTGGCCTGCTGTGAGTGCACCGGCCGCCACGCGAGCGTAGCTCGTGCCGTCGGTGATCTGGTCGTCAAGGCTCAAGCCCTGGTTGGGGCCGAGCGAGGCGCTCGACAGGCGCTTGAGCGATTCATAGAGCTGCGGGTTCGACTGGCGCAGTGCTTCGATTTGCGGAATGTTCAGCATGTTCCTCGGTTCAAACGGAGCGAATGAATAACGTGTCGTTTCAAATTAAAAGAGATCCTTTAATCGCAACGCTAGCTCGATGCTGGCCAGCAGGCTATGCCTCGTGACCGATGGTCAGGGTATTCGCTCAGAATGACGATGCTCCTTGATCGTCAATTGGTGCCGCGGACGATGGCGAACGGATCGGCCTTGGCCCAGGGAACGAGCTTCGTGAGCGAAAACCACGAACCGGTGGCGTTCGTGCCGAATTGATACGACACGCGCTCGGCCAGTACATTCGTGAACTGTTCCATGTCGCGAGAAGCGGGCGAGGCCAACGTCCAGGCGCCGAGCGAAAGCACAGTAGCGTTGCCGGGCGAAAGCGCCGAAATTGCCAACGATCCCGCGCCCTGCGCGTAGCCCGTCAGGTAGCCGAACAGATTGCGGCCACTGAGTCCGGTGGCCGCGAGGAACGCGGTGGTGTAATAGGATTGGATGGCTGCGCCATCGTCGGAATACTGGCCGGGTGTGAGCGCGTAAATCTTGCCGCTGGAATTATTCGTCCCCAGGAAAATTTGCGCGATGCCGGTGGAGCGCTCGATCCAGCCGCAGGAATTGGCTGCAATCGTCCAGGGCGCCCATTTTCGCGAGCGCTCGGGCGCCCACAGCATGGCCACGAGCGGATCGCCGAATCCCTCGGTGTAATCGAGCATCAGAACTTGGTTCGGCTGCGTTGCCATGCCCATGGGGACGCCCACGAGGATGCGCTTGTGCTGCGTATCCACCTGCACCCAGAGGTGCTGGCCGGCTTCCCAGTTAATTGCGTCCCAGGTGGGCTGAATTTCCTGCGAAAGTTTTACCGGCGCGCTACCGTCGAAAAGATACAAACCCGAGCGTCCGGCAATGACCACCCACTCCTCGCCAACGCCCACGCCGTGCGCCGACGGCGTGCCGACTTGGTTGGAAACTTCCTCGACTTGCCACAGCGCGGGTTCGTTCACGCCGTCGGTTGCGGTCACGTAGAGGCTGCGCTCTTTGACAAAATATAAATTGTTGCGCAGGACGAACGCCGCACGAATTCCCTGCCCGTTATTCTCGGCGATGCTCATGATGCCGGTGACGCCGTCGTAAGCCTCGGGATCTTCAGTGCCCGAACCGCGCACGAGCGAGGAATTGCGGGCGGCGTTGGTGAGAAACACTTCCACGTTGTCGATGAGAAACGATTCGCCGGAAGGGGCGGGCACGCCGTCTGCGTAGACGCGCAGGGTGAGGTCGGAGGGAAGCGAAGCCTGCGGCGCGAGCAGATCGGCAGTGAATTCCTGGTACGTGGTAGTTGCCTGCGCGGCGGTGACGGCCAAGCCCACGCCGATCTGTCCCAGCGTGGGGCTATAGGCGTTGATGCGCAGCGTGCCTGCGGATAAATTGGCGCTGCGCTTCACGCGCGCGCGGACGGAATAGTCGGTGTTGTTGACCAAAAGCGGATTGCCGGAGGCATCGGTGATGGCGCTTTGCGAGATCATCCCGCGACCGGCGGTTATGCCATCGGCTGTGATGCGGTAAGCGTCCCCCCACACCACGTCGGTGGGCTCTCGGCTGCCGCCCGCCCCGAAGGATGGATCGAGCTGCCAGCCCAGCGGTCGGCCGTTGCCCGACGGATCCCATCCACCATCGAAAGTCGGATTGCGCCAGTTGTCCATGTTGGCGCGCTCGCCCCACCAGAAGAGCCGCTCAGCATATGCTGCCACGCCGAGCTGCTCTGGCAACTCGATCTGGCTGAAGAGGTAATCCATGCTGGTGCCCGAAAGGAGAATCGTGTCGGTGAAATCGACGGTAAGTGAAGTGGTGGTGTTGTCGTTGATCACCATGGTAGCGGGCACGTGATAGAAGTCCGCGCCGCCCGAGGCGGTGAAGGCCAGCAGCCGCTGCACCACGTTCGATGGGCCGGTGGGAATATTGGTGACCGTGACCTGGAAATTTCCCGCCGCCGTCCAAGAAACTGGAGGCGACGGCGCCGTCCAATAGCCCTGGCGCGTGACGAACACGACCGCGCACTGGTGCACGCCGGGCGATACGCTTCCCGTTGCGGACGCATCGGCTGCCGTAGGCCCGCCGGCCGGGCCGATCTGGCTGACGCGGTCGAAATAGGTGTCGTCAAACTGACGAGGGAGATCCTGGCCGGTGGTGCCGTCGGCAAAGGCCATGTATTCGCGGCCGAAAAGCGTAGTGGAAGCGAGATACAGACTCGGCGCGACGCCGCCCGGGGTGATGAGCGAAAGAACACCCGGCGACGTTTCCTTGTAGAGATTGCCATTTGAATCGAGCGCCAGCAGCCTCTGGACAAGGTTCGTGGTGATATAGGTCTTGAGCCCGTTGATTTGCGGAGCGCCGCCCAATGGAGAGAATTGCGAGACGAGGCCTGGGCGCGTGCGCACGCCTCCTGGAAAGAAATCGACGTCGCCCAGATTGGGCGACATTCCCGGCGGCACGTCGGACGCATCGAGCAGCGTGATCCAGGTGCCGAAGACGTTGAGCGGCAATGGCGAAAAGGATTCGATGGACATGTTCTGGTGGCTCGCTGCAAAACACGGAAAGTTGGAATCGACGTCTAGCAGTTCGCTGAGAAACGGTTCCTATAGCAGCTTCTTGAAAATACCGTAGAAGGTGATGCTGTCGGACGAGATTGCGGCGGGATAAGCGCCCGCGGCCAGCTCGGGAAACGCACCCGCGCTCTGCTGAAAGATTTTCATCTTGCCGTTGTTCATGGCGGAGCCGGGATAGAAAACGTAATCATAGCCCGCGAGACCGTCCATCCAGGCCGTACCCTGCACGGGCGCCTGGGTGGCGGCAATCACGGGAGCCTGCGAGAGGTCGAGGGTGTCGCCGCCGGTAGCATAGTTCCCCGACGCGGCAACGGTACCGGCCACGTGGATGCGCTTGCCGTCATCCCACGTGTCCACAAGCGTGAATGCGAGTGCCATAATTCCTCCTTGAAAAAGGTGACGATAAGATTGGGGATTGGGAAAGCAATGCTGGCGCTGAATGAAGCGTTCCTCGAGAAACCGACGAATTGCTGGTCAGTGGTCCGCGAGCACTGTTATGATGGCCCGTCTGCAGCGCACAACCCGAACGCCACGGTGTGAATCCAACGCGTCGGTCATTCATCATTTCCGAGGGAGAGCTTGGTGCGGCGATTGCTGGTTGTCTGCGCGGTTGCGGTAATGCTTTTCGCGGTGTTCGCGGTGACGCGAAACAATCCGGATGTGGCCGCAGCAGGCGGCCCTCCGCAGTCCTCGATGCCAGCGAGCGTCCCGTCAAGCACAGCGGGCATCGTATCCGCCAGTAAAGCGAGGGTGGTGGCGAGCAACCTGACCGTGCGCGCCCTGGCGATGAATCCCATTGACTCACAAGCGCCGATTTACCTAATCAATGCCGGTGCGCCCAACCAGATTTTTTCCCTGGACCCAGATGCGGCCGCAAATACCCCGTCGCCGAGCATGAGGCTCGCGGCAGCGGCGGGCACAGGCGTGGCCGGCTCGCTGGGAGATGGCGGCGCGGCCATTGCGGCGCAGCTTGACCTGAATTCAGGTTCGCCGGTCGAGCGCAGCGGAATCGCAATCGCGCCCGATGGTACGGTCTTCATCGCCGATACGGGCAATGACACAATCCGCACAATCGCGCCGGCGGACAGCAGTGATCCTGGGGTGATCCGCAGCATCGCGGGCCACTGGGCCGGACGACAGGACGTGGCGCTCGCAGCACCTATGGGTATTGCCGTTGATCGAGCCGGGGACCTGTTTCTCGCGGACCATGCCGCGGGAGCTATCGACGTCCTGCGAGCAGGCACGGTACAACTCGAAATCCTCGCGCACGTGGCGTCGCCTGCGAATATTGCGGTGGCCCCTAACGGTCGCACGGTGTTCGCTGCGTCGCCGGATGCAGGTGCGGTGTTCGCAATCAATACAAAAACGCGCGCCATCGCTGCCGTTCCCGGTTTTTCGACGCCGCTGGCCAATACCAACAGCCCCACGTCCGGTACGAGCGCATGTGTTGCTGCAATGGGCGGCGGTTCGACAGGCGGCGATTCTCCGATTTGTCCCGCGGGCCTCGCGGCGGACGGCGCAGGCAATCTCTTTGTCGCGGACGCAAACAACGGGCGGATCTTGCGAGTGGACGCGCGAACGAACGCAAGCGCGGTTGAGGCGAGCGGGCTTCATCAGCCGGGCTCGATGGTTTTCGACGCCGCGGGAAATCTCTATGTGGCCGAGCAGGGTGCGAATCGAATCATAGCCTTCGCGCAAATGGGCTCGCCACAGAGCAACATCGCGCTTTCGCCGGCATCGGCCGTTTTTGGCGATACGCCCGTCAGCGGCGTCACCGCAACGCAGCAATTTACACTAACGAATTCCTCGTCAAACACCATCACCGGCCTCGATGTTCCGTCCGCGACCAGCCCCGCCGACTTCACTGTCAAGAGCAGCAGTTGCACCGTAGCGCTGGCTCCGAATGCGACCTGCGCCCTCAATGTCGCGTTTACGCCCGTGAGCACGGGCGCGCGCTCAGGCTCGATCACCGTCACCGACGCGAATCCGTCGGATTCGGCAACGGCGAGTTTTACCGGGACGGGCGATGATTACCAAATCCAGCTCGCGAATGGCCAGCTCTCTCAAATCAGCGTGCAGGTGGGCGCGGCGACCACGTTTAATCTCCAGGTCGTGCCCGATAGCGTTTTCAGCGGCCCGGTAAACATCATTTGTCCCACGAACCTGCCCTCGAACACCACGTGCGTGGCAAATCCCGCAACAGTGAATGTTTCAGCGGGACAAGCGGCGCCGTTTACGCTGACGTTTCAAACCACGGGAGTGCTCAACCCTCTAGCGGCAGCTCCTCCACGCGGAAGAAACGGCCCACTCGATTCACCGCTCTTCCCTGCCCTGGCGCTCGCCGCGATTTTCGCGCCGTTGGGATTAGCGTTCTTACTTATACCGGCGCCTATGTTGCGTCGGTTCGCTCCGGCTTTTGCGCTGCTGGCCATTGGTGCTGCGGCGCTCTCCGGCTGCCATGCGAAAGTTACGGCCGCCAGCCTCGGCGCCACGCCCGCGGGAACCTATATCCTGAACGTGACCGGCACCTCCCAAAATGCGCCGCGCGCGCTGGCGATCACACTGGTTGTCGTGCAGGAGTAGGCGCGGTCCGCACCTCCCGCGCTGGCGCTTACAGATAAATTACGCGGCGATGACAACTATAGGGCATGCGCCGCCTTCCCTTCACCTGCTCGGGACGCACGTACCGCTCAATTAAATTTTCGGTGGCCATTTGCGCCGCAGCGAGCAGATCCTGCGCCAGGGCACGCGCACCGCGAGACCTCGCCGCTAGGGCTGCGGTGGCGAACCCCAGCGGGTCGGTGGCCGAGCGAATCTGCACGGGATCGCTGCCCAGCGTCAGCTCCGGAAGCACTTTTTCGTAGCGGAGACGCACGGTGATCGATTGTGTGGCGCCGATCAGATTCACCTTGTCCTCGCGCCACTCCCACAGCCGCAGGTAGCTGCTGGGCTGCAGATTCAGCATGCCGCCGCCGCTCGTGAATTTTTCCATGGGCACGAAGACGTCCGTGGTGTTGGCCGCGGCGCGCTCCCAAAGCATATGCGGGGCCAGACAATCGGTCGGAAGCTGCGGGCTCGACACGTCGCTGATCTCCGTGTTCGTGACGCCGGTCGAGGAGTTAACGTCGAGTTCGATGTCCTGCTGCTCGGTGAGCACGCTGACGCCATTTTCCGCCAGCGCTCGCTGAAGGCCGCGATAGACGGAGTTCAGCAATGGCATCAGCAGCGTGTCGGTGAAGACCACGCCCGCTGTATCGTTCACCAGCGCGCGCGCCAGGTTCAATGCGTCTTCTGCTTGCGAATACGCCGTAGTTGGGACAACCGGCATGTCTTCCTCCGATGGAAATAACCATTAAAATAAGCTCGTTGAAACTCTGCTGAGTCTCCGGACGATTGCACGACTCCGCTTGTTGCCGGCCGGCTTTTTTGCTGCCTCTCCTGAGGGGAGCAGAGTCATGGCGCGAACAAAGACCTTTTTTCAATCAAATTCGTGGAACCATCTTTCGGAAAGTGATTCTTGTTGGCGTTCCCTACCGCGCCATCAGAACGATGCGCGATATTTTTCAAAGCCGTTACCGCACATGACGATTCTCAAACGGGCAATTGCTTTAAGCGAAAACTGGCGAGTGTTACGTGCGGCCCTGCAGCGCGACAGCTATGTTTACGCAAAAATATTGCTGAGGAAGCAAAAGTATATGGGTGCCGTCAGGACCATCAAAATGTTCCTGTACTTTACGTGCAGCCTACGGTACAGGAGAAGACCCATTCTTGCTCCACGGTTCGACCCAATGCTTGCGAGACGCGGCTCCTATCAGTTGTCCCCACCAGCCGCAACCGCAATGGGCATCGAACGATCTGGCGTCGATTTCCTCTAAATTCTGCTCCGGGGTTGCGTGCGCCACTGCAATAGGTTTGCTGCAGTTGGGACATCCAAACAAAAGTATGTGTACGAATGGTTTAGTGAGGCTGTCCATAAGCACCTCCCGCGGTTCGCACCGCCATCCATAGGCTAGCGAACGCCGCGCTGGAACCCTATACAGGTGCTCTCCCATTTGTGCCGGAACAATTCCCTAGGAAGGATGCCCTCCTCGGCGGCAGTTTCTACCAGGCGCTCCAAACGCTAGGATTCCATTGTGGTTATTGGCCTGTGCCGCTTGGTGATGCGATCGGCTTCCTCACCGGTGCTTCTGGTGTAATCACCCGCAAGTTTGTTAATTGACCACTAGAAAGTTCAGGCAAACCGGATTCGTGGTGACCGTAGCGTTGATCTGCACCGTGAAACTCGTGCCCGGTGTGCGTGCGGTCACAATTGGCGGCGTGGCAACCGTTGCGAGCGTGCTGTTGCAAGTCACGCCCAGCCTAGCGCTCAGGCTTTCATCCGGCGTCAGAAGGATCTGGCTGGTGGCTGTCACGCCGGATGTATCGACGATCAGTGTTGGCGTGGTGCCCGTTGGCACCGCAACGCTTCCCGCAATGGCTGGGCCGCAGGCCGCGGGTGAAGCGCTGGAATTGCAATTCGATGCAGTGCCGAGAGCCGCGAAGGTCTGTGCGGCCGGCCAGGTGTTCGGCTGATTGAACAACGATTGCGCGCCATTGCCCGCCGGTAAGTTCCCTCCGATCCAACTCACCAGGGAATCGCCTGACGTGAAAACGGAGATGCCCGGAGCGCCGCTCGCGATCGAGGAATCCGTCGCCGTCAGGTCGACCGAGCCGTTGTGAATGCCAATCAATGTCGTGCCGGCGACGTCCAGTTCCAGTGTGTCTCCCACCGAGCATGCGCTTCCGGCCGTTGCCAGCGTTGTGGAAGCCCCGGCGATTCGTTTGGTAATGGATCGCGCGCCCGTGGTGCTGCAGAAGTAGAGGTAGGCGGTATCCGTTCCTGCCCCGGCGGCTCGCACCATCACACCAGCGCCGTTGCCATCGAGCGTGTTTATTTTGGCCCTGGACCACTGGTCGGGCGCGAACATTTGCCCGTTCCAGGACTCCTCGCCATACGATCCCCCACTGACCGATGCCGAGTTGCTGCTGATCGCCAGTGGACTTACGCCGCCGAGAACAGTCCAGTTCGCTCCGAGCGTCGAGGCATTCGCGCGCACGAAGCTGTCCGCTACCACCGGCGAGAGCTCAAGCGATCCCGAGCAGGTCGTTCCCGCCAGGCACGCCGGAATATAGGGCGGCGCCGCGCTCGCCAGAGGCGTCGAGTCTCCATTCCAGACCGATCCGGCTGGCGTAATATGGTGCGAGGCGGCCATCTGGCTGACGGGGAAGACGCCTGTCGATGCATTCGTAGTTGTGACTGTTACAGAGTTGGACGATGCTCCGGAAACGAATCCCGTTGAATTGATTCGTACGGCGAAAGGTGATTCAACGTTCGAGCTATTGACCAGGAAGCAGTAGCCGTTGATTGGCGTCAGCCCAGCGACCGCCGGCGTCCAGCTCAGCGCGATGCTGCTGGTCGATCCAGTCAGGACGAACGGCCCGGCGATATTCGAAGCCGCCGACAACGCGGATTGCGTATTGCAATTGTCTCCCGCGATCGTGTCGCTCGCTCCGTAGATGTAATAGGTTCCTGCTGCAAGCGTCCCGCCGGTGCTGCTCGGAGTTCCTGTCAGTCCCGTTGGCGGATAGGTTTGTGGGAACGCCACGTCGATGTTCCCCGCGCTCGACGCCTGAAGCTGGGACATCCAGCCACTTGCAGCCCCCGTCGAGAACATGAAGCCGTTCAGCGCGTCCAGACCGTAACTCGCGAACGGATTACCGTTTTGCGTCGCGCGAATCGAGGGGCCGTCCGCGGCGCCCCCATTGAAGAATGGATTCGTCGTCAGACGACGGTTATCCGAGGTATTGCTGAAGTAATCGATGCCCTGCTGATTCGTCACGTAACCGGTGCCGACGATATTGCCGCTGCTGTCTTCGGCAAGCGTGGCGCACGCGATTCCCTCTCCACAGCCAATCGCTTGATAGCCCGTCAGCGTTCCAGGGCTCATAATCACGGCTGCGCCGCTGAAGTTATCGTCCGCGGGGGTGGAATGGTCGATTGTCACGCCGGAGAGAACGTCCGTCGAGAAAGCCCCGTGAAAATTTATGATGGTTCCCGTCGTGGTGGACGCGTCGGATACGGAAGCTCTCGAAATCCTGATCGGACCGAACGTGAAGGCCGATCCGCTGGAATTGGTGATGCTCAGATAGTCGCTGTCCTGGCTCTCCGTGTCCGCATTATCGATTTCCCAGTAGCCCGGCTGCGAGGCATTCTCAGGCGTGGTCTGCACGTACTGGATATTTCCGCCGACGAGCCGCGTGTCTTGCATCCTGAAATTGATTACCGTGGCCGTGCAGCCCGAGCAGGCATCCCCGCTCAGCAGGAGCGCGGGCGGATAAGGGTGCGTGCTCCCCCCGGTTTGTATTGAGCCGCCGAGGATGCGCGCCCAATACAGATTGCTCAAGTGAACGCCCGCATTCCCCGAGAGCCCGGTCTTATTCACGCTGAAATTGTCGTTGTCCAGCGTGATATCAGGCGCCCCTTGGCTGTAAAACGCGGTGTTATAGCCCGTGATCGTCAAGTTGGCGACTGTCACTTCGTTGCCGTTCGGATAGCTCGCGTCAATCGTCGGTCCCGAACCGGGAATCGAACCGGATTGTGCCAACAGGACCGATGTCGGCGCGCGTCCGAACTGCACTCCATTGTGCGAGGCCGCATTCGCTCCGTGCAGATACAAATCCTGGCAAGTGGTAAAGGTTGCGGCGGTCGTGTTCTGCGCTACCGTAAAGGCATAATTCGCGGGTGGAAAAAACACGTCCCGGCCGCCGGAAGTGGTCGGAGTGGCGCATGCCGCGGCAAGGGCCGCTTGAATCGCCAGCGTGTCATCGTCCTTGAATCCCGTCCCCGAAACAGTCGTGCCGGCATTCACCGGATTCCCGGAATTATCCACGAGCGTGAAGGTGTTTCCAGTGATCGCGCCGACCTT
>Ga0307372_10013677_pt1 | contig 10468 bp, 15 predicted proteins | sample OX1MG_FD_202533 | JGI IMG/M metagenome (GOLD analysis project Ga0307372, IMG submission 202533) | Soil microbial communities from Risofladan, Vaasa, Finland - OX-1 | ecosystem: Environmental > Terrestrial > Soil > Coastal area > Acid sulfate soil | place: Finland: Risofladan, Vaasa | collected... | reverse complement strand
TCTCAGGGCATCAGAGGCGGCCCGACGCCTCGACATCTCAACAAAGGACCTTCTCGGGCTCGTCCACGAACGCGAGATCCGATATGTGATGGTCGACGGAATCGCGCACGTCCCGGTCGATGCGCTCGACGAGTTCCGGGCCAAGGCCTCCTGATCCAACTCAAAGATCGTGCCCCCGACCGCCGGATGGGTGGGCACTTCGGAGTCATGAGATGCATAGAGATCTATGGCCATTCCCGGCGCTAAGGAGATCAGGTCGAACCGATCACCTCACCGAACTGGATGGTGCGCACCGTCACACCAGGCGCCTCGGCACCTTCGGGAGGAGAGGTAGCGCGGGCTAGCTCTTCGGATTCGAACACCTCGATTGAGATCCCGTGCGAGTCGTCGATCGCCACGAAGTAGGCGCCCAAGAAACCCCGGGCCGCCTTTATCCCTCGAATGACCTCCCCATCGAGGCCCCGCTTGGCCTCAGCCAGGTCCGAAATGTTGGCGTGGATCACTCTGGCGTGCATGGCTGATCTCCCTATTCGCCTGTTGACTCCTCACGTTATCCGACGGCTGAGTGCCATTTCTGGTTCGTGCTGCTCATCGCTGGACTATCCCGAAACACCGGCTCGGTGGCGGTTATCGGCGCTCCCTAGCCGTTCGGTTTCCGCCAAATGGCCAATGGTAGGGCTGCGCCCTCAGAAGATGCAGGAATCGCGACAGCGGGATTCACACGATCCCGTGCACGAGGGCGGTCACGGCCGTGATCCCCGCAAAGACGAGAACTGCAGCGCGAAGCCACCCGCCTTCCAAGTGGGGGTGGAGCCGGCGACCGAGGACTGAGCCAGCGACGACCACGGGAGCAAGTCCCACGCCCAGAAGGAGCTGCTCGACCCCCACTTGCCGAGCAGCTCCGAGCACGGCCAGTGACAGCAAGGTGCCGAAGAAGAACGAAGCGGCGAGAGTCGAGCGCATCGTTGAACCAGGATGATGCTGATAGAGCAGGGCGAGGGGCGGTCCGCCGATGCCTGCAGAGGTCCCGGTGAAGCCGGACACGATTCCGGCGCCGATTTGGCTCTCGGGCCGGACTCGCAACGGCGGCATCGCCACACTCGCCACAACCAGCAGCAACACGATGGCACCGGCAAGCGATTGCAGCATCGACGTTGAGACGGTGGCGACAACCCAAACACCGACGATCGTACCCGGGACGCGACCGGCGATGATCCACCCGACTCCCACACGGTCGATCGCATGCCGCTCGTAGCGGACCATCCAGATGGCGATCGGAATTCCGAGCACGATGACGGTGACGGGCAATGCCGCCGGGAGCACGAGAGCGAACACAGGGACGCTCACCAGGTTCATGCCAAACCCCAGCGCCCCTTGAATGGTCCCACCGATGGCGGAGGCCGCGACCATCGCCGCCACTGCGCCTACCGTGAGATCCATTGGGAACAATCTAAGCCGGTTTTCGATCCACGCTCGGGCTGAGTTCTCTGACGTGTGGTCCCGATCGAGAGTGCCGATACCGAGCGGGCTCGGCCCACGACGAGGCTGTCACATACCATTGGGGGGCGCCTCACTGGGTGGGCGACCCACTCCAAGTGGTCCAGGCCGGTGTGCAAATCCCCGCCGGGCAAGCGTCGCGATGACTATGGCTCCCACGACATCTGCGGACCACCGGGCGGCGGCACTCGGGTGGAAGATCCCGTTGTCCGGGGATCCCACCGATAGGAACACAACGGTGCCAATCGTGACCGCCACCGCACCACCGACGACACGGCGGCCGATCTGCTGCTGGGTCAGATGCGCCCACCGGGGATGGTGGACTCTCAGCCGCCCAGCGCCCTGCGGACGTCGGCGAGGCGGGATGGCTCGATTCGCCACCACACCCACCGCCCACGCTTCTCGCCCACGATGAGACCTGCTTCGGCCAACAGCTTGGTGTGGTGCGAGATGGTCGGCTGGCTCTTGCCGAGGGGCCCTTCAAGATCGCACGAACAGACCTTGCCCTGGGCGGCAACGATCGAAAACAGCTGAAGCCTGACCGGGTCTGCGAGCGCAGCCAGGACGTGAGCCAGGTTGACCGCGTCGGGGTGGCTGAGCGGGGTGTCGACGACCGAGGCACAGCACGGACCGGTCTCGGTGACTGCGATGGCTGGGCTGGTCATGACCATGGGACCCTTCTTGTATTGACATCTATCGATATGGCTTGTAGCATCGACCACTGTCAATCTACCAAAGGTCGTGGCCATGTCCCGCGTTCAACTTGCCCTCAACGTCGCCGACATCGACGAGGCGATCACCTTTTACTCGAAACTGTTCGGCACCGAACCGGCCAAGGTCCGCCCGGGCTACGCGAACTTCGCCATCGCCGACCCCCCGCTGAAGCTCGTGCTCATCGAAGATGCCAATCAGACTCCGGGGACGCTCAACCACCTTGGCGTCGAGGTTCCCACGACCGACGGGGTGACGGCGGCCCAGGCCCGTCTTTCCGGCGAGGGTCTGGCCACGGCACTTGAAGAGGAGACGTCGTGTTGCTACGCGGTCCAGGACAAGGTGTGGGTGGACGGCCCCGACGGAGAGCCGTGGGAGATCTACACGGTTCTGGCGGATACCGAGATGCCCGCCGGCCAACTTCGCTCGGCCACCCCCGGCCGGTCGGCGTGCTGCAGCTCCCGGGCCGAGACGATGGAGGCTGAAGTGGGCGCGACCTCGTGCTGCTGATCGACCGACGCGACACCTTCGGGGCCCGCTGATGAGCGGGACCACCTCCGAGCGGACACCGGTCGAGGAGGAGCAAGTCGAGCCCGTGATCGCCCGACTGTCGGTCCTGGACCGGTTCCTTCCGCTCTGGATCATCTCGGCCATGGCGCTCGGACTGGTGCTCGGCAGGGCCATCCCGAGCCTCAACACGCACCTCGACTCGATCCACGTGACCACGGGGACATCGCTGCCGATCTTCATCGGCCTTCTGGTCATGATGTACCCCGTCCTGGCCAAGGTGCGCTACGACGAGCTGGGCACGGTCACCCGGGACCGGCGGACGCTGGTGTCGTCGCTGGTGATCAACTGGGTGATCGGGCCGCTTGTGATGTTCACCCTGGCATGGCTGATGCTTCCTGACCTCCCCGCATACCGCACCGGCTTGATCATCGTCGGCCTCGCCCGCTGCATCGCCATGGTCCTCATCTGGAACGACCTGGCCTGCGGAGACCGGGAGGCTGCGGCGGTGCTGGTGGCGCTGAACTCCTTGTTCCAGGTCGTGGCTTTCGCTCTGCTCGGGTACTTCTACCTCGAGGTGCTCCCCGGTTGGCTCGGACTCCACACCGTCGGGCTCGAGTTGTCGATCTGGCGGATCGCAGAGACCGTCGGCATCTTCCTCGGGATCCCACTGGTGGCGGGTTACCTCACCCGGACCATCGGCGAGCGCAGGCGGGGGCGGGAGTGGTACGAAGCGACGCTCATCCCCCGGATCGCCCCGTTCGCCCTCTACGGGCTGTTGTACACGATCGTCATCCTCTTTGCCCTCCAGGGACACACGATCACGTCCCATCCCGCTGACGTGGCCCGAATCGCTCTTCCACTGCTGGCCTACTTCGCCATCATGTGGTTCGGGACATTCGCCTATGGACGGGCGATCGGACTGCCATATGAGCGGACCGCCACCCTTTCGTTCACAGCGGCGGGCAACAACTTCGAGCTCGCTATCGCCGTCGCCATCGGTGTGTTCGGCGTCACCAGTGGAGAAGCGCTCGCGGGCGTCGTCGGCCCCCTGATCGAGGTTCCTGTGCTGGTCGGCCTCGTCTACGTGTCCCTGTGGGCGAGGAGCCACTACCCGTCGACGCCGGCGCAACCCACCCTGCGCGGAGTCCGATGAGCGACAGGCCGGTGGTGCTGTTCCTCTGTATCCACAACTCCGGACGGAGCCTCGCAGCCCGAGTCCTCCTCGACCATTACGCGCAAGGCCGTGTCGACGTCCGCTCGGCTGGTTCCGAGCCGGCCGACACACTCAACCCCTCCGTCGTCTCCATCCTCGAAGAGCGGGGTCTCGATCCGAATCGGGAGTTCCCCAAGCCCCTGACCGCCGAGGTGGCTAGGGAGTCGGACGTCATCGTCACCATGGGCTGCGGGGACACCTGCCCCGTCTACCCGGGCAAGCGCTACCTCGACTGGGAGCTCGAAGACCCTGCCGGCAAGCCGGTCAGTGCCGTCCGGCCTATTGTCGACGACATCGACGCTCGCGTGCGCTCGCTGCTTGCCGAGCTCACGTAGTGGCCAGGTGCATCGGGGTGGGGATGGTGACAGCCAGGGAGGCAGCGACATGTCCGGCGCCCACTTGTACGACACCATCGGAGCCACCTACACCGCGACCCGGCGCACCGAGCCGCGGATCGCGGCAAGGGTCTGGGCAGCACTCGGCGACGCGCGGACGGTCGTGAACGTCGGGGCCGGCACCGGCTCCTACGAGCCCCCCGGCCGTGACGTCACCGCGGTGGAACCGTCGGCGCTCATGCGTTCGCAGCGACCCGCAGGAGCGGCCCCCTGCGTGGCTGCCGTCGCGGAGGCCCTTCCGTTCGAGGACCAGTCCTTCGATGCCGCCATGGCGTTCAGTACCGTTCATCACTGGCAGGACCCGATGGCGGGCCTGCGCGAGTTGCGGCGCGTGGCTCGCCGCGTGGTGGTCTTCACGTACGACTCCAGTGACGCCGGATGGCGTCGTCGGTTCTGGCTCACTCGCGACTACCTGCCCGAGGTGGCTGACATCAGCGTCGGCCTGCCTCCGCTGACCGAGCAGGCCGGCGCGATCGGAGCCCGCATCGAGCCGGTGCCCATTCCGTGGGACTGCGCAGACGGCTTCCTCGAGGCCTACTGGCGCCGGCCCGAGGCATACCTGGACGATCATGTGCGTCGGGGGGTATCGACGTGGGCCAGAGTCGGGCCGGAGGCCGAGCAGCGGGCAGTGCGCAGCCTCCGGGATGACCTTGCCTCGGGACGGTGGGCCGAACGCAACCGCGACCTCCTCGCCCTCGATGCAGCCGAGCTCGGCCTTCGCCTGCTCGTCGCCTGAACCGCGCCACCGGCCGGGTGCAGGTTGACCCTTCGGCCGGGACATCATCGAACCGTGGCGCCCGGTCGCCCCGCGCCGCCGGGAGGGTGACCCCCCGGCGGCGCGTGCGGGTGGGGCGGATGGGACGGATGGGACGTCCTACCGGGTCATGCGCCTCCGTCGGAGGAGCTCGTTCTTCGCCTCTTCTGCACTCTCGCCCTTGCCCGTCGCTTCCAGAATCGGAATCATGTTCTGCAGCGTGATGACCGGAATCTCCCGTCCGCCGAAAGTGACCAGTTCGACCTCTGTGAGGTTCGGGGTGCCGATTTGGACGACCCCGTCCGAGTGGGACTCGACCCCGACGAGGATCTCTACCTCGATACCCCCCACAATGGCCAGGGCCCTCCGGTCCGCACGAACATCGCCACGATCCCATCCGACTCCGTCTTCGACGACAAAGACACCCAGGTGGTCAACCAGGGCGATGGCGGCGGTCTCGTCAGCAACGATGTCTACATCCCGAGGTTCTCCGGCGATACCCTGAAGTGCCAGCGCCGCGCTCCCGGTGACGGCCCAATGCCCGACACCCGCCGGGGGAAGTTGCAAGAGGGCCCCCTGCCATCCCACGACCGGCTGTTCCACTCGGGCCTCCTCTCACCCCAGTTCTGTCCTGCCCGACGTGTGCGTGCCTGCTCGCCTCGGCGCGGCTGGGGGATCAGCTGGCCTGGGCCAACCGATGCTCGAAGTCGTCAGCGAGGGCGAGGAGTGCCTCGCTGGCCCCGCCGCTGTACGAAGAGCCGTGCATGATCGCGAGTGTGGCAGGGTCCAGCGCAGCCAGCCGGCGGATGGTGGGCGCCGACTGAGGCGTGAGACAGCTGGCGCCGAACAGGTCCTCGGCCTCGCCGGCCGCAGCGACGATGTTGTCCCCAGTCAACGCCGGCCCGTCCCCAAGCTGGGACAGAAGGTCCCCACAGAACAGGGTGCCGGTGTGCTCCTCGTAGAGCACGTGCGCGTCCCACCCGTGGGGTACGTGCGGCGTGTCGATGCTGCGGATGCGCCGACCGCCGATATCGAGGATCCCGTCGGGCGCGATGGGAACCGGCGGTCGGTCAGCGAGATCGTCGATGGACACCATGCAGCCGATGGCGGTGTGTGCCACCTGGGCATCCGGCGCCGACTCGAGAAACAGGTTCATCGCACCACACTCATCTGCCTCGAGATGGCCGAACATGACCCAGCGCAGACGATCGAGCGGCATCAGCGAAGCGATGGCCGCGGAGACGGCAGGGAACATGGAGCGCGGTCCGGTGTGGAAGATGGCCGGCTCGTCGGCGTCGATGAGGAACTGGTTGAACGTGAAGCCGCTCGGGCCGATGTCCGGCACGAACGTCGACAGCCTGTAGATGCGCTCGGCGATCTCGTCGACTCGGGTCTCCATGGTCTCTGCTCCTGTCTGTTGAGCTTGGGGGGCTGGTGATCGTGCCTCTACAAGGGGAGTGGATTGCTGAGCACTCCCTCGCCCGGCAGCCGGCCGGAGAGGGTGCGGATGAAGTCGAGCGCGTCGATCTCCACGCGCTGGGCAGCGACGCCCTGGCTGAACTTCCCGCCGGCGGGGCCATCCAGGACCAGCTCGAACGGTTGGCCGTGGATACCGGCCCACTCCGCCACGATGTCGGCGACGAGGCGACCGTCGTGATCGGCGGTGAGCTGCATCGGGCGGCCGATGGCGGCGTGGGCATCGATGCGGTGGGCCCAGACGTCACGGGTGAACCCGACGTCGAGGAGGTATTTGAGGGGTACCCATCCGATCGGCGGCCCGAACGGGAGGGGGATGTAGCGGGCCGGAGGCGGCGTGTGCCACCGGCCCCTGACCGCCTTCGAGCCCACCGCAGCGACCTGCGCGACGAGCTCGTCCTTCGAGAGGTGGGTGCGCTCGCGAATCTGCAACTCGTTCATGCCGTCGACCCAGTGGTGTGAATCGATCTCCCGGTTGAGCGGCATGCCTCGTCTCAACTGGTGGACGAACACTCGGAAGGACGCCTGGGCGTCGCCCGATCCCAGGACATGCAGCACCATCTTGTGCACGTCCCATCCTGTGCAATCGGTGGGCATCGTCCACTCCTCGGATGTGAGGGACGCGACCAGGTCCGCGAATCGTCTGAACTCCTCCTCGGCCAAGACCCTGGCGTCGGGACGGGTGATTCGGTTTGCCATCATGGGCGTCTGCTCCTTTCGAGCACGTCGTCGACATACAGATCGACAAGACGGTTGAGGTGACGGACCCAACGGCTGCCGCCGGGGTCGTTGCTCAGCTGTGCTTCCATCAAGCCGGCGACCATGGCCACGATGCAGTCGATGTCGCCCTGTCTGGTGACGCCGGCCCCGTTGATCACCTTGTTGACGCGTCCCAAGACCTCCTCGGCGAGGACGTAGGACGTCGGTGAAGGCATGAATCCCGGTATGTGACGCTCGAAGAGCAGCTCATAGCGTGCTGGGTCCTCGAGCGCGAAGGCGACGAACTCGGCCAGGAACTTCTTCAGAGCAGCACGCGGAGCTCGAGGGAGCTTGATCAGGTCGAGCTGTTGTATGAGTCGCCGATTGCCGTCGGCGAACATGGCGTCGTACAGCTCCCGCTTCGAGTCGAAGTAGGCGTAGAGCGACGGTTGGCGCATCCCGACCTCACGGGCCAGGGCGTGCAACGACACCCCGGCGATCCCGTGCTCTCGGGCGAGCTTCCACGCCGACTCGACGATCGCAGCCACTTTGGCCTCCCGTCGCGGCATGACCCGGCCCGGCTCGAGCGCAGCGTCAACCCTCGCGACTCCGTCTATCATCGATAGGTACTTTACCTATTAGTGATAGGCACGTCAAGAGGTGTGGCGCCCGGCCGCCTTCAGATGCCCGGCGATTTGGATCAGCCGGGACCGGCCCCGGTGTCACCGAATATGCGGGGGCGGAAGCGGGTCGAGACCAGACGACCACGACCGCCGGGGCCGCGCCCTCTATCGGGCCTCAGCCCTCAGCGCACCGACAAGCTGCTCCAGGGTCGGGGAGCCTGATGGCCCTCCGGGAGTGGGATAGACACGACAGCTGAGGCCGACGGTGCTGGTGGGTGGCGTGAACGGGTCCGTCCCGTTGAGCAGGATCGAGGGCGATCCAGCAAACCGCAGGCGCTCCGCTTCCCTCTGACTGTCCACCTTGAGATGCTCGATCGTCGACGGCTCGTCGAGGAGGTCAAGGGCCTCTCTCAGGCGCTCCGCCAGCATCGCCCAGTGGGGGCAGCCGTCGAAGTACAGCAGCTGGACCCTCATGTCGCCCATTCTCTCCCAGAACTGTCCGGCGGTCCTCAGTAGCATCTCCGAGCATGGCCCCCATCACCTGTTCCTGCTGCGGAGAGACCGTCGACCGGAGTGTCCAGCTCCACTCCCATCGAGACATCAACCTCTGCTACGACTGCCTCGACTGGCTCAATGGGAAGCGAGAGAAGCAGGTCAAGGCGCACGGCGGCGGTTGGACGGTGGCCGGGTTCGAGCCGATCTTCACGGTGGGTGACGTGCCTCGGTCAACGGACCACTACGCCAAGATGGGCTTCGAGATTCACCACCACGATGAGACGTACGCCTTCGCCCACCGGGACGAGGACCTGACGATCCACCTGACGCTGGCCGGGGCCGACGAGACGCCGGGCACCGGCAAGCTCTACATCCACTGTGAAGACGCTGACCAGCTCGCCGGCGAATGGCGCAAGGCGGGTTTGGAGGTCGTCGGGCCGGGGGACTTCGACTACGGCAAGCATGAGGGTTCGCACGTCGATCCCGACGGGAACCTGATCCGTTTCGGGTCGCCCCTTCGTTCATCCCGCTGATCCACCCGCCGTCGCTGATCACAGGTATCTGGCGGTTGCCGGGTCCGGCCGATCTCGGACCGGCATGTCGGGGAGTGTTTGACGACGACGAATGGCCGGGGCCCGGCCCCCGCCACCAGCCCTGTGTCCCGGGGCCGCCCTTGAGCATCCGACCAGGTTGGCGGTGATCCGGCCGTCGTAGAAGCCCCCGGGCCAGGGCTCGACCCCCTCGGCACCCCAGCAGGCAACGGTCCATCGGAGCTCCAGAGAAGGCCACGAAGCCGGCGCTGGCGGCAAAGGCGGAGCTCGGGTGGTCGTACCCCCAGGCGGCGGCCGGGTCCCCCACCAGGGCAGACCCCCGGACAGGGAACGCTCCGCTCTGCCCTCGTCGGTTTGTGACTTCCTCCCCTTGGCACTCCTGCCGGTTCGGACCAACATGGAGGGAGGGCCAGGGGCGGACGGACGGAAGGACGGAGGGAACGTGATGCCGGAGAGTGCATACGAGTCGTTGGTGCGACGGACGTACCGCGACTTCGAGTCAGGAGATCTGGACCTCCTGGCGGTGGTCATGGCCAAAGAGGTGGTCTGGCATGAGCCAGGGCGGAGCAGCCTCGCCGGTGACTACAAGGGGCCGGAGGAGGTGCTCGGCTTCCTCGGGGAGTTGAGGACGCGTACCGGCGGCACGTTCAAGATCGAGGTCTTGGACGTGCTCAGTGAACCGGAGCGGGCGGTGGTCCTCCAGCGAGAGACGGCCACGAAGGATCAGAAGGGCCTGGACGTGATTGCGGCAGTCGACTTCGAGGTCCACAACGGGAAGATCACCGAGGTCACCGTCTACCACCATGATACCTACGGGTTCGACGAGTTCTGGGCAGACGACCCGGGCGACGAGAAGGACATGGACGACATCGAGTCGGAGTTGGAGTGCTCAACCCGGGAGGCTGGCCTCGGATCCTTGCCTTAGCCGCTCCCAGGTCAGGACGGGCTCATGCCTGTGCCGATGTCCCCAGTACCCCGTCGTCACGACCGCGATTGGACTCGGTTCCGTCGGGCTCGGTCCGCCAGCGAGCCCGGGCCGGATCCATTCGCCAGGTCACTCGGTCGGGATCGCGTAGCCGTGGCGCTGTTGTCGACCACTCGGTTTGGTGACCATTTGTGCCAGCACTCGGCACAGGTGGCGTACCACCCCGATCCGGCCGCGCCCTCCGTGCCCGCCCCGGTCGATGAGAGGCGGACGTCCAGGCTCCCGCAACGAGGGCAGACGTCACCCATGGCTGATGAGATCACTTCTCGATCACGCACAGTTCGTCCCTTCAGCCGTCGGATTCCTGACAGCTTCCGTATCCGAGCGGACTATCGGAGCTGCGCGCCGGTGGACCTGCGCAAGTTCGAAGCTCGGAACGCTGGCCCCACAAGTGGCACACACATAGGTCAGCTCCTCGAGGATCCTGTCATCTACGACGTCGGGGAACTTGCCCGATCCCGGGCACACGGGTGATTCTGCTGGCTTGGCAGTCTCGATTGCGACCATCAGACTCTCCTCAGCACCGATTGCCTAGGGAGGGATCGGGTGCTGTTTCCCC
>Ga0307372_10013676_pt1 | contig 10468 bp, 9 predicted proteins | sample OX1MG_FD_202533 | JGI IMG/M metagenome (GOLD analysis project Ga0307372, IMG submission 202533) | Soil microbial communities from Risofladan, Vaasa, Finland - OX-1 | ecosystem: Environmental > Terrestrial > Soil > Coastal area > Acid sulfate soil | place: Finland: Risofladan, Vaasa | collected... | reverse complement strand
TGGCGCGGCACTGGCCGAGGGCGTCGCCATGGCCGCGGGCATCCAGCCCTCCAATCTGGCCATCGCCATCGCAGTGGCCCTGGTCCTGAAGGTGGACCCCGCCGTGGTCGGCGCCCGGCTCGACGACCTCCCGCAGGTGGACCACCGGTTGCAAGCGGTGCAGGCGGCGTCGGGGGCGACCATCCTGGATGACACCTACAATTCCAATCCCGCCGGGGCCACCGAGGCGTTGGTCGCCCTGGCGGCATCGAACCGGCAGGTGCCGGAGCCCGCGCCGGGTGCCGGTCCGGGCCGGGCCCATCGGTTGGTGGTGGTGACGCCGGGGATGGTCGAGCTCGGGCCGCGACAATTCGACGAGAACCGGCGCTTCGGTACCGCCATCGCCGAAGTGGCCACCGACGCGCTCATCGTGGGCCGGACCAACCGGCGGGCCCTGATGGCCGGGCTGGCCTCCGTCGGTGCCTCGCCGACCGAGGTCCGGCTGGTGCCGGACCGCCACCGGGCGGTGGAATGGGTCCGGGAGCACCTCGGGCCGGGGGACGCCGTGTTGTACGAGAACGATCTGCCGGACCACTACCCTTGAAAATTTGAGCCGCCGGCCCGGGCCATTCGTCGGTGGGTCGGGTCCATGCAACCGACCGGAGGAGTCCAACCACCGTGCCCGAAGTCGCCGTCATCTTCGGAGGTCCGTCGCCCGAGCACGATGTCAGCGTGCTCACCGGGCTGCAGGCCGCCCGCGGGCTGGCCGTCGCCCCCGGCGGCGCCGGCGGTGCCGGCGTCAGAGCGCTGTTCTGGACCAAGACCGGCGAGTGGTACGAGGTCGATCCCGGACTCGAGGCGGAGGCCTTCCTCGAGGGCGTGCCCCGGGGGGCGGCGAGGCTGCAGTTCACCGCCGCCCCCGGCGGCGGGTTCGCCGAGCCGGGAGGACGGCTCGGACGGGCCCGGGCCCTCGAGCTCGACGCGGCCATGGTGTGCTGTCATGGGGGACCGGGGGAGGACGGCACCCTGCAGGCCGCGCTCGACCTGGCCGGCATCCGCTACGCCGGCCCGACGGTGGCGGGTGCGGCGCTGGGGATGGACAAGCTCGCATTCGGCGCGGTGATGGCCGCCGCCGACCTGCCCACCCTGCCACGGGCCCAATTGCTGGCGGACCCGGGGCCGGCGCCCTTCGACGGGCCCTTCATCGTCAAGCCGCGCTACGGCGGCTCGTCCATCGGGATCGACGTGGTCGAGGACTTCGCCACCGCGCAGGCACGGCTGGCCGCCAATCCCCACCTGCGCTTCGGCGCGGTCCTCGAGCCCTACCGTCCCGACCTCAGCGACCTGCAGGTGGCCGTGCGCACCTGGCCGTCGCTGGAGCTCTCGGCAGTGGAGCGGCCCCTACGGGCCGAGGGCTCCTCGGACATCCTCGACTACCGGGACAAATACGTGGCCGGCGAGGGGATGGCCGGGGCCAGCCGTGAGCTCCCGGCCCGGATACCACCCGAATTGGAGAAGAGCCTCCGTCAGGCCGGGGAGCGGATCGCAGCCTTGGCCGGAGTCCGCGGGGTCGCCCGCATCGACTACCTGTCCGACGGCCGGGAGCTCTTCGTCAATGAGATCAACACCGTGCCGGGGTCCCTGGCCCGCTACCTGTGGGTCGCGCCGCCGGTCCCCTTCGCCACCCTGCTGGCCGACCTCTTGGACGAGGCGCGGCAACGGCCCACTCACGCCTACTCGGCGGCGGGTGCCGACGGCTCGGTCCTCCGTTCGGCGGGATCGATCGCCGGCAAGTTGGGCTGAGCCGCTTGGCCGTTGACCGGCTCCAGCTCCTTCCGGGCGAAGAGGTCCTCGTCGACATCAGGCCCCACTGGTCGTTCCTGTCGGGACCGTTGACGGTGTCGGTGATCGTCATCGCCATCGGGGTGGGGCTCGACATCGGGATCCCGCACACCTCGGTGGCCGGCCACTGGATCGAGGGGTCGGTGGTGGCGGTCCCCTGTCTCTGGCTGGCGGTCCGGGTGGTGCGGTGGCGGACGACCCGGCTCGTGCTCACCTCGGCCCGGCTCGTCGAGCGGAGGGGGGTGATGTCCGGCCGGCAGGCGGAGACCCTTCTGGCCCACATCCTCTCGGTCACCGTCGTCCAGTCGCTCCCCCGCCGGGTGATCGGCACCGGACGGCTGGAGCTGGAGATCAGGGGCGAGGACCAGGTCCGCTGGATCGACGACGTGCGCAAGCCGATGGTCCTCCGCCGGGTGATCAACCGACGGCTGCCGCCGTTCTGCTCCGATCCGGACGACCGACCGGGTCTCTGAGCTCCGGGCTGCCACCGGGCAGACCGGGAGGGAATCCGGCTCCCTCGGGCGCTGCCACCGAATTGATGGTGGACAGGAACACCGGCCGGGATTGCAACTGGGATGGCGGGAGGCGGTCTCCGGGGCGCGGGGAACGGGGCGGGTAGGCGTCCCAGGCTCGAGTCTCCGTCGCGCGGGCGGTGCGAAGCTGACCTGTTGCCGGCGGTCCGCGCCTGTTCGGCGGCACGCCTGCCAATCGGAAGCGCTCCTTCCCGATGACCCGGAGTCGGCATTGTCGGTGGACAGAATCGAGGAACGAGATGAGAAAGGCCGTGCTCCTCACCGTGGGTGTCGCCTGACAGGCGGAGCCGGGTGGAGACCGGCCCGGCCGCACGGCCACCTCAGCCGCGCCGGGCCACGGTCCCGTCCGCGGGCCGGACCCGCCAGGCCGGTGTCGGGAGGGAGGCGGGGTCGACGGCCCCGGGTCGGCACAGGGCCACCACGCAGCCCCCGAACCCTGCCCCGGTCATCCTCGCCCCGAGCACTCCGGGCCGCGAGGCCAGGTCCTCCGCCAGGGAGTCGACCACCGGGGTGGAGACGGCGAAGTCGCCGGACAGACTCTGGTGGCTCTCGGTCATGAGTGCTCCGGCCCCGGCCAGGTCACCGGTCGCCAGGGCCTCGGCACAGCTTCGGACACGGAGGCATTCCGTGACGACGTGGCGGGCGCGTGCCCGCAGCACCGGGCCCGAGAGCCGCGCCAGGTCGGCGGTGTCCGCCCTCCCCAAGGGGCCGATGACCGCCGCCGCGGCTTCGCATTCGGCCCTCCGGGCGGCGTAGGCGGAGGTGCGCAGCGTCCGCTGCTGGCCGGAGTCGACCACCACCACCTCGGCCTCTTCGGGCATCGGGGTCTGGCGCGTGGCCATGGTGGAGAAGTCGATGAGCAGTGCGTGGCCCCGACGCCCGCCGGCGCAGATCAGCGGGTCCAAGGCCCCGACCGGGACGCCGGCGAGGTGCTCGGCCCGTTGGCAGAGGGCGGCCACGGCCTCGGGGTCCCCGCCGACGCCGAACACCTCGGCCAGGGCCACGGCCAGCGCGGCGCTGGAGGAGAGGCCGGCGCCGATCGGGAGGGTGGCGTCGATCTGGACGGCCCCGCCGCCAACGGGTCGGGACACGGCGACCATCGCCCCGGTCAGCCGGGCCCAGGCGGGTTCGATCCGCCCCACCGCGGCCCGCTCGGCGGGGAGGTCGAGCGGCAGCTCGGGGCCCGGTCCGAGCGCCGTCGACGTCACCGACACGCGGCCATCGGTTGAGGGGGTGAACCGGACGGTGACGCCGAGGCCGATGGCCATCGGGAGGGCCAGCCCCTGGTTGTAGTCAGTGTGGTCGCCGATCAGGTTGACCCGACCCGGTCCCACCGCTCGCCGCTCGGCTCGCCGGACCTCGGGCACAGGGAACTCCTTGCCGGAGCTCCCCGCCCGGGGCCCCATCGAACGCGCTTCCGACCGAGGCTAACGCGGGACGGTCGCATTTGACCCCCGGCCGGCGGGCGGGCCACGATCCGCCCATGACCTTCTCCGTCAGCGCCATGACCACCTCCCCGAACAGCGCCCCGACCCCGGTGGGCAGTCCCCCGGCGTCCCCGGTCGGCGCCTTCTGCTCCGATGATCCGGCGGTTGCCCGGTGAGCGGCCCCCTGGAGGGGATCCGGATCATCGAGCTGGCCGGGCTCGGCCCCGCTCCCTTCGCCGGGATGATGCTGGCTGACGCCGGGGCGGACATCATCCGCATCGACCGGTCCGAGCGGGCCGTCTACCCGCCCCACTCGGAGGCCCACGTCGACCTCATGAACCGGGGCCGGCGGTCGGTGGCCATGGACCTCAAGAACCCCGACGCCGTCTCCTTGCTGCTGCAACTGGTCGAGCGGGCCGACGGGCTGATGGAGGGATTCCGCCCCGGCGTGGCCGAGCGCCTCGGGGTGGGGCCGGACGCCTGCTTGGACCGGAACCCGAAGCTCGTCTACGGCCGGATGACCGGCTGGGGCCAGGAGGGCCCGCTGGCCCAGTCCGCTGGTCACGACATCGATTACATCGCCGTGGCCGGGGCCCTCGAACCGGTGGGGCGATCCGGGCAGCGCCCGGTGCCTCCCCTCAACCTGGTGGGCGACTTCGGCGGCGGCGGCATGCTCCTCGCCTACGGGATGCTGGCGGCGATCATCAGCGCCCAGCGAACCGGCACCGGCCAGGTAGTGGACGCGGCCATGGTCGACGGGGCCGCCTCGTTGATGACCATGACGTACACCCTGCGGGCGTCCGGAATCTGGAACGACGTGCGCGGCACCAACCTGTTGGACACCGGCGCCCACTTCTACGAGGTGTACGAGACCTCGGACGGCGGCTTCATCGGGGTGGGCGCCATCGAGTCGCAGTTCTACGCCGAACTGATCCGGCTGATGGGACTCGACGACGTCGACCTCTCCCGGCAGATGGACCGGGATGCCTGGCCGGCCATGAAGGAGCGGTTCGCCCGGGTGTTCGCCTCCAAGACCCGCAAGGAGTGGGAGGAGGTCTTCGAGGGGAGCGACGCCTGTGCCGCCCCGGTGCTGTCACCGGCCGAGGCGCCCGATCACCCCCACAACCGGTTCCGGGGGACCTTCACCGAGGTGGCCGGCGTGGTCCAGCCGTCACCGTCGCCGCGGTTCAGGGGCACTCCCGGAGCGATCCGGCGGCCTCCCCCCAACCCGGGCCAGCACGGCGACGAGGCCCTGGCCGACTGGGGGTTGGCCGAGGCGGAGGTCGACGCCCTCCGTCGGTCGGGCGCCATCACCTGAGGTCCCGCCGGCCTCCTCGGGACTCGCTCAGAGGTGGACCACCGGGCAGGTCACCGTCCGGGTGATCCCGTCGATCAGCTGGATCCGTCCCACCACCATGCGGCCGAGCTCGTCCACGGTGCCGGCCTCGGTGCGCACGATCACGTCGTAGGGCCCGGTGACCCCCTCGGCGGCCAGCACGCCCTCCAAGGCCGCCACCGTCCTGGCCACGGTGGCGGCCTTCCCGACCTCGGTCTGGATGAGCACGTAGGCGTTCACCGGCATTCGCTTCTCCCGGAACGGCGGAACAGGGCGGACCGGCGCATGCTACTGCCGCCGCCGCCGGCGCTTACCATGCCGTTGTGGGTGTTCGGGAGCGCAGTGACCGGTTCCGGCGCCTGGCCCGGTCGGCGATCGCCGATCTGTTCGACCAGCGCCGGCCGTTCGGGCGGTTGGCACTGACCCATGTGCTGATGACCGCGGGGGACACCCTGTTCGCCGTCTCCCTGGCCGGCTCGCTGTTCTTCTCGATCTCCCCGACCGCGGCGAAGGACAAGGTGCTGTTGTACCTGCTCTTGACCATGGGCCCGTTCGCCGTGGTGGCGCCGGCCCTCGGACCGGTGATCGACCGCAGCCGGGGGGCACGCCGGGGGATGGTGGTGGCCTCGGCCCTGGGCCGGGCCGCGCTGTGTCCCTTCCTGGCCCGGGACATCCACTCCCTCCTCCTGTTTCCCGAGGCCTTCGCCATGCTGGTGCTGTCCAAGGTGTACCTGGTCACCAAAGGGGCCCTCGTCCCGGAGATGGCCGCCCTCGGCATGCTGGACGAAGCCGGCCGGAACGGAGGCCGGGACCCGCAGGGAACCGACCCCGGTCCGGGACCGGACGGGCCCGGGTGGGACCCGGCATCCCCGCCGGGAGCAGCCCATCCCCCGGCCGCCGGCGCCGGGCGCCGGGCGGAGCGGACTCCCCCGTACGGCACGCCGGTGATCCACGTGGAGGACCCGGGGAGCGGGTCCGACGGGATCGAGCCCGATCTGGCCACCCTCAACGCCCGCCTCGGACTCCTGGCCTCACTGTCCGGCCTGGTCTTCGCCCTCCCGGCGGTGGCCGTCCTCAAGCTGGGGGGTGCGCCGAGCGTGCTGTGGGTGGCGGTCGGGGTCTTCGCCGCCGCGGTGGTGGCCGGGACCCGGTTGCCCGTGGCCGGTCGGCCGGGAGGCGGACGGGCGGGACGCCGGAGGAGCCGGCAGGCCGCCGTCGCTCGGCGCCCGACATCGGTCGTCTCCGCGATGTCGGAGGTCCTGCACGCCCCCGACACCGATCCCACCTGGGCCGGGGACGAGGAGGACCTGGCGGCCTTCCGGCCGATCGCCGGCACCGAGGTCGTCCTGGCGCTGATGCCCATGTCGGTGCTGAAGGCGTTGATGGGCTTCCTCACCTTCCTCTTCGCCTTCGCCCTCCGGCGGGAGTCCGCGCCCACCTGGTGGTTCGGCCTGGTCCTCGGAGGGCTCACCGCCGGCGCCCTCATCGGAGTGCTGTCGGTGTCCGCCATCCGCCGGGTGCTCACCGAGCAGCAGATGCTCAGCGGGTCCCTGCTGCTGGTGGCGGCCTTTGCCACGCTCGGGGCCTTCTTTCCCGTCCGCTGGCTCCAGGCGGTGGTGGCCATGGCGGTGGGCGCGGCGAGTGCGGTGGCCAAGCCCTCGTTCGACGCGCTGGTCCAGCGTCACGTGCGGGAGTCCAACCAGGGCCGGGCGTTCGCCCGGTTCGAGACCCGGTTCCAGCTGATGTGGGTGGTGGGCTCGTTCGTCCCGGTGGTGCTGGCCCTGCCCATCGGGGGCGGCGACCTGATCATGGCGGTGGTGGCCGCCGTCGGCGCCGTCTCCTACATGAGCTCGCGCCGGGCCGTCCGACTGCAGGCGTCAACCGGCCAGAGGCTGACCGGCTGACCGGCTGACCGGCTGACCGGCTGACCGGCTGACCGGCTCAGCCGAGCTGTCGCTCGAGCTCGTCCACCTCGGCGCGCAGTCGGGCCGGAAGCTTGTCGCCGAACGTGGCGAAGTGCTGACGGATGCCCGGCAGCTCGGCCCGCCACTCGTCGGCGTCCACGGTGAGCAGCTTCTCCATGTCCTCGGCGGACACGTCGAGCCCCTCGGTGTCGATGGCGCCGGGGGAAGGGATGAGCCCGATGGGCGTGTCGGTGGCCCCACCGGTGCCGTTCACACGCTCGAAGACCCACTCGAGCACCCGGGAGTTCTCCCCGTACCCGGGCCACAGCCACCGGCCGTCCTCATCCTTGCGGAACCAGTTGACGTAGAAGATCTTGGGCAGCTTGTCGCGATCGGCACCGGCGCCCACGCTCAGCCAGTGGGCGAAGTAGTCGGCCATGTTGTACCCGCAGAACGGAAGCATGGCGAACGGGTCGCGGCGGAGGTTCCCGACCGCACCCGTGGCCGCCGCGGTGGTCTCGGAGGCCATGATCGAACCGAGGAACACGCCGTGCTCCCAGTCCCTCGACTGGAACACCAGTGGGATCACCGAAGCCCGGCGTCCGCCGAACAGGATGGCGTCGATCGGGACGCCGGCCGGGTCCTCCCACTCCGAGGCGATGGCCGGGTCCTGGGCGGCGGGGACGGTGAACCGGGCATTGGGATGGGCTGCCGGCGCACCCGATCCCGGGATCCAGTCCTCGCCCTTCCAGGAGGTGAGATGGGCGGGTACCTCGTCGCTCATGCCCTCCCACCACACGTCGCCGTCATCGGTCAGTGCCGTGTTGGTGAAGATGGCGTTGCCGTCGAGGGTGAGCATGGCGTTGGGGTTGGTGTGGACGTTGGTCCCGGGCGCCACGCCGAAGAAGCCGGCTTCGGGATTGATGGCGTAGAGCCGGCCGTCGGCGCCGAACTTCATCCAACAGATGTCGTCGCCCACCGTCTCGACCTTCCAGTCGGGCAGGGTGGGGATGAGCATGGCCAGGTTGGTCTTGCCGCAGGCCGACGGAAAGGCCCCGGTCACGTACCTTGTCTCACCGGCCGGCGAGGTCAGCTTCAAGATGAGCATGTGCTCGGCCAGCCAGTTGGCGTCGCGGGCCATGACCGAGGCGATCCGCAGGGCGAAGCACTTCTTGCCGAGCAGCGCGTTGCCGCCGTATCCCGAGCCGTAGGACCAGATCTCCCGGGTCTCGGGGAAGTGCACGATGTACTTGTTCTCGGCGTCGCACGGCCACGGCGAGTCGGCCTCGCCCTCGGCGAGCGGCGCGCCCACTGAATGGAGGCACGGTACGAACTCTCCGTCGGCTCCGAGCACCTCGAGGGCGCCCCGCCCCATGCGGGTCATGATCCGCATGGACACCGCCACATAGGCCGAGTCGGTGATCTCCACGCCGATGTGGGCGATCGATGAACCGAGCGGGCCCATGGAGAATGGCACGACGTACATGGTCCGTCCCCGCATCGACCCCTTGAACAGATCGGTGAGGACGTCCCGCATCTCCGAGGGCTCCCGCCAGTTGTTGGTCGGCCCGGCGTCGGACTCGAGGGTCGAGCAGATGAAGGTCCGGTCCTCCACGCGGGCGACGTCGCCCGGGTCGGAGTGGGCCCAGTAGCTGTTGGGCCGCTTGGCATCGGAGAGCTTGGTGAAGGTCCCGTTGGTCACCAGCAGCTGGCACAGGCGGTCGTACTCCGCCGCCGACCCGTCGCACCACTCGACGGCGTCGGGCTCGGTCAGCGCCGCGATCTTGTCCACCCAGGCGATCAGCTTCTTGTTGTCGGTGGGGGGCATGGGCTGCGTTTTCCTCCTCGGAGTCCGGCTCGGCGGTGCAGCGGGCCGGAACCACCGGCACGGGCGGTCCGCGACGGAGGTCCATGGCTGCGTACCGATTCTAGTTGGGACGATCCGGCACAATGCTAGGCAAGGGACGTGGAGCGTCCCAATTTCGGGGGTCCGCCCGGCGATCGGGCTGGCGGCGTCGACGAGTTCGCCGCCATCGGGCTCCTCCGCGCCCGATTCGAGGCTGCCGCCCGGGTCCGCCACCCCGATGGGCCCCTCCCGCCCCCCGGGGACACCTGGATCGGAGACGACGCGGCCGTCGTGAGCATCGATGCCGGCTCGGCGGGCCAAGCGGTGCCGTCCGGCCAGGCGGTGCCGTCCGGCCAGGCGGTGCCGTCCGGCCAGGCGGTGCTGGCCACCGACCTGGTGGTCGAAGGTGTCCACTTCGATCTCGGGTTCTGCAGTCTCGACGACGTGGGCTACAAGGCGTTGACGGTCACCGTGTCCGACCTGGCCGCCATGGGGGCCTGGCCCGAATACGCCCTGGTCTCGGTGGCCGGCCCGCCCGGGACCGACTTCGACCGGCTGGGGGCCGGCCTGGCCGCGGCGGCAGCCGAGACCGGGTGCGTGGTGGTCGGCGGGGATCTCTCGCAATCACCGGCCCTGGTGGTCTCCACCGCGGTGTTGGGCCTGCTCCGCGGCGGTTCCGGCGACGGCCCACTACTCCGGGCCGGGGCACGCGCCGGAGACCTGCTCTTCGTGACCGGTCCCCTCGGTGGGTCCGCGGCCGGCCTCCGCCTACTGCGGAGCGGGGGAGGCGCGACCGGGAGTGGGGGAGGCGCGACCGGCGAAAGCAGGTCCGGCCTCCTGCGTGCCTACCGGCGGCCGGCGGCCCGGCTCGTCGAGGGGGAGACCGCACGCCACTCGGGGGCTGGGGCCGCGATCGACATCTCCGACGGCCTGGTCGCCGACAGCCGGCATCTGGCCCGGGCGTCCGGGGTGGGCATCGCCCTCGACACGCTTCCGGTGGTCGACGGGGGCACCCGGGAGGAGGCCCTCCACGGAGGCGAGGAGTATGAGCTGTTGATCGCCACCGGCGACCCCGACCGACTGGTCAGGAACTTCGGGGCGGCGGACCTGCGCCCACCCCTTCCCATCGGGATCTGCACCGACCTGGCCGGACAGGCCACGCTCGACGGCGAGCCGCTGCCGGCGGGCGGCTGGCACCACCGCTTCTGAGCGCTACCCGGCGTTCCCTGGCAGGCCACCACCGACGTGCCACCACCGACGTGCCGCCGGCAGGTGCGACTTCAGGCGGGGATGTTCCGCACCGGTCGCTTGACGACCTTGCCGGAGCGGATGCAGGACGTGCAGGCGTTGAGGCGCCTGGGGGACCCGTCCACGAGTGCCCGTACCCGCTGGATGTTCGGATCCCAGCGCCGCTTGGTCCGTCGGTGGGAGTGGCTGACGCTCATCCCGAACGACGGCTTCTTGCCGCAGACCTCGCACACCGCTGCCATGACGCTCCGACTCCCTCGTAGGATCCTCTGGGTTGGGCGCAAAGGTTAGCATCCTGGCCATGGTGGTCCTCGACGCCCTCGGAGCTGCGGACCTGCTGCAGCTCGTGACCA
>Ga0307372_10013675_pt1 | contig 10468 bp, 8 predicted proteins | sample OX1MG_FD_202533 | JGI IMG/M metagenome (GOLD analysis project Ga0307372, IMG submission 202533) | Soil microbial communities from Risofladan, Vaasa, Finland - OX-1 | ecosystem: Environmental > Terrestrial > Soil > Coastal area > Acid sulfate soil | place: Finland: Risofladan, Vaasa | collected... | reverse complement strand
CAAAGTGCCGGGTCGGGGAACCGCACGCTACCCCGACGCCTACCTCGATGAAGAACTAGGGGTCCACCGGCTCTCTGAGCGTACTCGCAACCTCCCGTGGGCGAAAGCATGACAATCTTAATGAATGAATCCTTGTCCGAGAGCCGGATGCGGGAAAACCGCCCGTCCGGTTCGATGAGCGGGAGGTGGAAACGGAGCAGGGTGAGGCTCATGAGGCGCCGGCGCACGAAAGGGCCGGCAACAGCTAGGCCGCACCTAAACCACCGCGCCACCTCTCGACTCTACTCAGCCCAGCTATTACTTGACAAAGCGCTCCATGCAAACCCGAAGCGCCAGCGAGGTAAGTGCGTTGCTCCGCCTCGCTTGCGCTTCGGGTTGGTGTGGGCTGATGAATAATCCGGGCTAGTGCCTCTTCAAAGCCATTTTGACAGTCGTGTGGCTGGCGGCTGAGCCTAGGCGAAGCCCCAGTTCGCTGGGGCATCGCTTCGCTCTGCCGCCAGCCTCCCTCCCTCACCTATCAACTCAGACTTGAAGAGGCACTAGCGGCGGCGGAGCGCCGGAAAGGGCTCGCAAGAAAACGAGCGAGCGCAGGATTTGACCGGCGTTGAAACCCGGCCTATGGTTTCGATGTGCCGCATCGGTTCGTGCGGCGCTCACATCTTTCTCACCTTCAGCTTGCCACGGGGTTTGGGAAGCGCAGGAAGGTAGGCCGCTATGGCATGGTTTAATCGTTTTTGCCGCGAGGAGGACGCAACCACCGCCGTGGAATACGCCGTCATGTTGGCGCTGATCATCGCAATGATCATCTCGGCAATTAGCGCCGTCGGAGGGCAATCGGGAGGAATGTGGGGCGGCATTCAAAGCAACATGACTTCGTATGGAATCGGCGGCGGCTAATCGCCTCGTATCGTTCGATTTGCTCAAAAGCTCGAAAGATCGTCTGGCATCCGCCGGAATCGAAGAGACGCCCTCGGGCGTCTCTTTTTTTGGTTTTTCGACTGCTTCAGCCGCCTTTTGTCCAGCCTTGGCGAATCGATCCGCGCCCGGCCGAGAGCCGGATTGTGAAGAATATGCCCGACTTGGCTGCGAGAAGACGTCTCGCTCTGCACCATTTCGCGGGGGTTTTCCTGTCTACGTTTGTTGCGTATAAGTAAGGCTTGACCAATCGAGCGAGTCCCTTTCGACCGCCGAGCGTTTTGCCTTGAGCAGACGCTCGCGCCGGTTTCACTTGCAAATCGGGCGGGGATGAACCGATATGGAAGCCAGCAACGAAGGTCAACCTCGCGCTACGAGCAGTTCAGATCCGTCGGCGTCCACTGGAGCAGCGGCTGAAGCCGTAGTAGCCGACGCACGGGCAAAACCTGCTGCGGCGCCGCAGCAACAACCTGTTGCGAATGCCGGTTCGTCGGCTGGGCGTCCGCCCGGCGCCTCGAAGGAAAGTTCGCGCAGCCGTAGCCTGCTAACGGGCACACGGCTTCCGCTGTTGGCCGGCATAGCCGTCGTGGCGGTCGGCGTCTTTCCCTTGGCGACGGCAATTCAGACGGCGCTGAACACGGTTTCGACCGACGACGCGTACGTCAACGGGCACGTTACCTTCGTCGCTCCCCGCATCGCCGGCCAGGTAAGCGCCGTTTTGGTCGACGACAACATGCGCGTCAAGCGAGGCAACATCCTGGTGCAGCTCGACAAGGAGCCGTATCAGGTGCAAGCGGCGATCAAGCAGGCGGCCGTCGAAGCGGCCGAGCGAGACCTGGCGGCCGCCGAAGCCCAGGTCCGCGGCGTAGTGGCCCAAGCCCGCAGCAATCGTTTCAAGCTCGAACACGCGATGGAAGACGTGCGAAATCAGCTCGCGCTGCTGAAGTCGAACGTGGCCGAATTGAAGGTCGAGCAAGCAAACCGGGAACTGGCCGAGCGAGACTATGTCCGCGGCGAAACGCTGGTCGCCAAAGGCGCCATGAGCCAGCAGCAGTTCGACCAATACAAGGCCGCGCTGGAGGTGGCCCGAAATCGCGTGAGCAGCGCGGAGCAAACGATTCAGCAAACGAGGGCCGGTCTCGGCCTGCCCCTCAACTTCAAAGACCCGCTCGACGCGCCGGAAGACCTGGATCAGAATTTCTCGACCGTGCGAGAGGCGCTGGGCGCCTTGCAGGGCAGTGCGGCCCAGTTGGGCTTTAACCCTTCGAACTACGAGTTGACTCCGAAACAGGCGATCGAGGAATTCTATAATCAGGATCCCGAGGGAGATCTGGACCGGATCTACGCGCAACTGATTCCCAAGGCGCCGGGCGTCAAGCAGGCCGAAGCCCGGTTGCTGCAGGCGCGTCGCGATTTGGATCTGGCCGAACTCGATCTGCGCTACTGCGACGTCGTGAGCGAAATCGACGGCGTGGTCACGCGCCGCAACGTGAATCCCGGCAACCACGTGCAAGTCGGTCAGGCGCTGATGGCCGTGCGCTCGCTGACGGAAATCTGGATCGACGCCAACTTCAAGGAGACGCAGCTCGGCGAGCTGCGCATCGGCCAGCCGGTGCGCTGCGAGGTGGACATGTACGGAAAACAACGCGAGTTCAAGGGCCGCATCACCGGCTTCACGATGGGCACCGGCTCGACGCTGGCGTTGTTGCCTCCCCAAAACGCCACGGGCAATTTCGTCAAAGTCGTGCAGCGCATTCCGGTGCGCATCGAACTCGACGATTACGATCCCGACAAGACCGCTTTGTTCGTCGGCTTATCGTGCTTTCCTTATGTTTATATTCATGAACCGCTCGTTGGCGACGACCCTGGCAAGGGGCGATTTCTGCAAGATTACGCGCTATCGAAAGAGGGCGGCGCGGGGCGCTGAGCGGCGCGGGGTCTCTGATTCTCCGATCTGGGAAGTCTTGGGAAAGGATCGAGCGTGACGAGCGCAGCCCTCGCCCCTGCTACGGCCAGCCGCGCTGCGGTCAATCCCTGGCTGGTCGCCGTCGCCGTGGTCGTGCCGACGTTCATGGAGGTGCTCGACACCACGATCGCCAACGTTGCGCTGCGCTACATTGCCGGAGGGTTATCGGCCGCGGTCACGGACAGCGAATGGGTGATTACCAGCTACTTGGCGGCGAATGCGATGATTTTGCCGATCTCCGGCTGGCTGTCGGCGCATTTGGGGCGCCGAAATTATTTCATGCTGTCGATCGCCGTGTTCACGATCGCCTCGGGCCTGTGCGGCATCGCGACCAACCTGGAACAGTTGATTCTGTTCCGAGTGCTGCAAGGACTGGCCGGCGGCGGACTTCAGCCTTCGAGCCAGGCCATCCTGCTCGACGCTTTCCCGCGCGAGAAGCAAGGAGCGGCGATGACGATGTTCGGCATTGCGGCGCTCTTTGCGCCGGTCATCGGGCCGACGCTGGGCGGATACCTGACGGTCAACTACGACTGGCGTTGGATCTTTTTCATCAATGTTCCGATGGGTTGCCTGGCCTTGGGCGCGGCTCACTTGCTGGTCGAAGACCCGGAGTATCTCAAGCTCCAGCGCGCCGAATTGCGCCGCGGGCCGCTGAACTTCGACTACATCGGGCTGGGACTGCTCGTCATTCTGATGTCGACCTGGGAAATCGTGCTGAGCAAGGGGCAAGAGTGGGATTGGCACGGCGATCCGTTTTGGCGGGTGCAGACGCTGTTCGTGCTGTTCATGTTGTCGCTCGGCGCCTTGATCTATCGCGAGTTGCGGATCGCGAATCCGGTCGTCAATTTCCGGCCCTTGGCCGATCGTAACTTCCTGGCCTGCTCGATCATCATTTTTTGCGCCTATGGCATCCTCTACGGCGCCAGTACGTCTCTGCCGGCCTTACTACAGTCGCTATTCGGCTACGACGCCTACGTTTCCGGGTTGGTGCTGTCTCCCGCCGGGATGTTTTCGATCATCGTTTTGCTCATCGTAGGCAAATCGCTGGGCCTAGGGGCCGACGCGCGCTGGTTGATCGCCTTGGGACTGGCGACGATGGCCGCCGGATGTTACTGGATGTCGCAAATGAACCTTTCCATCAGTCCGGGGATGGTCGTCTGGCCGCGAGTGGTGCTGATCGCGGGGCTGTCGATGATTTTCGCCCCGATCAACGTCGCCGCCTTTACGGAAACGCCGATGCATCTGCGCGGGGCGGCCGTCGGTCTGTTTGCGCTGCTGCGCAACGAAGGGGGCAGCGTCGGCACTTCGCTGGCCCACACGATGGAAGTCCGCCGCGAACAGCTCCACACCGAGCGACTGGGAGAATTCCTCGACCCGTTGAACGCCGCGGCCAGTTCTTTCCAGGCTCAAGGCCAGGCGTTCTTTTTCCGGCACACGGGCGACCCCGCCCTGTCGCAGCAGATGACGTGGGAAGCGCTGGCGAACGTCCGCCATCAGCAGGCCGCGTCGCTGGCCTATTTTGACGATTTTTGGCTGTTTGCAGTGCTGTCGGCGACGTTGTTGCCGCTGGTGTTGCTCATGAAGCGCTCGGTCGCCGAAAAGGGCGCACACATCGGAGCCGAGTAGCCGCGCCTGATAGCGGTGCGGGGCCGTTTCAGGCCTGGGCTCGGTGGTTGGGGTAATTTCGGCGCCGGCGGTCGTACCAGAACAGCGCAACTAAGGTTTTGGCGTCCTGAATGCGGCCGTCGTCGGCCATGGCCAGCGCTTCGGCCCAAGGGACGACCTGGGGCTCGATCTGCTCTCCGGGTTCAAGCCGCGCCGGCCCCGCCGTCAATCCCGTCGCTAAAAATAGGTGCATTCGCTCGTTGAGAATTCCGGGCGACATGAAAAACTGGAAAAGCGGCTGCACGGCCTCGGCTCGATAGCCCGTTTCTTCCTCTAATTCGCGAACGGCCGTCCGGAGCGGGTCTTCGTCGGGTTCCAGCGTGCCGGCAGGAAGTTCGAGCAAGGTTTGCCCTACCGCGGGGCGGTAATTGCGAATCAGACAAACGTGGTCGTCCGCCAAAAGAGGCAGGATCACGACCGCACCGGGATGCTGGATGGACTCTCGGAGATGGAATCGACCGTCGGGGGTCGCATATTTTCTCCGGACGACCGTAAAACGGCTCGTTTTTAGCAACACTTCTGCGTCATCCATGTGCGGATTCGCTCCGTAGAATTGCTTGTTGTTGGGCGGAGTGATAAGATAGCGGCAGCGGCCGTTTCCAACCAGCACGTCGGCGGCTTTATTGCAGTTTGATAGACGCCATGCGCGATTTATTGAGTTGGAATCTTTCGTTGGGACGATGGGGCGGCGTGAAAGTTCGCCTGCACGTGTTCTTCGTCCTGTTCGCGGTCGTGGCGTTGCACCTGGCTACGCAAGGCCCCGACAATCATCTGTTTTGGCTCACGGTCGTCTGCCTTGGCCTGTTGTTGGCAAGCTTGCTGGCGCATGAGTTTGCCCATTGTTTTGCCGCTCGCAAGTTCGGCGGCGGTGCAGATCAAATCGTGATTTGGCCGTTAGGCGGGCTGGCGCAGCCCAGCGTGCCGCACGATCCTCAACAAGAATTTTGGATCGCGCTCGCCGGTCCCTTGGCGAATTTGGCGGCGTGCGTGGTTGTATCGCCGTTGCTGACGATCCTCTATCGCCACTCGTTGGTTTCCTTGCTGAATCCGCTCGCTCCGCCGATGGGCGCCGACGGAGCGTTGAGCGGGCAAGTCGTGTTGACGTGGACGTTTTGGATCAATTGGCTGCTGGCCGTCGTGAACCTGTTGCCGGCTTATCCTTTGGACGGCGGTCGTGCCTTGCGCGCCATCGTGTGGGCGACTACGAAACACAGTTTTCGCGAGAGCGCGGCGCTGACCGCGCGCGTTGCCAAACTAACCGCGGTCGGGTTGTGGGTTGCGGCTTTTCTGGCGAATGGCAGCGCCGAGTATTCGTTCGCGTTCTTGCCATTGCTGCTCATCGGCGTGTTTCTGTTTTTTGGCGCTCGCCAGGAAAGCGATCGGCTGGGCGAACAAGAATCCGAGGACGCGCTGTTTGGCTACGATTTCTCTCAAGGCTACACCAGCTTGGAAAAGACGTTGGCGCCGCCCCGCAAACAGCGCCCGGGGCCGATCAAGAAATGGCTGGCCGACAAACGGGCGGCCCGGCTGCTTCAACAGCAGCGGCTCGAAGCCGAGGAAGAGCGGCGAGTCGACGAGGTGTTGGCGCGTCTACACGAGCAAGGCGCCCACGCACTCACGGAAGACGACCAGGCGTTGTTGGCGCGGGTGAGCGCTCGTTACCGCAACCGACAGCGCAGTTGACGCTTTCGCCGGGCAGTTGACGCTTTCGCCGGGCAGTTGACGCTTTCGCCGGGCAGTTGACGCTTTCGCCGGGCAGTTGACGCTTTCGCCGGGCAGTTGACGCTTTCGCGACTCGGCGTCCCGCTCCGCGGGCAAAGTCTTGAGTCCCTTCGGACTTGTATCGTCCCAGGCGCCGCTTAGCCTCGGTAAATCGCAAGCGGTCGCATGGATCAGCCGGAATTATCGGCGGTTTTCGATCGGCTTCTTGCCGCGCAGTCGCGCTCGAATCGCCACAACCGCTAAAACCGGCTGCAGCAGGCCGCCGGCTTTCCCGGCTGGCTTTGCCGTTGGGTCGCGAGTGACGTAAGGTTGAGTGGAAACACAGCACAGGGGCGCAGGTCTCTGATCCAACGGTGAACTCGAACTACGTACTGTTCGGGTTCGAAGAGACTTCGCCAGAACGGTTGCGTTCATGTCGTCGAGTATTGCTTGCGAGTCGCTGATAGCATCCGGGCCGGACGCTTCCGTCGTTCCGGGGACCGCCGCACTTGAGGCTCGCGCCGAAGCGAGCCTCAGCGCGCTCGAAGATTGGTTCCGCGCCGAATTCACCTTGATCGATGGGGGCACGGGCGAGATCCTGCGTCTGGCCGGCGACCATTCGGGGCTGGATTGGTCCGCGCGAGTTGAGTTGGCGCGCGAGGTTTCCCGCCGGCAGCGCGTGGAGTTTATTGAAGAGGACGAGCCTTGGGCGCTGCTGGCGCTGCCGATCGATAATCCTCGCGACGACGGTCTGGTCGCCGTCGGGGCATTTCTGACGCGCGCGGCCGCTGGCGACGACGATTTCGAACGACTGGCGGCGCTGCTCGGCTGGCCCAAGGCGAAGGCGGCCGACTGGGCCGCCCGGCAAACGCCTGCACCCGCCGAAGTGCTGGGCCGGATGGCCGAACTCGCGGCGTCGAAATTGGATGCCGATCAGAACATCGAGCAGCTCGAAGAAGAGGTCGAGAAGCTGTCGGTGCATCTGGGTTCGACGTTCGAAGAAATCAGCCTGCTCTACCGCCTCACGCAGAATCTGAAGCTTTCGAGCGACGATGAAGAACTCGGCCAACGCGCTCTGGAATGGCTGGCCGAAGTCGTGCCCGCCGAGGGCTTGGCGATTCAATTCACGCCGCACGCCGATCTCGACCTGCTGACGCCCGATTCGCGCACCGAGCCGGTGTTGCTGACGCACGGCGTTTGCCCGCTCGACGTCGAGGGCTTTTCTCGCCTGGTGGCCGAGTTGGGCCTGAACGTCGCCAACCGGCCGTTGGTCATCAACCGCGCGAAGCACGACATGTCGAACTGGGGCGTGCCTGAAATTCGCCAATTGGTGATCGTCCCCGTCGCCGAAGGCGAACGCCTGTTCGGCTGGCTGGCGGCCTTCAACCATACGCGCGACGGCGAATTCGGTTCGGCGGGCGAATTCGGCTCGGCCGAGGCCAGCTTGCTCAGCTCGGTCGGAACCATGCTGGGCATCCACAGTGGAAACATCGATCTCTACCAGCAACAAGCCGAGCTGCTGACGGGCGTGGTGCGGGCCATGACCTCGGCCATCGACGCCAAGGATCCGTACACGCGCGGGCATAGCGACCGCGTCGCACGCGTGGCGGTGCGGCTGGCGCAAGAACTGGGTTGCGACGCGGAGGCGATTCGCACCATTTACTTTTCAGGGTTGCTGCACGACATCGGCAAGATCGGCATTAACGACGAGGTGCTGCGGAAACCGGGCAAGCTCAGCGACGCCGAGTTCGAGCACATCAAGATGCACGTCGAAATCGGCTACCGCATCCTGGTCGACTTGCGAAAGATGGCTCACATGCTGCCGGTCGTCTTGCACCATCACGAGTCGTGGGACGGCAAGGGTTATCCGCACGGTCTGGCTGGAAATGAAATCCCTTATCTTGCCCGCATCGTGGCCGTTGCCGACGCTTACGACGCCATGGCCAGCGACCGCCCCTACCGCGCCGGCATGGACGACGATAAACTCGATTCCATCATTCGAGCGGGCGCCGGCAAACAGTGGGATCCTCAAGTGGTCGACGCGTTCTTCCACGCCCGCGACGACATTCGGGCGATTTCCGGCCGCGGGCCGAAACAGTCGGTTCCGCACGACGTCAACTGGTCGTAAGCCGCCGAACTTCGTCCAGACGGCGAACATGGCGCGCGAAGAACACGACCGCGAAGATCTGTTGGCCGAGGCGACGGCCTTGGTCGAGCGCGCGGAGCTGCGCGTCGCCGGCTTTTCGGACCTGCTGGTCGTCGGGTTTCGCCGCGGAGGCGCCGCCAGCCTGTACTTTGGCGCCGAGCCCGCCTATCACTTCAATGCCGCCGGCCAGTTGCGGCGGGCTTGTGCAACGGGATTGCTCTACAAAGCCGAGCGGGGCAAGCTGATCTCGCTCGAGCGTCGCAGAGCGGCCAGCCAGGTGCAACTGGTCCGGCACGAACTCACGGACGAGGAGACGGCGAGTTTTTTGACCGCCTTGACCGCGGATTTGCTTGCGCTCGACGAGGCTCTGAAGCACGGGCGTTACGAGCGGCTGCGGCAAGAGCCGGCAGGAGCCGACGTCGTCGCGCGGATTCAAGCCTGGTGCGCCGCGCACGGCCGAAACGTGCTAGTCGCTTCTTCTCCGCGCGTGGGCTAGTGCCTCTTCAAGTCTGAGTTGATAGGCGAGAGCGCCTGGCGGCAGAACGAAGCGATACGAGAGCGTACTGGGGCTTCGCCAAGGCTCAGCCGCCAGCCACCCGATTGTCAAAAATGGCTTTGAAGAGGCACTATCTGCGCCCCGCTTCGCCGAATTCCCGTTCCGCCGCCTTGCGGAACGCGGCCAGGCTTTCGCGGCCGCCAGCGGGAAAGCCGGCGTGCTGCACCATGAACACCGTAATCAGCCCGCGCCCGGCATCGATCGACATGTTCGTGGCGTAGGCGCCGCCGTGGCCGAACGTCCCGCCTGCGGTCGCCCAGCCGAAGCCGTATTGCTCCTTGAGCGTTTCGGGCGTTTGTTTCGAAGTCATCTGCCGGACCGCCGCTTCGGAAAGATACCGCTTGCCCGCGAACTCGCCGCCGCGGAGCACCATTTGGCAGAACCTCGCGACATCGGCGGCCGTCGAGAACAAGCCGCCAGCGGGCATGGGCTGTCGGCTGCGGTCATCGAGCGGATACTTGAGTTGCGTGACGGTCGTTTCTTCCAGACCTTCGCCGCCGGCGCCGGGTTTGTACGCTTTCGCCAGTCTCGAAAGTTGCTCCTCGTTGGGCCAAAAGGTCGTGTCGTGCATCCCCAGCGGCTCGAAGAGACGTTGTTGGAGAAAGTCTTCGTAAGGCATGCCGCTGACGACTTCGATGATCCGGCCCGCCGTGTTGATGCCGGCGTTGGAATACTGGTATTTGGTTCCCGGCTCGAAGATGAGGGGCGTCATGGCATAGCTGCGCACCGCGACAGCCAGCGCCAGCAGGTCGAGCGTCGGCTGTTCGAGCGCCGACTTGAACGGCAGGCCGCTCGTGTGGCTCAGCGCCTGGCGCACCGTGATCGGCGGCGGCCTTTTGAGCAGAACATGTTCCTGATCTTGCTCGGCCGCCCACCAGAGTTCTTTAAACTCGGACAGATACTTCGCCACCGGGTCGTCGAGCTTTACCTTGCCCTCGTCGACCAGCATCATCAGCGCGGTCGCGGTGATCGGTTTCGATTGCGAGGCGATCCAGAACATGGCCTCGGCCGGCATCGGCTTTTTGGCCGCGATATCGGCGAAGCCGACCGTCTCGACGCTCAGCGTGTGGTCCTTGTCGGCCACGAGCGCCACGGCGCCCGCGAGGGTTTGGGCATCGACGAACGGCTGCAAGGCGGCGGCGATTCGCTCGGAATGCCCGGCCGAAGGCTCGGCCGCTGGCGCGGAGATGGTCGATAGCACCACGCCTGCGAGCAATAACGCGGCAACGCGAACCCGGTCGATGACGCTGCTTTTCATGGCTGGCGGTTCCTTGTTTCTGGATTCTTATCGATCGAAGTCCTGTTCCTGCCGGGCGGCTGGTGCCAAGAGTACGCTGGCAGAATAGGCCGCGGAAAACCGAGCGTCAACCGGCGCCAGGTCTGCGCAATGGGCCTAAGTTCGAGTTTCGCGGTTTTCGAGCGTAGTTTGAGCGGGCCGCCGCATGGGGCGCGGCGGAAAAACGGCAGTCGGCGAGCCGTAATTCGCGAGACAGGTCTCGCGGCGGCTTGGTCAGCCCGC
>Ga0307372_10013671_pt1 | contig 10471 bp, 6 predicted proteins | sample OX1MG_FD_202533 | JGI IMG/M metagenome (GOLD analysis project Ga0307372, IMG submission 202533) | Soil microbial communities from Risofladan, Vaasa, Finland - OX-1 | ecosystem: Environmental > Terrestrial > Soil > Coastal area > Acid sulfate soil | place: Finland: Risofladan, Vaasa | collected... | reverse complement strand
GTCTACGAGCACGAGAAGCCGAAGAATCTCAGGGCGGGGATAACCTATCTAATCATGACCCACATTGGGACGGCCTTCATCACGGCCGCCTTCCTCGTTCTGTACTTGCAAACCGGGAGCCTCTCGTTCGACTCGTTCAGGGGCGCGGCGGCCCAGCTCCCGGCTTTCACGAAGGACTCGGTGTTCGTGCTGGCGCTGCTCGGGTTCGGGACGAAGGCGGGACTCGTGCCGATGCACACCTGGCTTCCGAAGGCTCACCCCGCTGCCCCAAGCAACGTCTCGGCGCTGATGTCCGGGGCGATGCTGAAGGTCGCCATCTATGGGCTCACGAGGGTCACTCTGGGCTTCGTCCTCCCAGACTCTCCGGGAGACGCGTGGCTAGGGCTGCTGATGGTGATGGTCGGCTCCGCCTCCGCCCTCTTCGGCGTGCTCTTCGCCGCGGTCGAGCACGACATCAAGAGGGCGCTGGCCTACCACAGCGTCGAGAACGTTGGGATAATCGTCGTCGGCCTCGGCCTGTCCGTGGTCTTCCTGTCATACGGGCTGGAGACCCTCGCCGCCCTCTCTCTGCTCGCCAGCATGTATCACTCCCTGAACCACGCCGTCTTCAAGGGCCTCCTCTTCATGGCGGCCGGCTCGGTCGTCCTCGGCGCGGGGACCGCCGACATGAACCTGATGGGCGGTCTCGCCAAGAGGATGCCTTGGACGAGCCTCTTCTTCCTCGTCGGGTCAATCGCGATAGCAGGCCTGCCTCCCCTCAACGGGTTCGTGAGCGAATGGCTCACCCTGCAGGCCCTGCTGTCTTCCTACCAGGTACCCAACGTCGCGCTGCAGCTGTCAATCGGTTTCTCGAGCATAATCTTCGCCCTCACCCTGGGGCTGGCGCTCGCCACCTTCGTCAAGCTCTTTGGAATCTCGTTCCTGGCCCGGCCTAGGTCGAAGGAGGCCGAGAGCGCCACCGAGGCCCCCAGGACGATGCTCGCGGGGATGGGCCTCGCCGGAGGGTTTTGCGTCGTGCTGGGTGTGCTGCCCTTCGTGGCTACGTCGCTGATCTCGTCCTCTTTCGGCTTCAATATGGGGCTGGTGAGCGGGTATCCGCCGTTCGGACCTCTCACCGTGGGTTACACGGCGGCGGGGCTGAAGTCGCTGAGCGAACTCTCCCCGCCCGAGGTCCTCGTCGCTGCGGCGTCGGTCGGTGCGGCCCTGCTAGGCTTCGTCGCGGTGGCGAGCCGCGGAAGGAAGACAACTGTCAGGCCCTACTCGACGTGGGAAGGCGGTTTCGGGCCGCTCGGCGTCCGGACAGAGTACACGGCTAGCTCGCTCTCTCAGCCCATCCGCACCGCCTTCAAGTGGTTTTACAGGCCCCACACTAGCACCGAGAGGACATACTTCTCCGACTCCAACCACATGGTAAGGCGCTCCGTCTCCGTCGTATCCGAGACCAAGGAGGTATTCGAGGAGTACCTCTACTCGCCAACGACCCGTGCAGTCCTCTTCGTCCTGGACAAGGTCCGGAAGATTCAGACGGGGAAGATCAACTCCTACCTCCTCTACGTGCTGATAGTCACGGCCGTACTCTTGCTGATGGCGGCCATCCAGCCATGACCTACGGTCTCGCGGTCGACGCCGCTGTCGCGGTGATGCAAGGTATCGCGGTCTTCGCACTTGCGCCCCTGCTCACAGGAATCATGAGCAAGGCGAAGGCCAGGACTCAGAAGAGGGTCGGGGCAGGCGTGCTCCAGCCCTACTACGACCTCTTCAAGCTGCTCCACAAGGACGAGGTCGTCTCTGACCAGGCCTCCTGGGTGTTCAGGTCCGCACCGTGGGTGGTCGCCGTCTCGACGGTCACCGCAGCCCTGTTCGTGCCGGTCTTCCTTCCCTCCAGCCCGCTGAGCGCCGCGGGGGACTTCATCCTCGTCCTCGGGCTGTTCGCGCTAGCCCGGTTCTTCACGATGCTCGCAGGGATCGACGCCGCGAGCGCCTTCGGAGGAATCGGCACGAGCAGGGAGATGATGATGTCGGCACTCGCAGAGCCCGGCCTTTTCGTCACGCTCTTCGTCGTCTCCCTCACACTCGGTGGGACCAACCTCACAGGCCTGGTCGGCGCAGCCGCGCAGTCGGGAGTGGTGCTAACCCCCAGCATGCTCTTCGGCTTGATCGCGCTGTTCATCATCGTCCTCGCGGAGACCGGGAGGCTGCCCTTCGACAACCCTGCAACCCACCTGGAGCTGACGATGGTGCACGAGGCGATGCTCCTCGAGTATTCGGGAAGGAGCCTCGCCCTCGTGGAGTGGTCTCAGGCGACCAAGCAGTTGGTCTTGTTCGCGCTCCTCGTCAACTTGTTCGTCCCCGTAGGGATGCCTGTGTCGATGGGCGCAGGTCCCCTCGAGCTTGGCGCGGGCTCACTCGCAGTCCTTGCCAAGCTGGGCATCCTGGGTGTCCTTGTCGCCTACGTGGAGACCAGGATCGCGAAGTGGAGGCTGTTCAGGCTGGTCGACCTCTTCGCGCTCGCTATCGCCAGCGGCATGGTAGGCATGATCTTCTTCTACCTTTGATGGGAAGATGAGATGACAACGCTCCTTACGGACCTGATAACGCTCTCCGCCGCGGGCCTTCTAGTCGCCACCTTTGGAGTCGTCGTGAGGAGGAGCTTCACCGGCTGGGTGAGCGCGTACCGGTATCAGTCGGTCGTCCTCGCTGCGTCCACGGCCGTGGTGGGCTACTCTACCGGTTTCTGGGACATCTACGCCGCGGCGGTGCTTACGTTTGTCGTCAAGGCCGAGGTGATCCCTAGGCTCCTGGTGAGGGTGACCTTGGGCGTGGAGGGGGACCTCAAGATGGAGGCGAACCCGTACGTCAGCATCAGGCTGTCGGTCCTGATCTCCGCGCTGCTCGTCGCGCTTTCCTACGGTCTCGTAGGGCAGCTCCTCGCCTCGGCGAAGCTGGACGTCCTCGCTCAGGCGTACCTCCCGGTCTCCGTCTCGCTGTTCTTCATCGGGCTGTTCGCGATGGTCAGTAGGAGGACTGCGCTCAACCAGGTCGTGGGCCTTCTGATAATCGAGAACGGCCTCTTCCTGTTCACGACCGCGCTCACCCATGGAGTGTCTTTGATAATCGAGGTCGGGATACTTGCGGACGCGCTGGTAGGGGTCGTAATCTCGGCGATCCTGCTGACCAGGATGAGCCAGACCTTCGACACCATGGACACGGGCAGCCTGGAGAAACTGAAGGACGACTGATGATGATGTCGGGCTTCTATGTAGACTACGTCCTGGGCGCGCTCCCCTCCGGGTCGGGCACGCTGATGCTGACGGTCCTGCTCACCCCTGCCGCAGCGGCGGCCTTCGTCGCGGTCACGAGGAGGAAGAGGCTGGCGGAGGCGGCGACCCTGCTTTCTGCCCTCCTTGTGGCCATGCAGGTCGCAGGGCTGGTGGCCGGCGTAATCGCCGGGACGCGGCTCTCCGCCTTCGGCGACTTCCTCTCCCTGGACGCCCTGGGAGCCCTGGTGATGATCCCCATCGCCGGCGTGGGGTTCGTCGCGGCCCTCTACTCCATCAACTACATGGGGCGACAATACGAGCGCGGCATAGTCGACGACAGACACATCATCAGGTACTACGCGGGCTTCAACGTCTTCGTCCTTACGATGATGGTCGTCCCCCTGGCGAACAACACCGGGCTGATGTGGGTGGCCATCGAAGCGACGACTCTGGTCTCAGTCCTCCTGATAATGCTCTACACCACGGAGGGCGCCATCGAGGCTGCCTGGAAGTACCTGATAGTCGCCACCGTAGGGCTGTCCCTCGCTCTCTTCGGGATAGTCCTCTTCTCCTACGCGTATTCGACCGCCTCTCCCTCGGCGGCGGGCTCGGCGATGAACTGGACCGGGATGGACGCCGACGCGAAGATGCTCGACCCGGCGATAGTCAAGGTGGCTTTCGTCTTCGTCCTCGTCGGGCTGGGGACGAAGGCAGGCATCGCGCCGATGCACACCTGGCTCCCCGACGCCCACGGGGAGGCGCCGAGCCCGGTGAGCGCCCTTCTGTCGGGCGTGCTACTCAACTGCGCCATCTACGGAGTGCTCAGATTCAACATAATCGCCTCCGGCGCGCTGGGGCCGTCCTTCCCGAGCGAGCTGATGATAGGTCTAGGGCTGCTTTCGATGGGCATCGCGGCCGCGTCGGTGTGCTTTGCGAAGGACATGAAACGCATGCTCGCTTACTCGAGCGTCGAGCATATGGGGATAATCTCCCTCGCGGTCGGCTTCGGGGGATTCGTCGGGCTCTTCGCAGCGCTCTTCCACATCATAAACCACGCCATCGCCAAACCTCTGATGTTCTTCGCGAGCGGCACTGTGAGCCAGAGATTCGGGACGAAGACGATGTCGGAGATTAGGGGCATCATCAAGGTCATGCCGATTACCGGCGCCCTCCTCCTAGTCGGCGGGCTGGCAATCGTGGGCATGCCGCCGTTCAACGTCTTCGTGAGCGAGTTCCTTGCGCTGGCTTCGGGATTCGCGGGCGGGCAGGTCCTGGCGGCCTCTGCGATGATACTTCTCCTCGTGCTTGTCTTCGCGGGATTCATCCGGCAGCTCGTCCCTATGGTCTTTGGGAGGCCCGAATCCGGCAAGTCTGCCCAGTTGGAGGGCACAGAGCGGAAGGACGACATGGGTGCGCTCGCAATCCTGCCGATGGTAATCCTGGCCGCCCTCGTGGTCATCCTCGGGTTCTACATGCCTCAGCCTCTTCAGACTCTGATCCGCGAGGCGGTGCGGGTCGTTCAGGGGGCGCCTTCGAGCTGAAGACCACTCAGGAATGTCAGGCGAGCCTCCGCGAGAGGCTGGCAAGCAAGATCGACTCGGTGGAGGTGAGGAACGGGAACGAGGTGCGCGTTGAGGTCAGGCGGCCAAGCGACGTTCCCGGCATCTGCGTCACCGTCCGTGACGGGTTCAGGGGGAGGCTGGCTATGATCGCCTGCTCCGACGAGCGGCGGACGGCCGGCGGTTTTGCGCTGAGGTACGTCTTCGATGTGGAGGGCGCGGACATCTTCATCGTCCTCCTCTCTCGAGTGGAGGATTGGAAGCCAGGGTCTCCGCCCACCTATCCGAGCGTCGCCCTGCTTATTCCCTCGGCGACCTTGTACGAGAGGGAGATCAAGGACATGTTCGGCCTGGTCGCGGAGGGCTCGCCTGACTCGAGGCCGCTGGTCCTCCACGAGCAGTGGCCCGAGGACGCCCATCCGCTTCGGAAGGACTACACCCTCCAAACAAAGCAATCGAGGGTCGGGGACAGGAGATATCAATTCCTAGAAGTGGAAGGAGAGGGAGTCTCAGAGATTCCCGTGGGCCCGGTCCACGCGGGAATCATCGAGCCTGGCCACTTCAGGTTCAGCATCCTGGGCGAGACCGTCGTGAACCTTGAGACCCGCCTCTACTATACGCACAGGGGGGTCGAGAAGCTCGCTGAGAACCTGACCCTCGACCAAGTCGTGCTTCTCAGCGAGCGTATCTCTGGGGACGAGGCCATAGCGAACTCCACGGCCTACTGCCAGTCTATCGAGAAGATTGCCGGCGTCGAACCGCCCCGGCGGGCCACGCAGGTCAGGACTGTGTGCGCGGAGATGGAGCGGGTCTACAACCATCTCGGGACGCTCGCTGCCCTGTCCCTGGACGCGGGCTTCGCCTACGGCTACGCGAGGCTTGCGCTCCTCAAGGAGAGGATGATGAGGTTGAATGAGGAGGTCGCAGGGAGCAGGCTGCTCTTCGGCGTCAACAGGATCGGCGGGGTGAACGTGGACTTTACGCACCAACTGGCTCGCCGAGCCGTAGAGGAGATGGGCCAGGTCCGCGGCGACTTTGAGAAGGTTGTGAAGCTGCTGAGGAGCGAGTCCTCGGTCATGGACAGGCTGAGCGGGACAGGGAGAATCCAGCTGGAAAGCGCGGTCGAGATGGGCCTCCTTGGCGTTGCGGCGCGGGGCTCGGGGATGGATTGCGACACCAGGAGGGACCACCCCTATGGGGCTTACCGGGGAATGAAGACAGACTTGCGAGAGGGCACGCGGCGGCAGATTACGGAGCGCATGATAAAGATGGCCAAGGCGGGCGGGGACGTGCTGGCCAGGTTCGAGGCGAGGGCCAGCGAGGTGATGAGCTCGACGGACATGGTGAAGGAGATCCTGGAGGACCTGGACGGCGACCTCCGGCTGAGGGATCTGGTCGCGGAAGACATGCTCGAGCCCTTCGGAAACGCCCTGGGCTATGCCGAGTCACACAGGGGCCAGACACTGCACTGGGTCATGGTGGGTGAGGACGGGCACTCCGTCTTCAGATACAAGGTCAGGACCGCCTCGTTTGCGAACTGGCCGGCGATCGAGCTGGCGGTGCTCAACGACATCGTTGCGGACTTCCCTCTGATAAACAAGAGTCTCGACCTATCCTACGCGGGGAACGACCTATGACTGAAGGAGAGAAGGCCGAGGACGCGCCAATCAGTAAGGCCTCCAATCGCGGCGTCGGCCATTCGGGGAGCATCCTCGGCAACCATGTAGAGACAGACAAGATGCTGTTGGAAGGGACGAGGTCAGCCCCCGGGTTCAGGGGAGACGTCATCTTCCAGCCCTACGTCTCCAGACTGGATGCCGAACTCTTCAAGCGCGGAGAGGAGGTCTGCGCGTCCAAGGCCATAGCCGTGGGCCCGGAGGGAGCGGCCCTCGACAAGGGCAAATGCATCATGTGCGGGATGTGCCAACAAGTCGCTCCCCAGGCTTTCAAGATGGTCAACAGCTTCGCGGTCCCGGTGACTACCAGGCGCGACCTCTTGGTTGCGCAAATGCCCGGGCCCGGAGAGGGAGGCCCAAGCCAGACCGTAGATGAGATTGGGGCGAGGCTCAGCCACAGAATCAAGAAGCTGCTCGGCCGGTCGCTCGCTATAAGGGAGGTCGACGCCGGCTCCTGCAACGGCTGCGAGGTCGAGGTTTCCGCCCTCAACAACCCCGTATACGACATCGAGCGGTTCGGAATTCACTTCGTCGCGTCCCCCCGCCATGCCGATGTGCTGCTCGTCACAGGAGTCGCTTCGAGGAACCTAGAGCTGGCCCTCCGGAGGACCTTCGAAGCCACGCCAGACCCCAAGGTCGTGGTCGCCGTGGGCGCGTGCGCGTGCAGCGGAGGGATCTTCGGAGACACCTACGCCACCTCGGGCGGGATAGGCAAGGTCGTGCCCGTCGACGTCTTCGTCCCAGGTTGTCCACCTAGGCCGGAAGCTCTGCTCTATGGGCTTCTTCTGGCGGTCGACCGCGTCGGGCCGGCTGCCTCCGCCTGACAAGTCTTCGGGACTAAACTGACTCCAGGCTGCGTTTGAACCTGCATATACGTGCCAACATCCTGCCCTTGGCACTTGAGTCTTCACCGAACCTGTTCCATCTGGTTATCGTTAGGGCTTACCTAAATGGATACGATTTGGATTTAAGCGATACCTAATTATTTTGCGCGAGTCTCCCCGGTCCACAGCTAAAGAGCTTAGTATACACTCCGTTCCACTTTCAGAAGCTTATTCTGAGCTTTATTTCCTGACCCGACGGTCGACAGCATTGCTCGAATCGTCTGTGAAGATTTGACCCTTTCTCGCTCATTGAATAGTCCGGGCAATCTAAGGACGCTCAAGAAGGAAGACCGATTTGGGAACCTAGGCGTTTTTCCTGCCGACACGCGAAGGACTTTGTCGAAGGGCGCCTCCATACGAAGCTACCTGAAGCGCCGATTGCGGCGCTTGTCGCTGACCAGAAGTTTTGGGGGAAATACAGTGCACAGACACAGAGTAGAACCGCAAGTCCATAGCGTGCGATTCGAAGGGACTAACCCACGATTTGAGTGATTTCCTTTGGAATCTCGCCCTCAATGTGACGTGTCCACACCATCTCGGGCACGTCAACCGCGAGAAACAGGACCGAAAGAATGATAGCCTCTACCGCAACTACGGCGAGGGTTCCTCTCGAAAACCCTAATCTCCATCGATATATTCGAGATAAACCCTCTGAAGTGAGGTGTGCCTCCCTTGCGCCGGAGCGGCGACTCATACGATCCACGGCTGATTTTGACCTTAATCAGTTCAGCCTTCCCTCTGAACTTCGAGAAACCACTTGGACGGTAGCTAACCTGTTGCCAACTTCAGCGACCTTGACATTCAGGAATCGCGCCCCACCGCTTTCTCAAATCTTGCAACTGAGAGCTTAATGGTCACGACCTCCGTCGACCTGAGATAGACCCACAATCGCAATACGAAGCCACTCGAACCCTTCCAAACGGCGCTTTTGAAGACGTGACCTTGATTCGCGGAGTTAACTGAATGACCGCGCTCAAGTCCGCAGACATGCTCGTTACCAGCAACACAACGATCCCCATCGGTGACCGCAGGTCTCATTCAATTTTTGTCATTTTTCATTCACTTTACCGAATATCTCCTCAGTATTTTCCCCTTTTCGCCGCTCGTAATTGTTGCGCTCCCTTTGGGAGCGGGAACGGTCAGTAGACCATGAGCCCTTTTTCTTCGAGCATCACGTGCAGGTTGCTCACGGCCCTGTAGACGTCGGCTTCCCTCTTCGCTCCAGTGCAGACGAGCTTCCCAGAGGCGAAAAGAAGTATCACGGTCTTGGGGTCTGGCATCCTGTGGATAAGGCCAGGGAACTGCTCAGGCTCGTACATCGACTTCGGCAGCGTCCTGGCAGCCTCCTCCAGGTGGACCCTCCCTCCAAGGTTCCCCGATGCCACCATGTTCTGTATCACTATCTCCGCCTCGTTCTTGATGGGGATGCCCCCCTTCCTCAACCTCCTCACGACCTCCTGCACAGCCTCTCTTGACTGCCTCTCCGATTTCGCACCCGTGCAGACCATCTTCCCCGAGCTGAAGACCAGGGTGGCTGTCTTTGGGACCTTCAGCCTGAAGACCAGCCCAGGGAATCTGTCGGGATGATACTCTACGTCGACAAATTTCTTGGTTATCAGGTTCAGGTCGACCCTCTGGTTTATTGAGGCGGAGGCGACAACGTTCTCGATGCTGACGAGTGCTTTTGTTTGGGGCATTTGGCGTGAGGATTCGGCACGTTATTTACATAGTATATAAATCGGGCTGGGCACATTGTCCCTTTTCAACGTCACTATGCTCAATGTGTTGTTTCGGTCTCTGCCCGTCTTTTGACCACAACATGTTCTCAATGGATTCAAGACCCCTTCCAGAGTCGGTGCCATAAAACGAAGCGATTGACTGTTTGAGGATTGGCCCACCCAATCCCTCGGCCTCCTCCTCTGCCAGCCATCGAGTCGGCGTACCTTGAAGGCCATAAGTTTTACGTACTTCTTCTGCGAAACAATCGTTCTTGGAACTAGTGCCGTAGCTGGTTTCATGAACAAGTACACCCGCTGGTGTAATTATTGCAGCCAGTACAGACTATGACAGGGCTTCCTTTGGTTCTCATCTCCACCGCTTTTTTTCCACATTTGCTACAACGAACCAACTCTGTCACAACCTCTTACTGCCTTACCTGTAGTAAGGCACCGCGACATTCTTCATCGGGTTGCTCTCCCTGGAGGACCTGACCTTCTTCGCTGCCTCCTGGAAGTGCTCGTAGGTGACCACCGCCTCGGACAGGTGCTTCTTCGCGTCTTCGGGCCTCGGATACTTGGCGACGTAGGTCTGGAGGGCTATCGAGACTGCGGTGTTCACGAGCGCGGCCAAGTCCGCTCCGTTGAATCCTTCGGCCATCTCGACGAGACGTCCGGCCTCCACCTCCTTTGAGATTGGCTTGCCCTTCAAGTGTATCTGGAGGACCTGCATCCTCGCGTCCTTATCGGGGAGAGGTATGCTGATTATCTTATCGAAACGCCCCGCCCTCAATAGCGCTGGGTCGACCATGTCGACCCTGTTGGTCGCCGCCAGCACGACGACTCCCTCGAGCGCCTGTATTCCGTCGAGCTCCGTCAGAAGCTGACTGACGACTCGCTCCGACACCATGCTGCCCCTGCCCATCCCCCTCGTCGGCGCGATCGAATCGATCTCGTCGAAGAAGATTATGCACGGGGCGGCTTGTCTTGCCCGCCTGAAGACCTCTCGCACCCCCCGCTCCGATTCGCCCACCCACTTGCTGAGCAGCTCCGGCCCCCTGACGCTGATGAAATTCGCCTCGCTCTCGGTCGCTACCGCCTTGGCCAGGAGCGTCTTTCCAGTCCCGGACGGACCGAAGAGAAGCACCCCTTTCGGCATGTTGTAGCCTATCGCCTTGTACAGCCCGGAGAACTTGAGCGGCCATTCCACCGCCTCCTGGAGCTCCCTCTTGACGCTCTCCAGCCCTCCTATCTCGGACCACTTTACGTCCGGCGTTTCGAGGTACACCTCTCTCATCGCCGACGGCACGATGTCCTTGAACGCGCTCTCGAAGTCACCCCCCGTGACGATGAGCTTGTCGAGCGTCTCCGGGCTCA
>Ga0307372_10013669_pt1 | contig 10471 bp, 9 predicted proteins | sample OX1MG_FD_202533 | JGI IMG/M metagenome (GOLD analysis project Ga0307372, IMG submission 202533) | Soil microbial communities from Risofladan, Vaasa, Finland - OX-1 | ecosystem: Environmental > Terrestrial > Soil > Coastal area > Acid sulfate soil | place: Finland: Risofladan, Vaasa | collected... | reverse complement strand
CGCCCGGCGCGTGACCCCGCCCGGCGTCGTTAGCCCGTCCTGTGCGCGAGCGCCGGGTTCAGCCGGCCGCCCCGGTCAGGAACTCAAACTCCTGATCGGAGAGCTGGCCTAGGTCGTAGGCGAGCACGACGTCATCGAAAGAACCGGGAACGTAGGGCTCGGGGTCGTCGAGGGCGGCCCTGGCCTGCTCCATGTCGGGCGGCCAGACGGCCGGAACCACGGGCCACCGCCGGGCGCGGAATTCCAGTCCGAGATCTTCCAGGGTGAGCCGGCCGGCCCGGTAGGAGGCGAGCATCGCGGTCACGGCGCTGCCGGGAAACCCGCCGTCCGGCCGGTCTGCCCCGCCGGCCGCGGCCCGCGCGCCCGAGGCCCATTTGATGCGATTCCTGGCCTCCGCGGCGGCCGGGCCCGCCAGAGCCCGGATGGCCTCCGCCGGGATGCGCCGGCCGCCATAGCCCCGCCCGCGGCGGTACTCCTCCTCGCCGTGGCGGTGTGCCGACTCCGATCGGCGCACCGCCTCGTCGATGTCGATGTCGGCGAACACCGCGGTCACGGCATAGCCAGCGAACCGCAGGGCATACATCCAGGACTCGGCGGCACGCCGGGACGCCAGCGAGATATCCAGGATCAGGTTCCGGGCGTCGGTGAGAGCGAGCAGGCCGACCCGCTTGGCCAGGTACTGAGCCTCGGCATGGACCCGGTCATCGGCCGCTTCCAGCGGGGACAGGCCGGCCACCGGCGGGATGAGCCCGCGGGCGGCCATCTCCGCCAGGACCCCGTCAATGCTGACCGTGAGGTAGCGACCCCGGTCGACATCCGCCCTGGCGAGCGCATCGTCCTTGTCGGCCCCGCGCAGGCCGCCGGCCATGACCGCCAGCCGGCCGCAGGGCACGTCGCGACCGCGCTGGTAGAGCCTGATCACTAGATCACGCTGGACTTCCGGGTTGCCGGGGGCGGGGCGGCGGAGCGGCGGCACCACACCACCATATCCAGGCGGCATGTGTGATTAAGATCACATTAGAAGCAGCGCGGCGGGGGCTGGGAGCTTTTCCCGCCGGGTTGGCCAGTTCTGGGTGGTGCCCTAGAATCACGTAGAGCGAGTGGGGTATTCCTGCGATGGCCGATTCCTTTGGCGAATTGCTGCGCCGTTTCCGGGTCGCGGCCAGCCTCACCCAGGAGGCTCTTGCCGCGCGTTGCCGGATCAGTCCGGCCACGATCGCGGCGATTGAGCAAGGCCGGCGAAACGCGCCGCGGTTGTCCACGGTCCGGCTGATAGCCGAGGCACTTGAGCTGTCCCCGGCCGACCGGGAGTTGCTGGCGAAGGCCGCCGACGATGGCGGTGCCGCGCCCGTGCCTGGGCGGCCGGCCGAGGCGGTGGCGGTGGCGGCGGGCAGGCCGCTGGCTGAGCCGGAGACCGGGCAGGTGGCTGGCCTGCCGGCGGCACGGACGAGCTTCATCGGCCGGGACCGGGAGCAGGCCACGGTCCTCGCCGCCCTGGCCGACAGCCGGATGGTGAGCCTGGTCGGGCCGGGGGGCGTGGGAAAGACCCGGCTGGCGGCCAGGGCGGCCGAGGCGGTCGCCGCCGGTTACCCGCTCGGCGCTGTCTTCGTCGACCTGGTCCCGGTGCGGGAGGGCTTCATCAGCCAGTCGGTGGCGGCGCTGCTCGGCGTCACCGAGGGGCCCGGCCGGTCGCTGGACACGGCACTGCACGAGTACCTCGCCCGGGGCCGGTCGCTGCTGGTGCTCGATAACTGCGAGCACCTGCTCGAGGTCGTCGCCCCTTTCGTCGAGAAGCTGCTCGCCAATTGCGGCGACCTGACGGTCCTGGCGACCAGCCGGGAACGGCTGGCCATTCCCGGCGAGCGCCGAGTAACGGTCCCGCCGTTGTCCCTGGTCGCCAAGGGGTCGGGCGGCTCGGGCGGCTCGGAGGCCGAGGCGCTGTTCATCGACCGTGCCCGGGCCAACGACCCGGACTTCACCGCGACGCCCTCGGTCGTCAGCGAGGTGTGCGCTCGCCTGGACGGAGTGCCGCTGGCCATCGAACTGGCGGCGGCCCGCAGCGCGTCGCTGGGGGTGGACGGCCTGCTCGCCGGCCTCGACGATCATCTGCGACTGCTCGCCGGGAGCCGCGGCGCCCACGAACGGCACCGCTCGCTGCGGGCCGTTATCGACTGGAGCCACGACTTGCTTGACGACGACGAGCGGGCCATGTTCCGGCGGGCTGGAGCCTTTACCGGCGGATTCGACCTCGACGCCGCCGTGGCGGTCTCCTCCGGCAGCAACCGCGGCATGGTCGCCGACCTGGTCGGCCGGCTAGCTGACAAGAGCCTCCTGACCCATCGCCGCGGGCCGGATGGCAGCCGCTGGCAGATGCTGGAGACCATCCGCGCCTACGCCCTGGACCGGCTGGCTGAAAGCGGCGAGGAGGCGATGGTCCGCGATGCCCATCTCAGGTGGGCCGCAGCCATCGGCGACGACCTTGAGCGCCGGGTCGAGGCGGCCGGGCAGTGGCGTGCCGCCTTCGACACGGTCGCCGACGACCTGCGGGCCGCCCTGGCCAGGGCCCCCGGCCCGGCGGCGCGGGGTGTGAGTCACCGGCTGGCCCGCGCCCTTGGCCATCTGGCCTACGCCCGCCGGTTCATGGTCGAGTCGCGCGAGCATTACCGAGCCGCGGCCGACCGGGCCGAAGATCCCGCCCAGGCCGCCGCGGACCTGCGCAGCGCGGCGGACGTGGCCATGGCCGAGGGGAATGGCGCGGTGGCCTTCGACCTGCTGCTGGCCGCGGCGCGGCGAGCGGGGCTCGCCGGCGACGACGCCACCCGGACGGCGTGTCTCGCCTACGCGGTCACCATCGCCGACCGCTTCGCCGCCGGGTTCCCCGAAGAGATACCTCATGATCGTCTCCGTGGGCTGCTCGATGAGGCCGCCGGAAGCTGCCCTGCTGGCGATCAGGTCGCCGCCGCCTACCTGGCGACGGCCGCCGCCTGGATAGCCCAGCCTGAGAAGACAGTGCCAGATCCGGCCCTGTCCAGCGCCGCCCTCGCCGCCGCGCTGCCGACCGGGGACCCGGTGCTGATCAGCGGCGCGCTGGATGCCGTCGTCGGGGTCCTGGACGCGGGCGGGCACCTGCGCGAGGCCCATCAGGTGAACAAGGAGCGCTTCCTGCTGCTCGGGCGGCTGACCCGGCACGACCCCCGGGCGGGTGCCGAGATCATCGATACCTTCCACATGGTCGCCGCGATCGCGGTAACGGCCGGTGACCTTCCCGAGGCCCTCACCACCGCCCGCCTGGCCCAGGCGGACGACATCGCCGGCGGGCAGCCCCACATGACCGCGAGCAAGCCCATCCTCGCTCTGGTCCTGCAGGGCCGCTTCGATGAGGCACTGGGCCAGGCGGCCGTCATGTGGGAGGCATGGAAGCAGGCCGGGCAGCCCGCCGCACGGTGGATGGGTCCCGCTCTCTACGGCATCGCCCTGGCCCACGGGCTGCGGGGCGATAACGGCGGGCGCCGCGACTGGCTCGCCCGGGTCGGCGAGCTCATCGGCACCGGGAGCGGTCCGGCGTCCGGGACGAACCTGGCGGCGGCCGCGGCGTTCACCGATGCGCGGATCGCCCTGCATGAGGGGCGACTGCGCGCCGCCGAGGCCGCGATAGCTGATCTGCTGCGCGAGGCGCAGCCTTGGTATGAGGCGCCGCACTGGTACTCCCTCCGCCCTTATGCCTGGGCCATCGCCGCCGAGGTGGCCGTCGTGGCCCGCCTCCCGGACGCCGCCGGGCGACTGGCCACCGCGGCGCCCGCGGGCGAGGAGAACTACTGGGCCGCGGCCTGCCTCGCCCGCGCCGCCGGCCGGCTCCACGGCGATCGCGGCGCCCTCGAGCGCTCCATCGCCGGCTGGGAGCGCATAGATGCCCGGTTCGAGCGCGCCTGCACCCTGACCCTGCTGCCCGACCGGGCCGGCGAGGGACTCGCCGAGCTGCGTGCGCTGCGCTGCCCGCCGCCGGCCGCGACGCCGTGACCGCACGGTGGCCGCCGGTCGGGCGGCCGCCGCACGGTCACGCGCGGGCGGTTAGGGCTTGGCCAGGAAGCCGTCGGTGTTGCCCTTGGAGTCGGTGTAGAAGCCGACGAGGTCGCCGGCGGTGTTGACGCCGACGACCTCGCCGTGAGTGCTGACGCCGAGCGGCTGGGTGGCCGAGGAGCCGGGGAAGTTCAGGATGAACAGGTGCGGGGCGCTCTTGCGGACGAAGAAGCCCCGGACGTCGCCCTTGGAGTTGGTGAAGAAGCCGGTGACGCTGTCGGCGTCGTTGATGCCGGCGGCCGTCACACTGGTCACCCCGTGGATGCCCGGGCCCCAGCTGAAGTAGTGGTTGGTGTGGATGTTGTAGAGGTAGCCGTGGCTGTTCCCGGCCGAGTCGACGTAGAAGCCGACGGCCAGGCCGGAGTCGTTGATGCCCAGCAGCTGGTCGACCGGCGGGCTGGCAGGGTGGCGGGCCGGGAAGTTGACCTTGCGGAAGTGGCCGCTGTTGTCGACGAAGCCGAAGTTGTTGTCGGCGAGGTCGGCCCGGTTCTGGGTGGAGTAGAACCCGACGACGACGTGGCCGTTGTTGAGGCCAGTGACCTGGGTCTGCCTGGAGCCGGGGAAGTTCACGTTCTGGTAGTTGCCCTGGCGGAAGGGCGAGTACAGGTTGTAGCCCTTGTTGGGGTGGTGCGCGGCGCCGGACCCGAAGTAGCCGACGATCTTGCCGTGGTCGTTGATGCCCAGCAGCTGATTGAAGGTGCGGTCGTGGGCGTTGTTGAGGGTCCTGAAGGTGTAGGCGGGGCCGCTGAGGGCCGCGCCCGGGCTCGCCTGAGCTGGCCCGGCGGCCAGCGCCAGGGCGCCGGCCAGCGTGCCCGATGCCAGGGCGGTCGCGGCGAGAGCGCCAACGGAGCGCCGAAGGCGCTGAGCATGGGACGGGGCGAGACGCTTCATTACGGCTTCCTCTTCTGATCCTGCCCGGCCTTCTTGCCGGCGCCCTTTGATAGTGCGGCGCGGGCCGGGCCACTCCCAGCGACACGACCCCCACATCGCCCCCACATCACCCCGACACGGGCTCCCTGGGGTGCCCCGTGCCGTGGCGCGATAGCCGCTCAGCCTGACGGGGCGCGGGCGGAAGGCGGATCAGACCTGCTCGAGGACCTCGACCGGGACGGACTGGATCGCGGCGAGCAGCTCGGTCCAGTAGAAGGCGGCCATGAAGAACTGCAGCGTGTCGCCCTTCTCGAGCATCAGCTTGCGGTACATGACCATCTTGCCGACGTCGTACCCCCCGAGCATCTGCTGCCAGTCGGCGTACGAGCCGGCCAGCAGGAACACCGCGCTGGCCTGCGCGTCGCCTCGATCGACGATCGAGGCGGCGGTCACCGTGCCGCTGTCGAAATCGAGGGCCAGCGTGTCACCGTCGGCGCCGGCCGGCATGTCCGCCACGCTGAGGGCCAGGCGGCCGGTCACGAATGGGCGGATCATGTCGATCCAGTCCCAGAAGTCCTGCAGCTTGCTGGCCTTCCGCTCAGGGCCCGGCCAGCCGTCGATGGCGGCGCGGCACTCCTCCGCCCACGCGGCGGTCATGAACCGGGCCATCTCAGCCTCCCGCCAGCGTCGGCTTGACCGCCGACACCATGTCTTCCAGGTCGGCGGGGAGGGTCACGCCCACCATGGCCAGCTTGCGGTGCAACTGGTTCATGAACAGCTCCGTCACGCGCTCGTCGGACCAGCCGAGGGGCTCGTAGTAGATGTCACTCGAGCGTGCGGCGCTCATCGTGAGCAGGGTGCGCAGGGTGTCGTGCAGGTCCTTCACGTAGCCGGGATCCTCGGCCAGCAGGTCGCGGACGAACCGCAGGCCGGCCTGCACATGGCGGGCCTCGTCCCGGCAGGTGGCGGTGAAGCCGGTGTAGAAACCGGGCAGCACCTTGAAGTCGCGGGCGTAGTTGAGGGTGATCTTCATGACCGACAGGGCCAGGACTCCCTCGATCCAGATGATGTAGGTAGTCGCGTACTTCATCTGCAGGTGCTTGTTGTAGGGATCCTGGCGCAGGTCGTCGGTCAGGTACGCGAGCAGGCCGAATGGCCCGACGAACGTCTCCTGGATGTAGGGCCACGACGCGTCGAGGATGTCCATGATGCCGTCGCCTTCCAGCCCGACGACCTCCCGGTAGAACCGGTCGAAGAACACGGTGTGCCGGGCCTCGTCCTCGAGATGGCTGGTCAGGAAGATCTTGTAATCCTCGGGGACGCCGAACAGCAGCGGGGCCAGCTCGACCGCCACCTGGCGCTCGCCGTGGTGGAAGCCGGAGGCGATCGACAGGAACGAGTTACGCGAGTCGTCTGTCATCCGCTCGGTCCAGTCGGCCTTGTCCACCGTGAAGTCGAGCTCGTTGACGTTCCAGCGCTGCCGCAGGTACCGGTCGTAGAGGCTCAGGTAGGCGGGCAGCCGCGCCGTCGGGACGTGAACGTACTCGATCACGTCGTCGATGTCGGCCCGGCCGAGTCCCCGGAGGTCGTCGCCCTCGATGCGGTCCAGTCTTTCCTCGGCGACGGTTCTTTCCTCGGCGGCGGTCACGCGATTCTCCCTCCGGGAGCGGCATCCGTCGGACCCCGTTGTGGGACAGATGCCGTTTCCGCCATGCTAACGCCCGTCGGCCTGCCCCACTATCGCCCGTTGCGCCCGGCCGTTGCGCTCGCCGCGCCGAGAACCTGCCGCAGGCCTAGGCGATCACCCGGGGATCAGCCGGACCAGGTCCTCAGCCGAGCTGGGAAAGCCCCTTCTGCAGATCGTCGCTGTTCATCACCGGCGCGATCTCCACGCCCGCGCTGAGCTCGGTGAAGAAGGGCTCGGCGAACGGCGGTATGTCAGATGCGTCCGGCAGATCGAACACCATGAAGGCGGTCCGCTGACTATCGAAAGCCGTGAAATACATCGCCTCTGGCTTCCAGCGTTTCGCGGCGCCCTGCATCACCTTGCCCAGGGTGCCGTCCTTGATCGCCCGGTTCCCCGGCTCGACCGGCACTGTGATCCTCGCTATGACTCGCATGAGTACCCCCCGATAACTCAGACTCCGTCCCAACGTACACCTTGATGGCCCCGCCTGGACGGTCGGCAGCACGCACAGGCGACCGGAAGCACGACGTACGGGGTGCCCGCGAACGATGCGCTATCTGCCGAGTCGCGGCAGCTCAGGGCGACCAGGATCAGGTAAATCAGCCCGCCGGCGGCCGGGTGGATGATAAGCCCGGCGCGCTTGGACATATCACCGTGCCGATGATGAGTGCCGCTATCAATGCAGCGCCGCCCGAAACGCCTTACCATCAGGCGCTCGTAGGATACCTGAGGATGTTTGACGCGGAGTTGCCCGCTCGATTCTTCGCCAGATCTGAACGGGATTAATACGGGGTCTTAGGAGCCGGGCAGGCAGCCTGGGTGAAGCGCGACGGCGAACCTGAACGCGATCGCGGCACTCCAGTTAACGGGACGGTGGCACGATGACGAGCGCAGCGGGTGGGAGCCGGGGGAAGCGACCCGGACCGGCGGCGCGGGCGAGGCAGCACCTGCGCCGCGTGCCGCGCTCGCGACCGGCCCTCGTGACGGCCCTCGGGATGGCCGGTGCGCTCGCCGTCGCGGCCTGCTCGGCGCCGACGCCGGCGGCCCGGCCCGCCTCGGTAGCCCCGGCCGTCAGCACTTCGCGAGCCACGCCGAGCGCCAGCGCGCACGCTACCCCGCCCCCGCCCCCGCCCCCGCCGAAGGTGATCATTTCTAGCTTCCGTGCCGCGGACGGGTCGGTCGTGACGCTGGGGCTGTTCCGCGGCCCGGTCCGCTACCGGCTGCATAGCGGGAGCAACGATCCCGGCCTGGCCGCCCTTTCTGTCGTGCACGCCGGGCCGAGGATCGTCGGCTGGGAGCATCGTCGCCTGCTCGCCGCCTTCAACGGCGGCTTCCTGCTGTCCGCGGGCGCCGGCGGCTACGAGCAGGAGGGCCACGTCATCAAGCCGCTCAGGCGGGGCCTGGCGAGCCTGGTCATCGACCGGTCGGGCACCGCCAGCATCGGTGCCTGGGGGTGGAGCGTGCCGCGGCCGGGGGAAGCGGTGTATAGCGTCCGGCAGAACCTGCGGCTGCTGATCAGCCACGGGCATGTTAACCAGGCCGCCGCGGACTGGACGGCCTGGGGAGCCACCCTCGGCGGCGGCGAGTCCGTGGCGCGCAGCGCGCTCGGCGAGAACGCGGCCGGCGAGCTCATCTACGCCGCCAGCATCTCGACGACCCCGGCGGATCTGGCGGCCGCGCTCCTGCACGCCGGCGCGCGCACCGCCATGGAGCTCGACATCAACCCCGAATGGGTTCAGCTCGATAGCGCCGGGGCCCCCGGCGGCGGCCTGAGCGCCGACATCCCCGGCCAGGTCCGTCCGGCCAGCCAGTACCTCACCGGGTGGACCCGCGACTTCATCACGGTCCTGGCCCCCTGACCGGCCGGCCCGGCCGGCCGCACCGGCGCTTCAGGCGACCTGGAAGGACCGCTTGGACAGGCCGAACTGGTAGCCCGCGACCGTGGTCTGGACGGGCTGCTCGGCGGTGGCGGCCGCCCCGAGGGTAACGAACAACGGCGTGTAGTGCTCGACGGTGGGGTGGGCATAGGGCAGCCCGGGGGCCTTGCTCCGGTAGGCGGCGAGAGTGTCGACGTCGCCGCGGGCGAGCGCCTCGGCGGCCCAGCGGTCGAAGTCGGCGGACCAGGACGGCACGACGTTGTCGCTGAACATCTCGCTGGTGAGGAACGGCAGGCCGTGGGTCATGAAGCCGGACCCGATGACCAGGACGCCTTCCTCGCGCAGCGGCCGCAGGCGACGGCCGAGGTCCAGCAGCCTGGCCGGATCATGGGTGGGCATGCTGAGCTGCAGAACCGGGACGTCGGCGTAGGGATACATGACCTTCAGCGGCACCCACGCCCCGTGGTCGAGGCCGCGACTGGCGTGCTGGTGCACCGACTCGGTCACGGGCATCGCCGCCGCGACCCGCGCGGCCAGCGCGCCGGCGTCCGGCGTGGGGTAGGTCATCTGGTAGTAGCGGGGGTGGAACCCGCCGAAGTCATACACCAGTGGCGTGCCGGCGGCGCTCGCCGACAGGCTCAGCGGCGCCGACTCCCAGTGTGCGCTCACGATCAGGATCGCTGCGGGCCTGGGCAGCGCCTGCGACCAGCCGAACAGCTGGCTGATCCACAGCGGGTCATCGAACAGTGGCGGGGCGCCATGGCTGAGGTAGAGGGCCGGCATCGCGCCATCCGACGGCGTCCACACGCGCTGCCCTCGGCTAACTGGCGCGGCCTCGCGCAGGAACGCGTCGAACGCGCCCCCGGCGACCCGCGGGTGAATCGGCGAGCTCATGGTGTCATCCTTCCCGGCCGCGCCAGTAGGCGGAACTTGAACCTTCAACTAAACCTACCGCAACGAGCCACCCCGTCAAACAGCGCGGGCGGGAGAGTAGAACGGGTGAGTGCCGGAGCTTCCCGAGGTCGAGACCGCCCGCGGCCTGATCGCTGACAAGGCCCTGCACCGGCGCATCTCGGGAGTCGACGACACCGACAGGTTCGTCTGCCGCCCGCACTCGCCCGGCCAGTTGCGCGCCGCGCTGGTGGGACGCATGCTGACCGCGGCCCATCGGCGCGGCAAGGCGATGTGGTGCGAGACTTCCGGGATCGGCCGCTCCACCGAGCCTGGCCCCGACCTCGGCATCCACCTGGGTATGAGCGGTCGCGTCGTCGTCACCTCCGCGGGCGGCGAGGCGGCCGTGGGCGGTGACCCCTACCGGCGCGACGCGCAGCCCCGCAAGGCCGAATGGAACCGCTTCACCCTCGAGTTCGCCGACGGCGGCAGCCTGGCCCTGTTCGACAAGCGCCGGCTGGGGCGCGTCCGGCTGAACCCTGACATCGGCGCGCTCGGGCCGGACGCGCAGGGCGTCACGCCGGCGGAATTCCGCGGCCTGATCATCAAGGGAACGATCGCCGTCAAGGCCCGCCTGCTCGACCAGTCAAAGATCGCAGGGGTGGGGAACCTGCTGGCCGACGAGGTGCTCTGGAAGGCCAGGGTGCCGCCCGCGGCGCGGGTCGACAGCCTGCGGCCCCAAGATGCCGACCGGCTCTACCGCGCCCTGCAGTCCGCCCTGAAGTCGGCCATCGCCAATGGCGGCGTGCACACCGGCGACGTCATCGCGGCCCGCCACCCGGGCGGCAGGTGCCCGCGCTGTGGCGCCGCGATGAGGCACGGGACGGTTGGCGGCCGGTCGACCTGGTGGTGCTCGCGCGAGCAGGCCCGCCAGGAGTCCAGCCCGCCGGCCTGACCGGCCTGACCGGCCTGACCGACTAGCAGTCCCCGTTATCCAGGCTCTTGACGGGCCGTTTCGGGAAGATTAAGTTACATCATGAAATAAGTCTTGTATCAAGGCTGCAACCTC
>Ga0307372_10013668_pt1 | contig 10474 bp, 11 predicted proteins | sample OX1MG_FD_202533 | JGI IMG/M metagenome (GOLD analysis project Ga0307372, IMG submission 202533) | Soil microbial communities from Risofladan, Vaasa, Finland - OX-1 | ecosystem: Environmental > Terrestrial > Soil > Coastal area > Acid sulfate soil | place: Finland: Risofladan, Vaasa | collected... | reverse complement strand
GAGATCGAGATCTGGACCTCCGCGAACAGCGAGGTCGGACGCGCGATGGAGAGGACGCTAGCGCTCATCCCCTTCAACCCGCTCGACATGATGGTCGACTCCGGTGCCCGCGGAAACCCGCAGCAGGTGCGCCAGATCGCCGGCATGAAAGGCCTCGTCTCGAACCCCCGTGGCGAGATGATCCCGCGGCCGATCGTGTCCTCGTTCCGCGAGGGCCTGTCGGTGCTCGAGTACTTCATCTCGACCCACGGCGCCCGCAAGGGCCTCGCGGACACGGCGCTTCGCACCGCGGACTCCGGCTACCTCACGCGCCGCCTCGTCGACGTCGCGCAAGAGCTCATCATCCGCCAGGTCGACTGCGGTAGCACGCGAGGGATCTGGATCGACGGGATCGTTCCCGACCAGGCTGGCAAGCGGAGCTACCTCGAGACGCGCGCATACGGCCGTGTGCTCGTCGAGCCCGTGGCGCTAGCGGACGGCTCGACGATCGAGACCGGCGTGATGCTCAGCGACGAGCACCTCGCCCGTCTCGCAGCGGACCCGGGCATCGACCGGATACGTGTCCGCTCTGTGCTGACCTGCGAGGCGCCGCAGGGCATCTGCGCCGTCTGCTACGGCCAGTCGCTCGCGACGGGCCGCGAGATCGAGCTCGGCGAGGCGGTCGGCGTCATCGCCGCGCAGTCGATCGGCGAGCCGGGCACGCAGCTCACGATGCGTACCTTCCACACCGGCGGCATCGTCGGCGAGGACATCACCCACGGCCTGCCGCGCGTCGTCGAGCTGTTCGAGGCGCGCACGCCGAAGGGCGCAGCGATCCTCGCCCGAACCTCCGGCGTCGCTCGGGTCGACGAGGACGAGAGCGGGCGTCACGTGACGGTCGTCGCGGACGACGGGAGCGAGGAGACCCACACCGTCTCGGCGCGCGCACACCTCGAGGTCTCCCACGGCCAGGAGGTCGCCGCGGGCGATGCGCTCGTGGACGGACCGAAGGACCCGAAGGAGCTCCTCGAGATCAAGGGGATCCGCGAGACCCAGCAGTACCTCGTCGAGGAGGTGCAGAAGGTCTACCGGGACCAGGGCGTCTCGATCCACGACAAGCACATCGAGCTGATCGTGCGCCAGATGCTCCGGCGCGTCCTTGTCGCCGAGGCGGGCGACGCGACGTTCCTGCCCGGCGAGCGCGTCGACAGCCAGCGCTACACAGCGGTCAACCGCGAGCTTCTCCAGGAGGGCAAGCGGCCCGCCGAGGGGCGCCCGGAGCTCATGGGCATCACGAAGGCGTCGCTCGCGACCGAGTCGTGGCTCTCGGCCGCCTCGTTCCAGGAGACGACCCGAGTGCTCACCGAGGCCGCGATCGAGGGCAAGTCCGACAAGCTCTACGGCTTGAAGGAGAACATCATCATCGGCAAGCTCATCCCCGCCGGCAGCGGGACGACCCAGTACCGCACGGTCGAGGTCGACACTCCCGAGGCGCAGCGGATGTCCTTCTGGTCCTCGGACACCGAGTCCGCTGAGCCGGGCGCCGAAGAGCTCGCCGCGTGGCTCCGCAATGTCGAGGGTTCGCCGTTCGGCGGCTACGGCGCGGAGCCGGGCGGCGTGGGCGACGCCGTCTCGTACTACCGGACCGGCGACGGCACGGCGAGCTTCGACCCGTCGGACGTGTTCGACTCGGGTGCGACCGCACCGCCGGCGGACCTGGATCCGACCGGCGAGGGCGCCGGCTGATCGCCGACCCGCCAGTGCATCTGGCGACAGATGCCGCACTCACCGCCCGGGCCGTGTGCCCGGGCGGTAGCGCGTCCGGAGACATGTTCACCCTCGCGTGCAGATTGGTGGCTCACCAATTCCCGTGGCGACGACGCTGGGATAGCGGCGCGACCGCGCGTCGACGCGACGGCTATGCCGTAGGTGGGCCACGGGAGGCACCGTGCGAACTCTTCAGAAGTCGCGCAGAGCCATACGAATGGTCGCGGCGACCTTCCTGCCCACGGGGAGCGCTCTCGCCCTCGTGAGGGCGTCGCGCCGGGTGTCGCGTCGGCCACGACAACGTCGATCACCGTGGCGCCGGTCGCGACACCGCTGATCGGTCCGAGCTTGGGCGACATCTCGCGAAGTGTCGCCGTCACGCCGGTGAAGGTCACCCCCCCCCATGGCGCGTCAGTGTCGCACTGCTACGCGTACGTCTACCTCTACACGAGTACACGAGCGGAAGCCAGATGACGGTCGCGGCGACCTCGTTCAGCGCGTCCTCTCCGCCCGTGGCGGCGAGCGGCTCCCCGCTGCTACACCTTCGTGGCGAACGGCGTTCCTGCGCCGACATACTCGATCTCGGGCACCCTCGCCGCGGGCCTCACGCTCAACTCCGCGACCGGCGCGATCTCCGGGACCCTACGACGGCCGGTAGCTCGATCTTCTCGGTCGTCGCGACGAACGGGAGCGGATCGACGACGTCCTCGCCGGTCACACTCGTCTTCGCGCCCGGTGGCGGTGGCGGTGGCGGTGGCGGTGGCGGTGGCGGTGGCGGCGGTCGCGCCCGGTGGCGGTGGTGGTGGATCGACGCCGCCGGCCGCGTCCCTGGCCTTCACCCCGCCGGGTGGGGGGTCGGGAACAGTGGGCGCAACAGTGCAGCTCGCTGCCAGCTCGACGTCTGGTGCACCGGTGACCTTCTCGACCACGACCGGCGCGGTGTGCTCGGTGTCGGGATCGACTCTCACCTACCTCGCTGCTGGCACGTGCATAATCGTCGCCTCGACCCCGGCGACGAGCGGCCATCCAGCGGCGCCGGCCCAGGTGTCGATCATCGTCCAGGGACCACCCGGGGCGTTCTGTCGGGTCCAGGTTCGAGACGTCGATCGCTCAGCTCGATCAGGAGACTCAGGCGGTTCCAATCGTCAGGCCGGCAGTCGGTTGCGACCGCCATAGGTCGAGGACGTGACGGAGACCATGCCCGACCTCGTCCAAGAGGGACTGCGGAGCCGTCCCAGCGCGATCGGTGAGGTCGGTCTTGTCCAGGGCGACCAGCGCGGTGAGGTTGGCGACGGAGTCTCGGGGCAGGCCGGTCGCGGCTGCCGGCATGAACACGCTGCCGGGCATGGTGGCGAGGGCGGTAGTGGACGTGATGACCGCGACGAGGATCGTCGCCAAGCGACTCCTGTTGTAGGTGTCCGCGGAGACGACCAGCACGGTGCGTCGTTTGGTCGGCCGTGAGCCGACTGGCGCTCCGAGGTCAGCCCAGTAGATGCCGCCCCGCTCGATCACCACTCGTCGGTCGTCGCGGCCAGCACGCGATGCCCCGCGGCGACGGCGTCGCCGGCCGAGTCGTCGCTCTGGCCGAGGAGGGCCACGGCGAGGTCGATCTGGCGGGTCACCGACTCGCTGCCCAGTTCATCGAGATAGCGGGCCGCGGCACGGGAGAAGAGCTCCGAACGGCTCATACCGAGCTCTTCTGCTCGCTTGGACACCCGCTCGTAGGTGTCGTTGGGGATCGAGATCGCCGTCTTCACCCTCGGAGTACAACGCGGTATGACCGACGCGTGGGCATACCTCGGGACCGCGGCAGCTCGGAAACCTCAGGCGAAGTCGGCCTTCGCTATGCAGCAGTGGACACCTTTCACGGCGTCGACGACCTGGGATATCTCGAAGTCGGCCGCGGCCGAGAGATAGGCGAGCGCCTCGGCGCGTCCCATGCCGATCCGTGTTTCGAGAAAGGTGATCGCTGCCCGGGTCGCCTTGCGCATCGCCTCGTCCAGGTCCTCGTCGAGGCCGATCGGAACCCAGTGCTCGTCGGTCTCGACGAACGGCCGGTCGATGAGACCGACTGCAGCGCGGGCCTCGGCCGTCGACAGCACCGAGAGGCGAAGCGTCGCGCGAAGTGGCGCCTCGAAGGCCGTGAGCGCGACCTCGCCGTCCCCCTGGGAGTAGTGCGGGTCGCCCGTGTAGAACATCGCGCCGTCGACTTGCACGGGCAGGTAGAGCGTCGAGCCGACGCCGAGGAGGTTGACGTCGATATTGCCGCCGTGCGCGCCCGGCGGGACCGACGGGACGGGCTCGATCGTGTCAGGAGCGACGCCCATGATGCCGAGGAACGGCCGGAGAGCGAAGCGCGCGGCGCGGCCCTCGCCGTAGCCGATGACGCCGACCGGGCCACTCGCCGAGCTCTCGACCGGGACGAACTGGTGGACGTTGCCGTATAGGTGCGCTGCAGCGGCGGACGCGTCGGGGGAGGGGGCGCTGTGCTCGGGGAACTCGCCCGCGAGGCAGCCCTTGCCGTGGCGGTTCGACACGACCCCGTACGGTGCGCGCATCTCGAGAGACAGCACCTCGACCTTCAACAGCTCGCCCGGCTGCGCGCCGGCTACTCGCACGGGCCCGGTCACGACGTGCGGCCCGTCGGTGAAGCGGTGGGCCACGCCGGACGCCGCGAGAGCGGTCGCGTCGCGCAGCACGTCGGCCGGCTCCACGCCGCGCTCGCCGAACCACGCGACGGGATCGCGACCCTGGTCCTCGAGTATCCCCTCGTGGGAGATCGTGTCGAAGGTCACGGTCGTGCCGCTTGCGACAGTCGCGACGGGCGAGTGCGCGCTCCCGGGGAGGAATCCCCACGAGATGTCCTCGGGAGGCGAGGTGACGTACACCTCGCCCTCGACGCGTCCCTCTCCCGGCTGGAGCAGCATGGAACTTCCTTCCTCGGGCGCCGGCGACCGGCGCCCCGGTATCACGACACCGCGGCCGGAGTCGTGTGCTGTGGTCGGACTCCGCTCCTGGCGCGGTGCCGTCGGTCGGGGGCGCCGTTGCCCGGGGCCGACGGTAGCGGCTCGTCGCCGGGGCCCGAGCCGAGGCGTCCGTTACGCTTGGAGCCGTGTCGTCCGGTGCGGTGCTCGGGATCTGCCTCCCGATCGGCAGCGGCAGCGGGACCATGGCGGAGCACGCTCCGCACTGCGAGGCGACGATCGAGTACGGCCTCGAGCGCGCCTGCCTCGCAGAGGGGCGCGGCCGTGGCGTCGAGATGCCGAAAGCGACGTGGTGCTGGTACGGCGGGATGACCGACCACGCCGTGCGCACCTTTGAGTCGAGGCCGATGGTGCCGGGCACCGCCGCGCCCACGTCGCGGGTGACGACCTGGGCGACGGCCCAGACGATCAGTTTCCACCTCGACGGCTGCAGCTCGCGCTCCCGCCCGGTCGTGCACCTCGCCCTCACCTGCGCGGGCATGTCCGGCGCTTCGCTCGATCTCGCGACTCGTCGCCGCGATCGTGTCGTCGGTGCGCACGACCTCGTCGCGTTCGGCCAGGCGGTCGCGCCGGCGCTCCGCCCGGAGCCCGCGGGCCGGGCCGGTCCGTGACCTCGACTGCACCGGGCACTGCGCCGACGCCGACGCCGGCGCCGACGCGCGCCGACGACGGCCTCGTGCTTCGAAGAGTCTCCAAGTCGTACGAGTCGGGCCGGGGCGCGACTCTCGCTCTCGACGACGTGAGCCTCGTCGTCGGTCGGGCCCAGTTCGTGACGATCATCGGCCCGAGCGGCTGCGGGAAGTCCACCCTGCTCCGGATCGCCGCCGGGCTCGTGCGGGCGGACTCGGGCGAGGTCTCGATATTCGGCGAGGATCCACGCGCGGCGTGCGCGAACAAGCACATCGGCTTCGTCCCGCAGTCCCCCGCATTGCTGCCGTGGCGCACCGTGCTCGAGAACGTCCGCCTGCCGCTCCTGGTCAACAGGCGCGCGACGCGTGGTGTGCCGGGTGACGCCGGCGGGCTGCGCGACCCGGCCGACATCCTCGCCGCGTTCGGCCTCGGCGAGGTCCTCGACAAGCGCCCCGCGCAGCTCTCAGGCGGGATGCAGCAGCGGGTCGCGATCGCCCGCGCGTTCGTGTTCGATCCCGCGGTCTTGCTCATGGACGAACCGTTCTCCGCGCTCGACGAGCTCACGCGCGAGGTGATCCGCTACGAGCTGCTCGACCTGTGGAGCACTCGGCGCACGACCGTCCTCTTCGTCACTCACTCGGTCACCGAGGCGGTCGCGCTCTCCGACGCGGTCGTCGTGATGTCGCCCCAGCCCGGTCGCGTGAGCGCGCTCGTGCCCGTCGACATCCCGCGCCCGCGAGGCGAGCTCGTCGAGCTCACGGAGGACTTCCGGGCGATCGAGCGCCGGGTGCGACTGGAGCTGCGCACCGCTGCCGGCTCCGGCGGCCGCGCGCCCGGGCGCGACGAGCAGTGACGCGCGGGTTCCGCCTCGACGTCTGGCTCCCGCCGGTCGTTGCGCTTGGCGTGCTCGTGCTCGCGTGGCAGCTCGTCGCCGTGCACGAGCCTGCACACGCCGTCGCGACGGTGCCCGAGACGCTCTCCGAGCTCGCGCACCATCCCGGTCTCTACTGGCGGAGCTCCCTCGTCACCTTGCAGGAGATCGGTGTCGGGCTCGGTGCGAGCTTCGTCGTGGCATTCGCGCTTGCGGTCGCGATGGTGCACGTCGAGATCGTGGAGCGCGCCGTCATGCCGCTGGCGGTCGCCCTCAACGTCACGCCCGTCATCGCGTACGCGCCGGGTCTCGTCCTCCTGCTCGGCTTCGGGATCGCCCCCCGGTACGTGGTCACGGCCATCGTCGTGTTCTTCCCGTTCCTCGTGAACTCGCTCGTGGGATTGCGATCGGTCGACGCGAGCGCGCTCGACCTGCTGCGGACGCTTAACGCGTCGCGTCGCGAGGTGCTGTGGCGGCTCAGGCTGCCGAGCAGCCTCCCGTACCTGTTCGCCGCAGCGCGGATCTGCCTGCCGCTGTCGGTGGTGGGCGCTGTCGTCGCGGAGTTCACGACCTCCGGCTCGAACGCCGGGCTCGGATCGGTCATCTCCTCGGCGAACCAGCAGCTCGACGTGCCGGCCATCTACGCGGCGATCATCGTGCTCGCGGCGCTCGGCCTCGTGCTCACGCTCGTGGTGGTGCTCCTCGAGCGGCGCGTGCTCGCGTGGCACCCCGCCGGGTCGCGACTGCGCTGAGCGGTGTCCCCTCGGCGGGCAGGAGCCGGGCGGCCCCGTGGATCGCGCGCGAGCCGTAATGTCTCGCGGGGCGGCGCGCGCCGCCGGGGGACATTCGTGGGTCGCCTCGGGGGAGGCACGCGGCACGCGGCCGTGTGGCCGCGTGCCGACGACGAACCGAGGAGCTCGGATGGGACGACGAAGCGCACGGGCTCGAGCGGCGGTCGCCGGCACGGTGGTGTGTGCCGCCGTGGCAATCGGGGCGATCACTGTCACGACCGGCGGGGCGACCGCGACCGGCCCGAGCGGCACGGCGTCGAGCGCGCGCGCCGTGCCTGCGGCCCGTCTTGAGCTCCCTGCCGCCGGCGTCTCGACCGCGCCGAGCCGCACGCTGGCCTCGGCCGCGCGCTGCGCCCGCAATCGCGCGGCGGGCCCGCTGACCTTCGTCTCACCCTTCAGCTACGACGCGTCTGCGGGGATCATCGACGTCGTCGCTGCGCAGCACCTCGGCTACTTCCGCGACCTGTGCCTCACGGTGCACCTCGTCATGTCGTCCTACACCCCGAGCCAGCTCGTCTCCACGGGGACCGGCACGGTCACGGGGGAGGGGAGCGCGGCCGACGACCTCGCGCTCGCCGCGAACGGGGCGAACCTCGTCGCGATCGCGACCTTCGGCGACACCTCGGACTACGCGCTCTTGACCCAGACGGGCATCACGAAGCTCACCCAGCTCGCCGGCAAGACCGTCGCGTACCACACGACGATGCCCGTGATCCTCACCGAGATGTTGCGAGCGGCGGGCGTCGACATCTCGAAGCTCGACGAGGTGAACGACATCTCCTACAACCCGGACCTGCTCGCCGAGGGGAGGTTCGCCGCGCTCCAGGCGTACCGCTCGAACGAGCCGATCACGCTTCGCGCCGAGCACCTGCCCTTCCGTGAGTACATTCCGAGCCAGTTCGGGGTCAAGGGGACGTTCAACGTCCAGGTCGTGAACCGCAGCTTCCTCGCCCGACATCCCGCGGCCGTCGCGGACTTCCTTCGCGCCGAGCTGCACGCGTTCGACTACTGCGGCGCGCACGCGCTCGAGTGCGTGAGGATCGAGGACGCAGCCGCGGCCGCGGCAGGTGTGACGACAGACCAGGCGCACAACGTCGCGGAGTGGAGGTTCGAGTACGCGCTCGCCGAGCAGCACACGCTCCCGCACTCTGGCGTCGGGGTGCAGTCACAGGCGGAGTGGGGGCCCGAGGCGAGGGCTCTCGCGGCCTCCGGGCTCGTCGCTCACCGTCCGCAGCTGTCGGCGAGCGAGGACACCTCGCTCGCGGCGTCGCTCTACCACGGCACCTCGCTGATCTGGCCCGGGCCGTGACAGCGGCGTGGGTGTGGCGCCGGGCGGGCACCGGACGGTCGTGACGCGGGTCGGGGTCGTCGTCGGTAACCCGAAGCCCGGGTCTCGCACGCTCGCTGCCGCGACCGCGCTCGCGACGGAGATCTCGGGGCGCGAGCCGACGGTGGTCGTCGACGTCGTCACGCTCGGCTGCGGCCTGCTCTCACCGGATGATGCCGACGTCCGCGACGCGATCGACGCGCTGCGCTCAGCGCAGCTGCTCGTCGTCGCGAGCCCGACCTACAAGGGGAGCTACACGGGCGTGCTGAAGTGCTTCCTCGACCAGGTGCCCGTCGACGGGCTCGCGGGCGCGGTCGCGGTACCGCTCATGCTCGGCGCGGGTCTCGGCCACGCGCTCGCGCCGGAACTGCTCCTCAAGCCCGTCCTCGTCGAGCTCGGCGCGACCTGCCCGACGCGCGGCTGCTTCGTGCTCGAGGCCGACCACGCAGACCGCGGCGCCTACGCTCCGTGGCTCGAGCGCGCCCGCCCGCAGCTAACCGCCGCCCTCTCGGGACGCGCCTGAGCCGCATCGCGCGAGAGCCGCGCGCCGGGCGAAGGGGGCCCGCCGCGCGCTCGGCTCGATCGCCGTCCCCGCTGAGCGCCGCCCCGCCCCCGAGTCCCGCGACCCGTCGCCCCTGTTTGCCGAGGGTCCCCAGCTCGCCTAGTATGGCGGGGCTGTCCGAGAAGGCGCTCGCGCCCCGGCGGCGATCCGACGACAGGATTTCCCGAAGAGGTCACGCGTGCCCACGATTGCCCAGCTCGTCCGCAAGGGACGGGCCTCGAAGCGGACGAAGACGAAGACGCCGGCGCTGAAAGGTGCTCCCCAGCGGCGCGGTGTGTGCACGCGGGTCTACACGACGACCCCGAAGAAGCCGAATTCGGCGTTGCGCAAGGTCGCCCGCGTCCGTCTCACGAGCGGCGTCGAGATCACCGCGTACATCCCGGGCGTCGGGCACAACCTCCAGGAGCACTCGATCGTGCTCGTCCGCGGCGGCCGGGTGAAGGACCTCCCGGGTGTCCGCTACAAGATCGTCCGGGGGACCCTCGACACCTCCGGAGTACGCGACAGGGCGCAGGCTCGCAGCCGCTACGGCGCCAAGAAGGGTGCCTGATGCCTCGTAACGGTCCCGCTCCCCGGCGCGACCTCCTCCCCGACCCGGTCCACCGGTCGGTCCTCGTGACCCAGCTCGTGAACAAGGTTCTCACCCGAGGCAAGCGCACGCTCGCCGAGAGCATCGTCTACGAGGCGCTCGGGGTCGTGGCGGAGAAGACCGCGTCAGATCCCATCCCGACGCTCAAGCGCGCGCTCGACAACGTGCGCCCCGAGCTCGAGGTACGTAGCCGCCGCGTCGGTGGTGCGACCTACCAGGTGCCGGTCGAGGTGCGCCCGCGCCGTGCGACGACCCTGTCCATCCGCTGGCTCGTCGGCTACGCCCGCCAGCGCCGTGAGCGCACGATGTCGCTGCGCCTCGCGAACGAGATCCTCGACGCGGCGAACGGCCTCGGCGCAGCGGTGAAGCGCCGTGAGGACCTGCAGAAGATGGCCGAGTCGAACAAGGCATTCGCGCACTACCGCTGGTAGGGCGCGGACGCGCCGGGAGCCGGCGCACCGACCACCTCCGGCCGACCGGCGCCGGCCCGCACGGGCCCTCGCCGGGTGACCGCGCGGCCGACCACGGACGACGAGCGGATCTCCGCTCTCCTAGCTGAGACACTGGACGACATGGCGAACATCCCACCCCGCTCGCACCCCTTGGCCAAGACCCGCAACATCGGGATCATGGCCCACATCGACGCGGGCAAGACGACGACGACGGAGCGCATCCTCTACTACACCGGTCGCAACTACAAGATCGGCGAGGTGCATGAAGGTGCCGCGACCATGGACTGGATGGTCCAGGAGCAGGAGCGCGGGATCACGATCACCTCGGCCGCGACGACCGCGCGCTGGCGCGACTGCGTGATCAACATCATCGACACGCCGGGGCACGTCGACTTCACCGTCGAGGTCGAGCGGTCGCTGCGCGTCCTCGACGGAGCCGTCGCGGTCTTCGACGCGGTCGCCGGCGTCGAGCCCCAGACCGAGACCGTCTGGCGCCAGGCGAACAAGTACGACGTGCCGCGT
>Ga0307372_10013666_pt1 | contig 10474 bp, 9 predicted proteins | sample OX1MG_FD_202533 | JGI IMG/M metagenome (GOLD analysis project Ga0307372, IMG submission 202533) | Soil microbial communities from Risofladan, Vaasa, Finland - OX-1 | ecosystem: Environmental > Terrestrial > Soil > Coastal area > Acid sulfate soil | place: Finland: Risofladan, Vaasa | collected... | reverse complement strand
TTTTCTCGGCTTCAGAAGCAGAACAGAGAACTCCTGGAACTGGTAGGCGAGATCACGCTCAAGCTCTCGATGACCCCCAAAAACAGTTGAGCGAAGGAAGAAACAAAGCAGCGATTGCCCGAGCCCTTGTCGTATCCCGCGCGAGCCTGTACTACGTCCCGCGAATGAAAGAGAAGGACTGGCGCCTCAAGGTTCGCCTGGAAGAAGAGCTGCAGATTCATCCCTCCTACAGCTCCCGTCGACTTGCTGGGGCACGGGGACTGTGCCGCCAGCGGGCACAGAGGGTCATGCGTCTGTTTGGCATCAAGCCCCACCGCAGGAGAGGCAGAAAATGGAGAAACAGAAGGTGGCGGAGAGCACCCTTGTCATCGATCCCACCCGATCGCTTTATGCTGTCCGTCACGCGTTTCCGCAGACGATCCAAGCTCCACTTTGGGAAGGCAACGCCGATTACCGGAACCTTGAGGGCGTCTCGTTTCGCCATCGCGTAGAGCGCCGGGAAGATCATCTTGTGGGCAAGATCGCCCGTCACACCGAAGAACACCAGCGCGTCCGAACGGGACGTGGTCATCAGACGCTTCCCTTTTGGGCGGCGGTTTTTCCCTTATGGCCGCCGAACTGGTAACGAAGAGTCGACAACATCTTGTCGGCGAAGTCGTCCTCACCGCGCGAGCTGAAGCGTTCGAAAAGTGCGGCACTGAGGACGGGCGCTGGAACCGACTCGTCTATGGCCGCCTTGATCGTCCAGCGTCCCTCTCCCGAATCCAACACCCGGCCAGCAAACTTCGTGAGGTCTAGGCTTTGGAGGAGCGCGCTAGCGGCCAAGTCCAGAAGCCACGACGAGATCACGCTCCCACGACACCAGACCTCCGCGATGTCGGCGAGATTCAGGTCGTACGCGTAATGCTCAGGGTGGCGCAGCGGAGTGGTTTCGGAATCTACGGTGCGCTGCTCGTTGCGGGCATTGGCATGGCGAAGAATGTTCAATCCCTCGGCGTAGGAGGCCATCATCCCGTACTCGATGCCGTTGTGGACCATCTTGACGAAGTGGACCGCGCCGCTCGGACCGCAGCGCAAATAGCCGTGTTCAGCCGTGCCACCTAACTTTTCCCGTCCGGGTGTGCGCGGCGCCTCGTCGATGTTCGGAGCCAAGGCGGCGAAAATGGGGTCGATTCGCCGGACGATCGTTTCATCGCCGCCAATCATCAGGCAATAGCCTCGCTCTGAATCCCAGACTCCGCCGCTCGTCCCGGCGTCCACATAGTAGATACCCTTCGGTTTCAGTTCGGCGGCGCGGCGGATGTCATCGTGGTAGTAGGAGTTGCCCCCATCGATAATCACGTCGTCACTTTCGAGAAGTGGAACAAGGGCCTTCAGCGTCGGATCAACCACTGCGGCCTGCACCATCATCCAGACGGCGCGGGGCAATTTCAGCTTCTTTGCGAAGTCTTCTAATGAGGTCGTACCGACGGCCTCCTCTTTGGCGAGTGCCTGTACGGTTTCCGTCTGGAGGTCGTAAACCACGCACCGGTGGCCGGCCCGCATAAGGTGCCGCACCATGTTGGTTCCCATCCGTCCCAAATTCGATCATTCCTAATTCCATGTGATTCTCCTTTCGCTATAAAAACCTTGACGACTGCATATTGCAGACGTCAGATGAAGCCACGGTCGATCGGCCGTGCGTCACATTCATGAGAAGAAGCAGACTGAAGCGCTTCCGATCCGTTTACCGTGTAGTTCTGGTAATCGATGGTCAGGGTCTCCTTGCCGAATATCCTGATGACTGAAACCGCCTCTTCCCTCGAAAGAAGCCAGAACCATTGACCCAAAACGACGGGCTCTTGGCTAGATGGCCGGTGATTTTTACGATCGCGAAATCCCTGTTATCGATCCAGATCTTTCCTTCGAAGAGATCCGTTTGCTTGCGCTTCGGAACGGCGTGAACGACGGAGCAGTTCGAACTGCCGATTCTTTCCGTCCCAACTATTTCAAAGCTGTAGTTTCCTGAGTGATCAAGCTGTCTGGATCCTTGTCGGCCCGTACCCTCTTCTTTTCATCCTCCATAAGCCGCCGGAAGACATGATGGAGTACGAATCCCGAGCCTTTTTCGGACGAGCTCGTGAAAGTTTCTGTACCTGGCGCGGTGTATTCCACGGCCACAACTGTTCAGCGACAGTTTTGTCTTTTTCGTTCTGTACCTTATAGGTGCGAGTTACCGAGAACCGATCCAGATGAGTTTCCTGCCAATGGTGGCGCGCGGTCATCCTGGCAAAAAGTTTGGCCGTGCTGTTCCCCCCCGACGGTCGAATTAGGCGGTACTGCAGCCACGGTTTGACCGGCAACCACCTCGCGCGAATATGAGAACGGACTCCCGATTGACAGTATTCCCAACAACGATACGCCGAGGCACAGTCTTTTGAACCCAACTGCTGATCTCATAGCGACCGGCCTCCTCCAACTCGATTCACCGGTCCAATTCATGTTCTTATGCATGATTCCCGCGTTACTTCGCCAGCGCCTTGCCAATCGATTTCAATTCGCCCCGACGTTTCGCGGTGGTCTTGGGGTAGGCCATCTTCAGGTGATTGAAAGCGTCGATAACAATTCGGGAAACGATCAACCGGGCGTTCTCTTTATCATCGGCGGGGACGACGTACCAGGGTGCGTGATGCGTGCTTGTCGCGTGCAGGCACTCCTCGTAAGCTTTGACGTAGCGCTTCCAGTACTTCCTCTCGTGAATGTCCGCGAGGCTGAATTTCCAGTTCTTGTCCGGTTCATCAATCCGATCGCGGAAGCACTTTCGTTGCTCGTTTTTCGACAGGTGGAGGAAGATTTTGACGATCCGGGTGCCGTTACGATGGTGATGTTCCTCCAAGTCCACGATGGACCGATAGCGCTTCTTCCAAATGCTCTTCTCGTCGCGCAATGCTTCCGGAGGGTCCTGGTCGCGGAGAATCTCTGGATGCACCTGAACGGCAAGCACCTCCTCGTAGTAAGAACGATTAAATATCCCGATTCGTCCGTGTTCGGGAAGGCAGCACGTTGTGCGCCAGAGAAAATCTTGCTTCAGCTCTTGCGCACTCGGCTGTTTGAAGCTGAAAACCTCGCAGCCTTCCGGATTGACCCCGGACATGACGTGCCGGATGGAGCCGTCCTTGCCGGCAGCGTCCGATGCCTGAAAAATCAACAGCAATGCAGAGTGGGCGGATGTGTAATGAAGTTGTTGCAGCGAGCTCATCTCTTCTACGTGTTTTTCCAGGAGCTTTTGATACCGCTTCTTCGACTTGCAAAAGGGTTCAATCAGCGTCGGCCACTCTTTGAGTTTGACCTTTTCTCCGGGCCCGACACGGAAATCCTTTGAATTGATCTTCATCTTCATCCCTTCGGCCATGTCCGATGCGTAGTTCTGGTGCCATTACTCGTGGGGTTCATTTTCCCGAGTCTTACGATCCTCTTTCTCCCATTCCTCGACTTCCCGCACATCCTCACGTCCCAACTCCTCGTAGAGTTCATGGACTCGCTTGACGATGTGCAGCTTCAAATCGACCGTTGGCGCGGCTTTAGCTTCATGCTTCGGCTCGGCTTTGGCTCCAGGCTTGGATCCCGCTTTAGACTCGCCTTTGCGAACCTCCCGCTCCGCTTTTTCCCAGTCCTGAACAGATCGACCGCCCTGCGGTCTCGCTCCTCGTAGAGTTCATAAGCTCGTTTGGCGATCTGCGGCGTCAAGTCGGCCGTTGCGTTGGCATCGGGTTTAGACTCGGCTTTGGCCTCAGGCTTTGGCCTCAGGCTTGGCTTTGGCCTCGGGTTTCGGCTCCACCTTTGGTTCAGAGGCCGGTTCAGCTTTAGCGTCGGGCTTTGGCTCGGCCTTGGCTTCAGACTGCGGCTTGTCGGCTTTGGCAGAACCAAAAATCCGATAGCCGAGCAATTTAACACGGTCAGTCAGGACGGCCCAAACAAGAGCGTAGGCCCAAACGAGTCCTGCCAACTTCCAGCCGAGGGGCGTCATAAAGAACCCATAAACCGCAATCAGAGTCGCTATCGCCTGCGTGCCGAGCACCGCCATCCATAGAATCCGTGCGGGACGAATGGACCAGAACGGACCGCGCGCGCGTCAGGAAAATCGTCAAATGCCCGGCCACGGACAGCAATAGATACATCAGTGTTTGCAGTTGCGGATGTCCAAGGTGAAATACGCGGTCGCCAAGGTAAAACAGGCCGAAAGCAGCCACAGGACCGACGAGGCCCAGCACCGTGGCGATCCCGAGCACCTGTCGCATATTCCAGGCCTCAGGCTTGTCCTTGTAACGAACGTTGTCATAGGCGATGGACAGGATGGCGCCGTCGTTGAGCACCGCTATCATCACGATCATTACCGCGGTCACCGGATAGAAGTTAAAGATCAGGATCGCTAGAGTCATGAACAGCAGCACGCGCAGTGTTTCGGCAATGCGGTAGATGGCATAGCTGTTCATCCGCTGGACTATTTTCCGGCTCTCCTTGATCGCGTCGATGACGACCGACAGGCCGGATGCCAGCAGCGCGACGGACGCCGCCGCGCGCGCCGCGTCCGTCGCGCCGGAGACCGCGATGCCGCAGTCAGCCTGCTTCAGAGCGGGCGCGTCGTTCACGCCATCGCCGGTCATACCAACGAAGTGGCCGCATTTTTGCAGAACCTTTACAATTTCGAACTTATGTTCAGGGAATACCTGGGCGAAACCATCGGCTTTTTCGATAGCCTCGACCGACTTCTCCGTGTCCTGTTGCTTCTTGTCGCCCAAAGCGCTGGCATCAAGGATGTTCGTGCCCATCCCCAGTTGTTTTGTCGTTTCCCAGGCGATGGCCAATTGATCACCCATAACCATTTTGACCTTCACTCCCATTTGTTGCGCGCTCGCGATGGTTGCTTTGGCCTGCTCGCGCGGAGGATCGAACAATGGCAACGTGCCGACAAACTGCCACTTGCCTTCCTGATCTGCCCGGGCCACGCCCAAGGAACGGAAGCCTCGTGTGGCAAAGTCATTGACCGCTCTTTCAACCGCCGGTTTTACTTCCCCGATGTTGGTTGACATTCCCAGAATCACCTGCGGCGCTCCCTTAGCCGCATAGAACTGTTTTCCGTCCGAGCCTTTCACAGTCGCTTCGGTACGCTTATGCACCGGATCGAACGGCTGGAAATGCAGCACCTGATAGATCTTCAGCGCCTTATCGTCTTTCATGCCGCCGATCACGGCGAGGTCGATGGTGTCCTTATCTTCTGCACGCGAGGCGAGTGCGGCCCAAAGAATGACCTGATCGGCAGGGATATTGTCGACGCAGAAGGGATCACCCAACGTCAGCTTGTTCTGGGTTAGCGTGCCGGTTTTGTCCGAGCACAGTATGTCGACGCCCGCCAGTTCCTCGATCGCCGACAACCGAGTCACAATTACTTGTTTTTTCGCCAGGAGATGTGCACCGACTGCCATGGTCACCGCCAGCACCGTGGGCATGGCCACGGGGATCGCGGCCACCAGGAGCACCAGAGCGAACTCCAACGTATCGAGGGCCCGGTCGTGACGGAAGAGCGCGATGGTAATAACACCAGGACCACTGCAAGGATGATCAGGTAGTTACCAATCTTAAGCGCAGCACGCTGGAAATGGCTGACGGTATGAGCCTCTTGCACCAGTTGCGCGGTCTTGCCGAAGTAGGTGCGCGTGCCGGTGGCGTACACCATCGGTTTCGCCCCGCTTGATAATCGAACCCGAAAACACTGCCTCGCCAGGCTTGCGCGTCACGGGCAAAGATTCGCCGGTTAAGGCGGATTGGTCTACTTGTACCGGATCGCCCGCCAGCAAGCGTGCATCCGCCGGCACGATATCGCCTAGCTGTAGACGGATGACGTCGCCGGGCACCAGTTCAGATACCTTCGGGTCGATCCACTTTCCATCTCGCAGCGCCTTGGTCTTGATCGCCAGTTTGGCTTTCAGCGCGGCAATTTCATTGCCCGCCTGATGTTCCTCCCAAAATGCCACCACTGCGTTGGATAAAAGCAGAAAAAGAATGATGAAGAAGTCCAGCCAGTGCCGGACCACCCCCGACAGAATTACCGCTCCTTCGATCATCCACGGAATGGGGCCCCAGAAATAGCTAAGGAACTTCAGGAGTACGTTGGTTTTCTTTTCCGCGATCTCGTTAGGCCGTATTGCGCTAACCGCTTCTCGGCTTCGGCTTGGCTGAGCCCTTTCGGCGATGCCCCCAATTGCTTCTCCACTTCCGCCATCATGGGAAAAGTTTTCAGATCGTCTTTCGAGTCGAGCTCATTGGGCTTGGACCCCGGCTTCGGTTCGGAAGCTTGGGCTTCGATTCCGGCTTTGTTTCGGGAGCCTTAGGCTTCATAACGGGTATCCTTTCTGTCTTTGCGATGCTGCGGGTTTCTTGAATTGCGGGGATGTCCGTTTTGATACTCATAATTTTGTGGATTTCCTGTAGCGGCGGATCAGGGTGTTGGTTGAGCTATCGTGCTTGAGTTGACTCTCGTTCTCAGTCTCAAGTTCGGGGATGATGCGCACGGAGATCGCTTTCCCCAACTCAACGCCCCACTGATCAAATGAATCGATGTTCCAAATGGCGCCTTGAGTAAACACACTGTGTTCGTACAGTGCGACGAGTTTTCCCAGTGCTGCAGGGGTCAGGCGTTCCTGGAGAAGCGTGCTGGACGGACGGTTTCCCTCGAAGGTTTTGTGCGGCGCCAGCCACGCGGGTGTGCCCTCAGTTCGGACCTCCTGCGATGTTTTCCCAAATGCCAGCGCCTCGGCTTGGGCAAACACATTGGCCATAAGTAAATCGTGGTGGCGGCCGAGAGGGTTCAGCGGCTGAATAAATCCTATGAAGTCGCAGGGCATGAGCTTGGTGCCCTGATGAACCAGTTGGTAAAAGGAGTGCTGGCCGTTGGTGCCCGGTTCTCCCCAATAGATCGGCCCGGTTTGGTAGGCGATCTCAGTCCCATCGAGCGTGACGTGCTTGCCATTGCTTTCCATGGTCAATGGCTGCAGGTAAGCTGGAAAACGTTTCAGGTATTGCTCATACGGCAAGACTGCCACGGTCTGAGAGCCAAAGAAATTGTTGTACCAGAGACCCAGCAGCCCCATGATCACGGGTAAGTTACGTTCGAAGGGAGCCGTACGAAAATGCTCGTCCATCTGGTGGAAACCGTCGAGCATGGCGCGGAAATTCTCGGGGCCGATTGCCAGCATTGTGGAGAGACCAATCGCCGAATCCATCGAGTAACGCCCACCCACCCAATCCCAAAACTCGAACATGTTGGCGGTGTCGATGCCGAACTTCGCAACTGCCTCAGCGTTGGTAGAGACTGCGACGAAATGTTTCGCGACAGTGGCGTTATCCTTTAACGCATTGAGTGCCCAATCGTGAGCCGTGTGTGCATTGGTCATCGTTTCGAGAGTCGTAAATGTTTTTGACGAGATGATGAACAGCGTCTCTTCGGGATCGAGGTCGCGAGTGGCCTCGGCGAAGTCGGTACCGTCGACGTTGGAGACGAAGCGGAAGGTCAAGTTGCGTTGGCTGTAATATCGCAATGCCTCGTAGGCCATCACTGGCCCGAGATCAGACCCCCCGATCCCGACATTGATGACGTTACGAATCGGCTTGCCTGTGCGTCCTTTCCATTCCTCACTGCGCACCCGATTCGAGAAGTCGGCCATCTTGTCGAGAACGGCATGCACCTGCGGCACCACGTTCTCGCCGTCCACGACGATGGATTGTCCTTTGGGGGCGCGCAGAGCCACGTGCAGTACAGCCCGCTGCCGATTCCCTCCGTGCAATGCACGACTGCCGCATCCATGCTCAGCCATTGAGGGAGCGCGTGCTTGCCTGCAACCACCACGTTGACGTAATTCCGGCTGCGCAGGCAGTGATCAAAAACTGACAACAGGCAGTTAGCGTCGGGCGGAAGGTAAACGCGCACGATATCGGACTTCTTGTTGATGACGTGTTCGAGAAAGCCAGGATCCTGGTGCGTGAAGCCGTTGTGATCTTGCTGCCACACGTGGGAGGCGAGCAGATAGTTCAGCGACGAGATCTTCCGGCGTCAGGGCAGTTCGAGACATACCTTCAGCCACTTGGCGTGCTGGCTGAACATCGAGTCCACGATGCGAATGAAGGCCTCGTAGCTATTGAATAGCCCGTGCCGCCCAGTCAGCAGATATCCTTCGAGCCAACCCTCGCACTGGTTTTCGCTGAGCATCGAGTCCAGGACGCGACCGGCAGGCGCCAGGAACTCATCATTCTTTACTTCCCGGGCGTCCCACTGCCGATTCGTGGACTCAAACACAGCGCCCAGAAGATTGGAGAGCGTCTCATCCGGACCGAAGACTCGGAAATTACGCTGATCCTGATTCAATTTGGCCACATCCCGCAGGAAGCTACCCAGCACGAGTGTATCTTGTCCGGTAACCGCACCCGGGGAAGGCACATGCACCGCGTGAACATGAAAATCCGGCATGCGGAGGACGCGCAGCAGAATGCCGCCGTTCGCATGGGATTGGCACCCATCCGGCGGTCGCCCTTCGGCGCGAGATCTGCCAATTCCGGGATGAGTCGCCCATTTTCATCGAACAACTCCTCGGTCTTGTAGCTTTTCATCCAGCTTTCAAGTTGCTTGACATGATCGGGATGTTCAGGGTCCACCAGGAGCGGCACTTGGTGAGACCGGAACGTGCCCTCGATTTGCAGGCCGTCGACGTATTTCGGTCCCGTCCATCCCTTGGGTGATTTGAGCACAATCATTGGCCAGCGCGGCCGAGTAGTGTCGTTGTTGTTCCGTGCATTGCTTTGGATTTGCCGGATGTCCTCGATGACCTTTTCTATGGTGGTGGCCATGAGTTGATGCATCTTTTTCGGCTCGTCACCTTCCACGAAATGGGGCGTCCAGCCGCAACCTCTTAGAAATTGCTCCAATTCCCCATGCTCGATGCGGGCCAGGACGGTCGGATTGCTGATCTTGTATCCATTGAGGTGCAGGATCGGCAGCACAGCTCCATCGGTGATCGGATCGAGAAACTTGTTGGATTGCCACGAGGTCGCGAGCGAGGCCGTTTCCGCTTCGTCATCGCCGATCACGCAGGCGACGACCAGATCGGGATTGTCGAACGCAGCCCCAAAGGCATGGCTGAGCGAGTATCCCAACTCGCCACCTTCGTGAATCGACCCTGGCGTCGTGGGCGCAACGTGGCTGGAAATCCCGCCGGGGAACGAAAACTGTTTGAACAGCTCCTTCAGTCCGGCTTCGTCCTGCGTGACGTTCGGATAAATTTCACTCCAGGTACCTTCGAGGTAGACGTTGCCCACCAGGGCCGCGCCGCCGTGGCCGGGACCGGCAATGTAGAACATATCCAGGTCATACTTCTTGATGACCCGGTTCAGGTGTACGTAGATGAAGTTCTGGCCCGGTACCGTGCCCCAGTGCCCGACCACGAGCGGCTTTACATGCGACAGTTTCAGCGGCTGCTTCAGCAGCGGGTTGTCATAGAGATAGATCTGGCCGACCGACACATAGTTGGCGGCTCGCCAGTAGGCATCCATCTTGTGCAGGAGTTCCGGGGTAAGTTCTGTGGCGTTCACGGACAGCTCTTTTCTGTTCACCACGTCGGGTGTCTTGTGGAGTAGTTCCGGTGCGAGTGCGTTAGCTTTCATGGTTCAATTCTCCTTTTTTCTTCCTCGGCCGGGAGCAGAGCAAGCCGTTTCGGCAACCAGGCATTTTTCGTCCGTGCGAATGATGCGAACGCAGCGCGGCTGGCCACCATAGAAATCACTCCCTTATTCGCCGCGTTCCTATGTTCTTCGAGTTCGATTCCAAGGAACGCCAGTCCATCGCAGAGCCAGCCAGGTTCTACGTCTTTTCGCTGGGGCGCATCGTGCGCACTCTGATGTTCGGATATGAAAAGAGAGGCTTCAGCGTGACGCATATCGCTCACTGGTTCGCCTTTCCAGCTGTATTGTTACTTGATTCGACGGCTTCGATTCAGGTGAGTCTTGCTCGCGGAGAAATATCGTAAGGACAACATAGAGCGCGATCGCTAGAAGCTATTGCACAAGCCTCCGTAAGACGATCATGAAGCAGGCGATATGAAAGAAGGCGCCATAAATCGTGAGCGAGCGGTCATAGCGCACGACCAGGCGCCGAAGGTTTCCGAGCCAGGCGTTGGTTCGTTCGACGATCCAGCGGCGCCGGTAGCGCCGCAGCGGGCGGCCATCCTGCGTGGCGGGCCGGACGCGATTCCTCTTATGCGGGCAGATCAGCTCGATCCCGCGCCGCTGCAAACGCTTCCGCAACGGATCGCTGTCATACGCCTTATCGGCAATCACCCGCAGCGGCTTCTGCCGGGGTCGGCCCGCGTGATGACTCCGCCCTACGCGGATCGCCGCGAGCGTCGTCTCTGCGAGTTGGACTTCCGCCGGGGAGGCTTTCGACGCCGAG